>Ga0307412_10000366_pt1 | contig 28099 bp, 25 predicted proteins | sample DK1Cmetagenome_3_FD_203823 | JGI IMG/M metagenome (GOLD analysis project Ga0307412, IMG submission 203823) | Maize rhizosphere microbial communities from greenhouse at UC Davis, California, United States - DK15-C-1 | ecosystem: Host-associated > Plants > Roots > Rhizosphere > Soil | place: USA...
AGGCCCGGCGAGGTCGATCCCCGATTGACGCCGGACGAGCTGAAGACGCGCCTGACCGAGCGCTATTTCCAGGATTACGCCAGCGCCTGGCTGGGGTTTCTCAACAGCCTGCGCGCCCGTCAACCGAGCGACCTGGACGGGGTAATCGACCAACTGACGCTGATGAGCGATGTGCGCCAATCGCCTCTGATTGCGTTGATCAACACCCTGGCCTATCAAGGGCAAGCCGGCACCCGCACGCCGGCCTTGAGCGATTCGCTGATGAAATCCGCGCACAAGCTGATCGGGCCGGACCAGGCGCCAGTGATCGATCAATTTGTGAATGTGCCCGGTGGACCGCTGGACGCCACCTTCGGACCGTTGTTGACGCTGCTGGGCAAGGGCACCGAAGGCCGAAACGCCAGCGACCATCTGAGCCTGCAGGCCTACCTCACCCAAGTGACCCGCGTGCGCCTGAAACTGCAACAGATCAGCACCGCCAGCGACCCCATGGAAATGACCCAGGCCCTGGCGCAGACGGTGTTCCAGGGCCGTGGCATCGACCTGACCGACACCCAATCCTACGGCCGGTTGATGGCCGCCAGCCTCGGCGCGCAATGGGCCGGCGTTGGCGAAACGCTGTTCGTGCAGCCGCTGGAACAGGCCTGGCAGCGGGTGCTGCAACCATCGGCGGCGGGCCTCAACAGCCAGTGGCAGCGCTCGATCGTCGAGCACTGGAACACAGCCTTCACCGGGCGCTATCCGTTCGCCGCCACGGCCAGCGATGCTTCGCTGCCAATGCTGGGGCAGATGATCCGCGCCGACACGGGGCGCATCGAGCGCTTCCTGCACAGCCAGTTGAGCGGCGTCCTGCGCAAGGAAGGCAACCGCTGGGTGGCCGACCCGCGTCATGGCCGTGGCTTGCGGGTCAATCCGCAGTTCCTCGCGGCGATCAACCAACTCGGCGACCTCGCCGATGTGCTCTACACCGACGGCGGCCTGGGCTTGAGTTTCGAGCTGAGCGGCAAAGGCGTGCGCGATGTGGTGCAGACCACCTTCATCCTCAACGGCGAAAAACACGAGTACTTCAACCAGAAGGAACGCTGGCAACGCTTCGGCTGGCCGGGGCGCAGCGACTATCCCGGGGTCAGCCTGACGTGGACCAGTGTCCATACCGGCGAGCGGTTGTTCGCCGACTACGCCGGCACCTGGGGGCTGATCCGCTTGCTGGAACAAGCCAGGTTCACGCCGCTGGATGACGGCGAGAGCCGCTACCGCATGGTGCTCAAGGCCCCCGATGGCCTGGGCCTGACCTGGCACCTGCGCACCGAACTCGATGCCGGGCCGATGACGCTGCTGAAGTTGCGGGGGTTCAAGTTGCCGGGGCGGATATTTCTGGAGGGGCGCGAGGCGGCGGACGGGTAGGTGCGCGAGAGGAAAATGAGTCTGCATGGATTGATCGTTGGAGGGATCCATTGGCGCCTGGCTCTCCGTCGCGCTGAAGCAACAGGAGAAATACCGCTCGGCTTCAAACAAAAAGGATAGGTAATGCACAAGATCAAAACTTATTTACAGAAACATGGACACGCTCCTTTCATATTTGGCGAAGGGCGCATCAGTGGCTACATCGGTGCCGCCTTGGGATTGTTGAGCTTGCTCGCAGTGTTTTGCTTCCTGCTCCCGGAGTGGCTGACGACCAGTGAATTGCGCAAGGTTTACGACGAGCAATTCGCCCGGTCGCTGTTGCTGCTCGGGTTGATCCTGTCGTTCAGCTTGGGCACGTTGAATATATTGCTCAACGGCCATAAGCGCTTGGGTGTTACGGCTATTGTCGCTTCCGGTCTGGCCATGATCCTCGGTGGGACTGGCATACAGGTCGATGCCATCGGTAAGACACCTTACTCCTTGGGGCTGGATTGGTTCGTGCTGGCGCTCCTGATATCTGCGGCGGTATTTATCCCGCTGGAAAAGTTGTATGCCAAGGATCCGGAGCAGAACATCTTGCGCCCCCATTGGCGCACGGACCTGGGCTATTTTTTCGTCAGCCATATGCTGGTGCAATTCATCCTAATTTTCATCACGGCTTCCTCAAACTTCATGGCGGGATGGGCGGTTTCCCCGAACCTTCAGGAGAACGTCCAGAGCCTACCTATGGTCGTGCAGTTTTTTCTCGCGGTATTGGTGGCTGATCTGGGGCAGTACTGGCTGCATCGCCTCTACCACGTGGTGCCTTGGTTATGGCGTGTCCATGCTGTCCATCATTCAAGTACCGCGATGGATTGGCTGGCCGGTTCGCGGGTCCACTTCGTTGAAATTTTGCTAACGCGCACAGGTGTACTGGTGCCGTTGATGTTGCTGGGTTTCGCTGCGCCTGCATTGAATGCCTATGTGGTCCTGGTTGGCATCCAAGCCGTACTGGCCCACGCGAATATGCGAGTCAACGCGGGCTGGCTGGAATTCATCCTTGTACTTCCCCGATATCATCACTGGCACCACGCCCGTCATGCGGACTACATCTATAAGAACTACGCGATTCATCTGCCGCTGATCGATATGGTGTTTGGAACGTTCAAGTTACCTGTGAAGGATTGGCCGGCCCGCTACGGTGTATTTGGCAAGCCGTTGCCAGACGGCATCGTGCGGCAGCATGGATACCCGTTCCGCAAACCCGTGTCCGAGAGCTCCAAGCCATGAGCCTGCAAAGCTTGATCGCCCGTTGCCTCGGGAAGCGCGACGCGGTGACGGTTGCCCGTGAACAGGCCGCACGCTGGGAGCCTTGGCTGCAACCGATCAGCGAGGCGTCAGCCGTCGGTGACGACCCTGGCTATGACGACGACTTCCAGCGCATGCGCGAGGAGGTCGACAAGTTGTCCGGCGCCGATGCCGAGCGAGTAGCCCAGTTGGCTGAGAAGCTGCTGACTCGGACCTGCAAGGATCTGCGCGTGGTCACTTATTACGTGTGGGCGCGCTTGCACCGGGACGGTGAGGCGGGACTGGCCGACGGCTTGTGCCTGCTGGCGGCTTTGCTGGAGCGGTTCGCCGACAGCGTGCTGCCGACGCGCGCCACTAGTCGCAAGGTGGCGCTGCAATGGCTGGCCGGCGGCAAGGTGCTGGACACCCTGTCGCTGTACCCGGAGGTGGTCAAGGCCGAGGCCGAGCGCACGGCCGCGGCGTTGGCCTGGCTGGAGCAGGGACTGGAGGCGTGGCCGGAAGATCAACGTCCTAGCCTTGGCGCGCTGCATACCGCGCTGTCTGTCCGCCTGGCTCAGTCCGGCGGTGTGGAGGCGGTGGTTCCGCAGAATGCCAGCCAGGAATCGAATACCCAGGCCGGTGCGCCGACGGTCAGCTCGATCAAGTCCGGTCGGGATCTGTTGGACCACGGCCGGGCCTTGGCCGGTTATTTGCGCGATCAACCCCATGGCTGGCTGGCAGGCCATCGACTGATGAAAAGCCTGCGCTGGGACACGGTGCATCAGGCGCCGCCGGAGGATGTCGACGGCAATACCCGGCTGGCGCCGCCGAGGGCTGATTATCGGGCACAGCTCAAGCGTTTGTACTTGCAGCAGAGTTGGCGCCAGTTGCTCGACCAGGTGGAGCGGATCTATGCCGAGGGCGTAAACCATTTCTGGTTGGATTTGCAGTGGTACGTCTATCAAGCCTTGGGTAAACAACCCGCGCCACAGGATGGCTGGGCTGACGTCATCCAGCGTGACCTGGGCATGTTTGTCGAGCGGTTGCCGGGGGTGGAACTGCTGCGCTGGAGTGACGGTACGCCTTTCGCCGATGAGACCACCCGCGAATGGATCGCCCGGCAGGCCAGCGGCAATCGTCCTGGGCAATGGCTGCCGGCTCCCTCGTCGACGCATGGCATCGGCGATGCCGACATCTTGTCGTGGGAGGGCGAAGCCTTGGCGCAGGCCGACAGGGAAGGGGTCGAGCCCGCACTGGCCTGGCTGGCGGCGCGCCCGGACATTCATGACGGGCGGCAACGTTGGCTGCTGCGTCTGCTCATGGCGCGGGTCGCCGAACAGTTCGGCAAGACGGACCTGGCCATCCACCTGCTGGGGGAGCTGGAGGCCGCCGTTCAACACCATGACCTGCGCGTGTGGGAGCCCGAGCTGTATTTCGAGGTCAAGGCCCGCCTGCTCAAGCTGCTGCGCCTGAAAGCCCAACGCAACGACACCGACAAACCCGCCCTGGCCCGACGCATGGACGCCTTGCTGGCGGCGCTCGTAGCCACCGATCCGGTACGTGCCGCAGTGCTTTGCGGCTGACATTCATTGATCAGGATTTTTTATGGATATGGACAATCTGACACTGCGCTATTTCGACGCCGAAATGCGCTACCTGCGCGAGGCGGGCAAGGAATTCGCCGAGGCGTTCCCGGACCGGGCGGCGCACCTCAACCTGGACAAGCCGGGGGCACAGGACCCCTACGTGGAACGACTGTTCGAGGGCTTCGCGTTCCTGATGGGGCGCCTGCGGGAAAAGCTTGACGATGACCTGCCGGAGTTGACCGAAGGCCTGGTAAGCCTGTTGTGGCCGCACTATCTGCGGACCATTCCGTCGCTGTCGATCATCGAGATGGCGCCCGATCTCGCGCAGATAAAACGCAGCGAACGGATCGCCCGGGGGTTCGAGATCCTCTCGCAGCCCGTCGGACCGCAGCGCACTTGCTGTCGCTATACCACCACGCAAGACGTGACGTTGCGGCCGCTGGCGTTGGCGTCGGTGGAACGTGGCCATGAACCGGATGGTCGCTCGGTTCTGCGCTTGCGCTTTGCCCGTAGCGAATCGGTGCCTTGGGCAGAAATCGACCTGAGTCGCCTACCCCTGTATTTGAATGCCGATGCGCCGCTGGCCAGCGCGCTGCACCAAGCCCTGACCTTGAACCGGCAGGCGATGTACGTGCGCTTGGCAGGGCAACCTGACCGCACGCCCGTTGACGGCCACTTCGCGGCCAAGGGCTTTGCGGACGAGGATCGGCTGTGGCCCAAGGGCGATAGTGCGTTCAGTGGTTACCAGTTGCTGCTGGAATATTTCACCTTCCGTGAGAAATTCATGTTCGTCACCCTTTGCGGCTTGGATCAGTTGGCGATTGAGCCCAGTGCGCCCTGGTTCGACCTCGAAGTGGTGCTGCGTGAACCCTGGCCACATGCCTTTGACCTGAGCGCCGAACACATCCGCCTGCACGCCGTGCCGGTGATCAATCTGTTTGTGCTGGAGTCCGACCCGTTGGAGCTGGACCCTTTGCAAACCGATTACCTGCTGCGTCCGATGCGCTTGCAGGACGGCCATCTGGAAATCTATTCGGTGGACGAAGTCACCGCATCGAAGGACGACCAGCGCCTGGACTACGTGCCGTTCAGCAGCTTTCGCCACAAGGGCGGCATGCTGCGTGACGAAGCCCCGGAACGTTATTTCCACACCCGCTTGAAGCGCGCCGCCAATGGTTTGCATGACACCTGGTTGATCCTCGGCGGCGAGGGCTTCGACGAGGATCTGCTACGGTCCAATAGACGCCTGTCGCTACGCCTGACCGGCACCCACGGCCAACTGCCGCGCAAAGCGTTGCAGAGCACGGTGCTCAATACGGCGGTGCAGCTCACCCAGTTCGGCCTGCAGGTGCGCAACCTTTGTGCCCCGACCTTGCCCTGCTATCCGCCAAATCGCGACCGCTTCCATTGGCGCATCCTCAGTCACCTGGGCTCGAATTTCCTGCCGATGCTCGACAGTGCCGAGGTGTTGCGCGGGACATTGGCGCTATACGACTGGACGGGCAGCGAGCTGAACCGGCGTCGGTTGGCCGCGATCGTCGAAGTGAGTCATCACCTGGTCCAGCGCTTCGAAAAGGGCTTCCTGCTGCGCGGGGTGGATATCGAAATCACCCTGGACGCCAACGGATTCGCGGGGGAGGGCGACATCAGTCTGTTCGGCGAAATGCTCAACCGCTTCTTTGCGCTCTACGCGGACGTCCATCTGTACACCCAGCTCACGCTGGTCCTTCAACCTACTGGAGCGTGCCTGCGATGGAGCGAGAACCACAGCCAGCGTATTCCCGGTTGAACACCGGCGGTTTGCTGAGCGCATTGCAGGAGCGGGTGGCCGAGGCCAGCCTGTACCGTTTTTGCCAGTTGCTGGAACAAGCGTTGCCTGGCCATCCTCTTTTGGGCAGCACTGCGCGTCCGGCGGACGACCCGGTGCGTTTTCGGCCCGATCCCGGCATGGGCTTCCCAGCCGGCGAGCTGAAAGCGATCGAACTCGATCAAGAGCATCCGGGGCGTCCGGCGACGGTGCGCACTCGTGTGCTGGGGTTGTACGGTGTCGACTCGCCAATGCCGACGGCGTTCCTCGATGACATCGCCCAACGTCGGGAAGGGCATGAGGCGCTGGAGGCTTTCCTCGACATTTTCAATCACCGGATCTTTACCCAGTTCTATCGCATCTGGCGCAAGTATTCCTACCCGGCCACTTTCGCAGCAGGCGGCACCGATGCGACATCGCAATGCCTGCTGGGCCTGATCGGGCTGGGCATTCCCGGAAGCACACGACGCGTCGCGACTCCGATATCGCGTTTCCTAGCGTTGCTCAGCGTCATGCGCCTGCCGACCCGCAACGCCGAAGGCATCGAGGCGTTGGTCAAGCTGCTGGCGAGCAAGACCCAGGCGCGAATCAACCCGCACTGGCCGCAGAACATTCTCTTGGCGCATCCGGCCAGCCTTTGCCCGTCCCGTCCGGTGACCCTGTCCGAAGGCACGCCGCTGGGCAGTATCGGGCGGGACGTCAATAGCCAGTTGCACCTCATGCTGTCCACCAAAGACGCGAAGGAGGCCAACGGCTGGTTGCCTGGCGGAACGCTGCACAGCGACCTGCTGGTGCTGCTGCGGGTGTACCTGGGATGGCGTTGCAGCGCGACGCTGCAATTGACGGTTGCGGTGAGCAGCCTGCCGACTCCGGTCCTGGGCAATCCTCAAATTCGATTGGGCATGACCGGTGTGCTGGGTTTGGGCGCAGACACTTGGCGGGCGAAGGAACACGAAACCCTCACGATCAACCTGGGCCGTTACCAAGGCCTCTTGACCCATTCTCGGAACAGGGAAACACAGCATGTCTCGTACCCTTTTTAATCTCTCGATACTGACACTGATCACCGCCGCGTTGAGCGGGTGTGGATTGACCCAGTCCGTCACGCAAGGCACCGCGTCCGCCGCCGAGACGATTTTCCATAAGCAAGTGAAAACCCTGCACCTGGATTTCAACGCGCGCGTGATGCTCAACACCGACAGCGCGGACATGAATGCGTTGTCACTGCCAACCCTGGTGCGGGTGTACCAATTGCGCGACAGCAAAGCGCTGGATCAGGCGACTTACGAGGGGCTGGTGAAGGGGGACGAGAGCCTGCTCGACGGCGCATTGCTGGACAAGCGAGCCGTGGTATTGAAGCCCGGGGCAGGGGCTCGGTTGAGTGTGCCGATGGACCCGCAGGCGCGGGTGGTCGCGCTGGTCGGCTTGTTCCGCAGCCCCGATGCCCAAGCGAATACCTGGCGCCTGGTGCTGACGCGTGATGACTTGGACCCGGATCGGGCAAGGCTCATCGAGATGGGAGACAACCAACTGACCTTGCGTCCCTTGGCGAAGGAATAAGCCATGACCGAGCCCAACCCCTCGCTCTACGAAATGTTGCTGCAGAACTTCGATGGAGAACTGGATTTGCATCGCGTCAGCGAGCAGGACCAGCACACGCTGTCGGTCCTGGACAACCTCCAACGCATCCTCAATTGCCGGGCGGGCGCACTCAGTCATTTGCCAGACTACGGACTGCCCGATATGGGCACGGTTCTGCAGGGACTGCCGGCAACGGCCCATACCTTGATGAAGACCATGACCGACACCTTGCTCAAATACGAACCACGGCTGGCAGCGCTTGCCATCGAACTGCTCCCCCAGGTGCTGCCGGGGCACCTGGAATGTGCGCTGGACGTGCAGTTGAAGGGCGGGCGGCGGGTGAGCTTCGGGACCACCATGGGGCCGGAGGGCAAAGTCCTTGTGCGTCACCTGACGCGGCAGAACTTCTTCTCGACGGCTGGAATGGATCACCCGAGGGGCGGGCGATGAGCGCGTTGTTCGAGGTACATGTTCGACTCGGCGGCGATCCGCGCGGCTATGCTGAGTTCGTCGCCCTGCGCGGTGAGTTGGCGAAGCTGGGCCATAGCGCCTGTCCCGATGTGGATTGGCAGAAAGTGGAGCAGTGGTGCCTCGTGCTGCTGCAATTGAACGGGGCGGAACTGCAGACCGTGAGCTTTTATGCGCTGGCTCGGGGGCAGCGCCACGGTTTGGATGGCATGGTCGAGGGCATGAGATTGCTCAAGACACTCTGTGACCAATGGTCCAGTCTTTGGCCGACGTCGGTACCCGTTCGCCTGGATATGCTCGGGTGGTTGTTTGCCCAACTGCAAACCCTGCTGCGCAGCTTGGCGCTGGCGACCAACAATCTGCGCGCATTGCTTGAGTTGGATAATGCGCTGACCGGCCTGAGTGACCGGTTGACCTGCCAGGCGTCCGGGCCGTTGACCACACTGCAGGCCCTGCGGCTGCAAGTCAGTCACCTCATCCAGCGCTTGGAACGGAGCGACAGCACCGAAACGACATTGCTTCCCCTCAGGGTGGCGGAACCGGCATTGAGGAGGCCGATCGTGTTCTTGCCGCCGCCCGATGCGATAAGCGCCAAACGACGATTATGGCCGTGGCTGTGTGCAGCGGGGCTTCTGCTTGCCGTTGCCGCTGGCGTTGTCGGGTGGTGGAAGGGGGCGCAGACGGAGGTCGCCTGGCCCGATCCGGTGCGCCTGGACAGCCTGTCGCTGTTCGACGCCGGCAGCGCGGAGCTCAAGCCTGGATCGACCCCCATCCTGGTCAAGGCCCTGGTCGACATCAAGGCCCAGCCAGGCTGGCTGATCATCATTGCAGGGCATACCGATGCCACGGGTTCATCCGAGCAGAATCTGCAACTTTCCCATGCCCGCGCCTCCGCAGTGCGAGACTGGATGCAGAGCGTGGGCAGCATGCCCGCCGATTGTCTTGCCGTGCAGGGCTTCGCCGCCAATCAACCCATCGCTGGAAACGATACCGAGGCCGGGCGAATCGCCAATCGACGTGTCGACATCCGCCGGGTGCCGCAAGCAGGCGCTTGTGAGCGTTCGAATGCGACGACGAACCCGGCGACCCCTTGAGGCATTTCTTCGTGAGCAATGAATCAGAACAGTTGGGTGAACAACCAGTAAAGACTGCCGGACAACAGGATGGCGGCTGGCAGCGTGAGCACCCAGGCCATCAGCAGATTGCGGATCGTGCGCATCTGCAGGCCACCGCCGTTGGCGACCATGGTGCCGGCCACGCCCGACGACAGTACATGGGTGGTGGACACCGGCAGGCCGAACACGTCGGCAGCGCCGATGGTCAGCATCGCCACCGTTTCAGCCGAGGCGCCTTGGGCGTAGGTGAGGTGCGACTTGCCGATTTTCTCTCCCACCGTCACCACGATGCGTTTCCAGCCGACCATGGTGCCCAGGCCGAGGGCGATGGCCACGGCGATCTTCACCCATAGCGGAATGAATCGCGTCGAATTGTCGATCTGCTGCTTGAACAGTTGCAGCTTGGCGCGGGTGTCGGCATCAAAGTTGCCGACCTGATTCTTGTCCATCAAGCGAATGGTTTCGCTGGTCAGGTACATGTCGTTGCGCACGTTGCCCACGGCTTCGACGGGCACCTTCGCCAGCGAGCCGTAGCCTTTGACCTCGGCACCGATGCTGCCGGTCATGGCGGCAAGGGCTGGTACCAGTTGTGGCGTGGCCTGCTTGCTGCTGACGTAGGCGGACAGGATGGGGCGCGGATCGGCCGGGGCCGGCGAGGGCGAATGCTTGACCAGGGCTTGTTGGGTGACTTCGGCCACCGCGGCGAACTGAAGTGCCTGGTCGGCAGGCATCGTGCGGTTGAGCGCATACGCCATCGGCAGAGTGCCCACCAGGATCAGCATGATCAGGCCCATGCCTTTCTGGCCGTCGTTGGAACCGTGGGCGAACGAAACACCGGTGCACGTCAGGATCAGCATGCCGCGGATCCACCAAGGTGGTGGTGTGTTGCCTTCAGGTGCCTTGTACAGCGAACGGTTCTTGACGAAAGCCCGCAACGCCAGCAACAGCAACGCGGCGCAGCCAAAGCCTACCAGCGGTGACAACAGCAGCGCATAGCCGATCTTGGTCGCCTGGGCCCAGTCCACGCCGCTGGTGCCATCGCGCCCGTGCATCAACGCATTGGCGACGCCGACGCCGATAATTGAACCAATCAGCGTGTGGGAAGAAGAGGCTGGCAGGCCCAGCCACCAAGTGCCGAGGTTCCAGAGAATCGCGGCGATCAGCAACGCGAAGATCATGGCGAAACCGGCGGAGGAGCCGACCTGCAGGATCAGCTCCACCGGCAGCAAGGCGATGATGCCGAAAGCCACCGCGCCACTGGACAGCAGCACCCCCAGGAAATTGAAGAAACCTGACCAGGCCACGGCGAAGTTGGGGGCCATGGAGTTGGTATAGATCACCGTGGCCACGGCGTTGGCGGTGTCGTGGAAACCGTTGACGAACTCAAAGCCCAGCGCGATCAGCAGTGCGACACCCAGCAGCAGGAATGGCGTCCACGTGGTCACCACGGTGCCGAGCTCGTTCATGTCGTGCATCAGGCTGTACGCAGTGAACAAAAGGCCGATGCCCAGCACAGCAAAAAAAATCGCCAGGGTCATCATGCTCGGCTTGCGGTCCAGCTGCGGTCTCGAAGGGGAGGCGACCGAGCCCGTCAGGTTGGAAGCCAGGGTAGGCGTTGTCATGGTGGGAAACTCGCGAAATAGGAGGCATTCCCGATCCTAGTCGCACTTTGTTACAAAGCGGTGATGAGGATAATTGCCGGATTGTCTCATCGATGAAACGTTTTTTTGCTGAGGATCGCTGCAAATTTCATCAACGGAGTACATGAAGCCCATCCGGTAGACAGGCGGTATCGCGAATAAAGCCAGGCGATCTCAATTAGATGTTGATCAAAATCAAAACGGTTGACGTTTATGATTATGATCATCATCATAGAGCTGCCCGACACGCTTCGATGCCGGCCCCGACCCTGCTGCCCGAGGAAAACTTCATGACAATCAACAAACCCGTAGCATTGGTAACAGGCGCTTCGTCCGGTATCGGAGAGGCCATCGCCGACAAGCTCGTTGCGGCGGGCTACAAGGTCTATGGCACCAGCCGCAGAGGCGCCCAGTCGGATCAACGGGCATTTGCCATGCTGGCGCTGGACGTGACCGACGATGCCTCTGTCGAGCACGCTGTGCAGGAGTTGTTGCAGTTGGAGGGCCGTATCGATCTGCTGGTCAACAACGCCGGTTTCGGGCTCGCACCCGCAGCGGCGGAGGAGAGCTCCATCGAGCAGGCCAAGGCGGTTTTCGATACCAATTTCATGGGCATCGTCAGGATGACTCGTGCCGTTGTGCCCCACATGCGGCGCCAGGGCTGCGGTCGCATCATCAACATCGGTTCGATTCTCGGCGTCGTGGCCGTGCCTTATGTGGCGCTCTACGTCGCGAGCAAACACGCGGTGGATGGCTATTCTCAAGCCTTGGACCACGAACTGCGCACCCATGGCATCCGAGTCACGGTAATCGAGCCCGGCTATACCCGGACCTCGTTTGAAAGCAACAGCCTGGAGGCTGACGCCAAGCTGGACCTTTACGAAGATATTCGGGTAAAGGTCACCAAAGTCGTCAACCAGGCGATGGCGACTGCCGAAAGCGCGGATGTGGTGGCCGACGTGGTGCTCAAGGCTGCGCGAGCCGAGCGTCCGAAGCTGCGCTATACCGCTGGCAAGGCGGCGGCACAGTTGCAATGGATGCGCCGTTTCGCGCCGGCTGGCGTGCTGGACACGGGGATTCGCAAAGCCATGCAGCTCGTGTGAACCTGCCCGGTCCAGCCGCATGCCCGTAGTACCCATCCATCAATCGAACAGGAAACATGACAATGACTTTCAAGGCGCTGCTCACCACTAAAGCCGACGATGTGATTTCCACCCGCCTGGTCGATTTCAAGGATGAGGACCTGATGGCCGGCGACGTCACCGTGGCGATCGAGTACTCGACGGTGAATTACAAGGACGCCATGGCCCTCAACGGGCGTTCGCCGGTCATTCGCCAGTTCCCGTTGATTCCGGGCATCGACTTCGCCGGCATCGTCGAAACGTCGAGCCACGCCGGTTTCCAGGCCGGTGACCGCGTACTGGTCAATGGCTGGGGGCTGAGCCAGACCCACCACGGCGGCTTTGCCCAGAAGGCGCGGGTGAGTGGCGACTGGCTGGTAAACATCCCGGAGGCGTTTTCAACCCAACAAGCGATGGCGATCGGCACCGCTGGCTACACGGCGATGCTCAGTGTCCTGGCGCTGGAACATGGCGGCCTGACGCCCGAGCGTGGCGATATCTTGGTGACCGGTGCCAATGGCGGCGCCGGCTCGGTGGCGATCGCCTTGTTGTCCGGCCTGGGTTATCGGGTGATCGCCTCGACCGGCCGGCAGGAAGAGGCTGATTATCTGCGCGACCTTGGTGCGGCGGAGATCATCGATCGCCGCACCTTGTCAGAGCCGGGCGCGCCGATTGCGAAGGAGCGTTGGGCTGGCGTCATCGACTCGGTCGGTAGCCATACCTTGGCCAATGCCTTGGCCCAGACCCAATACCGTGGGGTTGTCGCTGCCTTTGGCCTGGCCCAGGGCGCGGACCTGCCTGGCTCGGTGCTGCCGTTTATCCTGCGCAACGTCACCCTGGCGGGTATCGATTCGGTGAACGCTCCGCAAGCTGCGCGCTTGCAGGCCTGGTCGCGCCTGGCCCGGGATCTTGACATCAACAAGCTTGCCCGCACCACCCAGGTGATTGGCTTGGCCGAGGTTCCGGCGGTGGCTGCCCGGGTGTTGCAAGGACAGGTTCGCGGGCGCACGGTCGTCGACGTGAACGCATGAACACTCGATAACGAGGCATTCCATGACGTTGCCAAGGGCGCTGGCCGTCACAGCATGCGGCGCAAGACGTCGCTTCGAGGATCGCGGTCGAAGAACCGGTGCTTGAGGGCACCGGCGACGTGCACCAGGACCAGGCCGAGCAGGGTATAGGCGAGCACCTTGTGCAGCCACTGGAAGACCACGAACCAATCGTCATTCTTGCCAAGAAGCTCCGGAAGGTTCACGCCGAAAAAGAACACCCCGTCGCTCATTGTGTAGGTGCTCGACATCGAATAGCCCATCAACGGCACGATCACCAGCAGCGCGTACAGCGTGCGGTGCGCAAGCCTTGATGAGACTCTTTCATACCGCGCCAAGGACTCCGGCGGTTGCGGCAGCCTGGTGGCTTTTACCCGCAGGGCGATCTGGACCAGGACCACTAGAAACGCCAGTACACCAAAGGATTTGTGCCACGGGTAGTACAGCTCATATTTGCTCGCCACTTCGTCATTCAGCCCAGTCATGTGCCAACCCGCCCAGAGGAGGCCTGCGACGAGCAGGGCGCGCACCCAGTGCAAGACACGCAGGGACGTCGGATACCGATCAATTATTGTTTGATTTGCCGGATTCATCGCGGTCTCTCCAAGGATCATCAACGCATCGAAATGCACGTTTCAACGGCCCTCTGCCATATAACCACGGAGGGCCATTCGATCAGTGCGGGGAATTGTTCTCAGCTGGGCAGCAATACGGTGATGACCTTCTCCTCGGTGTAGGCCTGCGCGCCGCTGAAGCCGCCTTCACGCCCGATGCCGCTGGCCTTGACGCCACCCCAAGGCAGGTTGGCGTCCAACGGGCTCCAGCAATTGACGCCGACGGCACCGGCCTTCACCGCGGCAGCGACGCGATGGGCTCGCACCAGGTCGGCCGTCCAGACCGTGGCGGCCAGGCCGTAAGTGGAGTCGTTGGCCAGTGCGATCGCCTCTTCTTCGCTGTCGAACGTGATCACCGTGCCGACCGGGCCGAAGATCTCGTCCCGGGCGATTGCCATGTCATTGCGGGCATTGGCGAAAATCGTCGGCTGGACGAACCAGCCCTGGCCTGGGTTCGATACGCCGCCCGCCAACAGCGAGGCGCCTTGTTCGATGCCCAGTTGGATGTAGCGGTTGACGCGGTCGAATTGCGCCTTCTTGGCCACCGGGCCCATCTGCACGCCAGGCTGGCGCGGGTCACCGACCTTGACTGCGCGCGCGGCGTCGGCGAGCGCGGCGGCGAAGCGATCGGCGATGCCGCGCTGGACCAGGATGCGCGAGCCAGCCGCGCAGATTTGTCCCTGGTTGGCGAACAGGCCGAGGGAGCAGCCGAAGAGCGCGTCGTCGAAGGAAGCATCGTCGAAGACAATCTGAGGACTCTTGCCGCCCAACTCCAATGCCACGCGCTTGAACAACACGCCGGCGGTGCGCTGGATCTCGCGTCCGGCCTCGGGGCTGCCGGTGAAGCTGATCTTGGCAACGTGGGGGTGTTCGCACAGGGCGCGGCCCACCTCGTTGCCGTAGCCAGTCACTACGTTGATCACTCCGTCAGGGAAGCCCGCTTCCTGTGCCAGCGCCGCCAGGTGCAGGGCCGATTGCGGTGTCTCTTCCGACGGCTTGATGACCACCGTGCAGCCCGCCGCCAGCAACGCGGCGAGCTTCCAGACGGTGATCATCAGTGGCGAGTTCCAGGGAACGATGGCACCGACCACGCCCACCGGTTCCCGCACCGTGTACGACAGGGTCTTGGTGCCGAAGTAGCCGCCGCTCGGAATCGTGCGCCCTTCGAGCTGATTCGCCCAGCCGGCGGCGGCACGCAGGTTGGCGATCGCGTTGGGGATGTCCAGCCGGCGTGGTTCGACCGGTGAACGGCCGATGGCGTTGGCGTCCAGGTCGGCCAGCAATTCGGTGTCGCGCTCGACCAGGTCAGCCAGTTTCGACAGCAGCCGACCGCGCTGGGCACCGTCGAGTTGGCTCCAGGCGCCATGCTCGAGTTGCTGGCGGGCCGCGCTCACGGCGCGGTCCACATCCTCCGCGGTGCCGCGGGCGGTGCTGCCGTAAGGTTGTTCTGTCACCGGATCGACGAGCGCAATACGACCGCCGTCCGAAGCTTCGAAGGACGCGCCTTCGATGAAGTGATTGAAGTGCTGGGTCATTTTTGCGATCCGTAATGAGGTGGAATGGACGGTCAAGCCTTCAGGGAGGCCAGGGCGTCGCCAAAAATGTCCAGGGCCTTGAAGAACAGCGAACGGGGGATCGTCAGCGAGGGCATGACCCGCATCACGTTGCTGTAGCGGCCGCAGGGAATCATCAGCACGCCGTGATTCAGCAAGTAGCCCATGATCTGGCCGATCTTGTCCGGTGCCAGCGGCGCCTTGGTGATCGGGTCCTCCACCAGCTCGATTCCGATCATCAGGCCGCGGCCGCGCACTTCGCCAATGAAGGGGCTGTCGAAGCCACGGATGCGTTCCTGCGCTTCGAGCCCGAGCACGTGGGCGCGGTTGAGCAGGTCGAGTTCCGGATCCTGGAGGATGCTGATATTGGTCAGTGCCACGGCGGCGGACAGCGAGTTTGCGGCAAACGTATTGGGCACCGATCCATCGGGGATCGCGGCCGCCAGGTCCGAACGCATGATCAGGCCGGCCATGGGCAGGTCGCTGCCGATGCCTTTGCCGAAGGTGAGCATGTCGGGCTTCACGCCGGAGTGCTCGACCGCCCACATCTTCCCGGTGCGTCCGGCGCCGGACTGCACTTCGTCGACGATCAGCAACGCACCGCTGCGGTCGCAGGCCTGGCGCAACAACTGCAGGAACTCCGGTGAGGGAGGCACGTAGCCGCCTTCGCCCTGTACCGGTTCCACAATCACGGCGGCTACGTCATCGGCGGCGGTGTAGGGCGTGTTGAGCAGGTAGTCCACGTATTCGCCGGCAATCTGCTCGGCACTTTTGTGCGTGGTGTCGAAGGGGAAACGGTAGGCATAAGGGTAGGGCGCATGAATGACGCCACCCATCTGGGCACCGTAGCCCTTGCGGTAGGCCGTGCCCGTTGTCAGCGCGCCCGACGCGTTCCAGACACCGTGGTAGCCACCGTGGAAGGCGATGATCTGATGGCGTCCGGTGATGCGCTTGGCGAACTTGATCGCGGCTTCCAGGGCATCGCTGCCGCTTTGCGTGAAGAACGTGATGCAATCACCGCGCAGTCCATCGGGGGCGATCTCGGCGATCTTGGCGGCCAGCTCGGTGCGCCGGGTGCTGTTGACTTCCAGGGCGTGCATCAATACTTCGGACTGCTCACGGATGGCCTGTACCACCTTCGGGTGGCAGCGGCCTACGCTGCTGACGCCCACGCCAGCGGACAGATCGATGTAGGTGTTGCCATCCGGGTCCTTGAAGGTTGCGCCAAAGGCACGGTCCATGGCGACCGGCATGCGTGCGCCGCCGCGCGCCATCGACTCGGTACGCGCCGATAACGCCAGGGCCTCGGTGGTCTTGGGGCCGGGGATGGTGGAAGTTATCCGCGGGGCATCCGCGAAATGGAGGGATTCAAGTTTGGCTTCGCTCATGACGGTCTCTCGGGATGTCGATTTTCAGTGTCTCGATCATCCCCGCCGCCCATTCGCACCCGTTAGCCCGAATCGGCACATTGCCAGCGGCGTTAGAACATTAAAGTGAGCGTCGTCGCTGATGCCTGATCCCCGTGGCGAGGGAGCTTGCTCCCGCTCGGTGGCGCAGCCGCCGCAAAAGCGAGTGATGCCGTGTGTTGGTGTTGTAGTTTTGGGGCTGCTCCGCTGCCCAGCGGGAGCAAGCTCCCTCGCCACAGGAATAGGTTGCGACAGGAACCGGTTGATAGCAGTCTTGATGCTTCCCAGGGAAAGCTGTGTCGATCAAACAAAATTTGCGAAATTCTCTTATTGTGAGAATATCGGCCAGGAAGGCGCTCAAACAACAAGAACATTGGCCGAGGCGTTCGTCATCATGAAGCATCTCAACATCAGCCGGTTCCATGACATTCATGTGCATGCCGCGACCGTCCAGGAATGGAGCCAGGATTACAACCAGTTGACCGCCGGCTCGGCCGAGAGCTCGCTCATTCAGTTGACGACGGCGCGTTGCCATGTTTTTCGCGAGCAGATCAACCAGCGTGTCGTGCAGCACGGCGTGGCCCCGCGGGGCAAGATGTGTTTTGCCGTGCCCATCACCGTTCCGGGTTCGGTCCGGATGCAGGGTAGGGAAGTGGACGACAGCAGCCTGTTCTTTCTTCACGGTGGCGAGGAGTTCATGTTCCATATGCCGATGGGCATGGAGCTGCTGGCCATTACGTTCGAGCGTGAGCTGTTCGAACAAGCATTGGCGCAAACCGAATCGGCCAAGGACATCAGCCAATTGTTGCGGCAACCGGTCATCAGGGTACCGACCCAGCGCTATGCAGGGGCTCGCCGTCGGATGCTGGCGGCATTCTCCCAGGCGCTCTTGTGCGAAGAAGATGACGTTGCCCAGGACCGGGAGTTGCAGCTGGAACAGACCATGCTCGGCGAATTGCTGCAACTGATGACCGACCCCGCCTGCGACAAACAGCAGCGCACGCCAAGTTCCACACGCAGTTACATCGTCGAAAAGTGTCATCGCCTGGCGACGGCGCAGTTGAATAACGTGCCCAGCGTCGATGAGTTGTGCCAGCGACTCCAGGTAAGCCGGCGCACCGTGCAAAACAGCTTTCGCGCGGTCGCCGAGACAACGCCGATCAATTACCTGCGCTCCGTCAGGCTCAATGGCGTGCGCCGGACCCTTATGTCGAGCCAGGCGTCCCATCTATCGATCGGCGATGTCGCTGCCCAGTGGGGCTTCTTTCACCTGAGTCATTTTGCGGCCGAGTACCAGGCCTTGTTCGCAGAGTTGCCATCCCATACCACCCGCGCCGCCATTGCCGATTACGCGCGTGCCGATTTGGGTTAGTGAGGCGTTGAGAGAGAGGCATAGGATCGAATCCGGCGCGCGGCAACCACGGTGACGCTATCGCGCCGTGGCCCGCGCCGATCCTGCTGCGAATACCTCATCCCATAAGGTCAACAAGACATGAGCGTACCTCTCCCGGTCAACAGCTCCACCGAGCTCAAGCGTGGCGCCCTGGGTGTCGGCTTCATCATTTTTTTCGTAGTCTCGGCGGCGAGCCCGCTGAGCGTCATTGCCGGTGGCTTTCCCATCGGCATCATGCTGGGCAACGGCGCGGGTACCCCGGCATTGCTGATCCTGGCCTTGCTCGTGTTACTGGCGTTTTCGGTGGGCTACACCACCCTGGCCCGGCATCTCACCCACGCGGGCGGTTTCTATGCCTTCACCTCCGTGGGCCTTGGAGGGATGGCGGGCGGCGCGGCGGGGGTGCTGGCGATGTTTGCCTACAACATCCTCCAGGTCGGGTTGTACGGCATGTTCGGCGGTGTCGTCAGTGGCACGATGCAGAGTGTGTTTGGCCTGCTGTTGCCCTGGTGGGCGTACTCACTGATGGCCATGGCCAGCGTCGCGATCCTCGGGTACCGCAAGATCGATCTGTCCGCCTGGGTGCTGTCGGTCATCGTGATTGCTGAATACCTCGCGATCCTTGTCCTGGATTTCGCCATCCTGAAATCCGGGGGCGACAGCGGTATCAACCTGGACGCATTCGATCGCAGTCATGTATTGAGCGGCACGCCGTCCATTGGCTTGTTGTTCTGCTTCGCGGCGTTCATTGGTTTCGAAGCCACCACGATCTATGGCGAGGAGGCGAAGAATCCCCAGCGAACCATCCCGATTGCCACCTATTGCTCGGTGTTGCTGATCGGCGGTTTCTACGCGCTGTCGGTCTGGTCGATGGTGGTGGGCGTAGGCGCAGACAAGATTGTCGCCACGCTCCAGGCCCTGCAGGATCCGACGACGTTTATCTACGGGATGTCCGACCATTTCGTCGGTCCCTCTCTGACCCAGATAATCCGCGTGCTGTTCATGGTCAGCATCTATGCCGGATTGCTTGCCTTTCATAACGCAGCCGCCCGTTACTTTTTCGCCATTGGCCGCGATGGCTTGCTACCGAGCCGGTTGGGCACCACTCATCGTGTCCACCAGAGCCCTCACATGGGCTCGGCGTTGCAAAGCTTGATCTCCGCCGTGGTCGTGCTGGTTTTCGCCGCGATGGATGCCGATCCGATCCTGCAACTGTTCGCTTGGCTGTCCAACCTGGCGACGCTGTGTGTGATCCTGCTGATGGCGCTCACCTCCGCCGCGGTCGTCGCTTTCTCGCTGCGTCATCCGGAGCTCAAGCTGGGGATCTGGCGAGGCGGCCTCTTTCCCGGTTTTTCTTGCCTTGTGTTGTCGGCGGTGCTGGTGATCGCCGTGGTGCACTTCGATGTGCTGACGGGGGCCAGCCAGGCGCTGTCCTACAGTCTTTGCGCGATCATCCCGGCTGCCTTGCTGGTGGGCGTGTTCCTGGCGGCTCGCCTGCGGGAAGCGGCGCCGCAGCGGTACCTGGCATTGGGTTGCCACAAGCTCTGACGGTTTCGATGTAGTCAGCGAGCAAAATTAGTGAACATTTTTCAGCACAGTATCTATTCCGGTCATTGCGATGCTACTGACAAAATGGCAGCGAAAATAAACGAGGCCGCAAATGCGGCCTCGAGGTTTCCAGGAATTTAAAAGATGCGTTTCGACTGGAATCAGCGTTTGACCCTCAGGTAATCACCTGTCGTTTTCAGCGATATGGTCACGTCGTTATTCGTGCGATTACGCCAGAACCATCCATGAGTACCGTCGAACAGAGCCGTGAATTCGCCCTTGTCGCCTTTGACCTGCTTGGCTTTGGAGTAGCTGTGGAAGTAGCCCTTTTCGCCGTTATAGGGTTCGCCATGGGTGTCATGGTTCACCGGCCCGCCAGAGGCCGCCCATTCATAGCTGACGGTGGTGTTCTTGAGCATTTCCAGCTTGATTTCAGTTCCTTCACCCGGTTTTAGCGTGACGGTCATTTCATCTGTCTTCAAGGCTGGGGCGGGTTGTGTGGCGGGTGGAGGCGCAGGTTGAGCCGCGGGAGCTACCGCTGCAATCTGTGGAGCCGGAGCCTCTTTCGCCGGCTGCGGCGTTGCATCTGCCAACGCCTCTTGGGCAAGCGTAATTTTCATTTCGCCCATTTGCGTCAGGCCCAGTACACGGCCCACGCCTGTGGGATCAATCGCATATTCCGAAGGCATCACGACGGTGACCAACAAGCCGACCGCAGTCAGCAAGGCGATGACGGTCGAGCGCACCAGTTGGCGGCTGCTGGGCAGTTCATTAACAGTAGGGAGTGGCGTATTGAACATGGTTGAAATTCCTTAGGCTGAGGCAAACAGGCCGGTAATCTGGTAACCCATCAAAAGGAAACCGGCACTCATCATGGCGACGTTGGCGGTGTAGGCATGGCGCCAGAAACTGCTGGTGCGCCGCCAATACCCCATCAGAATGAGAATCGCGCTGAGGGCCAGCAATTGGCCGATCTCGACACCAACGTTGAAGGCGATCAGGTTGGGAATCAGGCCGTCGGGAGAGATTTCGTATTCCTGGATCTTCGTTGCCAGGCCAAACCCGTGGAGCAGGCCGAAGATCAGCGTAGCGACCTTGGTATTGGGTTGGAAACCGAACCAGCGCTGGAACGCGCCCAGGTTATCGAGCGCCTTGTACACCACCGAGAAACCGATGATCGCGTCGATAATGTACGAGCTGATACTGACCTCGGTCAGCACGCCGAGCAGCAGCGTGACCGAGTGTCCAACGGCGAACAATGTGACGTAGAGCCCTACGTCCTTCAGGCGATACAGGAAGAAGATCACCCCGAAGAGAAACAGCAGGTGATCGTAACCCGTCATCATGTGTTTGGCGCCCATGTAGATGAAGGGCAGCAACATGACGCCGGTGCTTTCCTGAATGAAACCTTTATCGCCTTCAGCGACGGCGTGGGCGAGGGCCTCGGGCATTCCGAGAAGAAATGACGCGAGCAATAGAACCAACAGCAGGAGTGGGCGATGCGATGGCGCAGTGAACGCGTCGACGCCACTCATGGAGTGCGAATGCATGGATTAGATCCTTCGTTGCAGTGATCAAGGGTCGCAGGGCGACCATGTCAGGAGGCAAGCGAAGGACGGGGTGGGCGCTCGATCAGAAAAATGGGCGCACGAGGAACGGCGTAGCGAAGGGCCTCGGCTTGTGGGGAGAGTTGTGGCTGGGCGGCGAGGATCAGCACGGAGGTGAGTTGCGGCGTCCCGTGTTGATGATCGGATGTCAGGGGGGAATGAAAGTGATCCGAGCAGTTCGAACAAGACACGTCGGCCTGCTCACCATGGGGGTGATGATGAGCGTCTTGCGCGACGTCCCAAGGGGCCTGGCCCGACATCATCGACAGCATACGGGTATGCCCGGCACAAGCCATGAACATGGCGAAAGCCAGCGCGAATACCACCGTCGTTGTCAGTGTTCTGCTGAACATAATGATCGTGTTTCGACTCGTCATTCTGGGTCGTGATACGTTTGCCATATCCCCCATGGGGGGATACGATTGCAGCGTAATTCATTGAAGTCCGAGACTCAAGCCATGAGTGACAAGCACGAACACAGCCATCCCCATACTCACCAGAGTCATGAAGCGATCATCAAGCGCCTCAAACGAGCAGACGGTCACTTGCGCAGCATCATCCTCATGATCGAAGAGGGGCGCGAGTGCGTGGACATCGCCCAGCAGCTGCATGCGGTGGAAAAAGCCGTCTGCCAGGCCAAGCGGACGTTGATCCAGGATCACATCGATCACTGCCTGGAAGACACCGTTTCGGCGTTGGACAGGGGCGAGCGCGCGCCGCTGGAAACCTTCAAGCAAATCACCAAGTACCTCTAGGCTCGACATGCCCAATTTTGCTGAGAGCGGGCACGCGTGGGCCGCCTCGGACGTTCGTCAAAGCGCAGCCGCTACGGCCATTGATTCTCAAGGCTCTGACAACCATTCGGACCTGGAACTGTCACTGGAGGGTTACCAGGACGCCCATGAGCGGGCGCATGCCATCGTTAAGCTCGAGATCAGCCATTTGGCCACCGGCGATGCTGATCATCAATCACATACGGGTGTTCGTGCTCAGTGTCCTTGCCTTCCTGGTGAGAGTGATCGTCCGCAAGATTTTCGTGAGTGTGTTTGATCGAGTCCTGATCATGGACTGGGCGCCAGATCAGCACGCTGACCAACAACGCGCCACCGGCCACCAGGGCGAGCCCGACAAATGATGCCGTCAAGCTGATTTCGGCCCCCAGCCATCCAGCCAGTGGATAGGTTATCAACCAGCAGGCATGGGACAACGCGAACTGGGCGGCAAAGAGCGCAGGGCGGTCTTCGGCATGGGCAGAACGACGCAGGAGCCGGCCACTCGGAGTCTGCGCCAACGAATAGCCCACGCCCAGCACCATCCAAAGCGGCAGCAGGAAATGGTAGGAGGTCAGGCTTACACCCATGGACAGCCCGACAACCAGTATCCCACCACCAAACAGCATCGCTGTTCGGTCCTTGATATCTTTCAGCAGCCGAGGCAACCCCAGGGCAGCGATCATGGAGCCGCCACCAAATGCGGCCAGCGCCAGTGCGGTGGAACTCTGAGGCAACGCGAAACGCGATTGGACGAGCACCACCGTATTGACGATAACCATGGCGCTGGCGGCGGCTACCGTCAGGTTCAATGCCAATAATCCGCGCAAGCGAGGCGTCGCCAGGAAGATGCGCATGCCTCGGGTGGTTCGTTCGTAGATGCTGCGCTTGGGGACCGACTTCGCTTTCGGCAGCAATACTGTCGCGACCAGGGACGCCGAAGCGAGGAAACCGATGACAGTGCCGGCGAACAGATTGTGAAAGCTGATCACGGTCAGCAATGCAGCGGCGAGCATAGGACTGGCAACGCTTTCCAGGTCATAGGCCAGTCGGGACAAAGACAGGGCGCGGGTATATTCGTCCTCGTCTGGCAGGATGTCGGGAATGGTCGCTTGAAAGGTGGGGGTGAACGCGGCCGCGGCCGATTGCAGGATGAAAATCAGCACATAGATCTGCCAGACCTCCGTCACAAACGGCAGGGCCAGCGCGACCAAAGCACGTACCAAGTCCAGCGAGACCAACATGGCCTTGCGTGGCAGGTGTTCAGCAAAAGCCGCAGCAATCGGCGCAACGCCGATATAGGCCGTCATCTTGATCGCTAACGCAGTGCCGAGGACTGCACCCGCTTGGGCCCCAGCAAGGTCGAAGGCCAGCAGCCCCAATGCAACGGTCGCAAGCCCCGTACCTATCAACGCAATGACTTGAGCCATGAACAGATGACGGTAGGTTCGGTTGGCGAGTATGTTCAGCATGGGGCATCTCACGGGGAGGGCGTGTGATCATTTGATCGTCGAAGCACGCTTGAAAAAAGAGCAGGGAGTTGTTCATTCTCCAGTAACACTACATCCCCCTAGGGGGGATGTCAGGTCATCCTAAACCAGAGGCCTTATCAGCTCAAGAAATAGGCACAGGAACCTTTCGCCGAACATTCGACTGAAAAACGAAGTAGCTGCTTGCTCGATAAAGGCAATTGGCCATACTCTGCAGTTGTGAAAGATCTCACGTCGATAACAACACGCGCATGGAGCAAGCCCTGATGAAACTGTCTGCCATTCTGATCGCCGCTGTACTCTCGTTTATTTCCGTTACTGCCTTCGCCCATAGCGGTGGCACCGATGCAAAAGGTTGTCACCGCAACCACAAGACCAACGATTACCACTGCCACTAAAGTAAAAGCCCAGCGTCAGGCTGGGCTTTGGTACGAGCGGGCCTCCTCACATCTGTGGAGGCCAGTTATGTGATTCGCCCTGAAAATCCTTGGGCTGGTGGTCCGGCAGGCCCAGCGCCTTCCAGAGATTGTCAGTCTGTCCGTGCTTAGCGAAACAGATGCACCGCCAAGCCGACGAGTGCACAGGCCGTCAGTACCTGGATCACGCCGCGCTTGTAGCGGAACAAGGCAATCGCCGCCGCAATCGCGATCAGTGCCGAAGGCCAGTCGAGACTGCCGCTGAAACCTGTCGGCCACAGCACGTGATAGCCAAAGAAACATGCCAGATTGAGGATCACCCCCACCACTGCGGCGGTGATCGCGGTCAGCGGCGCAGTGAATTTGAGTTCGTTGTGGGTCGACTCGACCACTGGGCCTCCGGCAAGAATGAACAAGAACGAAGGCAGGAAAGTGAACCACGTCACCAGGCTGGCCGCGACGGCCCCGGCCAGGAACACTTGGTCGGCTCCGAACACCTGCGAGACATAAGCCCCGACGAAGCCGACGAACGCCACCACCATAATCAGTGGTCCTGGGGTTGTTTCCCCCAGAGCCAAGCCGTCGATCATCTGGGTCGGGGTCAGCCAGCCGTAGTGACCAACCGCACCTTGATAGACATAAGGCAGCACCGCATAAGCGCCGCCAAAGGTCAGCAATGCGGCCTTGGTAAAGAACCAGCCCATCTGGGTCAAGGTGCCTTGCCAGCCATAAAGGGCCGTCAGGATCGCCATAGGCAAGGTCCACAGCACGACGCCGATCAATGCCAGTAACGTGAGCTTCATCCAACTGAAGCGGGCATGCGCGGGGGATGGGGTATCGTCATCGATCAAGGCTGGGCCGAATGACTTCTTGGCGGCGCCATGCCCGCCCACCTGGAATTTCTCCGGTGCCAGGCGGCCACCGACATAGCCGATGAGCGCCGCACCCAGCACGATAAGAGGGAAGGGCACGTTGAACGCGAAGATCGCCGTGAACGAAGCTGCTGCGATGGCCCACAGCCAATTGTTCTTCAATGCTCGCGAACCGATTCGATGCGCCGCTTGTACGACGATGGCGGTCACTGCCGGCTTTATTCCATAAAAGAGTCCGGCTACCACGGGCACTTCGCCGAAGGCGATGTACATCCACGACAAGGCAATCAGAATGAACAGCGAGGGCAGGACGAACAGCGCTCCGGCGATCACGCCCCCCCAGGTTCGATGCATCAGCCAGCCGATGTAGGTCGCCAACTGCTGGGCCTCGGGCCCGGGCAGCAACATGCAGTAGTTGAGCGCATGCAGAAAGCGTCGCTCGGAAATCCAACGCCGGCGTTCCACCAATTCCTGGTGCATGATCGAAATCTGTCCCGCTGGCCCACCGAAGCTGATGAATCCTAGCTTCAACCAGAACCAGAAAGCCTCACGCAAGCTGATCGGCTCGGGCTTCGATAGGTTCTTTTCAGCCACCGATTCAAGATGGTTACTCATTGGGTTGTTCCTCTTTCGCAAATGCGGCGAGCAGGCCGTCGAAGATGGCGCTTGCAGCAGCCAGCAGACGATCATCATGGAAAATCGTTTCGCGTAGACCGGCCAGCACCCGTTCGATACCTGCCGCTTCCACGGGTTGGGTGCCGCCGATATCGAGGTAGTGCACCAAGGCCGCGATGCGGTTTAACCCGGGTTCTTTAAGTTCAAAGCTGGCTTGCAGGGTTTCGAAGGTCACGCGGTTGCCGACATGGCTGAAGGTTGCGTCATCGAAATCAAAGCTCAAGGCGCCGGCTGGGCAGTCTTGGGGATGGTCCAGCCAGAGGATCAAAGCCTGTGGATCTACGAACCGCCGGATCAACCAGGCGCTAGCCAGACGGTCTACCCACGGACGCTTGCGGGTCGCCCAGACACGCCCCTGATAGTCGTCCACGCTGAGCGCCGTTATGGGCAGGTCCCGGCCCTGCGGCTCGTCCGCGGACAACGCCTTGCTGACTGCTGCCTCAAGCGCCTGCAAAGCGGCGTCGATCTGTTGCCTTGGCTTGCCTGGAAAGTAATCAATGGCGGTCAACTGATCGTAGGCTTTGCGTAGCTTTCGAATTTGCTTGGTGATCGACAACGCATTTTCCGCCGTCAACTGCCCTCGGCATTCCTCGATCTCAAGGCGCAGTTTGCTGTAATCCTCGTTGCGGTCGAACAGTTCGATAAAACGTTCGCCGGCGGGGTCCACCACGGGCAGGACAACGGCGGTGCCATTGATGGCCAGGATGTCCCGTTCAACTGCGGCCAGCGCGTCGCGACAGACAGCAGTATCGGGCAGGAGGTAGACACCGTCGCGCAGGACGGCAGCCCCACAGGCTTTTAGTGCGCGCCAAGCGCGCATGCGCTCCGTCGCGTTTGCGGTGGGCAGGCCGAGAACCAATGTTAGCCAATTTTCCATGTAGCGAGAGATCTGAATAGTGTAGATATCGTTACACTAGTCTTTGGCGAGGAAAATTGGAAAACCTTTTTGAGCGCTTACAAGCTATCTGGATCCCCTAAAATGCTCTTCACCGAACCGACAGGCTTGAGCGCCGCGTCTTCCCTGGATTCGATCATGTTCACTCCTTGAACCGGCCATGGCGCAGCGTTCGGCGGACACGGGACCGCCGACGCGAAGGCGCCAGGCAATGCGGACTTTTAACGGGGTTGAACGGCGACCGGCAAACTTCCGGCCACGGTCCGGCGAAGTTTTACAGCGTGATACTGGTGGTGGGGTAGAACACAATATTGAGTACGAAGAGGATCATCCAGAAACCAATTTCCAGTGTTTCGGTAATAGGCTGAATCTTTTTTATTGCGCCGTAGACATGCACGAAGAACATCAGCGTGAAGACCACGAAAAGAATATCGAAGGCATAACTGAAACTGGTGCCAGTGGTGGCCGAACGCAACATCGCTACTTCAACGACAAGAATGAACGCACCGAGGCAACGGCCGAAATAGATAGCCAGGTGTTGGTGTTCGGGGATGGTCCAGCGCATGAGCCGGGCCCATTGGAGCGGGGCGAGAAAGATGGGTAAGGCAAAGAACAGGGTGGTCACGATCATCAGGGAGGTGATGTATTCCTTGCTGTATTGCTGATAGTAACCAAACATTCAAGAACTCCTTGTCTCACCGGCGCATCTAGGCGCCCTGCAGTAATTATTGTTGTTGCTGGCTGTTTGCGGCGGAAGTATTGCGAGGGCTGAACAGCAGTGTCAATTGTACAAAAGCGCCTAGTATCAAAGGCGCGGAGGGGAGTAGTACCACTCACTCCCTAAGTTTCGATGCGGGTGTTTTATAGTTCGAGCACGACGGGTTTTATGTAGCTCGCGTAACAGAACTAAGGCTTGCTCAGGCAACGGCACGATGTGTTTGCTCTTGTCCAGGTGCTTGGTCTTGCTCACCACATAACGCCAATCGGCGCCCACCAAGTCGACATCTTCCCAGCGCATCTGCACCAGTTCCGCTGGGCGGACCGGCAACATAATCAGCAGGCGCATCGCGGAGGTAACGCTGCCGTCGTTGCAGTCAGTTTTATGGAATCTAGTGGAACTCCATCACAGACTATCGGGGTCCCCAAAGAACATCTGAATCCGCGAACGCAGCCAGCGCTCTCCCGGATCATTGTCCTGTGACCCGCGCCAGGCCATGTGCAGTTCGAAGCTGCGCACCGGGATGGGTGGGTCTTCGGCTCGCACTCCGCCGGCGGCGGTCAGTGCGTCGGCGGTGTAGTCCGGCACGATGGCGATAATGTCAGTGCCGGACAACAGTGTGCTCAAGCCATTGAATTGCGGCACGGCCAGCACCACATGGCGCTTGCGGTCGAGTTTCTCCAGCTCTTCATCGATGAACCCGCTCAAGTCGCCTGCGAAGGACACCAGGGCGTGGGGACGGGCGCAGAACTCATCCAGGGTCAGATGCCCCGGCATCGTGTCCGCCCGTAGTACTTTCGGGGAACTGCGCCGCAGCACCTTGCGCTTGGCATTGGCCGGCAGGTCTTCGGTGTAGCTGACGCCGATGGAGATCTCGCCGGAGGCCAGCAAGCCCGGCATCAGGATGTAGTTGACCCGGCGCACCACCAACACGATGCCTGGCGCTTCGGCCCGCAGGCGCTTGAGCAGCATCGGCAGCAGGGCGAACTCGGCATCGTCCGACAGACCGATGCGAAACACCGAGGTGCTGGTGGCCGGGTCGAATTCCGCCGCCCGGCTGACGGCCGTCGAAATCGAATCCAGGGCCGGAGAGAGCAGGGCGAAG
>Ga0307412_10000367_pt1 | contig 28079 bp, 21 predicted proteins | sample DK1Cmetagenome_3_FD_203823 | JGI IMG/M metagenome (GOLD analysis project Ga0307412, IMG submission 203823) | Maize rhizosphere microbial communities from greenhouse at UC Davis, California, United States - DK15-C-1 | ecosystem: Host-associated > Plants > Roots > Rhizosphere > Soil | place: USA...
CCAGAGCTTTTTCGCCTGCATGCGTCATCGCCAGCGAATACGCGCGCTTGTCGTGCAGGGCCTCCTGCCGTTCGACATAGCCCAATTCCTGCAGTTGGTTGACGATCTGCACGGCGCCCGATCGCGCAATGCCCAGAATCCGGGCCAGGTCGGTGAGCTTCAGGTTGGCGTTGGCCGCGATCAGCGTCAGCGACGAAAAGCGCTGCGGTGTGATGTCCCACGGCGCCAGCGCATTCAGGAAGTCTTCGTAGATGACGATCTGGGCGCGCCGGATGGCGTAGCCGACCAGGTCGTCCAATGCGCCATACCGGATGCCGGGCACATGCGGGTCGAAATGCTCGCCACGGGCGGCGGGGCGCCGGGGGCGTTGGGATGCGGCTCTGGACATGGGCGGGGTTGCGTTCTTGGGGCCATCTTGTAAGAAGGCCTCAACACTAATGCACCCGTTGCCGGCGCGCCAGCGCATTACGGGAAATCCCCGGGTGCGGAAAGCAGCGGGATTTTGTTATGTTGCATAACAAATAAAATCAGGAGCAGACATGCAGATCGTGATTGCCGGCGCCGGTATCGGCGGGCTGACGCTCGCCTTGATGCTGCATCGGCGCGGCATCGATTGCCGCGTCTATGAAAGCGCGCAGGAACTTAAGGCCCTGGGCGTGGGCATCAACCTGCTGCCGCATGCGGTCAGCGAACTTGAACCGTTGGGACTGATGCCGGGTCTGGCCGAGCGCGCCATCGAGACCTCGCAACTGCACTACTACAACAAGTTCGGGCAGCCGATCTGGCGTGAGCCGCGCGGCCGGGACGCGGGGTATCCGCTGCCGCAGTTTTCAGTGCATCGGGGCGAATTCCAGATGCTGTTGGCGCAAGCGGTGCGCGAACGGCTGGGCGACGACGCCATCGTCACGGGCAGCGTGCTGGAATCCGCCGAGCAGGATGCCTTCGGCGTGGTGGCGAACTTCCGGCGCCGGCAGGACGGGGCGACGCAGAGCGTGCGCGCGGACATTCTGGTGGGCGCGGACGGCATCCATTCGGCGCTGCGCCGTCAAATGCATCCTGCCGGTGACGAGCCGCGCTTTTCCGGCCGCATGCTGTGGCGCGCCGTGACCGAAGCGCCGCCGTATCTGGATGGCCGCAGCATGTTCATGGCGGGACACCAGGACCAGAAATTCGTGTGTTATCCGATTTCGGAGCCGCTGCGCCGCCAGGGGCGGTCGCTGATCAACTGGATCGCCGAACTCTCCGTGCCCGGCGCCGAGCTGCCCGCCACCGACTGGAACCGGCAGGTGGACAAAGCGGTGTTCGCGGACCGCTTCGCCAATTGGCGCTGGGACTGGATCGATATCCCCGCCATCATCTACGGCGCGCAAGCCATCTATGAGTTCCCGCTGGTGGACCGCGATCCCTTGCCGCGCTGGACGCGGGGGCGCATGACCCTGCTGGGCGATGCAGCGCACCCCATGTACCCCATCGGATCGAACGGGTCGGCGCAGGCCATCCTGGATGCGCGCTGCCTGTCGGATTGGCTGGCGCAAGCCGCGAGCGGCGCGGTGCGTTCGCCCGAGACCGCCTTGCTGGAATACGAGGCCGAGCGCCTGCCCCGCACGGCAGGCATCGTCCTGCGCAACCGCTTGAATGGGCCCGAGCAAGTCATGCAGATGGCCGAAGAACGCGCGCCCGGCGGGTTTGCCGACATCGGCGACGTGATCGCGCCTCAGGAGTTGGAGGCGGTATCGTTGCGCTACAAACAACTCGCGGGATTTGATCCCGCCACCGTCCGCAAGAGCCGGGGGGAAGCACCATGACCGACAATACCGACGCCGTGGCGCAATCCTTGGCCGACCCCTTGACCGACCCCTTGGCGCCGCGCCTTGAGCACGTGGCGACCGTGGTGGTGGAAGTGGGCGCGCCGCAAGAGGTCGGCGATACGCCGCAAGGCTGCCGCCGCGTCATCCCGATCACGGGCGGCACCGTGGAGGGCCCGCGCCTGCGCGGCAAAGTCCTGCCGGGCGGTGCGGATTTCCAGGTGATTCGTTCGGCGACCTACACCGACATCCATGCGCGCTACGTCATCGAAACCCCTGACGGCGAACGCATCTATGTCGAGAACACCGGCATCCGCACGGGCCACGCCGACGATATCGCCCGGTTGGTGCGCGGCGAAGCCGTGGACCCCGCGCGCATCTATTTCCGCAGCTATCCGCGCTTTGAAACCGCATCACCGGCCCTGGGGTGGATGAACGAAAGCCTGTTCGTCGGCACGGGCGCGCGCTACCCCGACCGGGTGGAATTGCGCTTCTACCGCATCTGCTGAACCCGCGGCGCCCGCCACGGCACAAATACCAAAACCACCCGGAGACAACCATGACATCGACGCTGCGCCGCCTGCTGGGCGGTTTCCTGCTGTGCCTGCCGATCGCGGCGATGGCGCAGTTCCCCAACGGCCCCGTGCGTCTGAACGTGGGCTTTCCGCCGGGAACGGGGCCCGACATCGTGGCGCGCACACTGTCACAGCACATGGGGCCGCTGCTGGGTGAAAGCGTGGTGGTGGAAAACAAGGTGGGCGCGGGCGGGCAGATTGCCGCGCAGGCCGTGGCGCGCAGCCCGGCGGATGGACAGACCCTGTTGTTGGGCGAGGTGGGCTCCATCAGCATTTCCCCGGCCACCTACCGCAACCTGAACTACGACCCGCCACGCGATTTCGCGCCGATCTCAGAAGTGGTGCGCGCCGATTTTGTGCTGGTAGTGCCGGCCGGTTCGCCGTACCAGGACCTGGCGGCGTTCATCGATGGCGCCAGGAAGGCGGCCGACCGCCTCAACTTCGCGACTTTCGGCGCCGGCACGCCCGGGCATTTCGGGGCCGAACTGTTCGCCCGCGAAGCCGGCATGAAAATCGAAGCCATCCACTACCGTTCCACCGGCGATGCGGTGTCGGGCCTGGTGTCCGGAGCGGTCCAGGCCGCGTTCGTAACGACGGCGCTGGCGGTGCCGCAGGTGCAGGGCGGCAAGCTGCGCGCGTTGGCGATCACCGGCGCGCAGCGTTCGCCCGCCTTGGCGGCCGTGCCGACCTTTGCCGAGCGCGGCCTGCCCGCGGTCAATTTCGGGGCGTGGTTCGCCCTGTTCGCGCCGGCCGGTACGCCGGACGCGGTGCTGAACCGCTTGCAGAAGGACAGCGCCCAGGCCTTGCGCCAGCCCGCGGCGGTGCGCAGTTTGGCAGACGCCGGTTTCGTGGTGGTCGGGTCGGACCGGGCAACGCTGCAAACCTTGTTGTCGTCGGAATCCAGGCGCTGGGCCGAGGTCGTGAAAGCGACGGGATTCCGGGCGGATTGATGCGTGCTCAACGGGAACACTAGCGCCGTCGTTCGCGTTATCCAGCCGATTGGGTTCATGAATGGAACAGTTTGTTCTGGCCTAAAAACCCGGAATTCGGTCCTGGATGGGTGTTCTCGTCATGGGCGGGCCAGTAGAATCGCCTCGCATACCACCCCTCTATCTACTGGTCGAAAGGTTATATTCTTATGAGCAACGCATATCTCGACGCCCTCAAGAAGCGCCGCACCCAATATTCGCTGGGCCGCAACCTGTCGGCCTCTAAAGAGCAGCTAGCGACGCTGATCCAGGACGCGATCAAGCACAGCCCCTCGTCGTTCAATTCGCAAAGCTCGCGCGCCGTGATCCTGTTCGGCGCTGAAAGCGTCAAGCTGTGGGACCTGACAATCGAAGCCGTGCGCAAGGTTGCGCCCGCCGAAGGCTTCGACAAGACCGAAGCCAAGCTCAAGAGCTTTGCCGCCGGCGTGGGCACGGTGCTGTTCTTCGAAGACCAGGACGTCGTTCGCAGCCTGCAGGAAAAATTCGCCCTGTACGCCGACAACTTCCCGGTGTGGTCGGAACAGGCGGGCGGCATGGCTCAACTGTCGGTCTGGGCCGCGCTGGCCAACGCCGACGTCGGCGCCAGCCTGCAACACTACAACCCGCTGATCGACGGTATCGTCGCAAGCGAATGGAAGCTCCCGGCGTCGTGGAAACTGCGCGCGCAAATGCCGTTCGGCTCGAACGAGAACGGCTTCGGCGACAAGGGCTTCATGGACGACGCCGAGCGCTTCCGCGTCATCGGCTGACCCAAACATCCGGACGCCGGACAGCGTTCGGATAACCGCAGGTTTCAAACCCGCACCTCCCGCCAGGGGAGTGCGGGTTTTCAACTTTTTACGGGATGCGACCAAGCGCCCGCGACGGCGAATCGCTCGATAAGCGCGGTGCATAATGGCGGTTGGCGGGCCCAGGCCCGCACCCGAGCTGGGCCACAAACGCCGTATAAGAAAAAAACGCGCGCGATTCGAGGAGATTGCCGTTGGACCCGATACTCGCCGGACTGTCGAATTCCCTGCCGCAAGCCAGGTCCATCGAACAATTGACCCGGCCGCTGCTTGATATGCTGGGCAGCGTGACGGGACTGGAATCCACGTACCTGACTTCCATCGATCTGAAAGCCGACGTGCAGCACGTGCGCTTTGCACGCAACGCGGCCGAGCTGCAGATTCCCGAAGGCTTGTCGGTCCCGTGGTCGGACACCTTGTGCAAGCGCGCGCTGGACGAAGGCCGCATGTGCACCAGCGATGTGTCCCGTTCCTGGCCCGATTCCACGGCCGCCCGCCAATTGGGCATCCAGACCTATGTCAGCGCGCCGGTGCGCACGGATGACGGCATATTGCTGGGCACGCTGTGCGCGGCCAGTGCCAAGCCGCATCAGATCACTCCCCAGGCCGAGGTCGTGTTGAAGCTGTTTTCCAACGTGATCGCCAACTTCCTGCAGCGCGAGTTGCTGATGGAACAGCTGCATGCCGCCAACGTGCGCCTGATGTCGTACGCGTTGACCGATCCGCTGACCGGCCTGCCAAACCGCCGCGCGCTGTACGAGGAGCTGGAACGCCTGGAAAGGCGCGCGATGCGCGAGGGCGGCAGTGTGCTGGTGGGCTTGGTCGATCTGGACGGATTCAAGGGCATCAACGACACCTACGGGCATCAGCAGGGCGACGTATTCCTGCAGGAAGTCTCGCGCCGGTTGGCCAGCACGTTGCGCTCATCAGACATGCTGGGGCGTATTGGCGGGGACGAGTTCGTGCTGGTTGGGCCCGGCCCCGCCATCGAACGTGGCAATGCCGGCCCCGGGGGTGAAGCGCTACGCGGCGAGGCCGAAGATGCCGCCCGGTCGCTGGAGGAACGCGCCACGGCGGCCACGATCGGCCGCTATCAACTGGGCGATGCCGTGGTGCCATACGAAGGCGCGAGCGTCGGCGTGGTGGCGGTGGACCCGCGCGGACTGGACGCCGAAGCGGCCGTTCGCCTTGCGGACGCGCGCATGTACGAGATCAAGCGGGCGCGCAAAGCGGCGCGCACGATCCATTGAAGGCGGCGGCGGACGCCGCTATGTTCGTAGCGATAACCCCCCACCGGAGCGTGCCATGCAAACCAATGAAATCCACCGCGGTCGCCTGATCGACCATATCCAGCTGGTTGTTCGCGACCTTCCCGCTAGCCAGGCGTTCTATCAAGCCGTATTCGATGCCCTGAAGGTGCCGATGGGCGGCACTGGCGACGGGTACTTCTGGGCCGATGAACTGTTCGTTTCGACCGCCGACAGCCCGGCGGCGCTGGGCCAACTGACCGGCCGCCATCATCTGGCGTTCCAGGCGCAAGACCAGGCAATGGTCGACGCTTTCCATCAGGCGGCGTTGGCGCATGGCGGCAAGGACAATGGCGCGCCCGGCTTCCGCGATTACCACCCGGGTTACTACGGCGCATTCGTGCTGGATCCGGACGGCAACAACATCGAAGCCGTGTTCCACGGCGAGGCCCAGCGCAGTGCGCCATCGGTCAAAGTGACGTTCTGACGCCGCAGGATCTTCCGCGACAAGCGCTTGAGGCGCAAAGACTGATAAATTTGCGCTTTCACGGGTGCCGAGGGACGTTATTTCCCTTCTGGCGCCCCAGGCCGGGAAATGCCCAAGCGCATTTCCCCACTCGCGATAGATCAGAACCGATGCTGAAAAGAAAACTAACGGCTTTTGGGATGTGCGTGGCGCTGCCCCTGGGCGGTATCGCGGCCGCCCCGGCGCAGGCTCAGGCCCCTGCGCAACAGCAGGCTGCCGTGCAGCCCAGTCCGCCGGCGGAAGCGGCGGAGCGCTACGGGCCATTCGTGTACTTCCCCAGCGCGCCCAACTTGCTGATCTATCACACGGGCGTCGGCGCCAACGACATGCTGAACCTGAAAAAGGCCCTGCGAGAGCACCCCTCCATCGCCACCCTGATCCTGCAGAACAATGGCGGCGGCCTGGTGCATATCGGGCTGGTGGTAGCCGAAGAGGTCTACGAGCGCGGGCTGAACACGTACATTCCCAAAGACAGCTACTGCGCGTCCGCATGCGCGTTCGTGTATTTTGCCGGCCGCCAGCGCCTGGCCGATGGGCGTTTGGGCGTGCATCAGATCTCTGCGCCGGAAATGACGGGCGAGCAAGCCCAGTTCGGCGTGTCGGATATCGTCGCCACGCTGCCGAAGTACGGCGTGTCGGCGGACGTCCTGGGCATCATGTTCAGCACGCCATCCAAGGACATGTACTTCTTCACGCCGCAGGAAATTGCCAAGTACGGCATCAACCGGACCGGTCAGACGCAGGTGGCGCAGAACAGTCCGCCGCCGCGCGGCACGGCAAGCGGTCCGCCCAATGCACCCGCGGCCACCCCCGCTCCCGTGTCGTCGCAGCAGGGGCAGCCGCCCGCGCCGGCGCCGGCGCCGGTTCAAACGGCGCATGCCGGCGCGGCGCCCGCCGGCGCGGCGCCAGTGGCCAATCCGTACATGAAAAAGGAAACCGCGCCCGCCGCCATTTCCGACGAACAGAAGGCCATCAACGCCGCTGCGTTGATGATCCAGGCGGGCAGCGGCACGAACGAGGAGTCGATGAACTTCACGCGGGAGTTCTACGCGGATACGGTCGACTACTTCAAGAAGACGCGGCCCAAGTCCGAGATCCTGGCGGATAAGGAGGCCTATTTCGCCCGCTGGCCCATCCGCCGCTTCGTGGTCGACCAAAGCACGCTGAAGGCGCAATGCAAAGACCAGATGTGCAAGGTCGTCGGCATCTACGACTACAAGGTTTCCAGCCCGGCGCGCGGCAAGACGGCCACGGGCACGTCCAACTTCACGTATGTGCTGGATCTGCGCAACCGCTACCGCATCGTGATGGAAGACAGTGAAGTCATCAGCCGCTAAGCCGGCCCCTGGAGCAGAGTGGAACGTGATGAAATCCGCATTTCCTGCAGCAAAGTGGTTGCTTCTTGCCGGCCTGTCCATGGCGTCGGGATCCGCGCTGGCGATCAACTGCGCCAAGGCCGCCACGCCGGCCGAAAAGTTGATCTGTTCGGACAAGAAGTCCCTCGCGGCCGATGCTGAACTGAATCGCGCCTACCAGGCGATTCTGAAGCAGGCGCCCGACGGCGATATCCGCGCCATGCTGGTGGCAAGCCAGAAGCGGTGGGTCGAGGCGCGCGACCAGGCGCTGGACCATTTGACCTCCGACCCGGACGCCTTGCCCGACGACAAGACCGCCGGTGAAATCGCGCGCGACCTGATCGCCAATCGCACGGCCCAGTTCAAAGAACGCAACAAGGGCGCTGCCACGCCGGCGATGATCGAGCGCGCCGTTCAGCAACAGCAGTTCCTGGGCCAGTTCACGGGAGGCAAGTACGCGGGCTACTGGACGTCTTGCGACATGCTGCCACAGGACTACGGCCATTACGATTGCTTCGCGACCCGCCACTACCAGAACAACGACCGCATCTGCTCGGTGGACGAATACTGGGCTTCTGGCACGGTCTACACCAAGCGGTATGTCGCCAATCTGGTGGGCGGCAAGCCGCAGGTCGTCGCGTCCTGCTCGTTCAACAATTCAGACGAAGCGTGTGCCAGTGTCGGCGACATCCGCGCAAGATGGAACCCGCAGCCGGCGCAGCCGACGGACGTCTACGCGTCGGAACCGCTGCCGAAGATCGACGGCGAGATCGACGCGTCGGACGATTTCGACTGGGTAAAGGCCTGCCTGACCGAGCCTGCGTACCCGGCTGCCCGGTAAGGCCGTGGGGCAGAAAACGGGCGTTCAGTCCGTCTTCCAGCCCCATTTCTTGAAGATGGCCTTGCCATCGGCCGAGGCCAGATAATCCACGAAGGCTTGCGCCTGCGGATTGTTCTTGCCTTGTTTGGTCACCACCGCGCCGGCGTCGCGATAGATGCGGTACGGTTCTTCGATATCCACCACGCTGGCCAGCGTGGGATTCGACACCTGCCAGATGTTCCAGATCAGCCAGGCGTCGATGCTGGTGTCTTCGGTCCACTGGGTGCGCGCCAGGGCGCTGTTGGCGGCTTCCGGCAATACCAGATTGGCGCGGAAGGCGCGGACGGTCTCGATATCGCCCAGGCGGCCGGCCACGTCCTCCCACAGGCCCGTTTGCCCCGCGCCAGACACGGCCATCACCTTGATGCCGGGTTTCAGCAGGTCCTTGAAACCGCTGATGCCCTTCGGGTTGCCGGGGCGCACCAGGATCGCCGACGGGCGCAGGTACAGCGTGCGCGCATCGCGCAGGTCGAACACGCCGGGCAGGGCGCTGGCGAAGCCGCTCATCATGTTTTCGGCGCCGCTAAATAGCACGTCGGCATCCTGTTTTGCCTTGTCGGCCCAGGCGGGCGTGGGGCCGGCCGTGATGTTGACGGTGACGCCGTGCGTCTTGCCGAATGCCGCGGCGGCTTCTTTCATGGCGGGCGCCGGGCCGCCGGGGCCGTACACATTCACGTCCGGCGCGGCCCAGGCGGGGGCGGCGGCCAGGCAGGCCCAGGCGAGCATGCCGCCGGTAAACGTTCTGAACGACTTCATATCCTTCACCCTCATTCAAGTGTCTTCCATCGGCGCCGCTGCGCGGCGTGCCAATGGAATAGACGCCACGGCGCGGGCGAATATTCCGCGTGTAAAGCCTGTTACTCGATGCCGTCACCGGGTGCGGGCTTTAGAATTCGTCCTTGCAGATTAGAAATGGGGCGCACGCTCCGTATTCGCAGAGAGATATCGATGGATAAGCGACAAGACCTGGAACCGCCGGCGATCCAGGAAGGCGCGGCGCACGCCGCAGGGGCGAACACGCCCGACGCCATCGCCATCACGATCGAAGCGGACCCGACACTGGGTTACGCCTCCATTCAGAATGCGGTTCCCATCGTGCGTTCGCTGCTGTTGACCAACCGCACGCCGCAGGCGTTCGAGAGCGTCGACGTCCAACTCCGCTGCAACCCGGCCTTCGCGCAGCCCGTCAAGCTGCGTTTCGACAAGCTGGCGCCCGGCGAGATCCGCCGCGTCTCGCCGCTGGATCTGGCGCCGGACCATGCTTATGTGGCCGATCTGCAAGAGGCGGTGCGGGCCAGCATCGATGTGGCCGTTCGGTCGGGGACGCAGGAACTGGGCCAGGCCTCGCAGCCGATTTCCGTGCTGGCCTATGACCAGTGGGCCGGCACGCGGGCCCTGCCGGAACTGCTGGCCGCATTTTCGATGCCCAATAATCCCGCAGTGGATGTGCTGATCGGCAAGGCCTCGAAGCTGCTGCGCGCGCAGCACGCCGATCTGCAAATGAACGGCTATCAGTCCAAGAGCCGCGACGTGGTCTGGAAACAGGTGTCGGCCATCTACAGCACCTTGGCCGCCGAATCGCTGCATTATGCCGAGCCGCCTGCGTCTTTCGGCGTGGACGGGCAGAAGATCCGCACGCCGGACCGCATCATGGAGGCCCGCGTGGCCACCTGCCTGGACCTGGCGATGCTGTTCTCGTCCTGCCTGGAACAAGCAGGGCTGCGCCCCGTCATCCTGATGAAGGACGGCCACGCCTGGGTGGGCGTCTGGCTGCATCAAGCCTGCTTCGCGGACCCGTTGACCGATGATGTGCAGGCGGTTCGAAAACGCGTGGACAGCGGCGAGTTCCTGGTCTTTGAAACCACCGGCATCGCCCAGCACCCGAATTTCCGCCCTTCTTTGCGGCTGGCGCTGGAGCAGGGGGCCGCGCATCTGCGCGAAGAGGACACCTTCCGATATGCGATCGACGTGCATCGCGCACGCGAATTGCAGATCAAGCCGCTGCCGTCCCGGGTCGTGTCGGTGACGCCGGATGACACCCCCGACGTAGAGCGTCCCGCTGCCATCGAGCCCACGCCCGACCTGCCGCCGCTGGACCCGGAGTTCGTCATCAGCCTGGAACCTGCCGACGACACGCCGGAAGGCCGGCTAGCCAAGTGGAAGTCGCGGCTGCTGGACCTGACGCTGCGCAACCGCCTGCTGAACTTCAAGTTGACCAAGTCCACGCTGCCGCTGGTCGTGCCGGACCTGGCCAGGCTGGAAGACGCCATCGTCGATGGCAGCGAATTCCGCATCCGGCCGTTGCCCGCCGCGCTGATGGAGGGCAACGACCCGCGCATGGCCGACGTGCACGTCAGCCGGGGCGGCCGCGCGCCGCTGGACGACATGGCGCTGGAGGCGTTGGGCAACAAGGAATTGATCGCCCGCGTCGCGCAGGAAGCGCTGGACGCCAACCTGCTGGCGATCTTCGGCGCGGCGCGCATCGGGCTGGAAGAGGGCGGCGCCAACACGCTGTATCTGGCAATGGGCATGCTGCGCTGGACGGAAAGCCCGGGTGCGGAAAGCGCCCACCTGGCGCCGCTGATCCTGGTGCCGGTGTCGTTGCAGCGCCAGTCCGTGCGCAGCGGCTTCCGCCTGGTCCGCCATGACGATGAGACCATTATCAATCCCACGTTGTTGCAGATGCTGCGCAACAACTACGAGCTGCGTATCCCGGGCCTGGACATCCTGCCCGCGGACGACAAGGGCGTGGACGTGGCGCGCGTGCTGCAGGCCTTCCGGCTGGCCGTTCGCGAGATTGCCGGCTGGGAAGTGCTGGAACAGGCGCATCTGGGCATCTTTTCCTTCACCAAGTACCTGATGTGGAAGGACTTGCAGGACCGCACCGAGCAGCTGAAAGCCAACCGCGTGGTCAAGCACCTGATCGATCATCCGGGGCAGGCGTTTGCCAAAGCGCCCTTGGACGAGCGCTTCGACCGCCTGGACGAAAGCTATAAGCCGGAGGACCTGCTGACCCCGCTGCTGTCCGACTCGTCGCAACTGAAAGCCATCTGCGCGGTGGACGCCGGCCGCGACCTGGTGCTGGAGGGGCCGCCGGGCACCGGCAAGAGCCAGACCATCACCAACCTGATCGCCCACCTGCTGGCGCGCGGCAAGACCGTGCTGTTCGTGTCCGAGAAAATGGCCGCGCTGGAGGTCGTGCATCGCCGGCTGGCCAACATCGGGCTGGGACCATTCTGCCTGGAATTGCATTCGTCCAAGGCGCGCAAGGCCGAAGTGCTGCAACAGCTGGGCAAGGCGCTGGACCACAGCGGCCAGCGCACCAGCGACGACTGGGCCCGCGAAGCCGAGCGGCTGGCCGTGTTGCGCCAGGACCTGAACGGGCTGGTCGATGCGCTGCATCACGAACATCCCAATGGCCTGACGGTGTTCGACGCCATCGGCACGTGTATCGAGAACGCGGAGCGTGACCCGTCGCCGATGTCGTGGCCGGATGAGCAGGCGCACGAACGCAAGGACCTGGCGCAATTGCGGGAAACCGCGCGGCGCATGGCGACCTTGTCCGGCGAGCTGGGCACGCTGCATGGCCACCCGCTGGCGCACATCGGCATGGCGGAATGGAGTCCCAGTTGGCAAGACGCGCTGTTGGCGGCGGGCCAGGCGCTGGATCAGGCGGTGTCCGAGTTTCAGCAGCACGTGGTCGCGGCAGGCGAGGGACTGGGCGCGCCGGCTGCCGGCCTCAGCCTGGACGCCTATGCCAAGCTGGACGGCCTGATCGACGTGCTGCTGGCCGCGCCGCAAGTCCCGGCAGGATTCGCCGCGCAGGCGCATGATCCGGCCGCCCGCTCGCAGGTGCAGGCGCTGGCACGCCACGGGCTGGCGCGCAACGCCCATTGGGCGCAAGTGGGCCCGCAGTGGAATGCACAGCTGGCCGAGCAGGATGCGAATGTGCTGAAGGCTGAATGGTTGGCGGCGTGCTCGGCATGGTGGCCGAAATCCATCTTCGCCAAAGGCGGTATCCGCAAGCGCCTGGCGGCGTATCGCGTGGATGCCCAGCGCCCCGACGACGCGGCGATCAGCGCGGTGCTGGCGCCGCTGGCGTCGGTCAACGCCGAAGACCGCGAACTGGCTGTCTTGAAGGCCGATGCCCAGCGTCTGCTGCAGGACGCCTACACGGGTCTAAGCACGGATTGGGAACAGGTGCAGCGGCACGAACAGTGGGCGCAGCGCTTCGCCGATGCCGTCACGCTGGTGGCGGGCGACCCTGCCGCCGCGTCCGGCCTGCGCACGCGGTTGCAACCGCTGGTGGGCGAAAATCGCGCGCTGCTGCAACCGGGGGCGGCGTTGGGCAAGCGCTTGCTGGATACCCGCAACGCATGGCGCGTCTTGCAGGACAGGCTTACCGAGATCGATGCGCTAGCCAAGCCGACCGAGGCGCTGGCGGGCAGAGCGGATGCCAACGGCGCGCTGGAACGAATTCAGTCCGTTCTGGCCGGCTGGCGCCATAACAAGCAGTTCCTGATGCCCTGGTGCGTGTGGCGCGACGCGCGTGAACAGGCGATCGGCGTGCAACTGCAAGGGCTGGTTGCATCGTTGGAACAAGGGCGCGTTCCGCTTGCGCAGGTGGAAGCGCATTTTGAATTCAGCTACCGCCTGTGGTGGGTGAAGAAAGTCATCGACCATTCGCCCGTGTTGCGGTCCTTTTCCAGCGCCGACCACGAACGCAAGATCCGCGAATTCCGCGATGCCGACGATCGGTTCCAGAAACTGACGTCGGCCTATATCGCTGCCGTGCTGGCGGGCAAGGTGCCCGCCGGCAACGGTATCCTGGTCAGCCCCGACAGCGAACTGGGCCTGCTGCGCCGCGAATTGCAGAAGAAGGCCCGCCACGTCCCGGTGCGGCAGCTGATGCAGCGCCTGCCGTCGTTGCTGCCGAAATTGAAGCCCTGCCTGTTGATGTCGCCCTTGTCCGTGGCGCAATACCTGGACGCCGGCCATTCGCAGTTCGACGTTGTCGTCTTCGACGAGGCATCGCAGATTCCGGTGTGGGATTCCGTCGGCGCAATCGCGCGCGGCCAGCAACTGGTGGTGGTAGGCGACACGAAGCAACTGCCGCCCACCAGCTTCTTCAGCAAATCCGCGCCCGAAGAAGATGGTGCAGGCGATGACGGCCAGGTCGAAGACCTGGAGAGCATCCTGGACGAATGCCTGGGCGCCGATATGAACCGGCTGCGCCTGCAATGGCATTACCGCAGCAAGCATGAAAGCCTGATCACCTTCAGCAACGTCACCTACTACGATTCGCAACTGATCACGTTCCCGTCGCCCGTCACCGATGATGTGGCCGTGCGCCTGGAGAAGGTGGCCGGCGTCTACGACCGGGGCGGCAGCCGCACTAACCGCCGCGAAGCCGAAGCCATCGTGCAGGGCATCGAACAGCATTATCTGGACAAGTCGCGCCGTCGCCAGACCCTGGGCGTGGTCACGTTCAACCAGCCCCAGCAATCGCTGATCGAAACCCTGCTGGATGCGCGCCGCCGCGCGAATGCCGAACTGGACAAGGCGATTTCCGCCCAGTCGCGCGAACCCCTGTTCATCAAGAACCTGGAAAACGTGCAGGGCGACGAGCGTGATGTCATCTATTTCTCGATCACCTTCGGCCCGGACGCGGCCGGCAAGATGACGATGAACTTTGGACCACTGAATGGCGAAGGCGGACACCGCCGCCTGAACGTCGCGATTTCCCGGGCGCGTGAGGGCGTGGTGATCTACAGCACGTTGATGCCCGAGCAGATCGACCTGTCGCGCGTGCGCGCCACCGGCGTGCGCGACTTGAAGCACTATCTGGAATTCGCGTTGAAGGGCCCGCGTGCCCTGGTCGAACAGTCGCTGCCCACCGGACGCGAACCCGACAGCCCGTTCGAAACTCAGGTCATCAAGGTGCTGCGCAACCACGGCTGGACCGTGCACCCGCAGGTTGGGTGCTCGGGATACCGGATCGATATGGGCGTGGTGGATCCGCGCGCGCCGGGCCGGTATCTGATGGGGATCGAATGCGACGGCCGCGCCTACCACTCCGGCGCCACGGCGCGCGACCGCGATCGTCTGCGCCAGGTGGTGCTGGAAGGTCTGGGATGGCGCCTGCACCGGGTCTGGTCAACCGATTGGTGGATCAACCCCGAACGCGAAGTGCAGAAGATCCTGGCCCGACTGAACGCGGAGCTGGAACGCCAGGCAGACGACGCGCCTGAGGCGGAAGCGGAAGTGGATGCCGAAGCGCAGGCCGAAGCACAGACCGAAGCGGGAATGTCGCAGGATGCGGTCCCGGCCAGTGCTCCGGGGGCGGGCGCCGGCCGCGGCGTGCCGTTCGAGATCACGACGGAAGAGGGCGCCTGGGCGGCCGAAAACGGCGCATCGGCATCCTCGGGCTTGTCAGGCAGCTTGCCTGTGTACACGTTGGCGTCCCTGGACGGCGGTGATGCCGAGGCGTTCTACAGCCGCGCCAACAACAGCCAGGTGGCCGAGCAGTTGCGTGTCGTGATCGAAACCGAAGGCCCGGTCGCCGAAACCGTGCTGCACCGCAGGGTGGCGCGGGCGTGGGGGCTGGAACGGACCGGCGTCCGGATTGTCGAGCGCCTGCGCACCTTGACGCCGATGGACGTCGGGCAGACCGAGGAAGGGGACGCCGCCTTCTATTGGCCCGGGGGCGTGAAGCCTGAAGAATGGAAGGGTTTTCGCAGTGCCGGCGACGATGACGCCACGCGCCGCCGCATTGACGATGTGTGCGTCCAGGAGTTGGCCAACGGCGTCTTGCACGTGTTGGCCATGGCCGGCAACGCACCCAAGGCAGACGTGATCAAGTCCGTGTGCCGCATGTTGGGAATGGCGCGGACGTTGGCGGATGCGGAAGCCCGGGTCGGGATGGCGGTGTCCCGCCTGGTGCAGCAGGGCGTGGTGCGGGAAGAGATGGGAATGCTGCGCACGGGATAGAGCACGGGGGATGGTGTCAGACTGTAAACGTCCACTGTCGCCCAGCAGCCTGTCCGCCAGAGCCGCCGTTGTCGCCCTGGCAGGAGGGCATCGGCGTTTTCTGCTGGCGCCGCCGTCGCCTTTTCCCGGCATCGCGTCTGGCAAGGTTTTGAAACGGTCTGGGAGCCCGTCATCCCATTTCGTCCATAGCGTGAACGTAGAATGCCGCTTGTCATCAGTGCCATCCGGCTTACAGGAACGAACCATGAAAAAAATAATCCTTGTTGCGTCCGCATGCGCCGCGCTGCTTCAGGCTTGCGCTCCGGTTACCCCTCCCAGCGAAGGATCGTCTTCCATGCCCACTCCTACCGCCACGTCGCCCGCCAGCCAATTGACCTTGCCCGCGTACCACTGGCGTCTGGCATCCGCCAGCGACTCGTCGGGCAAGCCGATCGCCGCGCTGCAGAAAGGGATCGAGCATCAGTTGCGCCTGACGTTCTCGGATGACGCCCTGAATATCCGTGGCGGCTGCAACGCGCAATTCGGCGGCTACACCTACAAGAATGGCGTGCTGCATGTGAACAACCTGGCATCAACGATGAAGGCTTGCGAACAGAGCCTGATGCAGCTGGATGCAGAGGTCAATCAACGCGTGAAGGGAGACCTGCGCGCAACGCTGTCCGGGGACACCGCCGAGCCTGCCCTGGAACTGGTGGCGCAGGACGGCAGCGTCCTGAAGTTCGTCGGCGAGCCGACGCCCGAGACGCTTTATGGCAGCGCGGGTGAAACCATGTTCCTGGAAGTGGCCGCGAAGAAAGCGGAATGCAGCCACCCGATGATCCCGAACTACCAGTGCCTGATGGTGCGCGAACGCCGCTATAACGACGCGGGCGTGCAGCAGCCGGCGCAGGAAAAGTGGCATCCGCTGTATCAGTCGATCGAAGGCTTCGAACACAAGGACGGCGTGCGTACCGTGCTGCGCGTGAAGCGCTACGACTGGAAAAACCCGCCCGCCGATGCGCCGTCGAAGGTGTACGTGCTGGACATGGTGGTGGAGCAGGACGCTTCGGGGAAGTAAAGACGGCCGACGCCGGATAAGCGTCGCCGTTTCCGTCCTGCCACCATGCCCGGATCAAGACCGGGCAGGCGGGCGTCGTGTGCGGGCGCGAAGGTCCTCGCGCACGGCAACATAATTGCGATAGCGGGAAAAGTCCTTGTGGGCGAATGCCAAATATAGGCCCGTCGCCACCATGAAACCGCTGAAAACGAACACGTACAGCAGGCGGTCGGGAGCGTCTTGCAGCAGCCCGAGCCCCAGGTACAGATTGAGGGCGCCGAACCCCAGCAGCAACGCCATCAAGATCCAGCGCGCCCACGGACTACCGTGGTAAAGCCACGCCAGCAAAAGCCCGGGCAGCAGCAGCTTCTTCAACACCGAGAATTCGCCTTGCAGCAGGGACACGATTTCGTAGCTGAGGGCGGCCAGCGTCCCGGCCAAGACGATGAACCAGAAACGCCGTTCGCTGGGCTGTCGGCGATCGGAGCTTCGGGAGTCGGTAAGGGTTCTTTGGGACATGCATTCTCCTGAATGAAAAAAACGGGCTGCGACGCCGTCCTTGAATCGCAGCCCGGTAGGGGTTAATCGGCCCGGCTTCTCAGTTTCCCGATGGCCGCAGCGTCAGCGTATCCGCGCGTTCGCTATCCACCTTGGCTCGGCTGAAGGCCATGGGGAAGTACTTCGCCGTGGCCCAATCCTTGAGCAGATCCTGGTAATGCGGGCTGCGTGGATCCGCCGACTGCCCCGGCACGTTCTGCACGCGTGAGTTGTCCCAGTCGGCCACATCAATCACCTGGCGGTACGACGACCCGCTGATCTGGCGGAAATCGCTCTTGCGGAACGTGGCGCGATGCACCGTGTCGTTGTCGCCGCCCACCGGATAGCGCGGCGTGCCGTAGGCCTTTGCGGTGTCGGGCGGCAGCAGGCTTGCCAGACTGTGCTCGAACTGGATGTGATGCAGCTTGCCCCATTGCCACTGGGTCGAATCCGTTCCCAGCTTGGCGCGCAGCTTCTGCACCCCATCGGCCAGCGCCTGCAGCAGCAGCGCGTCCCGGCCCTGTTCCGGCCGGGGGCCGAAAGCGGCATCGGGCGTGGCCAGTTTTTCCAGCGTCTTGCGGGTAGACAGTTCGCCGAAGGTCTCGCGTCCGTTCGCCGGCACGTAGAGGTCCGTCACGCGCTTGACCACCTCGGGCAGCCAGAAGGCGTAGACCGAGGCCGCCCGGGATTCGGTGTCCATGCGCGAATCCCAGTCCTTCAGCAGGCCCAGCGCGTCATTCAAGGCCGGGTCGGCGGCGTTCAGCGACTTGGCGTAAGCCGTCAACGTGCGTGCGGGGATCGATAGGTTGTCGTATTGCAGATCCTGGGATTGCTGCACCGTCAGCCCACGGCCTTCAGCCAGCACTTCGCGGATGCGCTGGACGCGGTAGGGTTCGGCCCAGGTGCGTGCCGACATGTCCTTGTGCGCGAAGTCGGCGGGCAGGTTGTATTCGTTGGCCGTCGCCACGTAGCCTTCCGGCGGGTTGTAGGCACGAGGCAGCGCGCTACCCGGCAGGATGCCGCGCCACTCGAAATCGCCATTGCCCGGCACGGGCAACATGCCAGACCAGTCGCCGCGCGGACGGATCGGCGCGATGCTGCCGCCAAACCAGCCGATGTTGCCGTCCACGTCGGCGTACACCATGTTCTCGCTGGGCGTGTAGTGCTTTTCCATGCCGGCGACGAACTCGTTCCAGTTCTGCGCCTGGTTCAGGCGCAAGCTGGCGAGGTAGGCTGCCGTGCCGGGATATTCCAGGTAGGCGGCGCGCAAGGCGTAGGCCTTGTGGCGAATCCGGTCTTCGTGGATGACCGGACCGTGACGCGTGAACTTCAGGTTGCGAACGGCGGGCGCCGCGCCCCGCACGGGGATGGACTCGTCGACCTGGCGCATTTTTTCCCAGCGGCCCTGATAGCGGTATTCGTCGGGGTTGGTCGGGTTGGTGTCATAGACGTAGAGATCCTCTTCGTCGCCGAAGGCAAAGATCGTCAGCCCGAACGCGATGCGGTCGTTGTGGCCCATGGAGACGCCCGGCAACGCGGGTTCGCCGGCGCCGATCACGTTCCAGCCCGGCGCGTTCAGATGCACCATGTAGCGCAGCGACGGCATGGTGATGGAGCGGTGCGGGTCGCCTGCCAGGATGGGTTTGCCGGTGGCGGTGCGTTGGCCGCCTAGCGTCCAGTTATTGCTTTCATAGCGGGTCGCCATCGGATCGAAATCCGGGTCCAGCGATGCCAGCCTGCCCTCGGACAGCGCGCTGGCGAGCGTGGCGCGTTGATCGGCGGCAAGCGGACTGCGCGGGAAGTCGGCTGCGACGAACTTCTGGCCATCACGCGCCAGGGCGTAATTGGCCAGGATGGTCTTGTCGATCTGACGCACGTCCAGCCCCGCCGGCACCTGCAAGGCCAGGGGCGGCTCGAACGTGCTCAACCCCTGCACGTTGTTCAATCCCAAGGCGGCGACCTTCTGCGCCATCTTGACTTCTTCGTTCAGGTTGCGGGTCAGCCCGTAGATGCGGATCAGCGAGGTCTCCGGGCTCCAGTAACCAGGCTCGGTGCCAGTCAGTTTGAATTCCGGCGGTAATTGCTCGGGGTTGGCCTTGACCCATTTCACATAGGCGTTGATGCCATTGGCGAACGCGGTCAGGATGGCCCGGCCTTCGGGGTGGTAGCTGGCGAACTCCGCCTGCATGTCGCCGCGGAAGAGGAACAGGCGCGCGGCGCGGTCCTGTTCGATGAAGCGCGGGCCGAATTGCTCGGCCATCTTGCCTTCGCCCTGGCGGCGCCACAGGTCCAGCTGCCATAAACGGTCGCGCGCGGCGCTGAAGCCTTGGGCGAAGAACAGGTCGTTCTGGTTCTGGGCGTAAATGTGCGATACGCCGTGTTTGTCTCGGACGATCTCCACGGGCTGGGACAGTCCCGCCATATCGATCGTGTCTTTCTTGCCGCCGGGCGCGGCGCAGCCGGCCACGACAACGATCAGCCCGCTCGCCAGCAATGCGGCGATCCTGCGATAAAGAATACGCATGGCTCCTCCTCCGGTTTATTGCTTTTATATCGGCCTGCGGCCCCGGAGCGTCGTGCCGCCGGGCGGTCTCGCAAGCCAGCAATACAACTAAATCACGCGGCGCGGAACAGGTGTTTCATTTGATGAGATATGAGTGGGCTTGTAACGTCGGAAACGTTGCGTCGGCCCCTGCAAGATGGCGCGCGTCGCGATTCGGAGCGGCTTGGGCACCGAGCGACGCGGTTGCGGAGCCGGCCGGCGACCTTGCAGTCTGATACGTTTATCAAATGGCGGGGAAGCCGAAGGCCCACGTTCATGCCGCCGATCAGGCCAGCAATGACAAGGCGTCGGCCAGCGAAAGCACGGTCGTGCGCGACTCGAATGCCGTCGCAAAAAGGTGTTCGTGCACTACCGGGTCGGGGTCGTAGCAGCAATCCTTGACGGTCATCAGCCGGAAATCGGCATCGCTGGCATACGCCACCGACGACAGCACGACGCCGGTCGAGGCGATGCCCGCCATCATCAGCGTATCGATGCCCTGCGCCGACAGCCGGACCTGCAGATCGGTGCCGTGGAACACGCTGGCCCGGTGCGCGATGATGAGCGGTTCGCTGGCTTGCCGGCCAAGCGCGGGCGATAGGCCGTCGCCGAGAAAAAGGCCCATCCGCTTGATCCCTTGCCCGTTCTTGTTCAATGGGCTGACCTCGGGATAGCCAGGGCTGAACCGGATGTTGGCGAAATAGACGCTGACGCCGTTTTGCCGGGCCGCATCGCACAGGCGGCGCGTGTTGGACACCAGGGCAGGGGCGACCGACGGGAAAAGTTCAAGGATGTCGGTCTGATAGTGCATGACCAGCAGCGCGGTCCGCGCGGGGATGATCGCCTGCGGCCGGTGGCCTGCGTCTTCCGCCGTGGCGAGATTTCCCGAGGCGGGCTGCGAGGGCTTCGGATCGGCGTTTCCTGGTTCCATGGAGGGCGGCATGGGCGGTGGCGGTGGGATCGACAAATGAATCTACCATGGCCTTCGCGAGGCAGGCCATCAGGCCCGTTCACTAGGCGTCGGCGCACCGCACGCTGGCCCGGCCTGATGTGGCGGGGTATCCTCCCGCGATATTCTCCAGATGTTCTCGACTTGCACCTTGCGTGCCACTGGTTCCCATGCCCCTTGACGACCTTGCCGCTGCGCTTTCCGCCCCGCTTTCCAGCCCGATTCTGACGCCGGACGATCTGGATTCCCTGGAGCAGTTCTTCAACCGCCCCGAAGTCCGCGCCTTCTACGCGCATGCGCAAGACCCGGCCCACACCGCTGCCTGCCTTCGGGTCTGCGCCGATCTGCTTGCCCGGCTTCATCCCAATCGCGCGTCGGCCCTGGCGCTGATGTGCGGGTCGCTGGTTGAAGACGACGCAGATCCCGCCATCCTGTTTCCCACCCTGCAATCACTGTTGCGGCCATGGCTGGAGACCCTGCGCCCCTATTGCGCGCAGGAGGTGGAAGACGACGATGAGGAAGTCGAAGCGGCCGATCGTCAGGCCTGGACGGACGCGCAGGCGAAATTGGCCGGGGTGCCGGAAGACCGCCGATGGGAGATCGAAGCCCTGCATCAATCCGTAGACGTGCTTGTCTTGCCCATGATGACGATGCTGATGCGCGACCAAGGCAATCATCACGCCTTTGTGTCCGACACGGCGTTGATGGCCCTGTTGCATCCGATGGCCACCCACAACGACAGCTTGCCGTTCGAGCAACTGCATTATTTGTGGATGGCGGCGCAAGTCAGCTACGAAGACGAACTGGTGGTGGTGCTGCCGGCGTCCCGATCGGGCTTCGTGGCGCGCGCCCACGCCGTCAACAACACTTTCCACGCGTTCACGCTGCTGCAGATCATCATTGGCGAGCATGCGGAAGAATTGGGCGTCAAGCGGGAGATCGCGCCGCGCCAGCCCGAGATGGAGCGGGACACCGCCGATTTCCAATGGCTGCAGGTCGGCGCGTATTCCGGGGGCGAACTGGTCCAGCCGATGTTGTGGGCGTGGGGCGAAGCGGCGCTGCGCCACAACATGGCCAAGCACGGCAAGCGCGTGCTGATCGCGCTTGAGACGGAAGCGGGCACCCAGCGCAATTGGTCGGGGTTCAACGGCATCATCCACGACGCGCAGCAGCCGTCGATGACCTTCACGCGCTATCTGACGGCCGACGAGGTGGCGTCGTACCTGGCGTGACCGGAGGGCCCCTCCTCCCTTGGCTTCGGGTTCATGGTAGGGCCGCATGGGGGGCGCCGCATGGCCGCAGGCGAGCCCTCCGCCTACAGCAGGGACGCCAGGCGGACCAGTTCGGACTGGCGGTGGCATTCCATCTTGCTGAGCAGCGACGCCACTTGCTTGCGCACGGTCAGCACCGACGCGCCACGCAACGTGGCCACTTCCTCCACGCTGTGGCCTGCGGCCAGCCCCGCCAGCACGGCGGCCTCGGCGGGGGTGATGGCGAAGACGGATTTCAGCTTGGCCACGTCGGGCATGGCGAAGGCGCTTTTACGGCGCATGCGCAGCAGCATCATGGGCCCGCGGATCTGGCCAAGGGCGGCGGGGGCGGCGCTGATGTCGATCCAGAAGACCTCGCCCCAGCTGGCCGTTGTCGCCAGCGAGCGCATCTGCCTGTCGCGCGAGACGGCGGCGCAATAGGCCTCGAACAAGCGCTGCATCTTGGCGTTGGCATGGCGTAACGTGCCGTCCCGTACCGCCCAGCCGTGGCCGTCGTCCAGGTAGCGCATCGCCAATGCGGACATCTTGTCGACCGCGGAGTCCTTGCCGATCAGCAACACGGCTTCGCCGAGGCCGGAGAAGGCGCTGTCGATGGATTGCCAGCCGGCGGACAAGGCCTGCTGGCGCAAGGCACGTCTGCTGTGCCGGGCGACGCCGCCGGTATCGGCCAACGCGTGCGGGGTGCGCAGGATGTCTTGCCACGGCAGGTTGGAATCGGCCAGGGCGGGTGCGGCGCCGGTGGCAGGGCGTACGGCAATCTGAGGGTCGGCCATGATGTGCCTCCAACGCTGGTTCAAACGTAAGCGCGGCTACGTGTCGCAGGTGGTGGGTGGGGCCCAGGGGGAAATTATGCGCGTGAATGGGCGATCCGGGAGGAATCCCTGTCCATTGGACGCAAGGAAAACGGCATATCTGCCCGCCATGGGGCAGCCGTACCGGGGCATCTGCTTCAGGGCGTCTGCATGGCTGCCCGCCAGACGTCCAGGAAGTGCCGTTTTTTCAACGGATCCAGATACACCAGCAACCCCACGCCCAGCGCCATGGGGCGCACGCCGGCCGCCGGGACGACCGAGGCATTGACCCGCCGCATGCCGGACTGCTTGGCCAGCATTTCCTGGCCCCGGGGCGATAGCAGATAGTCCAGCAGCAGCGCGCCCAGGTCGCCGCGAGGCGCTTGTTTCGGAATAATCGCCGAGCGCGACAGCATCAACGTGTAGTCCTGCGGATAGATGATCGCCAGCGGCGCACCCTGGTCGATACGGTGCCGCGTATAGGACTCCAGCAGGTTATAGGCCAGCGTGATGTCGCCGCGCTCCAGTTTGTCCAGCGCGTCCTCGGTGGATTCGTGGACGGACACGCCATTGCGGCCGAAGGCCGCCAGCAATGCGCCGGCCATGCTGTCCAGCCGCGTGTCCTGCGTGGCGGCCAGGTAACCGATGCCGCTGCCTTGCACGTCGTAAGTCGAAATCCGGTCCGCCAGCGGCCGGTCGGGCGCTTGCAGCAGCGACAGCAGTTCGCGGCGGGTGTGCGGCACACGCGCGGCAGCAAGCCGACGCGTGTTGTAGACCATGACGATAGGATCGGTGCCGATGCTGAAAACCTCGTCGCGCCAGTTGGCCCAGGCGGGCAGCGAGCGGGTCTCGGGCGATACGTGCGTCTGCGCGTAGCCGTCGTTCACCAGCTTGGTCTGCAAGTCCATGGCGCTGCTGATGACCAGATCGGGGCCGCTCTTGACGGCAGGCCGTGCGGCGCGTTCGACGGTGTCGCGATAGAGCTGTTGCGTGGACAGTTCGGTGTATTCCAGCCGGATGCCGGGATTCAGTGCGCTGAAGTCTTCCAGTACGCCGCGAAAGACCTGCACGCTGTTGGAGGCGTGCAAGATCAGCACGTTCCTGCTGTCTGCCGGGCCCAGTGTCAGGCCGCCGCCGCTGACCTCGGCGGCGTGCCCCGTCGCGGCAGGCAGCAAGGCAAGCAGCAGGGCGGCCATCGCGCCGGCGGCGCGGATCACGGACAGGGCGCTACGCATCATGGGGGGCAGCCTTCAATGTCATGACGGCATCCAGGCCGCCGCCCACGCGGTTGCTCAAGCTGAGCCTGCCCTGGTGGACGTCGACGACCCGCTTGATGATCGACAATCCCAGGCCGGCGCCGGGCGTGCGGGGGTTCGGCCCACGAGCGAAGCGCTCAAACGCGGTGTTGGCCAGCGCTGGCGGAATGCCCGGCCCCTGGTCCGATACCGTGATGCGCCAATTGCCGTCGTCGGCCTCCAGCCGGATGTCGATGTGCCCGTGTTCGTTGCTGCCGTGGCGCAGGGCGTTGTCGATCAGGTTCTTGAAGGCTTCGCGCAGCATCAGGCTATCGCCCAGTACCAGGGGCGGCCTGGCGCCGGCAGATTGCGGCAGGCGCAGCCGGACGTCCGGTTGCGGCTCGGCTTGCGGCACGGTGTCATGCACGGCCTGGCTGAGCAGCTCGGCCACGTTGACGGGCTGGAACTGCTTGACGTTGCTGCGGTGGATGACGCTGGCGTCGCTAAGCAGCTGATTGACCAGCCGAGACAGTTTTTCGGCATTGCGCAGCACGGCCACCAGGCTGCGGCGTTGCTCGGCAGGATCCTCTTCGTCCAGCGCCACTTCCATCTGCGCGTGCAACGCGGCTAGCGGCGTGCGCAATTGATGCGCGGCTTCGGCGATGAAGAGGCGCAGCGTGTCCAGGTTGTCCGCCAGGCGCGCCATGAAGCCGTCCAGCGAGTGCACCAGGGTGTCCAGCTCTTCGGGCACCGGCGCGGTGATGGGATGCAGGTCGGAGGCGTTGCGGGCGGCCAGTTCACGTTCGATGCGCTGGATGGGGAACAGGGACCGTTGCAGGCCCCAGTACGCCAGGGCCAGCGCCGCGGCCGTGAACCCGATCAGCGCCAGGGTGCCCTGCCAGAGGATATTTTCGGCCAGCGCATTGCGGGCCTCGCGCGTTTGCGCCACCTGGATGACGGCCGATTCGGCGCTGTGGGGGCCCGCCACCTTGCGCTCCATCCAGGCGATGCGCACCGGCCCGCCCTGATAGGCCGCGGTGTAGAGCTGGCGCGAATCGTCCGGCGGGGGCGGCAGGTCGGCATAGCCGGAGATCAGCGCGCCGCTGCCGGTGGCCACGCGGTAGAACACGCGATCGCGCGGCGCCTGTTCCAGCAGGGCCAGGGCGGCGTAGGGCATGTCCATCTGCCATTTGCCCTGCACCAGTTGCAGGCTGTCGGCCATGGAAAGCACCGATGCGCGCAGCAGCTGGTCATAAGTGGTGTCGGCGGTTTGATGCGCATAGCCGCGCACCAGCAGGTACAGCGCGCCCAGGCCGACGGCGAACAGCGCCATCAGCATGGCCAGCAGGCGGCGGCGGACGGAGATGCGGCCGTGCTGCACGGATCAGGCCCGGGGCGGGGGCGGCGCGCCGCTGTCCGCGTCGTCGGCGGCGGTCAGCAGATAACCCGTGCCGCGCTGCGTTTCGATGCGTAGCGGCGACCCTTCCAGCTTGCGACGCAGACGGGCGATGTAGACCTCGATGGCGTTGGGGGCGGCGTCGTCGTCGAAGGCGAACAGCTTGTTGGCGATTTCCGTTTTACTGACGGCGCGGTTCATGCCGGCCAGCAGAATTTCCAGCAGGCTGTACTCGCGCTTGGGGAGGTCGATGCGTTGACCGGCCAGGGTGACCTGGCGGGCGGCGCTATCGATGGTCAAGTCGCCAAAACGCTGCACGCCGGCGGCCTGGGCGAGCGGCCGGCGCAGCAGCGCGCGGCAGCGGGCTTCCAGCTCGCGGAAGTCGAAGGGCTTGGCCAGATAGTCGTCGGCCCCGGTATCCAGGGCATGGACGCGATCTTCGATGTCGATGCGGGCGGTCAGGGCCAGCACGGGCGTCTTGCTGCCCCGGTCGCGCAGGCGATGCAGGATGTCGAAGCCGGACATGCGGGGCAGCCCGATGTCCAGGATGACAAGGTCGAAGGTCTCGTATTGCAGCACGCCGTCGGCGCTGAGCCCGTCTTTCTGCAAATCCACGGCATGGCCGAGACGGCGCAGCCGGCGGACGATGGCGTCGGCCAGATCCTCGTCGTCTTCGATTACCAGGATGCGCATCGGCCGATTGTAAAGCCCCGTGCGTGCCCGGGCCTTCGCGGGCGCGCTTGCCAGAAAACGACAGGTTCCAGACAGCTTTTCTTCCTAGTCTTGCGCACCTGCTTCCCCCGCCGGAAGCAGCGCCACACATAACAATGACTAGTCGGAGATACCCCTCATGCTTCTGACCCTGCTTGGCTTCGGCATGGTGATCACGTTCATGACGCTGATCATGACCAAGCGCCTGTCGCCGTTGGTCGCCCTTATCCTTGTCCCCATTATTTTTGCGTTGCTGGGCGGCTTCGGCGCCGGTATCGACAAGATGATGCTGGACGGCATCCGCAAGATCGCGCCCACCGGCGTGATGCTGATGTTCGCGATCCTGTATTTCGGGGTGATGATCGACGCAGGCCTGTTCGACCCCATCGTGGGGCGCATCCTGCGCGCGGTGAAGGGCGATCCGCTGAAAATCGTGGTCGGCACCACCGTGCTGGCGCTGGTGATCTCGCTGGACGGTGACGGCTCGACGACCTATATGATCGTGGTGGCCTCGATGCTGCCGCTGTACCGCCGCTTGAAAATGAACGCGCTGTCCATGACCTGCCTGGCGATGCTGGCCAGCGGCGTCATGAACCTGACACCGTGGGGCGGGCCGACGGCGCGTGCCGCCAGCGCCTTGCACGTGGATGCGGGCGATATCTTCGTGCCACTGGTGCCGGTGATGGGCGTGGCCATCGTTTCGATCCTGGTCCTGGCGTTCTGCCTGGGCTTGCGCGAGCGCCGCCGCCTGGGCGTGCTGTCGCTGCCGCAGGGCGCGTCGTTGCATGCCGGCTACGACGAAGATGGTCCCAAGAACCTGCCCGAGATCGAAGTCGACCACGACCTGCGCCGCCCCAAGCTGCTGTGGGTGAACGCCGGGCTGACGCTGGCGCTGATGGTCAGCCTGGTGATGGGCATTCTGCCGTTGCCGGTGCTGTTCATGATCGCTTTCGCGGTTGCGCTGATCATCAACTATCCAAACCTGGCCGAGCAGCGCCGCCGCGTCGCGCAACACGCGGGCAACGTGCTGTCGGTGGTGTCGTTGATTTTCGCCGCGGGCATCTTCACGGGCATCCTGTCGGGCACGGGCATGGTCGAGGCCATGTCGCGCAGCCTGCTTGCCGTGATTCCGGATGCGATGGGACCGTATCTGGCCGGCATCACCGCCCTGGTCAGCCTGCCGTTCACGTTCTTCATGTCCAACGACGCCTTCTACTTCGGGGTGTTGCCCATCCTGAGCGAAGCCGCGCAGGGCTACGGCATTTCGCCCGTCGAGATGGCGCGCGCGTCGCTCATCGGCCAGCCGGTGCATTTGCTGAGCCCCCTGGTGCCGTCGACGTACCTGCTGGTCGGCCTGGCAGGCGTGGAATTCGGCGACCACCAGCGCTACGCGCTGAAGTGGGCCACGATGGTCTGCATGGTGATGCTGGCGGCCGCGCTGGCGTTCGGCTTGTTCCCGCTGGTCGGGGCGGTCGGTTGATCCGCGGCGCCTGCCGCACTTTCATAAAGGAACGTTCATGGCTTTGCGCATTGCTTATGTCACCAGCGGAATGGGCCATACGGGCACCGCGATCTGCCAGGCGCTACACCAGGCCGGGCACCGCGTGGTGGCCGGCTGCGGCCCGCGTTCGTCGCGCCGCGACGCGTGGCTGAAGGAACAGCAATCCCTGGGCTACGACTTCATCGCGTCGGAAGGGGATGCAACCGACTGGGCGTCGACCGAGGCGGCGTTCGCGAAGGTCCGCCGCGAAGTCGGCGAGATCGATGTGCTGGTCAATAATGCCGGATCGATGCTGGACATGCGCTTTCGCCAGATGGCGTATGCAGACTGGTCTGCCGTGTTGCGCAGCAATCTGGACACCTTGTTCAACAGCACCAAGCAGGTCGTCGACAGCATGGCCGACCGTGGCTGGGGCCGCATCATCAACATCGGATCGGTCGCGGCCGAAAAAGGCCAGATCGGCCAGATCAACTACGCCACCGCCAAGGGTGCGGTGATCGGCTTCACGCGCTCATTGGCGCAGGAAGTGGCGGCGCGCGGCGTCACGGTGAACCTGGTGTCGCCTGGCTTCATCGCGGACGATACCGTAAAGGCTTTCCCGCCCGCGCTGCTGGACCGCATCATCGAAAGCGTGCCCGTGGGGCGGTTGGGCACCGCCCGTGACCTGGCCGGGTTGTGCGCCTGGCTGGCGTCCGACGAGGCGGCTTTCGTGACGGGCGCCAACTACGCCATCAACGGTGGCGTGTACATGAGCTGACGGGCAGGCGCCTAGCGCGCGCGGCTTTTCAGGAAGTCCGGGATGGAGGCGGCGGTGCGCTTGCAGTCCGCCAGCCACTCCACGCGCCATTCGGTGATGCGCTCGGTGGTGTAATGCTCGAAGACGCCCGGCGACGGTTCGTTGATGGACTCGAACTGCCGGACCAGTACCAGCGGCCGCTCGAGTCCATCAACGAAC
>Ga0307412_10000368_pt1 | contig 28053 bp, 30 predicted proteins | sample DK1Cmetagenome_3_FD_203823 | JGI IMG/M metagenome (GOLD analysis project Ga0307412, IMG submission 203823) | Maize rhizosphere microbial communities from greenhouse at UC Davis, California, United States - DK15-C-1 | ecosystem: Host-associated > Plants > Roots > Rhizosphere > Soil | place: USA...
CGCAGGACTGGAAACGGCCGCCGCGCGAGTGGTTCGAGGCAAAAACCCAGTTCGCCGTAATCTTCGGCGACAGGTTCGTCATCTGATGACGAAAATCGGCCTCGCGCACAAAATTACTGACAGTCCCCCTGCGCGGGAATGACGGGTATGCGAACCGCAGACCCGGTCCCTCACCGCTCCGAAAGATAATAGCGCTCGATTTCCCGCAAATCCCCGTCCAGCTGATACACGATCGGCTGCCCCGTCGGAATCTCGAGGCCCGTGATCTCCGCGTCCGAAATGCCCGAAAGATGCTTCACCAGCGCGCGCAGGGAATTGCCGTGGGCCGAAATCAGCACGCGCTTGCCCGCCTTCAATTCCGGCGCGATGCGGCTTTCCCAATAGGGCAGCACGCGGGCGATGGTGTCTTTCAGGCTTTCGGTGTTGGGAATGGCGATCCCGGCATAGCGGCGGTCATGGCTCAGATCGAACGCGCTGTCTTCCTCCAGCGGCGGCGGCGGAATGTCGAAGCTGCGGCGCCAGATATGGACCTGCTCGTCGCCATGCTTCGCCGCCGTCTCGGCCTTGTTGAGGCCGGTCAGCCCGCCATAATGACGTTCATTGAGGCGCCAGTCCTTTTCCACCGGCAGCCACAGCCGGCCCATTTCCTCCAGCGCCAGATTGAGCGTCTTGATCGCGCGCGTCTGGACGGACGTGAAGCAGCTGTCGAAGTCCAGGCCCTTCTCCGCCATCAGCCTGCCGGCAGCCCGCGCCTCTTCCGCACCCTTTTCGGTCACGTCCACGTCCCACCAGCCCGTAAAGCGGTTTTCCAGGTTCCAGGCGGACTGGCCGTGGCGGATCAGGACGAGGGTGGGCATGAGCGAGACTCCGGGATTTGGGGATGGGCGTCCTAATAAGGATTGGGACGGAGGGCGCAAGTGTATGGAAACGTCACCCTGAACCTTTCGACAAGCTCAAGACAGGCTTGTTTCAGGGTCCATTTCTCCTTCCGAACCGGCGCATCGTGTGGCGGGATGGATGCTGAAACAAGTTCAGCATGACGGATTTTCCTAAACCTCCCCGATCACCTCGGCCAAGACCGCCAGGCAATCCTTTGCCAGTTGCGCCGACCGTGCGGGGGACCAGCCGAAATCGGGGTCGGGCAGGGCGTCATTGTCCTTGAACGGCATTTCCAGTGTCATCGAGACCGCGCCATAGCGTTCGGCGAGCTGGGCGGTCGACATGGAGAGGTTCGACTTGCCCGGAGGCGCGACGGGATAGCCGATCTGCGTCTGGAAATCGGGCGTGCGGGCGGCGAGCAGGTCGCGATAGCGATTGTAGAGCGCCAGCCGATCTGTTTTCAGCGAGGGTATGCCCTCAAACCCGGCGATGAAGACGGCGGGAATGGCCTCATCCCCATGCACGTCCATGGCGAAGTCCACACCGGTCTCGTCCATCGCCGCGCGGACGAGGAAGACTTCGGGGCTGCGCTCCATGCTGGGGCTGTGCCATTCGCGGTTGAGGTTCACGCCCCTGGCATTGGTGCGCAAATGTCCGCGCCTGCTGCCGTCCGGGTTCATGTTGGGCACGATGTGGAAGGTCGCCTCTTGCCGCAGCAGCCGTGCGACCGAATCCTCCATGTCGGTCAGGCGCTCGATCGCGCCCTCCATCCACCACTCAGCCATGGTTTCGCCCGGATGCTGGCGGGCATAGAGCCAGACCTTTTTGCGCCCCTCGCCCAGCGTCAGCAGGTCGAGCGGCTGGCCATCCAGCGTCAGGCCCAATTCCCGCTGCGTCACGCCCGGCTGGTTTGCTGCCCAGGCGATCAGGTCATGGTGCCGCTCCATCGAATAGGGCGCGAAATAGGCGACCGACATGGCGTTGCTGTCGGGCGCGGCGCGGATGGTCAGTACGCCATCGGCATAGCTGGTGTCCGCCATCAGCCAGTTTTCCCGGTCCTCGCTCACCCGCGCCTGATATCCCGGCCAGCCGTCGGGATAGGCGGCGCTGGCGCAATTCAGGATGCGCAGTTCCACCTCCTCCCCCGCTGCGCCGGAGACGCGGAAATGGAACCACTGGTGAAAGTCGCTGTCCTGGTCCTTGACGATCTCCAGGTCGGCACGGTTTCCGGAAATCTCGATGACGCGGATATTGCCTGCGTCGAAGGCACTGCTGATCGATAGGGTCATTTCACCGTGATAGTCTGTCCCGATACGCCCGGAAAGTCCCTGAACAGCGCTTCGGCCAATTTGGAAGCCGCCATGCCCGGCTGGGCGGCGGGGCTGCCCTCCTTGGCCTCTGTCAGGGCACGGCCTTCCCAGATGACTGTGTTGTCGGCACGCCGCTTGATCTGCACATTGAGTTGGGTGACGATAATGTCCTTGGGCGGGCCGGACAGGTTGATGCCGATTCCAAGGCCGACGCCGCTGCCATAGCTGCCTGTTGCCCCGCCGACGCCGACACTGACGGGCGACCGACCGCCCCCCAGCGTGCCGCGTACGTCGCGCAGATAATTGACGCTGGCCACATATTGGCTGCCCGCGCCGGGCATTTCGGTAAAGCCGATCCGCTGCAACTCACGGCCCACGGCGGCGGCGTAGCTGCGGAATTCGATGCTGGTGTCATCGCTCAGGGTCAACGGCTCGACAGCGATCGTCCCCCGGGCAGTCTGATCGCCGATATGGAAGCGCGTAACCTCCACTGGCGGAACGGCCGTGGCGCATCCTGCCAGGGCCAGGGGCGCCAGAACCAGGCTCGCCCAATCTTTCTTGCGCATCGCCGAACACTCCCAAGGCTGATCGGTTTACCGTAAACACTTAACACATGGTCCTGCTGCATACAGCATGAACAGGGGATTTCATTGCTTCCATGCGCTCATTATGGAAGCGGGCAGATGTAATATTTTTCAAGGAGTTCGCATGACCGGCAAGACGACAATCCTGGTGACTGGGGGCGCGGGCTATATCGGCAGTCATGCCGTGCTGGCGCTGCTCGATGCGGGCTATGGCGTGGCGGTCATCGACAATCTTACCACCGGATTTCGCTGGGCGGTGCCGGACGATGTGGCCTTTTACGAAGGCGATATCGAGGATCAGCCGCTGGTCGAACGCGTCATCGCCGATCAGGGGGTAAAGGCGATCATGCATTTCGCCGGATCGATCATCGTCCCCGAATCGGTCGAAAATCCGCTGAAATATTATCATAACAACAGCGCCAAGAGCCGCGCCCTCATCGAAAGCGCCGTGCGCACGGGGGTCAAGCACTTCATTTTTTCCTCGACAGCGGCGACCTATGGCGTGCCGGAGGAAAGCCCGGTGAAGGAAAGCACGCCCAAGCGGCCGATCAATCCCTATGGCATGTCGAAACTGATGACGGAGATCATGCTGGAGGACGTGTCGAAAGCGCATGACTTCAATTATTGCGCACTGCGTTATTTCAACGTCGCGGGCGCGGACCCGAAATGCCGCACGGGCCAGTCGACCGCTGGCGCCACGCACCTCATCAAGGTCGCGGTCGAGGCAGCGCTCGGCAAGCGCAGCCATGTCAGCGTCTTCGGCACCGATTATGACACGCCCGACGGCACGGGGGTGCGCGACTATATCCATGTCTCCGACCTTGCCCGCGCCCATGTGCTGGCGCTTGAGGCGCTGATGGCCGACCCTGCGACCAACCATATCCTCAATTGCGGCTATGGCAGGGGCTTTTCGGTGCTGGAGGTGCTGGACGCCGTCGATCGCGTGACCAACATGACGATCGAGCGCCGTCTGGAGGATCGCCGCGCGGGCGATCCCGATTCGCTGATTTCCGACAATCGGGCCATTCTGGAGTGCTTTCCCTGGAAGCCCGAACATGCCGATCTGGACCGGATCGTCAGCCATGCTCTCGCCTGGGAACGGAAATTGGGCGAAATCAGAGCGGGTGCTTGACTTTGGGCGGCTGTCCCCATAGGTGGCGGCCTTCAAATTTCTGACAAACAAAAGCTATTGGAAGCGTTTCGACATGAAGATCCGCAATTCTTTGAAGTCGCTCAAGGACCGTCATCGCGACAACCGCGTGATCCGCCGTCGCGGCCGCACCTATGTGATCAACAAGACCAACCGCCGGTTCAAGGCTCGCCAGGGCTGAACCAGGTGGTGGGCATAGCCGCCGTCATCTTCGACGCCGGCAATGTCCTTTATGATTGGAACCCCGGTTCCTCTGCGAGCGCTTGATCGATGACGATCAGGCGCTCGACGCGTTTCTGCTCCTAAAGCCAAGTCGCGTTAAGAACGAGTTATGCTGGGTCATTGCCACCTTCAAGCCCCTCCCCTTCAGGGGAGGGGGAAGGGGTGGGGGCCATTGCGGAGCAATGGCTGGCGACAGCCATTTTGAGGGCCTTAGAGGCCCCACCCCAACCCAGTGGGCGACCGGCCCTGTCCCCCAGTCCCCCAGACAGGGCCGCAGCGCCCGCGCCTGAAGGGGAGGGGCTATGGCAGTTCACCACCCACTCCGGCCATTCTCAATGGACCTTGATATATCCGCGTCGCCCCAGCCGGAATGACAGGTACTTTGCACCGATCCCCGTTATGGGTCAGGGGTTCCACGTCGAAACCGCCCTACGCCTTCTCCAGCGTGCATTGCAGCGGGTGCTGATTCTCGCGCGCGAAATCCATCACCTGGTTGACCTTGGTCTCGGCGACCTCATAGCTGAATATACCGCAGATGCCGACGCCGCGCTGGTGGACATGCAGCATGACGCGCGTCGCCTCCTCCATGTTCATCTTGAAAAAGCGCTGCAGGACCAGGACGACGAACTCCATCGGAGTATAATCGTCGTTCAGCATCAGCACCTTGTAAGGTGCCGGTTTTTTGGTGCGCGTGCGCGTACGGGTGGCAACGCCCAGACTGCTGCCATCGTCATCGCCCTTGCGCGTCGCCATCCTGACGGGGCGGAATGATATGTACGTCATTGGGTGCATGTGTCCGAAAAGATATGGCATGGCCACCGCAGAGAGCAAGGGGGCTCGCGCAGATGCAATTCAGATTTTTGCGATAAAAAGATGGCCGCGCCCATAGGGCGCGGCCAATCCTGTTCCGCTGTCGCCTGGTTCAGGCGCCAGGCGGGGCTTCAGCTTCAGGCGGTGAAGCTCTTCACCTTTTCCGAAACCACAGCGGCGCGGCTCGAAAGCGGCTGAACCACGTCGCCGGCCAGCTTGAGCAAGGCTTCGCTGCTCTTCGATGCTTCCGACGCCATGCTGTCGAAGGCGCTGGAGAAAAATTCGCTCTGAAGCTGGAAAAATTCGGTCGGCGACTTCACCGACGCGAAGCTCTTCATCGTGGCGGTGGCCTTTTCGAAATTCTTGCGGCTGTACTCAGCGGCTTCCTGACCGAGCGATTCGGCGCCCTTGGCGGCAATCTTGCTCGATTCGACGATGGCTTCGACATTGCCCTTGGTAAGCTCGTTCATCTCTTCAACGATCTTGCTGCTCTTCTCAACGGCGGCCTTGGCCTTTTCGTTGAAATCGCCGAACATGGCCTGGAATTTTTCCTTGGCCTCGGTGGCAACTTTCTTGGTCGTTTCAATTGCATCGGTCATTAGGTTCGTTCCTTCTTCTGCTGCGGCCGGGATAAGTTCGATATTTGGTTCCGGCTCTTTATGTTCGGGTTCGGGTTCGGGTTGCGCATCCGCTTTCTCGGCCGTCGCTGCGACTGGCGGAGCGATTTCAGCGCTGTTGGAAGGTGCGGTATCTTCCATGATGATTTCCTTCGGTTCCGGGGCGATTTCCTTCGGTTCCGGTGTGGGCTCCGGCGTAACGGGCTTTGGCGCCATCTTCTCAACCGGCGGCGGCGCGGCGATGCTCGAAGGAGAAGCCGACTTCGTTATAGGGCGCGGCGTTATCGAGCGCGGCGATTTTGCGGCGGGCTGTACCTTGCTGCCTGAGCCCGTTTTCGTTGGTTGCGACTTTGGCGGCTTTTCGGCCATCGAGGCTTCCTTCCATCATTGCTGCAATGCACAATAGTGGATTCGGCCGTGGATTGCAAGCACTTTTTGTGCGATGCAACAGAAGTGTAACATAGGATTTCAGCGGGCGGACCTACCGCGACCTGACATATCGGCCCGGAGCATCTTCTATCGCCGGTAAATGGCCGTTTCCTGGCTTTCTCGGGCCTGTCGCCTCTACCGCTTCATTGCCCAGGGATTCGATCCAGTCGATCCAGTCTGGCCACCAGCTCCCGGGTGTTTCTTTCGCAGATGCAATAAAGTCCGCGAGAGAAAGCATTTTCCTCTCGCAGGTCCAATATTGATATTTGCCGGAGCTCGGCGGATTGACCACCCCGGCAATATGACCCGAACCGGCAAGCAGGAAACGTGTCGGGCCGGAAAAATGTTCCGTGATTTTCCAGACACTTTCCGGCGGCGCGATATGATCCTCGCGTCCGGCCTGAATATAGCTGGGTGTCTTCACCTTGCGCAGGTCGATGGGGGTGCCGTCGATCTGGATCGCGCCGGGCTGAACCAGTTTGTTGTCCCGGTAAAGATCGGTGAGATAGGCCTGATGCCATTTGGCCGGAAGATTGGTCGTGTCGCCATTCCAGTAAAGCAGGTCGAATGGCGGATAATCCTGCCCGAGCAGATAATTGTTGACGACATAGTTCCAGATCAGGTCGCGGCCGCGCAGCAGGTTGAAGGTCGCGGCCATATAGCGGCCGTCCATATAGCCTTCGGACGACAGGGTCTTGATCAGCTTGAGCAGTTCCTCATCAATGAATAGGCTGAGGTCTCCGGCCTTGCTGAAATCCACCTGTGCTGTGAAAAAGGTGGCGCTCTTCACCTTGGACGCCTCTTTGCGCGCGGCCAGCAAGGCCAGCGTCGTGGCAAGGGTCGTCCCGGCAACGCAATAGCCAATGGTATGTACGCTCTCCACGTCGAGCAGTTCGCGTACGGTGTCGATGGCGTCGATCTGGCCGCGCAGGATATAGTCGTCCCAGACAATGTCCTTCATGCTGGCGTCGGCCGATTTCCACGACACGACAAACACCGTCAGGCCCTGTTCGACGGCCCAGCGGATGAAGCTCTTCTCCGGGTTGAGATCGAGTATATAAAAACGGTTGATCCACGGCGGAAATATGACGAGCGGCGTCTTCAAGACCTCCTTCGTCACCGGCGCATACTGGATGAGCTGATAGAGCGGGGTTTCCTTGACGACCTTGCCAGGCGTCGCGGCGATGTTGCGGCCGACTTCGAACGCGGTGCCGTCGGTATGGGTGAGCTGTCCCTTGTCCAAGTCACTGAGAAGATTCTTCAATCCGCGCACCAGGTTTTCCCCGTTGCTCTCGATCGTCTTTTCGATCACCAGCGGGTTGGTCAGCGCGAAATTGCTGGGGCTCATCGCGTCGATGAAGCCTTTGGTGGCGAAGCGGATCTGCTCCTTCTGCTTGGCGGGAACGCCATCAATGGTGTCGATCATCCGCATCATATAGTCGGACGTCAGCAGATAACTTTGCCGGATGACGTCGAATATCGGATCTTTCTGCCATTGCGGTGCAGAGAAACGCCGGTCCTTGATCGCCTTGCCGTCCGTCGCCGGTTTACCGCCGCTATCCAGGAAACGCTGCCACAGCGCCACCCCGTCGGACCAGAATTCCGACTGGATCTTTCCCGCTGCTTCGGGGTCGATTGGGGGTGTGAAGCTGGCAGGAGCCTTGTCGGGTTCGGCCTTGGCCATTTGCCGCGCGCTATATTCCAGAATCAGCTGCTGCGCCTGCCCGACGATGCGAGTCCAGTGCTGCATTTGCTCAAGGGCGGGAACGGGGGATTCAAGGATGCCGGTGTGATCGGTTGGCTGCTTTGCTTCGGCACCGTTCATCCTGGCCTCCTGTCCTGCGCATCCAACATCTTCGCTGGCATGGCTTATAAAGCCGGTATATATGCCCGTGCAGCGCAATCCAAGCATATATTGCGCTGCAGCAATAACGCCTTTGAGGAAAGAACAAGGAATGTACCGATAATGTCCGATGAATTTTACCGCATCAAACGCCTTCCTCCCTATGTCATCGCCGAAGTGAACGCGATGCGGGCGGCGGCGCGAGCGGCGGGCGAGGACATTATCGATCTTGGCATGGGCAATCCCGACCTGCCGCCGCCCGATCATGTGATCGACAAGCTGTGTGAAGTCGCGAGGAAGCCCAGCGCCCACGGCTATTCCGCCTCAAAGGGCATACCCGGTTTGCGCCGCGCCCAGGCGAACTATTACGCCCGGCGATTCGGCGTCGAACTGGACCCCGAGTCCGAAGTGGTGGTGACGCTCGGGTCGAAGGAAGGGCTCGCCAACCTGGCGCAGGCGATCACCGCGCCGGGCGATGTCGTGCTCGCCCCCAATCCCAGCTATCCGATCCACACCTTCGGCTTCATCATCGCGGGCGCGACCATCCGTTCCGTGCCGACGACGCCGGACGAGAAATATTGGCAGGCGCTGGACCGGGCGATGGCCTTTACCGTGCCAAAGCCATCCGTGCTGGTGGTCGGCTATCCGTCCAATCCGACGGCGGAAGTCGTGGACCTCGCCTTTTATGAACGGCTGGTGGCCTGGGCGAAGGAGAATCAGGTCTGGGTTCTCTCCGACCTTGCCTATAGCGAGCTTTATTATGACGGATGTCCGACGCCCTCGATCCTGCAGGTGCCGGGCGCAAAGGACGTGGCGGTGGAGTTCACCTCCATGTCGAAGACCTACAGCATGGCCGGCTGGCGCATGGGCTTTGCGGTTGGCAACAAAAAGCTGATCGCCGCGCTCACCCGCGTCAAAAGCTATCTGGATTATGGCGCCTTCACGCCCATCCAGGCGGCGGCGGTGGCCGCGATCAACGGCCCGCAGGATATCATCGAGAAAAATCGCCAGCTTTATAAGAAGCGCCGCGACGTATTGGTCGAAAGCTTTGGCCGGGCGGGGTGGGAGATTCCGCCCTCGCGGGCGTCCATGTTCTGCTGGGCGCCGCTGCCGCCCGCGGTCGCCCATCTCGGTAGCCTGGAATTTTCCAAGCAGCTTTTGACCCATGCGGGCGTCGCCGTCGCGCCGGGCGTCGGCTATGGCGAGGATGGCGAGGGCTTCGTGCGCATCGCCATGGTCGAAAACGAGCAGCGCATCCGGCAGGCCGCGCGCAATGTCCGGCGTTATCTGCAGAGCATGGGCGTCAACATGGCCTCCACCGCCAAGGCGGAATAGGGATGAACGACCCTGGTTAGCGCCCGTGGGCCGGCTTGAGCGTCCGAGACCGGTTCCTTTTCGCACTGGGCATGGTAGGCTTCGGGATCGGAGGCCCGGTCTCCGGGCCTTCGTTCCTGACGGGCAGGCAAGTCTGTCCGTCTGAGCCGCAGGAGATTTGCGTGATGGATCTGTCCGCCGAGCTCGCCCAGCCAGGGACGGAGGGTTCGCCTCTCGCCATTACGTACAGCTTGCTTGATGGCAACTATCCCGAGAACCGAACCGACGACATGATTATGCAAGAATTGTTCGTCATGCGGTTCTTCCTGGACGGCGAATGGCTGTATCGCACCGCGCCTGATCAGTGGAGCCCCGCGCCCGCGGCGGCCTTGTGGGGTAGCGCCAGTACGATGGAGAAGCTGCGTTGCCCCGCGCCCTTCCGGATCTTCAGCATTGGCTTGCGAACGGTGGCCTGGCTGGAGCTTGCCGGATCGCCTCCCGGCGACTTCGTGGATCGGGTTACCCCGATCGATCCCTTTTTCGGGGGAGCGGTGCCCCAGTTCCTCGACGCCTTGCGGAGCGCCGGGGATCTTCAGGAAATGGCCACCATCGCCGATGCCTGGTTGGCGGGCCTGCGGCGCGGCAAGATACGGCCGCAGACCGCCGATCGGGCGCGGATTTTCGAGGAATATGCCCATTATGACTGGGAACGGCCCATTGGCGAGATCGCCGAGGAGTTCGGCCTGTCCACCCGTCAGCTGGAACGCATGACCACGCAGTCGATCGGTTTCAAGCCGAAACTGCTGACCCGCCGACATCGATTCCTGAACGTCGCCACCGCCTTGCGCGGCCTGGGCGACACCGAATGGCAGGAACTGTGCTACCGCTACTACGCCGACCAGTCGCATATGAGCCGCGAATTCCGGAAGTTCGCCGGCATGGCGCCGGGCGAATTCAAGGAGGCCCATGCGCCGCTGCTGGACGCGACGCTCCGATTCCGCGATGCCAGTTACCGGTTTCTGAAATCGCCCGAAGGCAGGAACCGTCTGTCGGGGGACTTGCCCAGTTTTCAGCAGGCGATATAGCAACGGACCAATGGCCACCGTTACCGTTATCGCCCAGACCATACAGCTCGCCGTGGCGCCGGTGTTCCTGCTGGCGGGCATCGGCGCTTTTCTGAACGTCTGCGCCGGACGGCTCGCCCGCGTCATCGACCGCGCCCGAATGGTCGAACGGCTGGTGCTGAAGACGACCGGGCCGGATCATGACCGGCTGATCTATGAAATCCGCAAGCTCGACCGGCGCATGACCGTGGTCAACAGTTCCATTTTCCTGAGTGTCGCCAGCGCCATCGCGGTCTGTCTCGTGGTCGTGCTGCTCTTTGCCGCCCAGTTGTTCGACGCGCATATGGCAACGCCGGTCGCCTTGTTGTTCATTCTGGCCATGGTGTTGATGATCAGCGCGCTTTGCACCTTCATGGTCGAAATCCGCCTTGCCGCGCGTACCATTCATATCCGCAGCGAAGTGCTCTACCATGAGGCGGCCAAATAACCCGAGGGAAGGAACGCGGTCCTGCAACTGCACATCGTCGCGCGCGGCAAGATCGGACGTTCGCCAGAGGCGGAGCTGGTCGATCGCTATGTGAAGCGGATAAGCTGGCCGGTGAAGATCAGCGAGTTGCCCGACCGGGGCGGCAAAATTCCGCCTGCCCCATCCGGCAGCGTCACCGTGATGCTGGATGAAAAGGGGGAGCATCTGTCCTCCATGGCGTTTGCACAAAAGCTGGAGCGCTGGCGCGACGGCGGGGTTCGGGAATGCCGCTTCCTGATCGGCGCGGCGGACGGCTTTGACGATGCCGAGCGGGAGCGGGCGGACCTGCTCATCGCCTTCGGCCGGGCGACCTGGCCGCACATGCTGGCGCGGGCCATGCTGGCAGAGCAATTGTGGCGCGCGACGAGTATCCTTGCCAACCACCCCTATCATCGCGAAGGATAGCGCCCGATGAAACGGGCGCTCCTCCTGCTGATCCCGGCCGCCATGCTGGCCGCCGCCCCGGTCAGCCCGGCGCAGACGCTGGCGGACGAACAGCAGGCGCTGGCGGCAGCCAAGCAGCAGGCCCAGGAGGCGCGCGCGCGCAGCAAACGGCTGAAGCAGGAGGCGAGCGCTGCGCGCGAGGAGGCGGAACGGGCGCGGCGGCAGGCGGCGGCGCTGGCCGCAAGCATTCAGGCCGCCGAAGCGGATTTGCAGGCGGCGCAGGCGCGCGTCGCGATCATCGCCAGGCTGCAACAGGCGCAGAATGCCCGGCTGGCCGAGCGCCAGGAACCGGTCATGCGCCTGACGGCCGCGCTGCAGATGATGGCGCGGCGGCCCCCCGCCACGGTGCTGGTCCAGCCCGGCTCGATTTCGGACATCGTCCACCTGCGCGCGGTGCTCGCCAGCATCATTCCGGTGATCCGCGCCCGTACCGAAGGACTGCGCGCCGAACTGGAAAAAAGCCGTCAGCTGCGCGCCGACGCCGATCAGGCGCGCGCCTCCTTGCTGGCCGGGCGCATGGCTCTGGACGCGCAACGGGCGGAGCTGCGCGAGATGGAAATGCGCAAGCGCTTCGCGGCGCGGGCGCTGGTCAGCAACGCCAATCTGGAGGCTGACCGCGCCCTGGCGCTGGGGGAAAAGGCGCAGGACATTGTCGAGCTGACGGAAAAGCTGCGCGTGTCCGGCGATGTCCGCGAGGAACTGGCGGAGCTGCCAGGCCCGCTGCTGCGACCCGCCCGGCCCGGTGCGACCGCGCTGCCCCCGTCTGCCGCCCGCCTGCCGCGCAGCGCGCCGCCAGCCTATCGCATGCCGGTGATCGGCAAAGTGGTGACGGGCATGGGCGAGCTGTCCGAAAGCGGGGTCCGCGCGCGCGGCCTGACCATCGCGACGCAGCCCCATGCGCAAGTGGTCGCGCCGACCCGCGGACGCATCGCCTTTGCCGGGGAATACCGCGGCTATGGGCAGATCGTCATCATCGAGCATGGCAATGGCTGGACGACGCTCATCTCCAATCTCGGACGGCTGAGCGTGGATGTCGGCGCTGTGGTCCGCCAGGGCGACCCCATCGGTTCGGCCGGGCAGGGGCGGCCCAAAGTGACGGTGGAGCTGCGCCGGAACGGCCGTCCCATCAACATCGCCGCGCTGCTGGGGTAGGGGGCTAAAGCTCCCCTCCCGCTTGCGGGAGGGGCTTGGGGGAGGGCCTGTAGGGACGGGGTGGTGACATGCCCTCCCCTAACCCCTCCCGCGAGCGGGAGGGGAATGTCCCTTCTCCCCAAACCCCGCTTTGCAACTGCCGCCCAAAGCGCCTATATCTTTGGCTTAACGTGCCGAGGACGCCTGAATCGATGAAGAATAGCCTGATCAAAGCCGCCTTGCTGACCGGCGCCCTGGCGCTCGTGCCGATGACGACGGCGGCGCTTGCCGAGGCGGAGGGCAATAGTTACCGCACGCTCGATGAGTTCATGGACGTGTTCCAGCGGGTGCGCGTCGATTATGTCGATAAGGTGGACGATGAAGCGCTGATCAAGGGTGCGATTGACGGCATGCTGTCCAGCCTGGACCCGCATTCCAGCTTCCTCGACGCGCGCGACTTTGAAAATCTGCGGACCCAGACCGATGGCGCCTATGGCGGCCTTGGCCTGTCGGTCACGATGGAGGATGGCGCGGTCAAGGTGATCGCGCCGACCAAGGACACCCCCGCTGACCGGGCCGGGGTGAAGGCGGGCGACTATATCACCCATCTGGATGGCGAGCTCATCTATGGCGGTACGCTCGATGATGCGGTCGATCGCATGCGCGGCGAGCCGGGGACCAGCATCAAGCTGACCATCGTGCGGCCGGGCCGCGACAAGCCCTTCGATGTCACTATCACGCGCGAGATCATCGAGCTGAAGCCAGTCCGCTGGGAAGTGAAGAACAATATCGGCGTCATCAACATCATCAGCTTTTCCGCCAATACCGGCGCCGATGTGCGCGCTGCGATCCGTGGGATCGAGAAGTCCCTTGGCCGCAAGCCCACAGGCTATGTCCTTGACCTCCGCTCCAATCCGGGCGGGCTTCTGGACGAGGCGGTCAACGTCTCGGACGTGTTCCTGGAACGGGGCGAGATCGTGTCGCAGCGTGGACGGAAAAAGAGCGACATCGAACGCTATTATGCAAAGGCCGGCGACGATACCGGCGGCCTGCCGGTGATCGTGCTGGTCGATGCCGGATCGGCGTCCGCGTCCGAAATCGTCGCGGGCGCGCTGCAGGATCAGCGGCGCGGGCTGGTCATGGGTGAGCGGACCTTTGGCAAGGGCAGCGTGCAGACGCTGCTGCCGCTCAGCAACACCACCGCGCTGCGGCTGACCACGGCGCGCTACTTTACGCCATCGGGCCGGTCGGTGCAGGAAGGCGGGATTGAACCCGACATCCGCGTGCCGCAGATTTCCGATCCGGATTACAAGACGCGCCCGCGCTTCCGCGAGTCCGATTTGCGCCGTCACCTCATCAACGAGGCAAAGGTGGATAACAGCATCCTTGAAGAAGACACCAAGGAAGATCCCCGCTTCAAGGCGACGCCGGAGGAACTGAAAAAGCAGGGTATTGAGGATTTCCAGCTGCACTATGCCATGGAAACGATTGGCCGCATCGCAAAGTCGCCGGTACGGGTTGCAACGCACGCCAGCGATAAGAGGAAATAGGGGTTTCAAGGCTATGCGCGGACTGGCGCTTGCGCGGCTGATCGCGCTGCTCGCCCCTGCGATGTTGCTTGGGGGAGCGCTGCTTTCGGAATATGTGGGCGGCCTCGCCCCATGCGAGATGTGCTACTGGCAGCGTTGGCCCCATGCCGCCGCGATCGGCTTTGCGCTGATGGCGATCTTGCTTCGCGGCCTGGGCAGCCGTTTCTTCCTGCTGCTGGCGGCGCTCGCGATTGCGACCAGCGGGGGCATCGGCGTCTTCCATGCCGGTGTCGAATATGGTTGGTGGGAAGGGCTGACGGCCTGCGCCACCACTGGGACGGGCGGCAGTACGCAGGATGTCATGGACGCGATCATGGCGACGCCGCTGGTCCGGTGCGACGTGCCGCAATGGACGCTGCTCGGCATATCGCTTGCCGGTTTCAACGCCATCTTGTCTCTGGGCGCAGCCGTCGCCATCTTGGGACTGACATTCGGCAGCAAAAGGACTGAGGCATGACGTTGCGCCGCCCCGGGGAAAGACAGGCCGACCGCGCTTCGATGCTGCGGGTGAACCAGGCCGGGGAATTTGGTGCGACTCGCATCTACGCCGGACAACTCGCCGTTTTGGGCGACCGCCACCCGATGGCGCGGGCTATCGCGGGCATGGCAGCCCAGGAAGAACGGCACCGCGTCCATTTCGACGCCATGATGACGCGTCGCGGCGTGCGCCCGACCTTGCTCGCGCCGATGTGGGACCGGGCGGGATTTGCGCTGGGTGCGATCACGGCCGCTCTTGGGCCGGAAGCCGCCATGGCCTGCACTGCGGCTATCGAGACCGAGATTGACCGGCATTATGAAGAGCAGCTGGAAACGATGGGCGATGCCGATCCTGAACTCGCCGATGCGGTCAGGGAATTTCAGGCGGAGGAAGTCGAACATCGCGACATCGCGCTGGCGGCAGGCGCGGAAGCAGCGCCCGCCTATCCGCTCTTGTCGGGGCTGATCCGCCTGGGTTGCCGGACGGCCATAGCCCTGTCCAAGCGTATTTGAACAACCCCCCAACCGGGGAGGGAGGATGAAACATGAAACGCATGATGATGGCAACGGCCCTGCTGGGCCTGACGGTATCGCTTCCCTCCGCCGCGCAAGATCGGGCATCGGCTGGCGTGGCCGATGACGCATCGGTGAAGATCAACCAGCTCATCGTCTATGGTGACGATCCCTGCCCCGAAAGCACGGCCGACCAGATCACTGTATGCGCGCGCAAGGGCGAAAATGAGCGCTTCCGCATTCCCGAAGCGCTTCGTGACGACCCCCGCGCGCCAGGCCGCGAAAGCTGGACCAACCGGGCCGAAGCGCTGGAATATGTCGGCAAGAGCGGCACCGACAGCTGCTCTCCGGTCGGCGCGGGCGGCTTTACCGGCTGCTTCGCGCAGTTGATGCGGCAGGCGCGCGCCGAACGCATGGGGGCCGACAATGTCAGCTGGGCGCAGCTGGTCGAGGCCGAACGGCGCAAGCGGCTGGAAAAGCTGGACGCTGAGGCCGAGGCGATTGAACAGCAGCTCCGGGAACAGGAACGCAGCGGCGGGTAGGGAACTGCCTGCGTATCGTAAAATACAGCAACCGTTCATCCACCCGGGCGGATGACAGTCCCCATGATCCGCCTACGCTCTTTAACGCCCGCCGTCGCGCTCGCCGTCGTCAACTTCGCCCTGATGATCGCCCCCGCTCAGGCCGAAGCGCCCGATCGGGTGGCAACGCTGGTGGTCTATGGTGATGACCCTTGCCCGGTCGAGGAAGGCGGCGGGATCGTCGTTTGCGCGCGCAAGCCGGAGAGCGAACGCTACCGCATCCCCAAGGACCTGCGCCCGAAGAAGGAGGTCGTTGGCAGCCAGGGCTGGGCCAGCCGCGTGCAGACCATGGAGGCAAGCGGCCGCCAGCTACTGCCCAACAGCTGCACCGTCATCGGCAGCAACGGCCAGACCGGCTGTACCCAGGCCATGCTCCGCCAATGGTTCGAAGAACGCCGCCTCGCCGAACAGGAGGCCGCCGGGGTTCCTTGAAGGGGGGAGGTCGCCCAAATCGCTATCCCGCCGGGAACAGTTCCACCAGTTCCGCCAGCGCGCTGCGCAGGGCCGGTTGCTCTTCCTCGGTCGTGACGCCCAGCCGCACGATGGTCAGGCCCTGTTCGGGCGAGACCAGAATATATTGGCCCTGATGCCCCAGGCAGGCGAAGAGGCTGGCGGGGCCGCGGCCGGGGAACAGCGCCTCGCGCGCGCCTTCAGGCCGCGGTTTGTTCAGCCATAAATGCCCGCCATAGCCCGCGTCGAGCGGGGAGGAGGTGCGCATGAAATTGACCCAGCGGGCGGACAATATCTGCCGCCCCCGCGCTTCGCCGTTGCGGCGGAGGAATTCGCCGAACTGGGCATAGTCGCGCGCGGTTGCGTGCATGAAGCTGCCGCCCAGCAGCGTGCCGTGCGCGTCGAATTCCGGGGTGAGGCTGGTCAGCCCCAGCGGCTCGATCAGGCGGCCGCGCAGGAACTGCATCATCGCCTGCTGGCGGACCTTTGGGTCATCGCTGGGGGTCAGCGCGCGGGTCATGATGTCCGACAGGATCATGCTGGTCGCCGTGCTGTACTGAAACGCGCTGCCGGGTCGGGCGGCCAGCGGCTTGGCTTCGGCATAGGCGGCCATGTCGCCAGCGCCATCCATGAACAGCATCCCCACAGTGTCGCTGTCATAGGCGGGGTCGCCGGTTTCGACATGCTCCAGGCCCGACGCCATGTGGAGCAGCTGCTTGAGCGTGATCGCGCCGCGCGGGTCGCCGGGCTGGCTCCAGGCCGGAACGGGCGCGGCCGCGTCGAGGACCAGCCGCCCGTCCGACACCATCAGGCCGACCAGCGCGGCGGTGATGCTTTTGGCCATCGACCAGCTGATGAGCTTGCTGTCCGGCCCGAAACCCTCGGCATAACGCTCGGCGATGATCTCGCCATCCTTCATGATCAGGAGCGCGCGGGTCTGGCCCATCCCGGCATCCTCGAACAGCGGATCGATGGCGGCGCGTAGTTGCGCCTCCGTGACGCCTCGGGAGTCCTGCGCCAGATAGTCGCCCTGCAATTGCCCCGGCGATGGACGCGCCATCAGAAACAGCGCAAGCGCGCAGGCGGCAAGGCTTGCCCCAATGGTCATTTTGCGGTTCATGGCGCGGGTCTATCTCATCACGCGGCGAAAGGGGAGCCATGAACAGGGCCATGAACAGAGGACGCACTGCGGGTTATGCGTTGGTGGCGCTGCTGGCGCTTGTCCTGACCCTGATCGCCTGGAACTGGCCGGCCCTAAAGGCGCAGGCGGAGGCAGGGTCGGCCTATGGCGCGCGGATCGGCTGTTCCTGCCGCTATGTGCAGGGGCGCGGCATGGAAAGCTGCCGGGAGGATATGGAGCCGGGGATGGAAATGGTGCGGCTGGACGATGATCCGGCGGCGCGGGCGGTGACGGGTAGCGTTCCGCTAATGGCCCGGCGCACGGCGCGGTTGAAGCCAGGCTTCGGCTGCGTTCTGGATCCGGTGCGGCGTTAGAGTGGGGTGATAGCTTGATTTACTTCCGTTCGTGTCGAGCGAAGTCGAGACACGTCTGCCCCAAGCCAGCGTCCCTCGACTTGCCGTAGGCAAGTTCATCCTGAGCGCCTGCCTTGGCAGGCAGTCGAAGGGCTCGGGACGAACGGGCCAGTCGATATCTTGCGTTAGGCGGTCGCTGGCATCAAGCCGCCAGCGCCTCATAGGCTTCCCTCGCCGATGCGCCATCGCCGAAAAGGCGGGTGAGAAGCATCAGCCGCTTCATCCCATGCCCGACAATCAGTTCGTCAGTCACGCCCATGCCGCCATGAAATTGCACGCATTCCTCGGCCAGCCGCATGGCGGCCTCCGCGAAGAAAGCCTTGGCCGCCATGGCCGATCGCCGCCAGGACTGGCGCTGCGCCTGCGGCGTCAGAACCGCACGTAGCAGGGTGGAGCGGGCTTGTTCCATCGCGATATAGAGGCGTGCCATGCGGTGCTGCAGTACCTGAAAACTGCCGATGGGCACGCCGAACTGCCGCCGGGTCTTGAGATAGTCCAGCGTTTCATCGAACAGGCGGCCCATGATACCCAGCATTTCGGCGCAGGCCGCGATGCTGGTAAGGGCGATGCCGTCGCTCCACGCTTCGGCGCCGCCGTCCAGATGATCGGCAGGCTCGATCGCAACGCCGTCGAAATGCAATTCGCTGCCAATCGAGCCGTCGACGACGCGATAGTCCCGCCGCGACAGCCCCGGCCGGTCCGCCGGTATCAGGAACAAGGACATCGCATTTCCCTGCCCGACGGTCACGATGAAGGCGTCGGCAGCGGCGGCGTTGAGGACGAACGTCTTCGCGCCCGTCAATGTCCCGGAACCGTTTCGATCCACATAGTGCAATCCGTCGCCCCCGTGCCCGAAGCGGCTGCCGGGCTCTGCATGCGCCAGCGCCAGTTGCAGGGTTCCGGCCGTAACGGCGGGCAGGTGCCGTGCGGCAAGGTTCGCCGGGCCGCATCGGGCCAGCAAGGCGGCGCTCATGACGATGTTGGTCAGCACCGGTTCGACCACCAGGCCGCGCCCAAGCGCCTCCATGACGGCCATGAGGTCCGCGAGCGAGCCGCCATAGCCGCCGGCATTTTCGGGGATGGGCAGGCCGGTCACGCCCAACTCGGCAAGCGCGCGCCAGTTCTCCATGGAAAAGCCAACCGGCTCCGCGAGGTAGCTTCGGCGCTTTTCCAGATCATAGCGATCCTGAACAAAACGCCGGATGCTGTCGCTCAGCATCCTCTGTTCTTCGGTCCATTCAAAATTCATTGCGTCGCGCGCCTCATTCTGCTGCCCTGATATGCCATTGGGTGCGCCGCTATTCCGCTGACCAATGAGACAGGATATAGGACGCACGGGAGGGAGATGCCAAATGCTGGAGATGGAGGTGCTCGCCCGCTTGCGTATCGGGACGCCCGAAGACATCCGCCCGGCCGCAGTGCTCCTGCGAGAGACGGTGGACCGGCTTTGCGGCCTGCGAACCGCCGTCTGCCACAATATTTCCTCGTCGCAGCCCATGCGCGACGCCGATGGCGCTGCGCTTGCGTCAAGCGTGTTCGGCTTTGCCGAAGATAGCGAGGCGTGGTGGCTACATCCTCATCTCGCGCTGAGTTCTCCGCTGACGGCGGCCTGCCGTTTCGAGGCGGAGCCTTTCTGGTGCAACGCGCGGGGCATCCGGACCCGGCACCGCAATCCGGCGCTGGAGATGATCGATCTGTCGGATTTTGAGGCGCGGGCGCTTACGCGTTCGGCCATTGTCGTGCCCATTCACCTGCCGCTGGGTCAGGTCGCCGCCGCCAGCTTCCTTCCGCCAGATCCGGAGACGGATGATCTGTCGGTGCCGTTCGAACGCTTTTCCGACCTTCTGGCTATCTATGTCCGTCAGTTCGTCAGCAGCTATGTTCAGTTGACGCGCCAGGCCCGGCCGGGCGGCACTCGCCCCAGCCTGACGAAACGGGAAGTGGAATGCCTGCGATGGGCCGCGATGGGCAAGACCAATGAAGAGATCGCGACGATCATGACGCTGGCCCGAACGACGGTCCGCTTTCATATCCGCAACGCCTCGGAAAAGTTGAACGCGGTCAACCGGGACCAGACGGTGTTCAAGGCGACACAACTCGGTTATCTCGGCACCGTGCCCTGACCCTTGGGTCAGTGATCGGCGGGACGCCATGCTGATAGGCAACATGTCAGTGGAGAACCCTTGGCATGACGTCCCTTATTCCCATCGCGCCCGATATTTTCGTGGAAGGCTCGCTTTCGGACCCGGCCGGACCGCAATTGCTGGCTGGTCGCCATCGGGAAAGCGGCCGGCTGGTATTTCCCTGTCCCGCAACCGGCGCGGAGGCCGCCTATGAACCCTATGCGCTGGCGCGGCGGGGTACGCTCTGGTCGTTTACAATTCAGCGCTTCCGGCCGAAATCGCCGCCTTATGCCGGTCCGGAGGCATTCGAGCCCTATGCCGTGGGTTATGTCGAGCTGCCCGGCGAGATCATCGTGGAGAGCCGTCTCACCGGCATCCCGTTCGATCGGCTGCGGATCGGCATGCCTGTCCGGCTGACGGCGCAGCTTCTGGATTTTGCATCGGGTGAGCAACGCATCGGTTTTGCCTTTACCGCCGACGGGAACGAGCAATGACAAAAGTCTTTATCATTGGCGCGGGGATTCATCCCTTTGGCCGCACGCCTGAACGCTCGGGCCTGCAGCAGGGGGTCTATGCCGCGCGGCAGGCGCTGGCGGACGCAGGCGTTAGATGGCGCGACGTGCAATTTGCTTATGGCGGTTCGGACTCGGCCGGCAATGCCGATACGATGGTGAATGAGCTGGGCCTGACCGGACTGCCCTTCATCAACGTTTCCAATGGCTGCGCCACGGGCGGTTCGGCGCTGTTCGGGGCCTATAACGCCATCAAGTCCGGGCAGTTCGACCTCGGCATGGCGGTGGGCTTCGACAAGCATCCGCGTGGGGCCTTCGATCCCAAGCCCGCCGATTGGGGCCTGCCGGACTGGTATGGCGAAACCGGCCTGATGCTGACGACGCAATTCTTCGCGATGAAGATCCAGCGCTACATGGCGCAATATGGCATCAGCCGCATGAGCCTGGCGCGTGTGGCGGAAAAGGCGTTCAACAATGGCGCGCTGACGCCGCATGCCTGGCGGCGGTCGCCGGTGGATGCGCAAAGCATATTGGACGCGCAGATGGTGAGTGATCCGCTGACCAAATTCATGTTCTGCTCCCCTGCGGAAGGCGGCGTCTCGCTGATCCTGGCCAGCGAGAAACGCGCGCGCGAACTTGGGGGAGCAATGATTGAGCTGAAGGCCGTCGCCGTCCGCAGCAGGCCGCCCGGTTCCTTCGAGGTTTTTTCCCCCGCGCTGGACATTGAGCGGGGCGGTTCGCCCACCAGTATCGCTTCGCGCGCGGCCTTTGAGATGGCGGGCATCGGCCCCGAAGAGGTGCATGTCGCCCAGCTGCAAGACACCGAATCGGGTGCGGAGATCATGCATCTGGCGGAGAACGGCTTTTGCGCCGACGGGGATCAGGAGCGCTGGATTGCCGACGGCCGCACGCAGTTGACCGGGGCTCTGCCGGTCAACACCGATGGCGGATGTCTTGCCTGCGGCGAGCCGATTGGCGCTTCGGGGCTGCGGCAGGTTTATGAGAATGTCATGCAGCTTGGCGGCCGGGCGGGTGATCGGCAGGTCAGCGGCGATCCACAGGTGGGGTATAGCCATGTCTATGGCGCGCCCGGCGTTTCTGGCGTTGCCATATTGGCGCGGTGAGGGACCATTACAATGAACATGGACTTTTCCACAGCCGATGAGAATTTCCGGGCAGAAGTGCGGCAGTTTCTGGAGCGGGAACTGACGCCGGACCTTCGGCGCGGCGGGCGGCTAACCTCCGGCGTATTCGCGGAACAGGACATCGCCTTGCCATGGCAACGCAAGCTGCATGCACAGGGCTGGGCGGCTCCGCATTGGCCGGTATCGGCTGGCGGGCCGGGCTGGAGTCCGGTTCAGCGCTATATCTTCGAAACCGAATGCGCCCGCGCGGGCGTGCCGGTTCTGCCGTTCATGGCGCTGAAACTGGTCGGGCCGGTAATCTATACGTTCGGAACCGACGTGCAGAAGGCGACATATCTGCCCGCGATTCTCGATGGGTCGGATTTTTGGGCACAGGGTTTTTCCGAGCCAGGCTCCGGATCGGACCTTGCCAGCCTGCGCACGAAGGCCGTTCGGGAAGGCAATCATTACCGCGTGACCGGCTCAAAAATATGGACGACGCAGGCGCAGTATGCGAACCGCATCTTCTGCCTCGTCCGCACCGATATGCAGGCAAAGGCGCAGCGCGGGATCAGCTTTCTGCTGATGGACATGGACATGCCGGGCATCACCGTGCGCCCGATCAAGAGCGCGTCCGGCGATCATGAAGTCAATGAAGTCTTCTTTGACGACGTGCTGGTTCCGGCTGAAAATCTTGTCGGCGGGGAAGGGGAGGGGTGGTCCATCGCCAAGTTCCTGCTGGACAATGAACGCGGCGGTTCCTGTTTCGCGCCCGCCTTCCTGGTTCAGATCGACCGGCTTCGGCGGTGCGCGCGTGCGCAAAGTGACGGCAACGGCCGGTCGGTGGCTGACAATCCGTTGTTCCGGGACCGTCTGGCGCGGACGGCGATCGCCGCTGAAGCACTGGAAATAACCGAATTGCGCGTGCTGGCCGATATGGCGGCTGGCCGTGAACCGGGGCCGATCAGCCGCACCACCAAATTGATTGCATCGGAAATCCGTCAGGAGATCGACGCGCTCGCGGTCGATCTTTACGGCTATGCGGGGCTCCAATTGCCGGAAGAACGGCCTTTCTACCGGCCCGATATGCCCTTGGCCGTCGGCACGACGGAGGCCCAGATCGCCAGCGCCCAATATCTCAATAGCCGCGCTTGGTCGATTTTCGGCGGCACCAGCGAAATCCAGCTCAACATCATCGCCAAGGCCGCACTGGGGCTTTGACCGCCTCGATCAATGCTTCTCAAGGCCCTGCAGGAAGACATCGCACAGCGCCTTGGCCACTTCCTCCGGCGGCCGCCTGTTCGGCATCGACGGATACCATTTATAGGCCCAGTTGCACATGCCAAGGAAGGCATAGGCCGTCAGTTCGATGTCGCATGGCGCAAAATCTCCGGCTGCGATGCCCTGCTCCAATATGCTCTCGATGCGGGCAAAATATTCGTTCCGGCGTCGCCGGATTTCCTTGCGCATGTCGCCTTCAAGGTCCGTATAATGGTCCATGAAAGCGCGCACGAAGCCGGGATGCTCGGCGATCTGCCGCAAAATGCCTACACAGGCGTGCCGCAGCAATTCAGACGGCTGGAGGCTGGGGTCCGACAACTCTTCCAGCCCCTGAAGCAAGGCGTCCATATGCAGTTCGTGGATCGCATAGAGGATCGCAGACTTGCTCTTGAAGTAATGATATAGGGTCGGTTTGCCCAGGCCCACTTCATCGGCCAGCATCTGCATGGATGCCTTGTGGTAGCCGACCTTGTCGAACAGATTGGCGCAATGCATGATGATTTCGAGGCGCTTTTCATCATGAGCCTCGGTGTTGGCCCGCTTTTTTCTCAATGCCTTTGCCATATATTGCGGCTTCCACCTTCAGTTATGAATATCGGACACAGTCCCCGTCAGTCATGCGAACGCGCGGACATGATCATTGCGCCACCGCACCGCCATCGACCGCTAGTTCCGCACCGGTAATAAAAGACGCTTCGCTGGAAGCAAGAAACAAAACGGCGGCGACAACTTCCTGCATGTCGGCCATGCGTCCCATGGGCACGCGAGATAGCCGCCGGCTCAAGACGGCTGGGTCAGCGCCCAGCACCGCCTGTGCCATCTCGCTGTCGATGGGGCCGGGATGAACGGAGTTGCATCGGATGCCGTCCGCCGCCTGCTGGGTCGCGACGACCTTGGTCAAGACGTGGACGGCGGCCTTGCTGGCCGCGTAGGCCCCCTCCATGATCTGCCATTGGCCGAGGCCCGCCGCCGAAGAAATGTTGACGATCGATCCGCCCCCGCCGCGCCGCATGATCGGAATGACATGCTTGCATCCCAGAAAGACACCCTTGGCGTTGACCGCCATGACCCGGTCCCACTCGTCCGCCCGCCGGTCCTCGACTGGAACGAAGGGCACCGCGACGGCGGCATTGTTCACAAGAATGTCGATCCGGCCGTGTGCTGCTTCAACCTCGCCGAGTGTCGATTGCCACTGCGCTTCGTCGGTCACGTCAAGATGATGGTAATGGGCAGGAGCACCCGTCGCGGCCAGCGACCTCGCGCATTCAATACCCTCTGCGTCGGCGACATCCGCCAGGTGGACCGTAGCGCCTTCTTGCAAAAAACGGGTGGCGATCGCAGCGCCCAAGCTGCGCGCCGCGCCTGTCACCACGGCGATCTGCCCCGTCAGTCTTCCGGAAAATGTTGGTTGCAAAACGGCGGCTCTCCCGGTTAAATAGATCGACCGACTGGACGGTTGTTAACAGCATATCGTCAGCCTTTCCACTTTGCAATCAGGCTTTGCAGTTGGTAGGCGTCCGCCAACCGGCCAGGGAGATGAATTTGAAAGACAAGATTGCGATCGTCACCGGCGCCAGCTCCGGGCTTGGCCGTCATTTCGCCTTGCTGCTGGCGGGGCAGGGCGCGCATGTGCTGGCGTGCGCGCGGCGGGCCGAGGCCCTGGCCGCTCTGGCGGACGAGATCGCGGCGGCGGGCGGGCGGTGCGATCCGCTGGTCATGGACGTCACCGATCGCACATCGGTTGAATCGGCGATGGCGGAGGCTGTCCGGATCGCGGGCCAGGCGCCGGACATTCTTGTCAACAATGCGGGGGCGGCTCACACCAAAGCGGCCATCGATCTGACCGAGGAGGATTGGCACGCAGTCCTCGACCCCAATCTGACCGGCGCTTTCTATGTTGCGCAGCAGGCGGCGCGGCTCATGCGCGATGGCGGCGGCGGATCGATCGTGAACATCGCCTCTATTCTGGGCGAGCGCGTGGCGCAGGGCTTGGCGCCCTATATCGCGAGCAAGGCGGGCCTCATTCATCTCACCAAGGCGCTCGCGCTGGAATGGGCGCGCTACAATATCCGCGTCAATGCGCTGGCGCCCGGCTATGTCGAAACGGACCTTAATCGCGATTTCTTCGCCACGCCGGCAGGACAGCGGATCATTGAGCGGATTCCGCAGCGCCGCCTGGGCCAGCTGACGGATCTCGACGGACCGCTGCTGCTGCTCTGTTCCGATGTCGGGGCCTATATGACCGGATCGGTCATGGCGGTCGATGGCGGGCATCTGGTGAATTCGCTCTGAAAAGAGCATCGTGAAATAAATGTGATCCACATTTCCGTTCGGGCTGAGCCTGTCGAAGTCCTTCATTTTCCTTCAGAATCAAGAAAAGCCCTTCGACAAGGTTCTCCTGAGCGCCCGCCCTGCGGGCAGTCGAAGGGCTCAGGGCGAACGGTGATTCTGATTTATCGTAAGTTGCTTTAGCACCATTCCAATAGCCCGAATTTTCCGTCACGTCCGCCTTTCATCTGCATTGACAACCGACCGGTCGGTCGTGAATAATGATGCAAAATGTCAGGAGAGCGAATATGCGGCAGTTCAAAGGCAAGACGGCGGTGATTACCGGCGCCGGCAGCGGCATCGGCGAAGCGATTGCCCATCGGCTGGGCGCAGCCGGAATGTCGGTGGTCGTGGCCGATGTCGATCAGGACGCCGCTGATCGGGTTTGTCGCGACCTTCAGGCTATGGGCATTGCCGCCCTTGCCGTTCATACGGATGTTTCCAGCCAGGACAGCCTGGACCGGCTCGCCGATGCCGCCTGGTCGGCCTTTGGTTCGGTCGACCTGCTCTGCAACAATGCCGGGGTCGTTCCCGCAGGCCGGTTCCGTCCAGTCTGGGACTATCCGCTTGAGGATTGGCAATGGGCGCTGGACGTCAATCTGATGGGCGTCATCCACGGCTTGCGCGCCTTCGTGCCGCGCATGCTGGCCCAAGGGACAGAGGGACACATCGTCACCACGGCGTCCGTGGCGGGGCTGGTGAGCGGCTCGGGAAGCGCGGTCTATAGCACGGCCAAGCATGCGGCTGTCCGCGTTACCGAAGCCCTTTACGCCTCGCTGGTTGAGATGGACGCGCCCATCGGCGTTACGCTGCTCTGCCCCGGTCTGGTCAACACGGCCATCTACAGGTCGGAACGCAACCGGCCGGACGGACTGGTGCCCGCTGCTGGTATCGCGGAGGAAACGCCCGAGCTTCAGGCCGTGGCCGACAATCTTTACGTGAACGCCATTTCGCCTCAGGCCGTAGCTGAGCAACTGTTTGAGGCGATCTGCGAAAACCGCTTCTATGTCCTCACATCCGATCAGTTTGACGCGGCGATCAGAATGCGGGCGGAATGTTTGCTCGAACGGCGTAATCCCCGGTTTGAGAATCTGCTGACGCTCACCCGGGCGGATGTGCGGTCATGACCGCGCCAGCCTATCCGCGCCTCTTCGCGCCGCTGAAGCTGGGGGGCGTCACCTTGCGCAATCGCCTGGTCATGCTGCCGCACGGCACCAGCATGCTGCGCGACGGCGCGATCCTGCACGATGACATTGCATATTATCGCGCCAGAGCACGGTCAGGCCCTGGCATGATGATTACCGGAGCGGCCGTCGTTGCGCCCGAATCGGCGCGCCGTCCGCGCATACTCGTGGAAAATTACAGCGATCATGTGCTGGGCGGGCTGGCAAGGCGCGCCGAGGTGATCCGTTCGCACGGGGTGGTCGCGGTGGGGCAGATTATTCACCTCGGCCGGGAATCGATCGGCATGGAGTCCGATCATGCGCTGGTCGCGCCGTCGGCGCTGCGGTCGCCGCGCGATCCCTTTCCGCCGCATGTCCTGACCGAGCCCGAAATCGCGGACATCGTTCGCGCCTTCGGACATTCGGCGGCCAATCTGAAGAAGACTGGGCATGACGGCGTGGAGATCCACGGCGCACACGGCTATCTGGTGGCCCAATTCCTCTCGCCCGCGACCAATTTGCGTGACGACGCCTATGGTGGCGATCCGGAAAGGCGGTTCCGTTTCCTGCGCGAAGTGATCGCCGAGATTCGCGCGCGATGCGGCGATGATTTCCTGCTCGGCCTGCGCCTGAGCGCCGACGAGGAAATCGCGGACGGCCTGGAGATCAGCGACACGGTGCGGATCGTGAACCAGGTCGAGCGGGAAGGGGGCGTCGATTATCTCAGCATCACACTGGGCACGCGCGGCGCCTATGTGAAGGACGTCACACAGCCCGAAGCGACGGCGGCGCGCGCCGCCGGCATCATCAGGAACGCCTGCGGCATTCCTGTGCTGGTGGGGCAGCGCATCACGCGGCCCGACCGCGCCGAACAGATATTGAGCGAGGGTCAGGCGGACATGATCGGGATGGCCCGCGCCTTCATCGCCGACCCCAATTGGGTCGCGAAGGCGGCGGACGGGCGTGCCGATCAGATCCGCCCCTGCATCGGCGTCAATCAGGATTGCCGCGCCTTTGCGCCGCATCTGCATTGCGCCGTGAACCCTCAGGCCGGACGTGAAAATGTTGCTCCTTTCGCCGCTGAAGAAAGGGCAGCCCACAGCCGCAAGGTCGCCATCATCGGCGCTGGTCCCGCCGGTCTGGAGCTGGCGCGCACCGCGACCCTGCGCGGCCATGACGTGACCCTGTTCGAGGCGAGCGATGGCGTGGGCGGCCAGTTTCTTTACGCCTCGTCTGTTCCGCACCGGCAGGGCCTGCGCGCGCTCATCGACTTCTATCAGAAGGAACTGCGCCGGCTGGGCGTTCCAATCGAATTCGGCGCGACGATCGAAGGTCCGGGCGACCTTCCGGCGCCCTACGACGCAATCATCGTGGCGACTGGCGCGAAGGCAAAACCGGTGCCTGAAGAATTCGCCGGACCGACGGTCAGGAGCTGGTTCGACATATTGAGCGACGGAGCGCCAGCGCCCTCGGGCAACGGCCGGGCGCTCATGGTCGATGACGGCAGCGGTTTCTGGTGGAATTATGGCGTTGCGGAATTGCTGTCGGAGGCGGGTTGGCAGGTGGTGTTCGTTTCTCCCTCGGCAGCCATCGGCAACAATATACCGACCGAAAGCCTGCCGCCTCTGCTGGCGCGGCTGGGACGCGGAGGAACGGAATTCCGACTGCTCACCCAGCTTTTTTCGGTAGACGGCGAACAGGCCGAACTCATCAATATGTCCAGCGGCGCGGTCGAGGATATGACATGCGGGCTGGTGGTGATGCAAACGGGCCGCGCGCCCAGCGGCCCGCTCGAGGCCTTCCGCAGCGCGGGTGTTGCGGTGCACAGCGTCGGCGACTGTGTCACGCCACGCCGCATGTCGCATGCGGTGTTTGAGGCGCAAAGGCTGGCGTTGTCGCTCTGATGCGTATGATGGGAGGAAAGTTGCCCTTCCCCTCCCGCTTGCGGGAGGGGTTAGGGGAGGGCATGTCACCGCCATTTCCCTAACAGGCCCTCCCCCAGCCCCTCCCGCAAGCGGGAGGGGAGTTATGGCAGCAAAGACCCGAAACCCGCCCT
>Ga0307412_10000369_pt1 | contig 28041 bp, 39 predicted proteins | sample DK1Cmetagenome_3_FD_203823 | JGI IMG/M metagenome (GOLD analysis project Ga0307412, IMG submission 203823) | Maize rhizosphere microbial communities from greenhouse at UC Davis, California, United States - DK15-C-1 | ecosystem: Host-associated > Plants > Roots > Rhizosphere > Soil | place: USA...
GATGGGCGTCACAGGGGGGTGTGACAGGGGGTGTGACGGCTGCCGGGTGGGTGTGACAGGGAAGGGTGGCAGGACAAATCGCGCGCCGTAAGCCGCAAGAGATGTCAAGCGAATCCCAAACTTTTCTGATCTTTGTACGATCCTCCAACCGGGCGCAGCGAAGGTCCGAATAGTTGAACTTTCAACCACCTTGAGTGGAGAAGTCCGTTTAGTTGAATCTTCAATTACCTCACGCAGTCGAGTTCGCATAGTTGAACTTTCAACATGACAACGTTGTCGGGACGGCCCAGGCTTGACAACGTTGTCATCATGGCGTGGTAACGCACCGCACTTGACATGAGCACGCCATGATCATCTGACACGCAGTCAGGTTCATCGTCATGTTACTGACGGGTCATCAGAACGGGCCTCGATTCTTGACGTGCCCATGTCTACTTGACACGGCAGGATAATGTCCGTTATCCTTCTCTGTATGAGCACAGCACTTGAGCCCTACGCGGGTACCGAAACGACGGCCGTCGAGCCGGTCGAGTCCGAGCGCGCCCGGCGCGAACTCGAACAGACGTACAGCGACGACCTGCCGCGTCTCGTCTCGATGTGGATCACGTCGAAGAAGTCGGCCAACACCCGTAAGTCGTACGTCCGGGGCTTCAAGCGCTGGGAGGCGTTCTGCCGCTCGGTGGACGTTCACCCCATGCAGGCGGGTTACCCGCACGCCGAGGCGTACGGACGCTCCCTGGACGGCGGGAAGAACACCTCGGGCGCCCAGTACCTCTCTGTGGCCTCCAGCTTCTACAAGTACGCCAAGCGCCTGCGCGTCGTGGACTACAACCCCTTCGACGGCGTCGAGCGCCCCACCGTGGACGTGGACCACTCGGACACCGAGGGCCTCACCGAGGACGAGATGGCCCTGCTGCTGGTCACGGCCCACAAGAGCAGCCGTCGCAGCTACGCCCTGTGCATGCTGCTCTACACCGTGGGCCTGCGCATCGATGGGGCACTGGGCGCCGATGTGGACAGCCTGGGCTACGACAAGGGGCACAGGACGATCACGGTGCGCCTCAAGGGTGGGGGCACCTCGAAGAAGGCGCTGCCTCCCATCACGTCTCACGCGATCGATGAGTACCTCGATGGACGCACCGAGGGCCCGCTGTTCATCACCAGCTCAGGGGCCCGTATGGGGGAGCCTGAGGCATGGAAGATGCTGAGGCGCCTGGCCAAGCGTGCAGGGCTACCGCAGGCGGACACCATCCACCCTCACGTGCTGCGTCACGGGTTCATCACGGATGCGCTGGACAAGGGAGCTGCGCTGCATGTGGTGCAGGACGCGGTGGATCACAAGGATCCTCGTACTACACGACGCTATGACCGCGCACGTAACAGGCTGACCAACAGCCCTGCCTACACGGTCGGTGCTTCGATCGCAGAGAAGTTGGAAGAGTTGTCATGACATGACAGATCGTCACGAAGATTACTGACTGAGATCAGGGGTGGGGCGCAAGGGCCCCACCCCTTTTGTTACGAAATTTTTCAAATCGGCTGGCGGACATAGGGGTTCAGACACGACCCACACTCGATTCCCGAACCTGACTTGCCAATCGACACGCCAGTTGATACGCTATCCCCATGGCACAACACGCCGACCCCACGCGGGTCACTAAGCCCAAGCCTGGGGCCAGGGGTGTCTACCCATGGAACGACTGGACCGACGGCGAGTGGTGGCACCTCAAGCAGGGCTCCGACTACCAGACCACGACGCGGGTCTTCCAGTCGGTGGCACGCAACCACGCCCGCCGACACGGCTTCACGCTCCAGACGCAGCTGGCCGACGACGGCACATTCATCTGCTTTACGAGGAAGGAGGCGAAGTGATCACCTTCGACCGCGTCGGCATCTGCCTGAACAAGGCGCGGATGGCCGTGGAGGGTTACAGCCCCCGCAACGGCCGCGCCCACGGCTCCCTGACCGTGGACGTCCTCGTCTGCTCCGAGTGTCACCAGGCCGTCCGCGACTCCATCGAAGCCTGCGGCATGACGCCGTACACCACTCAGTCTCAGGCCCTCGACCGTCTCTGCGGCGAGCGCACCACCTTCGAGGCGAACAGCTACTCGAACACGCACCCCGAGGAGGCGTCGTGAACATTAGTGACGACATAGTCGAGCAGGACGGGTACATCAAGCGGACGACCGTGATCGAGGGCCGCTTCGCTGGTCTTGTGACGGAGGAGATCGACCTCTGCACGACCATCTCGATCAGCACTTGGTCGCTGCGCGCGAGCGACTTCAAGCCGGGGGCGCTCTACAGCCAGCGGCACGACATCGAGGTTGGCAGCTACCAGGAGGCGTCGTACGACGAACTCATGGCCGACGAGACGCTCAACGACTACCCCGGACACACCCTGAGCCCGGAGAACCCGCGTGGCTTCAAGGCCCGTCTGGTGATGCCGGAGCCCGAGCGCTACCGCTGGGTCCGTGCCGCCGTGTCCGACCACCACGTGGAAGTGGCCAAGCGATTCCAGGAGGCGTCGTGATCTCCCTGATACAGCAGCACTGGGGCAACGGCCGTTACTTCGACAACTGCCAGGACGTGTGGACCGCCGACCGTGGCGAGACCGTCGTCGTCCGCCTGCGCGACCCCGAGGGCCAGCCCTACGGCACCGCCCGGATGACCCGCCAGGCCGCCGAGGACCTGGTCGAGCACCTGACGGCCGCCCTGGAGGTCCGCGAGAAGCAGCGGGCGGCCATGCGCCGTGGCCACAAGAAGCCGTTCCTGGACCTCACCCCGTCCCTGCGGGCGCGGGAGATGGGCGGCGAGCTGTTCAACATGGCGGTCCTGCACGAGTCGGTCAACGGCTCCCGTCAGGACGCCCCGCTGTTCGACACCTCGCGCCCCAAGGTGTACGTGAAGGTGATGGCCGCCCTGCGCACGCACTGCGCGCAGCACGTCGCCAGCTACACCGAGGCGTACGGAGAGGCCCGCCTGAAGGAGCACGTCAAGGACGTCATCACGTCCCTGCCGGACCAGATCGTCCTGCACCTGAACGACCTGTGGGACGACTGCCAGACGCAGGCATGTGCCGAGGAGTACATGGCCTGTTCGGAGATTCTGCGCCGCTTCCAGGACGACGTGCTGGAAGCCGAACGGCAGATCGGCAAGAACGCCGCATAACCCAGAAGGGGAACCCATGCACCGCAACGAGAACCCGGACCGCATCACCGAGTTCACCATGTACGGAGACCGTGACGGCGAGGAGAACGTCTTCGTCGGGGACTCCCAGACCGCCCGCGCCATAGAGGAGCTGGACCGGCGCCTGACCACGGGCCTGAAGAAGGTCGAGCAGCGCGTCGAGCACGTCGTCCGCCACCTGCCCACCATCGACCCGACGCCGGGCTGCATCTACTGCGAGGTGGGAGATGCGGCCTGAGAGCTTCGACCGGGTCATCCGCTCGATGACGCCGGGCACGAACCGTATCGACGCCGAGGCGGTCCTGCTGCGTGAGGTGCGGAAGCACCGCTCGTGCCCGCTGGACGGCCACGCGGACTGCGCTCTGCTCCCGGCGGCCGGGGCGTTCTACATGACGATGGCCCACCACGCCCACGAGCACGCGCTGGAACGGCTGATGGAGACCTGGATCGCCATCGCCAGGGCGTTCGACAAGGGCGAAGACCTGGACGGCCCGGTCCACAAGATGTACGACGTGGCCTTCACCTACAGGCTGCTGCTCAGCTGACCATCACAAGGCGGCCCCCGACTCGATTCCGGCGAGCGGGGGCCTGTCCACGGAGAGGTAGCTCCATGAACTACACGACTGTATCCCTTGCGGGGATCGCAGCCGCGACCGGCATCATCATCTGGTTCGCCATGCACTGGTGGATCAAGGAGGGCCACAAGCCCAAGAAGATCATCTCCTTCTGCCTCTCGATCGCGTACGGGATCCTCGCGATCCTCGGCACGGCGGGCGCCTGGTCGGGCCTGGGGGCGGTCTCCTGGGGCGCCCTGTGGGTGAACAACCTGGCCGGGTACATCGGCCTGGTGTGGGGCGTCGGAGGCTCGAACCAGGACGTGACGCGGGCCCAGCAGATCGTGCTCACCCCTGGCGGGTACGTGATCCTGTTCCTGTTGACGGTGGTCCTGGTGGCCCTGTTCAAGTTCTCGAAGATCTCGAAGTGGAAGGTGCTCGGCGGCTTCATCGCCGGGTGCGGGCTGGGCCTGTCGGGATCGATCGCCGGTGCCGCCGCCATCCCGCTCGCCTCCGCCGTGAACGGCATGGGCGTCGTCTTCACGGGGGTGTTCGCGTGAACGGCTTCCGTGTGATGGGCCGCGTGATGTGGTCGGGGACGGCGAACACGGCCTGGCGTCTGTGGTGGTACCAGGCGGCGAAGGCGGAGACCGGCGGCAAGCGGGCCGGTCTGGTCGCCACGCGGGCGGCGGGGACGGTGGCCGTCCTATGGTTCGGGGGCGGCACGCTGTGGGCGCTGGGCGCCCTGCCGTACGTCCTCCCGGCTGGCTGGTTCGTTGCGGTGGGCGTCTTCGCCGACGTCGAGGTTGGTACGGACCAAGCCCTCCCCTCCCCCACCGAGGCCCCTCCCCTCGAAGACGAAGAGGCTGGTCAGGAGCTTGAGATCGAGAAGGGGCGCATCGGTAAGGCCCGTGTGCTGAAGGTGCGTGACCCGCGTGATCCGGCCAGGACGCACCTGGTGTGGCTCGACAAGGCCCCGCAGAAGGAGGCGTCGTGAAGAAGCTCCTGAACTACTTCTGCGTGGCCTGCGGGGGCTGGTTCCGCACCTCATGCCCGCACGGCCCCTCGTACGGCCCGGCGACCTACTGCGGGCAGTGCGGCTGGTGGGTATCCGACTGCCCGCACCAGTGACCTGATATGAAAGTGGCCCGGACCCCCGCATCGGGGTCCGGGCCGGTAGATCCCCTCGAAAGGGAACCCATGCAAGTACGAAGTGTAGCGGCCAACAAGACCATCGGAACCATCGTCTATCTGGTGTGCGCCGCCTCCACCGCGTCGGCGGAGTACGACCTGGCGGTGGCGTGCGGCTTTGGAGGGATGGCCTGGTGCCTCCCGGCGGCGCTGGATGCGTACGTGCTCGTGGCTCTGCGGGAGCGACGGGACACCGCCCTCGCGGTGGGTGTCCTCCTGGTGATGGTGGCGACCTCCCACCTCCTCTCCAGCGAGTTCCTGGAGATGACGGCGTGGGTGGTGATCGGGGTCTCCAGCGTGGCGCCGCTCATCCTGTGGCGGGTGCACGGCCTGCTGTGGGGTCACCGCCCTGATGCCGTCGAGGAGGCTCCCCTCCAGGTCTCTCCAGCCCCCGTGGAGGGGGAGCTGGAGGCCCTCCAGCCGCAGGTCACGCCGGTGTACGACCAGATGCAGGAGCTGCCCGCACCGCCGCCTCCAGCCTTCGAGCCGCCCCTCCAGGAGGAGCCCCAGACGACGCTGGAGCGTGCGTTGGAGGGGCTGGTGATCGACCAGGAGACCCTGGTGGAGAAGCTGGTCGCCAACGGGGAGCCCCTGCCCGGCCGCTCCACCGTGATGAAGACGTACGGGGTGTCCGACTGGACCGCCCGCCGGGCGCTGGAGATCGCCAAGGAGCGCCTCCAGGAGAACGCCGAGACCCTCCAGAAGACGCAGGAGAACTGATGAATCGACGACCGACTCAGCTGGCGTGGAGGTCGGGAGCCCGGCCCTGGTGCACCACCTGCGGGCTTACGATCCGCGTGTACATGGTGTTCGCCGATGGGTCACCCGTGGTGCTCGGGACGTGGTGTCCGTCCTGCGACGCGTACTCCAGCAACGACGAGCACTGGGCGTCATGGCGTCCGGACCTCCCCATCGAGCTTCCGAGCAGGGTGGAGCTGAAGGTCCCCCAGAACGAGACCGCGTGGGAGTTCGCCCGGACCTTCATGCAGGGCGACGGTGAGCGAAAGACCCGGTCGTCACTCTGAGACCCTGTGAGACAGAGAGCCCTGGCTTCGGCCGGGGCTCTTTTGCGTTCGGTCCCTACCGTTTGTTTCCGTCCGGAACAATCCTGGGTACTCTTGACGAGTACACGTCAAGCTCCAGGAGGCGGCATGACCATCGAGCAGGCGGAGGAACCGCTGGCCCGGCTCGGGCTGCTGCGCGAGGGCGAGGAGATCGAGGGCACCAAGAAGCACCCCGATCAGGCAGCCCTCGACATCGAGGCGGCCAGGCTGCGCGGCAAGCGGCTGAGCTACCGCGAGATCGGCGAGCGCATGGGCTGCTCGCAGTCGGCGGCGCACGCCCGCGTCCAGCGCGCATACAAGGCGGCACGTGCCGACGCCACGGACGTGGCCCGCGAGTTCGAGCGGGAGCGGCTGGACAAGCTGTACCGCAAGGCCGAAGAGGTCGCCTCCAAGACCCACTACGTCACCGCGCACGGCAAGGTCGTCGCGCACCCGGAGACCGGGCAACCACTGGAGGACCCGATGCCGGTGCTCGCGGCGTACAAGGAGATGCGCTCGATCGCAGAGTCGTACCGGAAGCTGGAGGGTCTGGACCAGCCGACGAAGGTTGAGCAGACCGGCACCGTGAAGTACGAGGTCGTCGGCGTCGAACTCCCCGACCTGGGTTGACATGAGCACGGCAACGACGGTCCGCGTCGAGCCGCGTGGTGCGGCCAAGGAGCTGTTCGAGTCGGACTACCCCGAGGTGCTGCTGTCGGGGGCAGCAGGCACGGGCAAGACCATCGCGGTCCTGTCGTACATGCACCTGCTGTGCATGAAGTACCCGAAGCTCCGGGCGCTGATCGTCCGCAAGACGCACGCGAGCCTGACCTCGTCGACGCTGACCAGCTTCCGGGAGAAGGTCGCCGCCGAGGCTCTGGCCAGCGGCATCGTCTGGTTCTATGGCGGCTCGTCCCAGGAGCCGCCCGCGTTCAAGTACGGCAACGGCTCGACCATCCTGGTCAGCGGTATCGACAAGGCCAGCAAGATCCTGTCGACCGAGTTCGACCTGATCTTCTTCGACGAGGCCATCGAGTCCACCGAGGAAGACCTCGACTACCTGGTCACCCGCCTGCGCAACGGCGTGCTGAAGAAGCCCCGCCTGCTCATGGCCACGAACCCCGGTGCCCCCTCGCACCACCTCAAGCGCCGCGCGGACGAGGGCCGCTGCAAGCTGCTCTACTCCAAGCACGAGGACAATCCCGGCTACCACGACGGCAAGGACTGGACCGAGGTCGGCCGGAACTACATCGACGGTCTGGACCGCAGCCTGAAGGGCGCCCGCCACGCGCGCATGCGCTGGGGTAAGTGGGTGGCCGCCGAGGGCCAGATCTTCGAGGAGTTCGACCCGTCGGTCCACGTCATCCCCAAGTTCAGGGTGCCGGACGACTGGCCGCTGTACATCACCATCGACTTCGGGTTCGTGAACCCCTTCGTCGCCCAGTGGTGGCGGGTCGACCACGACGGCCGCCTGTACCTGACGCGGGAGATCTACCACTCCAAGACCCTGGTCGAGGACCACGCCCGCCGGATCTTGAACCAGATGGAGAAGTACAAGCGGGAGCCGAAGCCGGTCATCATCGCGGACCACGACGCCGAGGACCGGGCGACCCTGGTCAAGCACCTGGGCCTGCCCGTGGGCAAGGCCAAGAAGGACGTCTCGCGGGGCCTCCAGGCGACGCAGAGGCGGTTCGAGGTGCAGGCCGACGGCAAGCCCCGCATCTTCTTCTTCGCGGACTCCGTGATGCACGTGGACGAGTCGCTGAAGGCGGCGGGCAAGCCGACCTCGACGGTCGAGGAGATCGCCGACTACGTCTGGGACAACACCGGGACGAAGGCGCCCAAGGAGGCGCCGCTGAAGATCAACGACCACGGCTGCGATGCCATGCGGTACATGGTCGCCAAGCTGGACCTGGTGGCACGGGTCCGACGACGTCCGGGAGACCCGTGCTGATGAAGATGTGGAAGGCGCTGCCCGATGGGGTGCAGGCGTACCTGAAAGTCTTTGCGTCGATGTGGCTCTCGGCCGTAGGTCTTGCGGCGATTACCTGGGGGGTGGCCTTGTTCCTCCTGCCCCTGGGGTATATCGTCGGAGGATTTTCGCTGCTACTGTTGGACCGGGCAATTGACATGACCCTGACCAAAGGAGGGCGTAGGTGACCAGTCTCCTCAGCGCTCTCCTCAACCGGTCCGAGCCTCTGCCCTTCTCCCGGATGACGATCGGCAACTACCCGGCCCCCGCGCCCATCGGGACGGTCGCCGGGCTGACGGCGATGAAGAACGTCGGCACCGTCTTCGCCATCGTCAACCGCACCGCCGAGGCCGCCTCGACCGTCCGCTGGCAGCTCTTCCGCAAGCGGACGGACGGCCGCCGCACGTACGCGTACGAGGGCATGGACGACCGGGTCGAGGTCACCCAGCACCTGGCGCTGAAGGTGTGGAACAAGCCGAACCCGTTCTACACGCAGCAGGAGCTGGTCGAGGTCTACGCCCAGCACATGTTCCTGGTGGGTGAGGGCTGGTGGCATCTGCCCCGCCCGTCCGGATTCGCTGCGCCCACGGAGATCTGGCCGGTCCGCCCGGACCGCATGACGATCCTGGAGAGCGCGGACACCTACATCTCGGGCTACGAGTACCGTGCGCCCGACGGCCAGCGGGTCCGCCTGGGCACGGATGAGGTCATTTTCAGCCGCCGACCTGACCCCCTGTCCGAGTACCGGGGGGTCGGGCCGGTCCAGTCCGTGCTCGCGAAGATCGACTCGGTGCGCTTCTCGGATGAGTGGAACCGCGCGTACTTCCTCAACTCGGCGGAGCCGGGCGGCATCATCAAGGTCGCCCGTGACCTCGACGACGACGAATACCGGCGCCTCCAGTTCCGGTGGAACGAGCAGCACAAGGGCCCCGACAACGCCCACCGCGTGGCCATCCTCGAAGGCGAGGACATGGACTGGGTGGAGCGTCAGGCCGTCCACCGGGACATGCAGTTCGCCGAGATGAGCCAACTCAACAGCGAGCAGATCCGTGAGGCCTTCGGCTTCCCGAAGGCGATGCTCGGCACCTCGGAGAACGTCAACCGGGCCAACGCCGAGGCGGGCGAGTACATGTTCGCCCGGTGGATCCTGGTGTCGCTGCTGGAGCGGATCAAGTCGGTGCTGAACAACGAGTTCCTGCCGATGTTCGGGTCGACCGGCGAGGGTGTGGAGTTCGACTACTGCTCGCCTGTGCCCGACGACCGGCAGGCCGACGTGAATGAGCTGACCGCCAAGGTCAACGCGATCGTCGCCCTGGTCGCCGCTGGTGCCGACACCGAGGTCGCCTGCCAGCTGTTGGGCCTGCCCCCCATGGAGTTCAAGAAGCCGGAGCCCTCGGCGTCTCCGGTTGTCATGCCCACGACAGACCCGACGGTCCCCGAGGAGGTGGCCGCATGAAGGCATGGACCGCCAGGGACATCCGCAACCTCCAGTCCAAGGGCGCCCGTTCCTGGTACGAGATCAAGAACAAGGCCGAGGCCAGCGCGACGACGCAGGTCATGCTGTACGACGAGATCGGCGGCTGGGGCGTCTACGCCCGCGACTTCCTCATGGAGCTGTCGGCCATCGAGGGACCGATCGACCTGCACATCTCGTCCGAAGGCGGCGAGGTGTTCGAGGGTGTGGCCATCTATCAGGCCCTCAAGCAGCGCGGCGGCGTGACGGCGTACGTCGACAGCCTGGCGGCCTCGATCGCCAGCGTGATCGCGATGGGCGCCGACCGGGTCGTCATGGCGAAGAACGCCACGATGATGATCCACGACGCGGCCGGTATGGCGATGGGTGATGCCAAGACCCTCCGGGACCTGGCCGACCTGCTGGACAAGACCAGCGACAACATCGCCTCGATCTACTCCGACAAGGCGGGCGGCACGCCGCAGGACTGGCGGGCCGTCATGCAGGCGGAGACCTGGTACAGCGCCCAGGAGGCCGTGGACGCGGGGCTCGCCGACGAAGTTCTCGGCGACATCACGGCGCGCAACGACAACGTTGTCATGAACTCGACATCCGAGGCCGACAACGTCGCCCCCACAGAGCCGGAGCCGGAGCCCGTCGAGGAGCCCGGTTTCGCATTCGACCCCGACGAGTTCCGCCGGGACATGGCGGCTGCGGCTGCTGACGCACTGGAAGGAGTGCACGCGTGACGAAGATCGTCATTCCGACCAACGCGTCGGAACTGGAAGAGCTTCTGGGTGACACCGAGCGTGTCAACAAGATCTGGGCCGACCCGGAGGGCCGCAAGACGTTCCTCCAGAACTACGCCCGTACCGTCATGAACAAGGACAAGGAGCTGGGCGAGCAGGTCAAGGAGCAGACCCAGCTGGCGCTCGCCGAGATGCTCACCGGCGACAAGGGCAAGGTGTCCAACGACATCAAGCGCCTCAACATGACGCTCCGCTCCCAGCGCGGCGGTGCCACGCAGGGCAAGACGCTGTACAACGCCAAGGCCCCCGGTGCGGCCATGGACGAGGAGTTCTCGGACCTCACCGAGTTCATGCAGATGGTCTACCCGCAGCGCGCCCAGCTGCGGAACGGTGAGGAGCTGACCGCCAAGGCGGCCAAGGCCACCAAGATCAAGAACTCGTACGGCACGACCATCCCGTCCGACGGTGGCTTCCTCGTTCCCGAGGTGCTCCGTGCCGAGCTGCTCGCGCTCTCCCTGGAGACGGGCATCACCCGCCCGCGCGCCACGGTCATCGCGATGGAGAACGGCCGGGTCCCGATCCCGACCGTGGACGACACCTCGCACGCCTCCAGCGTCTTCGGCGGCGTGATCTGCTACTGGACCGAAGAGGCCGGTGCGCTGTCGGAGTCCGTGGCGTCCTTCTCCCGCGTCGTCCTCGACGCGAAGAAGCTCACCGCGTACGCGGTCGCCTCCTCGGAGCTGCTCCAGGACGGCTCGGCGTTCTCCGGCTTCCTCACCAGCAAGCTCCCGCAGGCGCTCAGCTGGTTCGAGGACGACGCGTTCATGAACGGCTCGGGCACCGGTGAGCCGCTCGGCTGGCTGAACGCCTCCGCCTCGGTCTCCGTCACCAAGGAGTCCGGCCAGCCCGCCGACACGATCGTGTGGGAGAACATCGTCAAGATGTACAGCCGGATGCTGCCCAGCTCCCTGGGTAGCGCGGTCTGGGTCGCCTCGCACGACACCTTCCCGGAGCTGGCCACGATGGCGCTCTCGGTGGGTACCGGCGGTTCGGCGATCTGGCTGAACAACGGTCAGTCGGGTCCGCCCATGACCATCCTGGGCCGTCCGGTCCTGTTCACGGAGAAGGCCCCGAAGCTCGGCGACGCGGGCGACATCAACTTCGTGGACCTCTCGCAGTACCTGGTCGGTGACCGCCAGATCATGCAGGCGTCCACCTCGGAGCACGTCCGCTTCGCCAACGACGAGATCGCGTTCCGCGTGATCCAGCGCGTGGACGGGCGTCCGTGGCTCCAGTCGGCCCTGACTCCGGCCAACGGTTCGACCGCCACGCTCAGCCCCTTCGTGAAGCTCGGCGAGCGGGCCTGACGTCGCCGCCGGGGGCGGGCAATAAACCCCCCGCCCCCGGTCATCCGCAGAGGCAATCAACCCCCTCAAGGAGGGCACCATGTCCGCAGCAGGAGCCGGTCTCGGCCGGGTCTTCAACGTCATCGCGGCGGCGTCCGGGGTTCACATCCCGCTCACGCGTGCCGAGGCCGTCTCGTTCGTCACCTACGAGGACGACGGCTCGACGATCGCCACCATCAAGGAGTCCATCTCCGGAGCCTCCGAGCAGGCGCTGGACTGCAACGTCTACCCGCACAAGGCCCCTGGCGTCGGTGGCACCTGGACGGCGATGGCCGAGCAGGACGACACCCTCGACCTCGGTGTGTCGGGCGACGACGCGACCAACGACTCCATGGTCTTCACCGTGCGCGGTGACCAGCTCTCGGCGGGCTTCAACTGCGTCGAGGTCACCGTCGACGGCGGTATCTGCATGGCCTTCGTCCACGACCTCAACGTCCAGCGGAAGCCGTCCAACCTCGCCAGCAACATCGTTGCCTGATAGGAGCCCGATGTGACCACCATGATCCAGGGCTCCCAGCTCCGGCAGATCGCTCTCGGCCAGGGACCCGTCTCCAAGGCTTCGGGCGCCATCTCCGGCGACCCGACCATCACCTGCTTCACCGTGGCGGGAGGCGATGTCCTCATCACCTCCCTGTGGCTGAAGGTCACCACGACCATCGCGGCGGCCGGTGGCACGCTCGCCGTTCAGGGCAACCCCACCACCGGCGACACCCAGGTCATCGTCACGGCGACCGACCTGGGTACGACCGACACTGCGGCCGGTTCGGTCGTCGGCCTCGACCGTGGCACCACGGCGGCGTCGAAGTTCCTGCGCGGCGGCCGTACCGATCTGAACGCGGTCGTCACCACGGGCACCGTCGAACTCGTCGGCGCCTCTTCGGTGGACGGCGCGGTCACGATCTACGTCACGTGGATCCCGCTGACCGATGGCGCGACCCTCGTCGCGGCGTAAGGAGCCGTCATGTTGTGGGAGTGCCTGGAGTGTTCCACGCGATACGCCTGGGACCTCCAGGCATGCCCAGGCTGCGGATCCGACCACCGCGAGGAGAGCGGAATGCCGAAGATCACTGTCGCCAACGGGGCGACGCACGCACCCGTGGAGAAGGAGAAGGAGGAGCCTGAATGGCCTGGGAATCCCTCCTCAGCATCTACGAAGAAGCCGTCCAGTACGCCCGAGACGAGCGAGACCACGCGCCCGAAGCCTGCCCGTTCGACGGGGAGCCGCTCCAAGAAGGCCCGCGAGGCGTCCTCTTCTGCAAGCTCGGTGACTACCGATGGCCCCGAGACGGACGCGTTCTCTGACTGACGTCGGTGGGCGCTAGCAGATGGACGCTAGCGCCCGTACACTTGACGCGAGCACGACAACTTCACACTTCCCACTCCCTACGTCTCATTCGGGGCGTACGGCCAAGAAAGCAAGGGCACAGGATGGGCGTCTGGTACTGCACCAGGGACGACGTCAAGTCAGCCCTGGACTCAAAGGAGAGCGCGCGTAACCACGCGCAGATCGACCGCGCGATCGAGGCTGCCTCTCGCGCCGTTGAGGGCTACCTCCACCGCACCTTCGCGCCCGTCCTGGCCACCCGGTACTTCGACTGGCCCAACCAGCAGTACGCCCGCGCCTGGCGCCTGTGGCTGGACGAGAACGAGCTGATCTCCGCGACAACGTTGTCATCCGGGGGCACCACGATCTCGGCGTCCGACTACTTCCTGGAGCCGGTGAACTCCGGCCCGCCGTACGACCGCATCGAGATGGACCTCGACTCCTCGGCCGCCTTCGCCAGCGGAGGCACCCACCAGCGGGCCGTCGCCGTGACCGGCCTGTGGGGCTACACGGCCGACGAGACGGCCGCAGGGCTCACCGCCGAGACTCTGGACAGCTCCGAGACGGGCGTGGACGTAGACGGCCCCACAGCGGCTCTCGTAGGCGTCGGCAGCGTCCTGAAGGTGGACTCGGAGCGCATGCTGGTCACCGAGCGCTCGACGCTCACCACCGGCCAGACACTCCAGTCCGACATGACCGCCGTCGAGAACAGCGTCACCGTCGCGGTCACCACCGGCTCCTCCTTCGCGGTCGGCGAGGTCATCCTGCTCGACAGCGAGCGCATGAAGATCGTCGACATCGCGGGCAACAACCTGACCGTGATCCGGGCCTGGGACGGCAGCGTGCTCGCCACGCACTCCGGGTCGACCATCTACGGCTACCGCACCCTCACCGTCACACGGGGCGCCCTGGGCACCACGGCCGCCGCGCACAACTCCGGGGCCACGGTGTACCGGTGGGACGTGCCGGGCCCGGTGCGCGAGCTGGCCATGGCGGAGGCGATGAACGACCTCCTCCAGGCGCGCTCCGGATACGCCCGTACGGCTGGCTCCGGGGACAACGAGGCCGAGGCGAAGGTTCTGGGCCTGGAGTCCTTGCGGCTGTCCGTACGGCGCTCTCACGGCCGCAAGGCCAGGACGGGGGCGGTGTGATGGCCGAGTCCTACAAGGCCAGCGGTCCCCTCTTCGACGGGGGCGCTAAGCGGGCGATGGCCAACTACGCCGAGGAGCTGGACGCCGAGCTGGCCGACGAAGGCCGCCGCCTCGTCGTCCACTACCTCGACCGGTTCCTGCGCCACCCCACGGGCTACTACGTCTCCAACGTCCGGGTCGAGCAGCGGGGCACCGCCCACCAGGTCACCGACTCCGGCGTGGTGTACGGGCCCTGGCTGGCGGGCGCGTCCTCGCGGAACCGGTCGACGCGGTTCAAGGGCTACCGGCACTGGAGGCTGGCCCAGCAGGATCTGGAGAAGCGGTCCGGAGCCATCGCCCAGCGCATCATGCCCCGCTACCTGCGGAGGGCGTCATGAGCCTTGCCGTCTCCGAGATCTACGCACAGGTCGTCAGCCACGCCAAGCGGCTCGGCATCTTCAACCAGGTGCTCACCCACGAGCCGAAGGCGGCGCCGGGCGACGGTCTGACGTGCTCGATCTGGCTGGCGTCACTGAACCCCATCGCCGAGGTCTCGGGACTCGCGGCGACGTCGCTGCGGCTGGAGCTGTCCATCCGGATCTACGAGAACTTCAAGTCTCAGCCCGAGGACGAGATCGACAAGAGGCTGCTCGACGCCACCAGCAAGCTCATGGAGGCGTACACGGGCGACTTCCAGCTCGGCGGCACGGTCATGGACGTCGACCTGCTGGGGGCTCACGGTGACCCGCTGGGGGCGGAGGGCGGCTATCTCAGCCAGGACAGCTCTCTGTTCCGTGTGGTTGTCATGACCCTGCCGATCATCATCTCCGACGTCTACACACAGACCGCCTGAAAGGAGTGTGAATCATGGCGAAGTCCAACGGCCTGGCATCGGAACTCTTCATCGGCGGTTACCAGCTGTCGGGAGACATCCAGTCAGTCGACAACATCTCGTCACCGGTGGCGACGCTCGACGTCACGGGGATCAACAAGTCGGCGTACGAGCGGATCCTCGGCCTGCGTGACGGCATGATCGATGTGACGACGTTCTTCAACACGTCCGCCGGTCAGGCCCACCCGGTGCTCTCCGTGCTTCCGGAGACGGACACGCACGTCATGTACTGCCACAAGAGCGTGATCGGAAACCCCGCCGCGTGCCTGGTGGCCAAGCAGCTCAACTACGACGGATCCCGCGCGGCAGACGCCGGGTTCACCTTCAAGGTGCAGGCCCAGGGCAACGCCTACGGCCTGGAGTGGTGCCAGCAGCTCACGGCGGGCCTGCGTACGGACACCGCCGCGACCAACGGCTCCAGCCTGGACACGGGGGCCTCGGCCAGCTTCGGCGGCCAGTTCTACCTCCAGTGCACTGACTTCGACGGCACGGACGTGACCGTGAAGATCCAGGACTCCGCCGACAACTCGAACTGGGCCGACGTCACCGGCGGCAGCTTCACCCAGATCACATCGGCCCCGACGTTCGAGCGGATCGCCCTGTCCAACACCGCGACCATTCGCCGGTACGTCCGTGCCGTGACGGTGACCTCGGGCGGAGTCACCTCCGTCTCCTTCGTGGTGGCCATGAACAAGAACGAGACGGCAGGGGTGGTGTTCTGATGATGCGTCAGCCCATCGGTCCGGCAGCGGCCTACCAGACGTACTCGATCAAGGCCCCGCTCTCGACGCACTTCCGCCCGGCCACCTGCGAGGAAGTGGACTGCCCGGACTACCGGTTCGGCTGGAAGGTCCACCTGGAGGGCATCCCCGAGAACCTCCGCCACACGGCTCTGAGCAGTGGCCGGAAGTACCGCATCGAGCAGGAGGCCGAGGGGCTGACCTGGCTGGTCTACGAAGCCGGTCAGAAGTGCTTCCAGAACTCCCGCCACCGCACTCGCGTCGAGCGCCCGGAGATGTACCTCGTCCGGGGCGGCGACCTGCGGGGCAACCCCACCGGCGCGAGCCGGATCCACACGCGCGCGGAGGACTGGCTCGAAGACCTCCACGAGCACACCGACAAGATCTCCGACGCCCTGAAGGAGGGCTGACCCATGGCAAAGATCTCCGGCAAGGGCTGGACCACGCTCACCGTGGACAACTCCGGCGGTTCCAGCAACACCGACATCCGCAATGACGTGACCGAGTTCGATTTCGCCACACCTCGGGGCGTTCAGGACATCACGGGCGTCGACAAGTCCGCGATCGAGCGTCTGCTTCTGCTGAGCGACTTCTCGATCAACCTCAAGGGCGTCTTCAACGCCTCGACGTCGCACGGGGTGTTCAAGACCGTCTCCTCCTCGGACGCGACCCGCACCGTGGCGCTGGGCATCGCCTCGCAGACGCTGTCCAACGAGTGTGTCTTCACCGACTACGCCCTGGCCCGCGCCGCGTCCGGCGAGTTCACGTGGTCGGCGCCCGGAGTGCTCGCCGACGGTGCGACGCCTACCTGGTCCTGACAGGTACCTGACAGATTCCCTGGAGGGAACCCATGCCGGACTTCATCCCGGATCGCAAGAAGTACACGCTCAACTTCGACGACAGCACTGACTACAAGGGCCTCGTCGTCGTCATGAACGCCCTGGCCCTGGGCGAGATCCTGACCGTCCAGGCCGCTCAGACGTCGAAGAACGTCGAGACCGTCGAGAAGATCTTCAGGATCTTCGCGCGCAACCTCGTCGAGTGGAACGTCTGCCGCCCCGACGGCACCCACGTCCCCGCGACCTACGAGGGCGTCCAGGAGCAGGACATGGACATGCTCGTCGACATCATGGGCGAGTGGATCCGGGCGACGAGCGAGGTCCCGGCCCCTTTGGACAAGCCCTCGACCTCTGGGCCGCAATCCCCGGAGGAGTTGATCAGCACGGTCTCCCTGTCACCAAGCCTGGCGAGCTAGCCCACGCCGAGTTCGTGATCGGGCTGTGCGAGCGCTTCGGCTGCCTGCCCAGCCAGCTCTACCAGGAGGACGCCGAGCTGCTGCGGCTCCTGAACATCTACACCCGAGGCAACCCCAAGCGGGACGACAAGGAGGGAGGAGGGTTCGATGACCAATAACGTCCAGATCAACGTCACGGCGCAGGACAACACGGCACAGGGTCTCGGATCCGCCGAGCAGAGCGTCTCCTCCTTCGGCCAGAACATCGGCGGCATCCTCGCGGGAGCCGGTGCGGCGGCTGGCGCCCTGCTGGTCGCCGGGGTCACCAAGGCCCTCGACCAGGGCAAGATCGTCGGCAAGCTGGGTGCCCAGCTCGGGGCGACCCCGGCCGAGGCCGAGAAGTACGGCAAGGTCGCGGGCCAGCTGTACGCCGACGGCATCACCACCGACGTCCAGGGCGCGGCCGACACGATCCAGAAGATCATGCAGGCCGGTCTGCTGCCGACGGACGCGACCGACGCGCAGCTGAAGGGCATGTCGACGAAGGTCGCCGACCTGGCGACCACCTTCGACGAGGATCTCGGCAGCGTCACCAACGCCGTCAGCCAGCTCATGCGCACGGGCCTGGCGAAGAACGCCGACGAGGCGTTCGACATCATCACCAAGGGCATGCAGTCGGGCGCCAACAAGTCCGAGGACTTCCTCGACACCATCAACGAATACTCGGTCCAGTTCAAGCGCATGGGCATCGACGGGGCGACGGCCACCGGGCTGATCTCCCAGGGCCTCAAGGGCGGTGCCCGCGACGCCGACCAGGTGGCCGACGCGCTCGGCCAGTTCGGTGAGCGCGCCCTCGCAGGCGGCACCGCTGTCGACGAGGCATACGCCAGCATCGGCCTGAGCGCGGACGAGATGGCCGCCAAGCTGGGTCAGGGCGGCAAGAGCGCCGAAGAGGCGCTCACCATGACCCTGAACGCCCTGCGCGGCACCAAGGACGAGCAGGTCAAGCTCAACGCCGCAGCGGCCCTGTTCGGCGACCCGGCCAACGTCATGGGCGACTCCCTGTACGCCCTCGACCCGGCCACCGCCGCCGCCGCGTCGGGCATGGACAAGGCCAAGGGCGCCACGGACAAGCTGGGCAATGCCCTGCGCGACAACGCAGGCGCCAAGCTCGACGCGTTCAAGCGCAAGCTCGAACAGAAGCTCGTGAACTTCCTGGGCGACACGGTCATCCCGGCCCTGGCGGACTTCAAGTCGTTCGTGACGGAGAACTTCTCCGAGATCTGGACGGAGGCCGGTAAGGGCAGCGATGGCCTGGGCGATCAGATCGTCAACGCTTTCGGGAACCTCGGAGAGAAGATCAAGGAGAAGCTCACCGAACTCCTCCCGAAGATCGCCGAGGGACTCGCCGGACTCGGTGAGGACATCGCCAACTACATCACCGAGAACCCGATGGAGGCCCTGAAGATCGCCCTGATCTCGGTCGCGATCATCACCGCCTTCCTGCTCCTCCCCGCCCTCATCGCGGCCGGTATCGGCGCCGTCGTGGTCCTCATCGTGGCCGGGTTCGTCAAGAAGCTGATCGAGGTCCTGACGGAGAAGCTCCCCGAGTGGTGGGACGCCTTCACCGAGTGGCTCGGCGAGAAGGCCGACAGCGTCGGAGACGACCTCGAAGTCATCGGCGAGGCCATCGGCGACTGGTTCAGCGACCTGTGGGACGACTACGTCGCCGAGCCCGTCGGGGACATGTGGGACGACTTCATCGGGTCGATCAAGGATCTCCCCGACCGGATCAAGAAGGCCGCGTCGGGCATGTGGGACGCCTTCAAGACAGGCTTCAAGGCGTCCATCAACGCGATCATCGGCTGGTGGAACAACCTGGGCTGGACGTGGCCGTCCGTCGAGATCCTCGGCACCACCTGGGGCGGCGGCAGCTGGAGCACCCCGAACGTCCCGTTCCTGGCCCGAGGCGGTCTCGCCAGCGGCATGGCGCTCGTCGGTGAGCGCGGCCCCGAGCTGGTCAACCTGCCGAACGGCTCGATGGTCCGCAGCACCGAGGACAGCGCCCGCCTGCTCGGTGGGGGCGGGGGCGGCGGAGCGAAGTACCTCAACCTCGACGTCCACCTGGGCGGTTCGAGCGTGGGCCGCATCGTGGTCGACCTCGTGCGAGGAGAAGTCCGCCGACAGGGCGGCAATGTCCAGGCAACTCTAGGCCAGTAAGGAGATACAGACATGGGCGCCCACCGCTACACGGCCTGGAACTCGGCCATGGCAACTACCGCAGCTCAGGCATCCGTTACCACCGGTACGGCCATCAAGACCATGCTTCAGCTGTCCACTCCGGCAACCCGGAAGATCGAACTCATCGCCTGGGGCTTCACCATCGACGACACCTCCGGCGCGGACGGCGTGATCGAGCTGATCCAGACGGACGTCGCGGCCACCGTCACCGCGCACGTGGCGGCCGGTGTGCAGCCGCTGGACCCGGACTCCCCGGCATCGCTCCTCACCCTGGGTACGGCCAACACCGGCTACACGGCGTCGGCGGAGGGCTCGACGACCGCGACCCGCGCGTTCGATGTCGTCGCGCTCAGCTCGACCACGTCTGAGTCGCCGTACACCTACTCGTACCAGTGGATGCCGGACGAGCGGCCGATCATCGACACCTCGTCCTTCCTGCGTGTCAGGGCCACGACACCCACCACTGCGGTTGACATGCGCACGTGGATCCGGTGGTCGGAGTGAGTGATCTTGATCGGTAGGAGTCCGGAGACACAGGAGGTGAAACATGTCGAGAGCGGCACGCGTCGCATCGTGGCTTGAGAAGCCCGGAGGGTGGTCCAGCCCCACCTCCGGCGGCTGGGCGTACGCGAACGCCACGCATCCCCTGGTGGAGCTGTACCTGGATGACACGTGGGTCGACATCACGTCCTACGTCTACTACCGCGACCGCATCACCATCACGCGTGGCAAGTCCGACGAGGCGTCACAGATCAGCCCCTCCAGCTGCCAGTTCACCATCAACAACCGCGACGGCCGGTTCAGCCCGCGCAACCCGACCGGGGCCTACTACGGCCTGATCGGGCGCAACACCCCCGTGCGCGTGAGCGTGGTCCGCAACGGCGTGCGGCGGTTCCGCTTCTACGGAGAGATCAGCGCGTGGCCGTCGAAGTGGGACACCAGCGGCAAAGACGTGTGGGTGGAGATCGAGGCAGGCGGCGTCATGCGGCGCCTGGGACAGGGCCAGGCGCCTCTGAAGAGTGCCCTGTTCCGGGCCATCACCACCGCCAACCCGGTGGGCTACTGGCCGCTTGAGGACGGCTCGGAAGCCACGTCCGCCGCGTCGGCCGTCGAGGGCAACGTGGCGGCGAAGACCATCAACTTCGACTACGCGAGCAACGACACCCTCCCCGGCTCCGGGCCGCTGCCCACCATCCTGTCGACCAACGCCCTGGAGACGCAGGTCTGCAAGCTGCGTGTGCCCGTGCCCGACAGCGGTACCGAAGAGTGGCGTGTCGAGTTCGTCTACTACACCCCCACGGCTCCGGCTGGTCTGACGCAGCTCATGGAGATCGAGGTCAACAGCGACACGTACGAGAGCCACCGCGTCTACCTGAACGGCTCCGCCAACATCCGGATCATCTCCGACCTCGTCGGCGGCGGCATCACGTCGCCCTTCATCAGCGTGACCTCCAGCAACCTGGGCGGCCAGTGGAACCGCGTCTACATCCAGATGAGCGCCTCCGGCGGCACCACGACCGCAAAGCTGGCACTGATCCCCATCACCACGGGTATCGAGGAGAGCGGCACCACGACGTACGCGGGGACGCCGGGCAGCGTCCTCAGCCTCTTCTCCGACTTCAACTCGGCCACCGACACCAACCTCCAGGGCGGCAGCGTCGGCCACTACACCGTCTTCGGCTCCGTCGACGTCGACGCCTTCGAGGACGCCTTCGACGGATACAACGGAGAGCTTCCCTCGGAGCGCCTGCGGCGGCTGTCCGAGGAGTCGGACCTGTCCACGCTCATCCCCACGTACACGGACGACGAGCAGCCCATGGGCGCACAGCGGCTGTCCACCCTGCTGGACCTGCTGCGGGAGTGCGAGACCGCCGAGGTGGGCCGCCTCATCGAGCCGCGCGACCAGTTCGGTCTGGCCTTCATCAACAAGTCCATGATGTACAACCAGGACCCGGTCCTGACGCTGGACTACTCCCAGCACCACCTCTCGATGCCGCTGGACCCGGTGGACGACGACCGGTACACCCGCAACGACGTCACCGCCACGCGCCCCAGAGGCTCCTTCAGCCAGCAGACGCTGGACGAGGGCGCGCTCTCGACCCAGGCGCCGCCGAACGGCGTCGGACGCTACGACGATTCCGTGACCGTCAACGTGGAGAGCGACGACCAGCTCGGCAGCCAGGCGATGTGGCGTGTCCACCTGGGGACCGTGGACGAACCCCGGTACCCGGAGATCTCGGTGAACCTCCGTCACCCCTCGTTCACGGAGTCGATCGAGCGGATGAACGGTGCCCTCGCGGTGGACATCGGCCAGCGGATCAACATCGAGAACCCGCCCGCATGGATGGCGCCGGACACCATCGGCCTCCTCGTGGAGGGATACACCGAGGTCATCGGCGTGGTGGAGCACGACATCACGTACACCACGTCGCCGTACACGCCGCACAACGTGGCCTCCCTGGACGACGAGTTCTTCGGACACGTCGACACCGAGGGCTGCTCGACGAACGGAGCGATCAACAGCACGTCGACCGTGCTGAACGTGCTCACCGACGTCGGCGCCACGCGGTGGATCGACAGCGCCACGTACCCCGACGACTTCCCCTTCGACATCTGGGTCGGCGGCGAGGTCATGAGGGTCAACGCCTGTGTGGGCACCGCGCTCTCGCAGACGTTCGACGTGACCAGAAGCATCAACGGCGTCGTCAAATCCCACGCCAGCGGGACCCGCCTCTCCCTGGCCTACCCAGCCGTCATCGGACTGTAAGGAGGAATCGTGTCCGTATACCCCACTTTTCTGGCCGGGCGGAAGCTCACCGCGTCCCTGCTCACCTCGGGACAGCTGAACGTGGTGCGCAAGCTGACGACAGAGAGCGTGACGTCCAACGCGACGCCTCAGAACGACGACGAGCTGTTCTTCGATGTGGAGGCGAACGCTGTCTACCGGATCGAGGCGCACTTCTTCCCCCAGTCCACCAGCCTCACCCCGGACTTCCAGTCCGCCTGGTCGATCCCGGCCGGTGCGACCGGGCTGAGGATGTGCCACGGCCCCACCTCGAACTCGGCCACGTACACGTCCGAGACGGACACGAACGTCCGAGTCAGCGGCCGTAACTGGACCACGGCGCAGACCTACCAGATCGGCGACGCGAACGCGGCGGCCATCTACGAGTCGGGTCTCCTCATCGTCTCGGCGACGGCGGGGACCGTGCAGTTCCAGTGGGCACAGGGCACGTCCAACGCCACGGCCACGGACCTCCTGTCCCGATCCTTCATCTCCTACCAGCGCGTCGGATAAGGCTTGTCATGGCCACGCAAACGAAGCTCCAGCGGAAGAACACCCCGCAGGTCATACCGCCCGGCGAGTGGACGCTGCTGACGTACGACACCGTCATCCGCAACGACGACTCGATGCAGCAGGGAATGTGCCTGATCGTCCCGCCCTACAACGGCGACTTCCTGTGGGCCCGGAACGTCAGCTGGGACGCGATCACCCTGCCGCCGTTCGACACCCGGCAGCGGCAGTTCGCCGCCCGGTTCGTCCGCGACCCCTTCGGCATCCACGACGACACCGGCTCCACCGACCAGACGGACACCGCCGGTAAGGACTTCCACACCACCGTCTGGCCCTTCTACGGCCGGGCCGGACAGGCAGTCGGGGTCGAGGTCTGGCACGACCACACCGAGGCCGTAGCGGTCACCCAGGCGCAGTTCAGCGCCACCACCTGGGACTACTGAGGAGGGGACATGGCAACACCACTGACCGCGACGGAACTCGTGGCCTTCCTCAAGGCCGAGGGCGTGAACGTCGTGGAGAACCCCGGCTGGCGCACCCGCAACCGGGACGACGAGACCGGCAAGCCCTTCGGCCCCGTGCACGGGATCGTCATCCACCACACGGCGGGCGTGGACAGCCTCGGCTTCTGCATCAGAGGCTCGGGCGACCTGCCGGGTCCCCTGTGTCACACCCACCTGGCCAAGAGCGGCGTCGCGACCATGGTGGGCCACGGCCGGGCGAACCACGTCGGCACCGTGGCGGAGAACGCCTTCAGCGCCATGCTCCACGAGGCCGCCGTCCACCCCCGGCCCGACGCGGCCGAGCCCATCGACGGCAACGACCGCACGTACGGCATCGAGATCGAGAACAAGGGCGACGGCAAGGATCTCTACCCCACCAAGCAGTACGACGCCGCCGTCCGCTGGGCGGCGGCGATCTGCCGGGCGCACGGGTGGACCGCCAACTCGGTGGTCGGGCACAAGGAGGTGACCCGCCGGAAGGTCGACCCCAGCTTCGACATGAACGACTTCCGGGGCGCCGTCGCCGAGCGCCTGAAGCACCCCGCCTCCTGGAACCCCGGCGCCCCCACGGTGCCGGTGAAGACCGTCGAGCAGCGCCTCGCCGACCTGGAGAAGCGCGTCAAGAAGCTGGAGGAAGCGGCATGAACGTGTACATAAAGGACCTGCTGGAGCGGGTCGCCATGACCTTCATCCAGGGGGCGCTGGGCTCCCTGGTCGTCACCGAGCTGTCCAACGTGGACATGTGGTACGCGGCGCTCGGTGGCGGTGTCGCGGCCGTGGCGTCGCTCGCCAAGGGCCTGCTCGCGCGCGGTCGCGGCAACCCGGACAGTGCCTCGCTGTCGGGTGACGTGTGATGGCGCCGGACAACACGTCTGACCTCGTCGTCGAGCTGGCCATCACCAAGCTCGGGGGAGAGATGCAGAAGGAATTCGCCCAGGTCAACGGGAAGCTGGACCTGCTGACCGCTGAAGGCGTGCGCAACGGTGCCGACATCGCGGCCCTGGAGATCAGGGTCACGGCACTGGAGAAGCGGGTGTGGATGGCCTCGGGCGCCGCCGCGCTCATCGGTACGGCCATCCCGCTGCTGGTCCAGGTGTTCGGCGGCCCGTGATGGACGCCTCGTCAGCAGCGAACGCCGTATGGGGCGGGCTGCTTCTCGCCGGGGCCGCGTTCGAGGTCTACGCACTGAAGAACGCGCGCCCCGGAGACACCCTATCGGAGTCCACGCGGCGCTGGTTCAGGGTCAACACCCGTGCCGGGCGGTGGGTGTTCGGGGTGGTATGGGCGGGATTCGCCACCTGGTTCGGGGTCCACATCCTCGACGGTTGACACGCCGATTGACATCAGACGATCAACCGCGTACCCTTGGGCGCGCGAGAGCAGAAACGACAAAGCCCCCGGTGGTCAGAGACCGGGGGCGTGGTGTCGGTCCTGCAAGGACCAGACGCTCTGTCATTGAAGCTCTCGCGGTTCCTACGCCGATTCAAGTTCAAATAGGAGCGCTGACGTGACATACGTTATGCCGCTGGATGAGGCTCTGTCAACTCCAGGGGGACAAACAGGCGAGGCTACCGGAGTTACCATTGGTAACAGGGTACCCGGTAACACCTCAAACGGCACTCATCTGACCACGAGCGCCAACGGCCGCCTCGGATACCTCGACGGCAAGGGCACCGTCCTGCGTGGCCCCCACGCAGGAAAGACCCTCGGGGAGTGGGCCCTCGCGTACGCCGCCCACGGCATCCACGTCTTCCCCATGCGGGCAGGCACCAAGAGCGGCTACTACGGCAAGTGCGCCCGGTGCGACCCCAAGGACTTCAACTACGACGAGGACGCGCACGCGCACGGCGTCGAGAACTGCACCGCCCACCCCGGCGGGGGCTCCCGGTGCCACGGCCTGTACGCCGCCACCACCGACCCCGACGTCATCCGTGCCTGGTGGTTCCGCGACCCCTTCGACAACATCGGCATCAACTGCGGCCGGTCCAGCCTCGTCCTCATCGACACCGACGTCACCAACGGCAAGGACGGCGAGAGCGCCCTCGCCGAGCTGGTCGCCGCGAACACCCCCCTGCCCACCGGCCCGCACGCACAGACGGCCAGCGGCGGCCAGCACCGCCTCTTCCGCCCCCCGCCCGGCGTGACCCTCGGCAACTCGTCCAGCCTGCTCGGCCCCGGCATCGACATCAAGGCCACCGGCGGCCTCATGATCGCCGCCCCCTCCATCGTCGCCGACGGCCGACCCGCCATGGTCAAGGGCCAGTACGTGTGGTTGAACGACCCCTGGCAGGAGATCCCCGAGCTGCCCATGTGGGTCGTCGAGGAGATCGAGCGCAAGAAGGCCACGGCGCCCGCCCCCCGGCCCTACACGGGCGGCACGGGCGCGACCTCGGTAGGTGTGCAGGACCGGGTCACCCAGCTCGCCGACGAGGTGGCCATGGCTCCCCAGGGCCACCGGAACAACGTCCTCTTCCAGAACGCCGTCAAGGCGTTCGAGTACGCCAACGCGGGCCAGATCGACCACGACGAGGTCGAGTTCATCTTCACCCAGGCCGGGCTCCACGCCGACAACGACGAGTCCATGGTCCGAGGCACCGTGGCGAGCGCCCGCCGGAAGGCGATCAAGGCATACCAGTGGGTTACTCGCGGTAACTCGACGGCCCAGAAGGGGCAGGACATGAACGACACCGTCGAGATCCCGGAGCCCCGCGACGAGGACGCCCCCACCAACCACGCGCCCGTACACGCCGAGCCCGACGCCCCCATGAAGGTCGCGCGCCAGCTGGAGCCCCTGTGGACCACCCCCCAGGGCAAGACCCTCTACCACTGGCGCGAGACGTGGATGCAGTGGACGGGGACCCACTGGCGCGAGACCGGCGCCTCCGCCCTGAAGACCCGCCTCTATCTGGAGCTGGAACACGCCGTCTACCAGGGCGCCGACAAGAAGGGTCAGCCCCTCTTCAAGCCCTGGAACCCCACCCAGAAGAAGATCGGCAACCTTATCGACGCCATCTCCGCCGTCACCCACCTCGACGAGAGCGTGGAGACCGGATCCTGGCTCGGGTGCGCGGGCAAGAAGGGCCTCATCTCCTGCCGCAACACCCTCGTCGACCCCCTCACCAGGGTCACCACCGGACACACCCCCGCCTACTTCACCACCACGTCCGTGCCGTACGCCTACGACCCCCAGGCCGAATGCCCGCAGTGGCTGGGCTTCCTGAAGCTCGTCTTCGGCGATGACGCCGAGTCCATCCAGGCCATCCAGGAGTGGGCCGGGTACGTCCTCTCGGGCCGCACCGACCTCCAGAAGGGCATCCAGCTCATCGGCCCGCCCCGTGCCGGTAAGGGCACCGTGGCGCGGATCCTGGAGAAGCTGATCGGCAAGGAGAACTCCACCGGCACCACGCTCGGCGACATCGGGCGGCAGTTCGGCCTCGCCGGACTCGTCGGCAAGAGCCTGTGCGTCGTCGGCGACGCCCACATGGAGAACCGCAACAACGCCGCCATCGTCACCCGCCTCCTCATGATCACCGGCGAAGACTCGATCACCATCGACCGCAAGAACCGCACAGAATGGGTGGGACGGCTCGGCGCCCGCGTCATGATCCTCGCCAACAAGCCCCCGAAGTTCTCCGACGTCTCCGGCGCCATCGTCAGCCGGTGGATCACCGTGCAGTTCACCCAGAGCTTCGAGGGCCGCGAGGACGAGACCCTGGAGGCCCGGCTCACCACCGAGCTGCCCGGCATCTTCAACTGGGCCCTGGAGGGCCTGAAGCGGCTCACCGAGCGTGGGCGGTTCGTCCAGCCCGGCTCGGCCATGGAGACGCTCCAGACCCAGCGGGACAACGCCTCCCCCATCAAGGCGTTCGTCGACGAGCAGGCCGTACGCGGCGAGGGGCAGTGGATCCTCAAGGACAGCCTGTTCGCCGCCTGGAAGAGCTGGTGCATGGTCAACAACGTGCAGGCCGTCGGGACCACCGCCCAGTTCGCCACGGACCTCTACGCGGCCTTCCCCGGCATCGCCCAGGGACAGAAGCGGATCAACGGCAAGGTCATGCGCGTCTACACGGGCATCACGCTCGCCACTGAGGAGGGGATGGTCGTCCCCGCCACCCAGTCCAACGGCAACATCCAGATGACGATCAACACCACCGAGGAGAGCAAGTGAGCCAGGGCGACGACCCCCAGGTGCCGGTGTACTCGACGTACGAGTACGCCATGAGGCTGCACTGCGTTCGATGCAAGGCGCAGCCGGGCGAAGAGTGCGATGCCCCCAGGAAGAACGCCAGGCTGGCGGTGTACGACCGCAAGAGGGCTGCCCTGGGTCTCCCGCCGCGTGAACACGCCCCTCAGATGCGGATTCACGCTGCTCGCCAGGACGCGGGACGTCGACTGCATCAGAAAGAGCTGATCGCGGCATACAAGGCGATGGGCAGCAGGTAGCCCGTCGGACGAAGCCCCCGCTTCGGTGGGGGCTTCTTCATGCCCCAAGATGGCTACAGAGGGTGATTCTTGGTGACTGAGCGTGCCTGTCACACCCCTGTCACGGGGGTGTCACACCCCCTGTCACAGGGGGGGTGCGACGGTCTTTATGCAGGTCAGAGGCCGTGTCACACCCCGTCACACCCCTAACTCCAAGAGTGTATGCGCGGGAGAACAAAAGAGAGGAGTAGTGGGTGTGTGTATGACGCCCCCAGCCGTTTAGGGGTGTGACACCCCGCGACGCCTGTGACAGGGGCACCTGACCTGCGGCGATGGGCGTCACAGGGGGGTGTGACAGGGGGTGTGACGGCTGCCGGGTGGGTGTGACAGGGAAGGGTGGCAGGACAAATCGCGCGCCGTAAGCCGCAGGAGATGTCAAGCGAATCCCAAACTTTTCTGATCTTTGTACGATCCTCCAACCGGGCGCAGCGAAGGTCCGAATAGTTGAACTTTCAACCACCTTGAGTGGAGAAGTCCGTTTGGTTGAATCTTCAATTACCTCACGCAGTCGAGTTCGTGTAGTTGAACTTTCAACATGACAACGTTGTCGGGACGGCCCAGGCTTGACAACGTTGTCATCATGGCGTGGTAACGCACCGCACTTGACATGAGCACGCCATGATCATCTGACACGCAGTCAGGTTCA
>Ga0307412_10000370_pt1 | contig 28030 bp, 18 predicted proteins | sample DK1Cmetagenome_3_FD_203823 | JGI IMG/M metagenome (GOLD analysis project Ga0307412, IMG submission 203823) | Maize rhizosphere microbial communities from greenhouse at UC Davis, California, United States - DK15-C-1 | ecosystem: Host-associated > Plants > Roots > Rhizosphere > Soil | place: USA...
GCAGCCCCGTCATTTCGTTGTTCAGATAACCCGCCGACACGCCCGCGTAGACGCTGCCGTCATACGCCGTGGCGCGCAGGATGGACGGGTACAGGTACCGCGCGTCCGACGGCGACGTGTTACGCCCCGTCTGCGCCGGCAGCCCCTGCGCACTGTGCGACGTCTGGCGGCTGGGCGTCAGGTTGCCGCCCGCGCTGGACAACTCGATGGCGGTGTTCTGGGTCCACATCGAGAACCAGCTGTAGCCGCCGCCATTCTGCAAGGAACCGTCGGCCAGCCGGAACGGCGTGCTGTTCGGCAGGGCGACGCGCCCCGGATCGCTCGCCCCGCCCACCACCAGATCGCCACGCGTATCCACCCGGATGACCGAATCGCCGGGAATTAGAACCAAGCCCCCCGTGGCGCTGGCCAGCGTGGACGCATAGGGGTCATAGCCCCGGGTTTCCTTGACGTCCTGCTGGATGGATTCATTGCCGTACCGCAGGTCCAATCCCCCGACCGCGCCGCTGGACAGTTGCACATGGCCGCGCAGGTTGATCAATGCGCCCTGCAGGTCCAGCGCAGGCTCGCCATAGTACGGCGTGGGGCCCACTGTCGACGACACCCGTCCCCGCGCGCTCTGCGTAGGATTCAAGCCGCCACCGACGCGGATGTCGATGTCGCCGCCGCCGGTCAGCATCATGCTGCCGTCGGCCGCGATACGCCCCGTACTGCCGACCGCCACGATCAGGCCCTGGCCACGGGGGTTACTGACGGAACCGCGCGACTCGATATTGCCCGCATCGCCGTCCACGCGCATGCTGACATTGCCGCCGCCAAGCGCGCCAAAACCGGTAAAGCCCACCAGCAAAGGTGTCTTGTCCTTGAAGTCCGCGGACGCTTGCGTGTAGCTGCCGAAGTTGATCCACCATGCGGTCGGCGTATCGCCGCCGTTGGCACTGCCCGTGCCTTGGCGCCACAGCCAGTTTCCGATTCCCACGCTCGGGTCGATCACACGCGCTTCAAAGTTGCCCCCCGTGGTCTTGCCCCACACGTCGCCCCGCAGGGCGCCGCCCGCGTACAGCGTGAGGTTCCCCCCCGCCTCCGGGTACCAGGCGTGATAGCCCGTGCCGGCCGTCACAAAGGGTTCATACGTCATGGAATAGTCGTCGCCCAGCACGGTTTCGCCGAAGCGGCCGCGCGGCAACTGATAGGCGGACGCCACGTCGGCCGCCTGCGTGCCGGCCGTGTAGACGCCATACGCCGACATCAGGCTGATGTCGCCGCCCGCGGCCAGATCCAGATCGCCCGTGCCCGTGCGCAGTACGCTGAAATTCTGCGTGTGCGCCGTCACCGACGTCGAGGACTTGTCGTCGACCAGGCACAGGCCTTCAATGGCGTCGCACAGCCACAGCAGGTCATCGGGCACCGGCGCGCCGGGCTCAAAGCCAGACGGACCCGCGTCCGGCCCCCACACCAGGCTGGCGCCCTTGCTCACGCTGGCGTTGTAGTGGGTATCGGCCAGCGTCAGCTTGCCGGCGGTTGGCCCGGCCAACACCCGGCGCGGATCCGCTGCGTCCAGGTCGGCGCCCGCCACCAATTGCACGGACCACGACTGGCTGCCTGCGGGCAGCATCTGGGCCAGCGCCCAGTTGCGCCGCTGGTCCACCGCCGTGCCCGGCCGCAGCTCGACATAGTCGGTGCCTTCCGGGAACACCAGCTTGGTCTGCGACGGGATGAAAGCGCCTTGCTTCAACGTGATGGTGCCCGCCATCAACAGCACGTTGGGCTCGTAACCTTGCGTGGTGTGCAGATTCGGCAGCGCGACGTTTGCCGGCCACGTGAATGCTTGCATGGACGTGCCGGCGGTCAGCACGGTGCCCGCGCCCAGGCGCGTGCCGGCGGGCAAGTCCACCGCCTGCTTGAGGATGCTGCCGGCGGGGTACAGCAGTTGGCCAGCGGCATCGCGCAGATCGCCGGACAGCACCGTGCCGGCGGCCAGCGACAGCGCCTGGCCCAGCGCGGCCTCCACCGGCAGACGGGTGCCCGCCGCCAGCGTCGTGGCCTGCAGGGGCAAGGGGTAGTTCAGCGTCTTGCCGCCCGGGAATTCGGTGCCATCGGCCAGCACCACGCCGCCACGCGGCAACACCACGTCGCCGCCGAACGGTTGCGCGCCGGGCGTCAGGATCCAGCCGTTCTCGTCGTCCGGCGTCGCTTGCGGCGGCGCGAAGCCGTCATTGATGCTGCCATAGACGTCCAGGTTGCCCTTGGCGCGCAATGTCAGCGCGCCGGCCTCGCCCGACCCGTAGGCCGAGGTCATCGCCGAATGCGGATTCAGGCTGGCGTAGCGATAGCGTGACAGGTCCAGATCGCCCTGCACGACCAGGTCGCCATCGGCGGTGTTGCTGACAATCTCCACGCCGGGCCGCAGATGGAACACGTCGCGGTAGGTAGCGTTGTTCAGGCCCGCCAGCTTGCCGTCCAGCAGTGCGCCGTTGTTGCGCGCGTTGCGGATGAAGGTGGTGCTGTCGCCGTGCAGCGTTTCCAGATACGCCTGATCGATGATCTGGTAATCGCGGCCGCTCGCGCGGTCCGCCGGATCGCCCGGGCGCGCATCGTCATAGCGCTGCGTGGCGACCAGCGCGATGGACCTGGCGCCGTCGATGACGACAGTTCCCCGCGCGTCGATGGCGATGTCGCCGTAGGTAGCGGCCGAACCCGGCACGGCGCCGCCGTTGATTCCCACATTACCGGCCGCATCGATGCGCGGCGCCAACAGATCCAGCGTGCCGCGCGGCGCGCCGTCGTGCTGGCCCGCGGCCGCGCCCGGCGCCGCGGACGTGCCATGACGCAAGTCGATGCGCGCCCCGTTGGCCAGGGTCAGCATCCCACGGCCAGAATTCAGTTCCACCATGGCGCGGTTGGGCGAGTCGATGATCTTGCCATAGCTATCGACGCGCAGCACGGTGCCATGTGCGTCCAGCACCGCGGTCGAGGCCAGCGTCAAGCCGTCGCGCGCGGCCAGCCGGATCCGGCCCACGCGCTCGCCGCTGGCGTCCACCCGACCAGCGACCGTCAGACTGCCGCCGTCTATGGACAGATTGATGTCGTTGGCACGCAGCGCATCGCCGACCGCCAGGCTGCCTTGCTTGATCTGGAAGCTGCGCGCACCCATGACTGCGCCGTCGTTCAAGCGTTGGTTGAGCGCCTCGAAATCCGCATTCAACGCACCGGGCGCGCCCAGATGCTGCGCGCGGATATCCACGCTGCCCGCCCGATAGGGCACGGCCGTGCCGCCAGCGTCGTAGTGGCCCGTGCTTGCGCCCAGGATGCGGCCGCGCAGGTCCACCACGCCAGCGGCGGCCGACAGCGCGGTCGCCCTCAGGCTGCCCGCATCGTTCTGCTGCGCGGATACGTCGATCAGCGCGCCGCCTTCCTGCCGGATGCTGCCGTGGCTACTTTCCAGAATCACATCGCCGCCCCAGCTGTAGCGCTGGACGTCGTTGAAAGCGATGGCGCGGCCCGATACATCGACTTGCGACGCGCCGGTCAGCAACACGCTTTCGCTGCCTTGCACCGTGAGCTTGCCGCTAGGGAGCACGATCCTGCCATCGATCTGCACGTTCGCCCCGGCCAGAAGCAGTTCCGCGCCAAGGTCCCGCACTGTCACGGCTTGCGCGCCTGGCACCGCCGCCACGCGCACATCGCCGCCCGCCGTCATGCGGTTGATGGCGCCTGCCCCGCCGGTCAGCAAAGGCGTATTCAGATTCAGGTTGCCGCCGTGGTAGGCATAACGGCCCGTCACGCTGTCGAATGCCCCTTGCGATTGATACACCGCCAGGCTGCCTCGATGGTTCGACGTAATGCGCTCACTGGCGTTCAGGCTGACCGTGGAAAAGCCCAGCGCCAGCCTGGCGTTGTCGTCCACGCCGCTGGGCTGCGCGCCCTGGGCATAGCCGAATTCGATCCGTTCGGCATCGATGCGCAAGACACCCCGGCCCGTGCCGGCGCCGCCCGCGACCACCGCGCCCGGCGCCTGTGTCGCCCCGTTCCAGATCAGGTTCTGCGTGCGGATGCTGGCCTCATCACCGGCCTCGCCATAGCCGTAGATGGCGGGCGTTCCCAAGGCCAACGTGGCCAGGCTGTACTTGCCCGTGACCGGATCGCGCGTGTCCAGCGCAACGGCGCCGTAGAAGTTCATGGCGTCGCGCGCGGTCAGCGTGAGCACCTCCAGCGCGGGCGCGCCCATGCTGGTATCGCCACGCAACAACCGGCCCAGAATGTCCTGGTTCAGCGTCAGCCCGTTGGGCAGTATGCCGCTGGCTGCCGCCTGTTCCAGGGCGCCAGCCGTACCCGCGTTCACGGCGCCAACGGCCAGCGACAGGTTGCGGGTCCCGTAGCGCACCTGCTCGCCCAGGTCGAACGTGCCATTGGTGGCGGCGGCAATCGTGCCCTCGGAATACAAACGCGTCACGCCTTGGCAAGGCTGCGCCGCGCACGTGCCGATGCGGATCGCGCCCGACGCCAGCGCGTCTGGCGCCAGCACGTCAAGCCGGCCATTCGACACGGCAAGCAAGCTGGCGGTACCCGGCTGGAAGGCGTAGCCGCTGGTGGAGTCCACCGACGGGGCGCCACGGCCCAACGTCGAAATGCCCGCGCCGGCCTCAAGTTCGATCGTCCGCGACGAGACCAGCACTTCCGGCCCCGTCAGCTGCGCGCCGGCCCGCAGCACGACCTCATTGGCGGGCGCCTGGAACGTGTAGAAACGCCCACCCTGCCCGTACTGCACCACCGGCAGCGCGCCGATCACCAGCCGGCTGGCGCCCAGCGCCGTCAACGCGTCCGCCTGCACCGACGTGCCCGCGAAACCGGCGGTGGGCGCCTGGCCCGCTCCCAGGATTTCTATCGTGCCGCTTCCGCCCTTCAATGCCACCGCGCCGCCGAAGCCGCCCTGCGCCGCCTTGAAATTCGCCAACCCCTCGAAATTCAGCGCCTGGCCATCCGAGGAACCCGAGTGGATCGCCAGCCGCAAGGTACGGGCATCGGCCGGCAGCATGGCGCGCGGCACGCCACGCGTCACGGCGTCCGCCGCCACGAAACTGGCGTAGCTGGTTTCGTTGTACTGCGACAGGGTACGCAACACATCGGCTGGCGTCAGGATCACCGAGCTGGCCAGACTGTCTGCCACGCGGGTCCCCGCCGTCGACAGCGTGCCGCTGGCCGCCCACGAGCGGTTGCGCATCTGCATTGGCGCGATAGCCGCGCCTGCGGCCGCCCCACCATTGATCTCGACGCGAAATGCGCCGGGCAACAAGGCATAGGTGGACGGCATCAACGTGTAGGTGCCGGCCGGCAGGCCAGGCACGCCCGCGCCCACCGTGATCTGCCGACCGACGCCGGGTGTTGATGCGCCGGCTTCGCCGCCCGCCGGCGCATAGCCGGGTTGCATGCCGGGCACGATCGCGTAGACGGGGTTGCTGGCCAGCCCCGGCAACGAGAAGCCGCCCTTGGGATTCATGCGGACCAGCGGAGAATAGCGCGCGTCGGTGGAGCCGCCACGGCCGGATACGAAGCCGGCGCCTGTCAATTCGCCGCCGCCGGACAAGTCAAGGACGGACCCCGGCTGCGCATCCACATCGCGGAAGGCCATCGTGATGCCGGTACGCAGGGTGGCACCGTCCCCCAGGCCTGTCGCGCCGCCCACGCCCACGAGCGACACGTCCGCGCCTTTGAACTTGTACGAGACGCCATCGGTCGTACCTCCATACGGCATCAGCAGACCCGCACCGCTGACCGACGTGACGCTGCCCGGCAACAGCGTCAGCCGCTGCGTGCCCATCAGTGCGCCAAGATCCCCCAACACGATCGCGCCCAACGGCGCGCGCACCACGCCGCCTTGCTCCACCGTGGCCGCTGACAGGCGCAGCGTGCCGAAGGCCGAATAGGGCGTCACCGGCAATGCGTCCGACGCGCCGGCGTGGCGGCCGATCCGCAATGCGCGGTCCGGATCGAAGAACTGCACACCGGTTGGCAGGCGCATAAAGCCGGCCAGCACCTCTGCCTCGGCGCCTGTCTCGGGGTAGATCTGGGCGGCGATCAGGTCCAGATCGCCGCGTGTCCAAAGGCGGGTGCGCGGTTCGTGGTCGTTGTTGGCCAGAAAGCGCAGGTCGCCACCGCTATCCAGCGTTACCTGGTCAAAGCCCGAACGCAACACCGGCAGCAGGCCGCCCACGCTACGGTTGATGTTGCCCTGCGTGCCGAATGACAAGCTATTGCCGACTTCAAGCAAGTTCCCTGCGCGCACCGTGAATGCGCCGGCGCCCACATCCTGCGCGTCGCCGAACAACACCTGCGGCCGTATCACGCCATTGGTGGCGGCGTACTTGCCCAGCCCGGACAAGCGCACATACGACGCCGCCAGATTCACCTGGGTTTGGGCATCCGCCCCCGGTGCCAGCGAAAAGGCGCCCGCGTATAGCCGCAGGCTCTGCGCCACCGAGACGTCCACGTCGCCGTCGAAAGACATCAAACCGTTGGATAGCAGCGCCAAATGGTCGAAGCCGCCGCCGGCGAGCAAGCGCGTGGCGTCCAGCCGGGCCTGGCCATAGCGCAGCCCATCGGCGGCCTCTCCCGGTTTCAGCTCTGCGCCCAGCGCATTGCCGCCGGGGCCCGCCGCCAGCACCATTTCGCGCGGCACCTGCACCTCCATGCCTGCGGCGCCGTCGCCCCATGTGCGGTATAGCGGCGTTTCCAGCGCAATATCCAAGGTGCCGCCGGACGCATTCGCCCCGCCCGCACGGGCGATGAACGTGCCATCCAGATACAGACCGTTGTACGAGCTGAGCGATATGCGCCCGCCGTCCCGGTTCAATTGCACCGCGCCCACGCCCGTCACGTCCACCACCGCGCCCGCGCCGGACGCGTCCAACACCGCCCCGGGCCGGACAATCACATACGCATCCGCCGACGTTGCCGTTGCGCGATCGTGATTGATCTCGCCGCCGATCACGATCACACCACCGGCGTCGGCCACGCCATAGCGCCGGCCCCGCGCGTCCACGCCGGTCTCCGCGCGGCCTGCAACGTCAAGCACGGCTTGCTCGCCAATCCAGATCGACCGGTTGTGCATCTGGCCGTCGGCAATCTCGAAGGACTCCGCCACATCCAGTTCACCCAGGCGTAACTGGCGGATATCGATCTTTCCGCCTGCCGCCGTCAACGCGCCCAACACGGTGATCTGTCCCGCGCCGCGCATCTGGATGGTCTGGCCGGGGTCCACCGTCACTGCGGCGCCGCGGCCCACGATCAGTGCCGCGTCGGTATCCACACCGGCCGCAGCCAGATTACGGCCGCTTTGCAGAGACAGGCTGGCGCCGCGCCGCCGCGACACGGTCCCCGCCACGGGGTCATGCTGGTAGATCGGCGGCAACCACGCTTCCAGGACGGCCGACGGATCCGTGCCCGTCTGCTGACCCGCCGCGCCGGACACGGGGCGATACACCGGCATTAGCACATCGATGCGGGCATCGTCGGCTACGGTCAAACCGGAACGGCCCGTCACTTCGTAGCGCGAAAACCCTTGCTGGAAAAAGGGCGATGCAAGCGCCAATGCCCCCTCTTGCGCCACGGGCTCCGTGCCTCCCAGGACGACGTTGCCCGCCGCCACCGCGAGCGTTCCTCCGCCTTCCACGCCATACCCGCGCAACGTCGCGTTCAGGGTCAATTGACCGCCCGCATCGGTAGCGCCGCCGACGACTTCAATCGTCGTGTTGCCGCCTTTGCCTCCCGTCAATGCGTTCTTCGCGCGCAGCGCCGCGCCCGAACTCACGTCGATCACGCTGCCGGTATCCAGGCGGATATCGCCGTCGCCGCGCAACGCCACCGTGCCGCCGTTCAGGTACGGCATGCCGGCCGTCCGTTCCGGCGACATGGCCAGGTTCGTCCACAGGCCCGAAGCGTCCAGCCGGGCGCGCGCGCTCAAGGCGAGTGCCGCCTTGTCCGTGCCGCCGACGGCCGAATCCACCGCCCCCGAGGGCGACGCCTGGTTCAGCACATTACCCAAGCGGATGCTGCCTGCGCGAGCGGTCAGCGTGGCGTCCACCGACACCTGGTTCGCGAACAGCGTGATGTCGCCGCCCGGCGCCACGGCCAGATCGGACTGCACCGTGATGTCCTGGGCGGCGATCTTGATGGCGCCCAGTCCAAAGCCGTTCAGCTTCGCCGTGTCCAGATGCAGGATGCCGGCGCGGTCTTCCGGCAGCGCGGTGTCCAGGTCCAGCCCTGCGGCGATGGCGGCAGCCTGATCGGACAAGAGCACGTGCTGAACCGTGTCGTCCGACCGGCCCAGCGCGTACTGCAACGCGCCGGTGCGCAGCGTGTAGTAAGGCGAATACGTGCCCACGACCAGTTGCGCGCCTCGCGCCGCCGCCCGCTGCGATTGCTGATAACCGTCCAGGCCGGCCTGCGGCGCGGCGCTCTGGCGCTGGCCCTGATACGTCAGACCGACCAACTCGCCTTCCAGCACCGCGCTCTTGGTTCCGATGAGCAGCCTGCCCGCGTCCCGGCCAACCGTGTAGCCCGTCTCGAAGCGCTCGCGCGGCGCGATCAGCGGGTTATAGAAATAGCGCGTCTGGCCCCAACGCTCGCTGTGGGCCTCGTACCCTTTGTACAACCCCGTATAGGCCAGGTCCCCCGGGGCGCGCGACACGTCGTACAGCCTGCCGTCCGCGCCGCGCAGCCACGTCTGGCGGATCATGCCGTCTTGCACGTCCAGCGTGCCGCCCGACACGTTGATCTGCGAACCGGCGCGCGTCACGACGTCGCCGCCGGTGAATTCCACGTTGCCGCCCTGCGCCATCCATTCGTTGACGGCGTGGCCCTGCGTGCCCAGGTAGCCGCTGACTTCCAACAGGCCCCCTGCCGTGTACCAGCGGTCGGTCGCGTAGCCGTTCGTGCCTGCCGGCACGAAGACCAGGTCGCGCAGATCGACCCACACATCGTTGCTATTGAGCTTGCCGCCGTCCCGGTTGATCGGCGCATCGCGCTGCTCATTGCCCTGGACGTTGATCTTGATGTTGTTGTTCTCCATGGCGACAGGCACGCCCACGGCGCCCGCCACATCCAGGATCGCGCCATCGCGCACCAGGCTGCGCTGCGCGGCATGAATGGCGATCTGCCCACCGGTGGCCAGCGTGATGGATCCCGATGCGAAATCCACCGTGCCCGAACTGCCGATTTCCACCCGCGACAGCTCGCGGCGGTCGCCGCCGGCGGCCACCACGGCCGCATCCGTCTGGGGGGTCAACGGCACGCGCAGGCCGTCGCGCTGACTATCCAGCGCCAACGCGCCGCTGCGGTCCAGCAGGATCGCCGTGGTGCTGTTGTCCGCCAAGGTCACCTTGCCGCCCTCGCCCGCCGCCGTCAGGTGCACCGTTCCGCGCGTATCCACCGACGTGCTGGACAGCACGACGCCGCCCTGCACCACGTCGCCGCCCGTCAGCGTCACATCGCCCGTCGCCGCCTGGATCAATCCGGTGTTCACGACGCGGCCCGGCGTGCCTGCCGGTGTCACTTCGTTGCCCTTCGTGGTGGACACGAGGTTGCCCGAGGTGCCCTGGCCACGCTTGATCACAAAGCTGTCGCCGGCCGCCAGCAACGCCTGGCCTGCCGGCGTATCGATCGTGCCTGCGTTGACGGCTTCCTTGCCCAGCAGCAGAACATAGCCGCCGCCCGTCGTGGAGGTGGTCGGCGCCGCCGTCCGGATCTGTGCGCCCGCCTGCACCTCGACGCGGCCCAGCGCGTCCTGGAATGTCGGTTGCGCGCCGTTGTCGGCGTACAACCCCTTGTCGCGAAACTGTGCGTCCGAAATCGTCGAGGCCACCGCCACCAGATTGCGCGCATTCACCTGGCTGGTGCCGGTGAAGATCACGCCGTTCTGGTTCACGACCATCACCGTGCCGTCCGCCTTGATGGCGCCCTGGATCTGGCTGGGCTTGGCCGATGCGCCCACCACGCGGTTCAGCACCGCGTCATCCGCGCCCTGCTTGAATTGCACGGTGGTGTTGCGGCCGACGTTAAACGTGTCCCAGTTCAGGATGGCGCGCGACTGCGTTTGCTCGATGGTGACGACCTGGCGGCCATTTTCGACGCTGGGCTTGGCGGCTTTCGCGCCCTCCCATTTCGCCAGGCCGCCCTGGGCGGCCCACAAGCCGCCTTCAACCAGGCCATCGGGCACATCGCCGCCATTGGCAGCCGCCGCCGCCCGCGCCGCTGCCTGGGCGGCCTGTTGGGCCGCGACGGCGGCAGCCGTGCGGTTCAGGTTATCCAATGAACGCTGTAATTGCTGGCGGGATTGCTGCTGCTGGCGCGCGCTGGCGCCGATGCCCGCCACGCTGCCGTCGGGCATGCGGCCCGTGCGTTGCGCGGTGGACTGCACGGCGTTCTTGTCGGAAAACCAACCCGGGCTGAACGCGCGCGTTTGCGCCTGCGCCGCGCCGCTGGCGCTGCCCGCGATCAAGAGCGCCGTCACCGCCTGCGACAGCGGCGTCGGACGCCAGTTCGGGCGTCCGCGCCCAAGCGCGCGCGCCGTTTTCTTCTTATCGCCCAATTCCGACATCCGTGCCTGCATGATCGCCATCCCTTGTTCCAATCGCGCGTGTTCGTCACCTAGAACAAGACAGACGGATTGAAAAATGCCGACCAGAACCCTGTCACAAATAATTCACGAAGCCACCGGCAGCGAACCCACCTAAGACAGCACGACGACACCCGCCGGCAGACGCGTCACGCGGGCGCCGTAGGCGTCGCGAATCAGGCGTTCCGCGTCGGCCACCTGTGCCAGCGAAAAGCGCGCCTGCACCAGCCGCTTGCCCAATTGGTCGTTCATCAGCACCAGGCGGCCGCGGCGGTAGCGGTTCAACTCGTCCACCACTTGCGCCAGCGGCTGCTGGTCGAACACCAGCCAACCCTGCCGCCACGCGGTCACGATGGCCGGATCGACCTGAACCGGCGGCATCACCCGCCGGTCGTCGTAGCGCAGTTCGCGGTTGGCCACGATGTCGAATACGCCTTGCTCATGCGCCAGCCGCACCACGCCCGACAGGCAGCACAGCCGCGTCTCGCCGTCGATGTACCGGACGTTGAACAGCGCATCCTTCGCCGTGATCCGGCCTTTCCCCGCGACCACCACGGCGGCCGCCGGCCCGCTGCGGATCTCGGCCTCGCCGTCGGCCAGCTCAATGACGGCGCCGTCGCCGTCGCGACTGACATTGATGCGTGTCTGCGTATTCATCTGGACGTCCACCGCGTTGCCCAACGCCACCCGCCGCTGCTCGCCCGCCGCCGTGCGGTAGTCCGCCCCCAGCACGTCCAGCCCCGGCCACAACCCCAAGGGCGGCTTGAATGCCAGATAGGCCGCGGACGCCGCCAAGGCGCCGCCCAGGAACGCCCGCCGGCCGGTCACGAGGGATTTTCGCGCCCGGTTGCGGGCGCCCTCCGCCACGACGGCCTGCACCGCAGGCCCCACATCACGCCATAGCTGCTTCTGGGCGGCAAAGGCCGCCTGGCGCCGCGGGTCGGCGCGCAGCCATTCCCGGAATGCCTCGGCATCGGCCTCGGTGGCGCGGCCGGACGTCAGCGTCAGCAGCCAGGTCCGCGCTTCGCGCGCCGCCACCTCGTGGTCCTTGTTGTTTCCGGGCAGGCTCATCGTCAGTGCCATGGTTCTTCATCTTTGCCCGCGGCGCGGCCGGGCAATTCCCCCGCCCCCGCACTGGCCACGCGCAGTTCCCGCGCGCAATGTTCCAGCGCGCGTTTGAGTTCTTTGGACACGATGCGTTCCGACACACCGTAGCGCCGCGCAATCTCTGCGTGGGGCAGCTCGTGCACGCGCGCGGCAAGCAGCATCTGCTGCGTGCGTTCGGGCAGTTTTCGCAGCGCGCGCTGGAAGGCGTCGACCTGGCTGCGGCCCTGCGCGATGCGCGCGGGGTCCGCGGCCTCGTCGGTGATGTGGATCAGTTCACTGATCTCCACCCCCGTCAATAAACGGGAATCCCTGCGCCGCTGGTCTTCGGCGATGTTCAACGCCACGCGGAACAGATAGGCCGCCGGCTGCTGAATCGACGAACTGGCAGGCAGATCATTGACCTTCAAAAAGGCTTCCTGCATGGCGTCATGCGCCAGGTCTTCCGACCCCAGCCGCCGCTTGAGCTGATTGCGGAAGTCGTTATAGCGTTCCAGGAACAGCGAGCGCAGCGAGGTTTCCGGTTTGTTATCCCGCACGGCCGGCTCCGGGCAATTCCGCGCACTCCGCCGCGCTGCGGGGCGTCAGCAGGACGGTCAGCGGTTGCGGCATGCCCGCCGGCAACGGGCCGATCACCACCCCACGCAATGCGGCTTCCAGCCGGCCGTCCAGCGCCGGCGCCCCGGTCGTCGCCACCCACCCGACGCGGCTGACCCGCCAGCCCTTGTCGAACCACAATTGCACCAAGGCCCGATAACTGCCCGGCTGCGTGCCCGCCGCCTTGCACAGGGCGCGCTTTAACGCCCCCTGCACCACGGCGGCATAGGGCGTGTCGCGCAATCGCTTGCCTGATCGCGGCGCGGCATCGGCCTCTTGCTCGGTAGAGACCAGCGTGAACGACTGCGCGCTGGCATAGCGGATCGCCAGCGGCGACCCTGCCAGCAATTTGCGCAGCGCATCGCCTGGCGTGTAGTTGCCAATCACGGCCGGTGCCTGCCGGCCGGCGGTCAACGTGCTGTCCACCAACACGGTCAGCCCGCTGGCCAGGCTGTACTCGACCAGCGCCTGCGCCAAGGGCTGGGCCTTGATCGCAAACGCGACGGGCTGCGTCGGCGGCTCCGCGTGCGCCGCGGCCAGCGTGAACAGGCCCAAGGCCAGACAGGCGCGCAGCGCCATGCCGCAGCCCTTGAACGCGCCGCTCATGAACGTGACCGCAAGGGGGAATTGCCTGACATGGCCGCCGCACCAGGCGCCTGGGCGCCCGCCCTAACAAAAGCCGCCATGCTAGAGGGGCTGAATGACGCATTCGTGACACCTACGGCGCCGCGCTCCGGCATCCGACACGCAACGGTCACCTACGCGGCGCGCGCCCTCCCTATACTTTACCGATCACGCCGGCCGCGATTCGCCGGCATTGCATAAGGAGCGCGCATGCGCATGGTGCCCCGGCCCACTGGCCGCGTTGTCCTGCTGTTGCTGTCCGCCGCGCTGGCCGGGCCGCCGCTGTCGGCCGCCGAAGCGCAGGCGCCCGCGGCGTCCGCGCCTCACGCGCAAAAACCCGCCGCGCCCAACAGCGCGTGCATCGAAACAGAGGTGAATGGTTATCGGGCGCTGTCCTACGACTGCCTGAACCAGAAGATGGCGCCCGACGCCTCGCAGCGCCCGGCTCCGGGACTGGAATCAGAGGCAATCACCCAGCGCCCGCCCAACCAGATGGGCCTGCCCACGCCAGCCACCATCGGCAACCGCATGGGCAACACCTTCGGCACGTCGGCCTATCCGCAGCGGCCGCAGCCCTAGGGCCGCAGGCCGCTGTCGCGTCCGGGCGTCAGCCCATGCGCGTGATGAAGTAGATTTTCTTGACGAACTGATCCACTTCCCAGCGGCCGGTATAGCCCTCGGGCATGACGAAAGCCTCGCCTACCGTCAGCTCGTGCACGGTGCCGTCCGGGTCCACCAGGCGGGCCGAACCTTCGACGATGTAGCCGAATTCGATGTAGCCGGTCGTGTTCGACTGGAAGACGCCCGCCGTGCTTTCCCATACACCGGCCTCGGCCTTGCCCGCATTGCCTTCAAACGCGGTCACGGTCAGGAACGCCGCGTCGCCGGAAATTGGACGGCGCGGTTTGCCGGGCACCGGATCTTTCAGTGGGCCGGCATCAATGCGGACAAGCCGCGACTGGTCATGTTTCATGGGGCACCTATCAATATCGTTATGGGGTAGCAGGCCGGCGGCGCTTAATGCGCAGCCACCACCAGCACCTCGGCCATGGCCCGGCTGACGGTGCGCATGCGGTGCGGCAGTTCGGAGTCGAAATAGACCGAATCCCCGGTTTCAAGGCGAAACTGACGTTCGCCCACGTGGACTTCGATCGCGCCCTTCAGCACCAGCAGGAATTCTTCGCCCGGATGCGGAAACACCGCCGTGGCGTCCGGAAAGTCGCGCGGCGGATGCACCACGAAGGGTTCCATTGCCTTGACCTTGCGGCGCCCGGCCAGCGATTCATAATGATATTCGCTGCCCAGCCCGCCACGCTGCAGGGCCTCGCGGTCCGCCACGCGCACCACGCTGACCACTTCATCCTGGGCCGTGTCATCCGTCCCCACCAATTGGGACACCCCGACACCGTAAGCTTCGGCCAGCCGCAGCACGGTCGAAATAGACGGTTCGCTCAAGCCCCGTTCCAGCTTGGACAGGTAGCTTTTGGTCAGGCCCGTGCGTTGTGCCAGCTGTTCCAGGGACAAGGATTGCTGGCGACGCAGGGTACGCAGGCGGTGGGGCAGATCGATCATGGGCAAAGGGTCAAAAATCCGACCGGTAAGCATGCCCGAAACCGGCCCCGCCGTCGAGCGGCCCCGCCTGGCCCGTCCCTGCCGCTTCAGCCCAGCACGTCGACGTGCGTGCGCAGCGCGCGCCGGGCGTAATACGAAAAGCCCACCTGGGAACGCTTGGGCGTCAGGATCCAATCATGCGCCTCGCGGCCCAGCGCCGGCGGGATGGGTTGAATCTTGCCGGCGGCCATCGCCAGCAGCTGCATGCGCGCGGCCCGCTCAAACTGCAGGGCCAGCACGCAGGCCTCCTCCACGGAACCTGCGGCGATCAGCATGCCGTGATGCGACAACAGGATGGCGCGCTTGTCGCCCAGCGCCGCCGAAATGATCTCGCCTTCCTCGTTGCCCACCGGCACGCCCGGCCAATCCTTCAGAAACGCCACGTCGCCATACAGTGGGCAATTGTCCATGTGCGAGATTTCCAACGGCACTTCCAGCATGGACAGCGACGCCGAATGCAACGGATGCGTGTGGATGATGCAGTTCACATCCGGCCGCGCGCGGTAGATCCAGGAATGAAAACGGTTGGCCGGATTGGGCATGCCGCCGCCTTCCTGCACGCGCAAATCCTCATCCACAACCAGCAGGTTGCTGGCGGTGATCTCATCGAACCCCAAGCCCAGCCGCTGCGTGTAGTACCGGCCCGGCTCCGCCGCGCGCGCCGTGATCTGGCCGGCCAGCCCGGAATCATGGCCCCCGTCGAACAGAATGCGGCAGGTCAGCGCCAGACGTTCGCGCAGGCTCCATTGCGGCGTGTCGAACTGGCGCTGCATTTCGGCTTTCGCCCGCGCGATCAGTTCTTCTTTTCCCAGGTGCATCGTATCGGTCATCATGTCTCCGTCATGCCGTCTCAAGCAACGGCGTAAATCCTGGCAGGGCGCGCACGCGCGCCAGCCAGGCAGTGATATGGGTAAAGGCGGACAGGTCGTAACCGCCCTGCTCCGCCATGCTGGTATAGGGATACAGCGCCACGTCGGCGATCGTCGGCGCGCCGCCCACAAGATAGGTTCGGCCAGCCAGATGCGCATCCATCAACGCCGCGGCTTTCATGCCGATCGCGCGCCAGGCCACCATCGCCGGATCATCCACGGCCGCCGTCTGGCGCAGGTGAATCAGCAGCCGCGGCTGCGCGAACGCATGCATATGCTGCGTCTGTTCAAAACTCAGCCAGCTGCTGACCTGCGCCTGCGCCAACCGGTCCTGTGGCAGCCACGGCGTGCCCTGCGCCAGGTACCACAGAATCGCCTGCGATTCGGCCAGCCATTCGCCTTCGGGCGTCAACAAGGCGGGCACCTGCCGCCACGGATTGATACGCGCGAACGCGTCGGTCTCGAGGTCGCCCTGAACGATGTCGAACGTGCGCCGCGTCAGCGCCAGACCCATGAAACCGCAGGCCAATCGGATCTTCCAGGCATTGCCCGAACGAAGCGTGTCGGCCAGGACCAGCGGCTTGCCCGCCAGCGGATGCGTCGTCTGCGTCATGCGATCAGTCCATTTTGATGTTGGCGCGCTTCACGATCTGGGCCCACTTGGCCTTCTCTGCCGCGATGAAGCGCTGATATTCGTCCGGTGTCCCGGTGTACAGCTGCGTGCCCTGAGCCGCCAGCCGCTCTTTCAATGCTGCCGACGCCAGCGTCTTTTGCAATGCCGCGCTCAAGGCAGCCAAGACCTCGGGCGGCGTGCCGGCTGGCGCGAAAAAAGCGTTCCACGAACTGATCTGCAACTGCGCATCGCCCACTTCGGGGCTCGCGGGCACCGCGGGCGCCGAGGGCAGGCGCTTATCCGCCGCCACCACCAGCGCGCGCAGCTTGCCCGACGCCACATGCGGCATGATGACCGGGCTTGCGTCCATCACCACGTCCACCTGCTCGCCGATAGCGGCATTGACCGCTTCGCTGCCGCTTTTGAACGGCACATGGACAATGTCCAGGCCCGCCGTCAGCTTCAGCAGTTCCAGCCCCAGGTGCGGCGAGCTGGCATTGCCAGCCGACCCGAAATTCAAGCGTGCCGGATTGGCCTTCGCATACGCCACGAATTCGCTGAACGAGGCAGCTGGCAGACCGGCCCGCACCGCCAGCACATAGGGCGACCCCGACACCATGCCCACGGGCGCGAACTTGTCCGCGTCATAGCTCAACTTACTGTAGATCAGGGGGTTCACGACCTGCGTGCCTACCGTGCCCATGAAAATCGTATACCCGTCGGCCGGCGCCGTAGCCGCCATCTGCGCCGCGATCACGCCGCCCGCGCCCGGCCGATTTTCAATCACGATCCCCTGCCCGAGCGCGTCGCCCATGCCCTTGCCCACCTGCCGCGCCACGATATCGGTGATACCGCCCGCCCCGAACGGCACCACCAGCCGGATCGGCCGCTCCGGAAACGCCGCATACGCGCTACCCGCCATGCCTGCCGCCAGCGTCAACGCCGCCAATCTTCCCCAAACCTTCATGCCATTCCCCTTGATTGCGCCGTGTCGGCTCTAATGACACAAAGTGTCCTATAGAGCATTGATTTTCCGCAAGGAGAATGTGATTGGGGAAATCCCTGGGGGCGGGTGGAAGAAAGGCGAACTTCGTGACAAGCGCGATTAGATCAACGCAACAGTCTTCGCCCGCGGATTTGGGACATACCCGTGCGGGCGGTGTGGAAGAGACATGGACGTCTCGAGGCACTCGGCTATGAGCTGGGAATTGTCAGGGCAGGAAGCGCCGTGTTTTGTACTGAAGGCACGGAGGCGCTTGAGGCCCGTGGCCGCTCTCGGCCAGAAGGGGACGTTCTACCATAGAGCCCGGATCGTCAAACAATCAGCGTTTACTCGTGAAATGTACCTTGGCAAAATTAAGCTGATTGGCGCTTAGACAAGGCAAAAAACCAAAGCCGGTTCAATGCCGCTGGACCCAGCAAACAAACCCCTCAAGCGCTTTGCCGATGCGCTAGACGGTCGAAAGAGAAGACCCAGAAGGTTCCCACCCCACAGTGTTATCGCGAGATGGCCTGCTGCAAATTCTTGATTTTCAGATTGCCATGTAGACAGTGGCACGGTTGCGTTACATGAACTGCAGCGTAGCAAGGAAGACTCTGGGTTTTGATGCCATGCGTTAAGGGCCTCATACAAACCTTCACTTCCATCGGCGCCAAGCTTGACAGCTGATCTGCAGAATGGGCAATTCACACTGAAGCCGCCATCGAAATTCATGTACAGACCGTTATTGCCAGGTTGAACCGTCAGTTCGGGTCTACCAGTTAAGCCAATGTGCCACCGGTAGCCCGTCACGCCGATTTCAATGGCAGTGATACATGTATGTCCGGGACTGTGTGAATCCATCGCTTGCTCGGGAGAACGCCAATCTTCAAGGTCGTCTAACCCTCGAAAATCATCGCGTAACGGAAAGGCGAACCCACCCAGCGACAGGTCATCACGAAGCTCGGGAAGGATGACGCCGCTGTCGAGAAGTCGCTCATAGAGCTCAAGCGCGGCCTTCGGAGCAACCGCGCGAGAAATCTCCGTATTGACCAGCGAAGTATTTCTGTCACCCATAACCGTTTCCTGCAAAGTTCTGCATGAACCTATTATCCTTCGCGGTTCCGCCATTTCCAATGGTTGCCGTGCCCACCCAATGCCCTGTTGACTACAGCCGCACGGTCGTGCGGATTCAGGAACTGCCAGGTCAGATCAAGATCGGGTCGAACAGGACGATAGATGGCCTGAATGAACGCTTGGCGATTCGGTCAACATCTCCCATGGGTCGTCAGCAGACGGCTGCAAATCCTCCTCCTCGAACCCGGTCCGACCGTACCCACACAGGCCCGTCGCCCCATACCCAACATAATCAAGGCCCGCCTCACAACAAAACCAACCCGCAAGCCGCGTCAACGGTCTAGATCCGCCGACCTTGATCCGGCGCGGGCTGATGGTCGCGTAACCATTGGTCCAACCCGCAGACCGCGATGCCGCGCTGGGCGTTGAACGTTTGTGCCTTGTCCCATGCCACGCCGCGCCCCTCGGCGAATACGGCGCGGTACTTGCGTAACGCGTTTTCCGGATCGGCGGCCAGTTGGCGTTTCAGTTCGGGCACAGTCCATTCCTGGCGGTGGACCTTGACGCCACGGACGCGATCCAGGGCGTCGGCCACCTCTCGATAGGTGACGGTATCGCCGGCGACATACACCGCACGGTTGGCGATGCGCGGCTCGGTGAACAGGATCTCCGCCGTCAGGTTGCCGATGTCATCGGCGGTCGTTAGTGTGACGGCCGTGTCCCAACTGCCTAGCGCGTTCACGGTATTGGCCGCCAGGTCGACCACGCCGAAGGCCGGTTCGAACAAGAAGCTGGTGAACATGCCTGTCGAGACAATGATCCATTCGGTGTTCGACTGTGCCCGCAGCATGTCGCGCACGTCCAGTTGTTCGTCGAACAGGTCCTGCGGGCTGTTCCGGCCGATGGTGTCGTAGTCCACGCCGAATTGCCACGGAACAAAGCGCTTGACGCCGGCATCCAGCGCGGCGCGCGCAATCTTGCGCTGCACGCCCGGGCCGCCCACGAATCCCGTGCACGAGATCACGGTGTGGAAACGGCTGAATGTGGCGGCGAGCTCGTCGCTGGATTGCGCCGCCAGGTCGCCTGCGACGATATGGACCCCCAGGGCGTTCAGGTCAGCCAGGTCTTGCTGTTTCGCCGTGTCCGTGGAAGCGACAGTCGACGGGCGCAACAGGACCGAGAGGGAAACGCGGGCGGCGCGTTCGGCGTGGGGAGCTAGATGGCGCAGCACGGCCATGCCGAGTTGGCCTGCACCCAGGACCAGAATGGCGTTGTCGTTCAAAATGGGAAACCCCGCTAGGAAATGGGTATTTGAAAAATGGGCTGCGGCCCACCGCGATCGCGATGCGGAAAACTGCCGCCCTGATGTGATTTGCAGTGTAGGAGCGCGCAATCCGGCCATTGTTCGCCGCGCTTGAATACACAACGCACAGGAAGCACAGGGGTTGCGCCGGCCGCATTGTTAACATTGGGGGCTCCCGCCGAAATTGGCGCACGCACTATCGGCAGGCAGGCTTATGGACAAACTTCAAGCGATGGCAACTTTCGTACGGGTCGTTCAGGCGCGCAGCTTCAGCAAGGCGGCCCAGTCCCTGGGGATGCCACGTTCGTCGGTGACGACGACGGTCAAGAACCTGGAGGCCTACCTGGGCACGCCGCTGCTTCGACGCAGCACCCGCAGCCTGAGCCTGACCGACGCGGGCGCCCGCTACCTGGCGGCGTGCCAAGCCATCCTGGCCAATATCGCCGACGCGGAAAACGACATGTCCGCCACGAATCAGGCGCCGCGCGGACGGGTTCGCGTGGACATGCCGGGTGCCATCGGAAGAGCGATCGTGGTGCCGCGGTTGCTCGAATTCGAGGCGCGCTATCCGGACATCGAAGTCGTGCTGGGATTGAGTGATCGGCCGGCGGACCTGATTTACGAAGGCATCGACTGCGCGATCCGCAGCGGCACGCTGGCGGACTCGACGCTGGTGGCGCGCAAGCTTGGCCAGTTGGCTTGGCTAACCTGCGCGTCGCCCAAATACCTGGCCCGGTTCGGAGAGCCGGATTCCATAGCCGCCCTGGAAGCGCACCGAGTGGTCAACTACCTGTCCAACGCCACCGGCCGGCCGCTGGACTGGCGTTTCAGCGTCAATGGCGAAGCCGTGGCGGTGTCCCTGTCCAGCCGCTATGCCGTCAACGAAACCGAGGCCTATCTGCACTGCGGCCTGGAGGGGCTGGGCCTTATCCAGCTATCCGAACTGGCGGCGTCCGCCTACCTGCGCAGCGGGCGCCTGCGGGAAGTACTGGCGGATACCCGATGCGCCCCGGTGCCGATTTCCATTGTCTATCCGCAAGCCCGCGCCACGGCAGCGGTCAAGACGTTCGTGGACTGGGTCATCGCGATCGCGCGGCCCGAGCTGGCCGGATGAACCGACGCCGACGGACAACTCTGCCATTTCAAGGCGCATAGGAGCCACCCGCTACAGAGGTAAGTTCGAGTTTGCCTGCGCGGGCATGTCGTCTCCAGGCCCTGGCAGGCCCGCCTTGGCGGTGGAGGCGGGTGTATATGAATAACCGCTCTCGGCCATCAGCAGTCGCTCGACACCAGGCGCGGGCCAAGGAGAACTGCACAGCAGATTCGTATAGAGATCGGAGGGCGCAAAGGACGCCCCTCCAGCTCAACACGTATCTCGCAAGTAGGTTTCCGCCAACCGGCTCCAGAACGCCGCGCCCACACACAGGTTGGCGTCATTGAAGTCGTAATTGGAGTTATGCAACGCACGACCACCATCTGCTGGCCCGTTGCCGAGCCGCACCAACGCGCCGGGGACGGCCTGCTGCATATACGCGAAGTCCTCGCTGCCCATCAGCGCGGGCATGTCCCCCACCACCTGTTCGGCTCCCACCAGTTCGCGCGCCACCTCCACCGCCAGCGCGGTTGGCGCCGGGGCGTTGTCCACGACCGGATAACCCTCGACGTAGTCGATCTTCACGCTGGCCTCGTGGCTTTCCGCGGTGGATTCGCAGATCTGCACGATGCGCTCGCGCAGCCGCGCGCGCACCTGCTGGCTGAATGAACGCACCGAGATGCCGATCTCGGCCTCGCCCGGAATCACGTTCAGAGCGTCGCCAGCCCGCAGCCGGCCCACGGACACCACGGCGGCCTGCGACGGATCGATATTGCGCGACACGACCGTCTGCAGCGCCATCACGATGGCCGCGGCCGCGACCACCGGATCGGTCGCCAGATGCGGCCGCGCGGCATGCCCGCCATTTCCGATGACCTTCACGAACACCCGGTCGCCCGCGGCCATGAACGGCCCGGTGCGCGAGAGGAACTGCCCCACCGGCGCCCCCGGATGGTTGTGCATGGCCAGCACCATGTCGCACGGAAAGCGCTTGAAAAGCCCCTCCGCGACCATGCGCTTGGCGCCGCTGTCAAAGCCGCGCTCTTCGGCGGGCTGGAAGATCAGGTGCAGCACGCCCGAGAAATTGCGCGTGCGCGCCAGATGGCGGGCCGCGCCCAGCAGCATGGTCATGTGGCCGTCGTGCCCGCACGCATGCATGCGTCCTTCGGCCTGGCTGGCATAGGGAAGCCCCGTCGTCTCGGCGATGGGCAGCGCGTCCATGTCGGCGCGCAGGCCCAATCGCCGGGTCCCGCCGCCGGCACGCAGCGTGGCCACCAGCCCCGTGCCCGCCAGGCCCGTGACGACCTCGTACCCCCATTCCGCCAGCAGCCCGGCCACGCGGGCCGACGTGGCGTGCTCCTGGAACGCCAGCTCAGGCCGCTGGTGCAGCGCGCGGCGCAGCGCCGTAAGCTCGAGTTTCAGGTCCTGCAGATCGGCGAGCGTGGTGCGCGTGGCGGCGTCGCGGGCGGCCATTACGCGATCCCGGTGGCGCCGACCAGCTTCACCAGCGCACCCCACTTCTCGTACTCGCGCTTGAAGAACGCGTCGAGCTCGGCCTGGGACATGGGCGCATACGGCGGCACGCCTTCGTTTTCCAGGCGCGAACGGATCGCGGGATCCTCCATCGTGCCCTGCACCGCCTCGCGCAGCTTTGCGACGATCTCCGCAGGCACGCCGCTGGGCAGGCAGAACGCGTTCCAGGTCACGATGTCGTAGTCCGTCTCCAGGACCTCGGCGACCGTCGGGATCTCGGGCGCGGCCTTGAGCCGTTCCGTGCCTGACACGGCCAGCGCCACCAGCCGCCCGGCCTTGACCTGCGGACCCAGCACCGACCATGCGTCGAAGGCGAACGTGAGTTGGCCGCCGGTCAGGTCGGTCAGCACCTGCGGACCCTGCTTGTACGGCACGTGCAGCAGATTGGGCACGCCCATCTTCTGCGCCAGCACGTGGCACGCGATATGGCTGGACGTGCCGTTCCCGTTGGAGCCGTAGCTGACCTTGTCCGGAGTGGCCTTGACATGCGCCATCAGCTCCTTGAGCGTCTTGATTCCCGAGCTGGCCGAGACGACCAGCACCACGGGCACCTGGATGGTGACGGCCAGCGGCTCGAACGCCTTGACCGGGTCAAACGGCAGGTTCGCGTAAATATGCGGATTGATCGCGTAGGTGCTGGCCGTGCTGTAGAGCACGGTGTAGCCGTCTGGCTTGGCCCGCGCCACGGTCGCCGCGCCGATGTTGCCGCCGGCGCCGGCCTTGTTCTCCACCACGATGTTGGCTTCCAGCCGCTTGGCCAGCCCGGTGCCGATCATGCGCGCCACGATGTCGGTGTTCCCGCCCGGTGCGAACGGCACCACGACGGACACCGGCTTGTCCGGATAGCCGGGCGCGGCCTGCGCGCTGCGCCAGGGCAAGGCGCCCGCGCCGGCCAGCGACAGCAGCGGCAGCCCGGCCAGATGTGCGCACAGGGCGCGACGTTTTTCGTTCATGATTTCCCCTTGTCGGTTTATTTGGTGGAATCCGGCGCAAACCGGCCCACATGCGCGCTGACCTCGAACCGGCCGGCGTTGGCCGATGCGCGGTGATAGTCGTGCAATTGCATCGGGGTCGCCCACCACACGCCTTCGGCGTTGGCGATATGGGCGAAGAACTTGTCCAGCAGGCGCAGGCGCTGCGCCCGGCCCGAGATCCAGTCATGGACGGTAATCATGCACAGTCCGCCCCACTCGCGCACGCCCTCGAATTCCTCGATCCAGCTTTCGAGCACCGCGTTCGGATTGGCCGGATGCGTCTTGTCGCGCGGCCCGTTGGTGTAGCGGAAATACAGCGCGTCGTCGATGGTCCAGGTCACCGGCACCTGCACCAGCCCGTCGATCGAGTACGGATGGTCAAAGCCCATCAGCGAACTGTCGTAGGCCACGCCAGCCCGGCGCAGCGCCGCCAGGCTGGCGGGCGAATGCTCGAACGACGGCGCGCGATAGCCGCGGCACGCCTTCCCGGTCTGCTGCTGGAAGACCGCGATGCTGCGGCCCAGGTAATCGTCCAGCGTGGCGTCGTCCAGCGTATCCAGCCGCTCGTGAAAATACCCGTGGTAGCCGACCTCGTGCCCCGCCTTCAGCAGCGTGGGCAGCAGGTCGGGATAGGTCGCGGCCACCACGCCCGGCACATAGAACGCGCCCTTGATCCCCCACTTTTCCAGCAGCGCCAGGATTCGCGCCACGCCTTGCCGTGGGCCATAGCGGCGCTGCTCCAGCTCGCCCAGCGCCAGGGGCTGCTTGTCGCGCGCGGTCCAGAAATACGGGGACTCGGCGTCCAGGTCCAGCGTGAACGCCACCGCGCAGCGCTTGCCCTCGGGCCACGCGTACGCCGGAAACGAAATGCGGCTGTCTTCATGCATCGTGATTGCGCGCATGGAGGTATCCATCTGTTTTCTCCTTGATGATTCGTCTTCGTTGTTCAGGTCGGAGCGCGCCGGTTGATACCGCCCCCGCCGTCCACCGACAGCACCTGACCCGTCGTGAAGGAGGCGGCGTCGCCCGCAAGAAACAGCACTGCCCGCGAGAGTTCCCCGGGCTGGATCATGCGTCCCAGCGGGATCGCGGCCGCGACGCTTTCCAGATGGGCCGGCGGCAGCACGGGGCTGTTTTCGCCTTGCGCCAGGCCAGGCCGGACCGCGTTCACCCGGATGCCATGCGGGGCAAGCCTCACCGCGAGAATGCGCGTCGTCTGCTCCAGCGCCGCCTTGGACGGCCCGTAGATCGCGCCATTACCGCGGGCCACCTCGGCCGACGCCGAGCTCACATTGACCACCGCCCCGCGGATGCCTGCGGCGATCCAGCGCCGGGCCAGCGCCTGTATCAACTGCAGCGGACCCAGCAGGTTTACTTCCAGGATGGCGCGGCACAATTCCGGCGGCGCATCCAGGATGTCAGCGAAGGGAAAAATCGCCGCGTTGTTCACCAGCACGCAAGGCAGGGATTGATCGTCCCAGCCCGCGACCAAACGTTCGATGGCTGCGCAGTCGGTGACGTCCAGGTCGATGTGGCGCCCTGACCCGGCGCGCGCGCTGTCCCCGGCGCGGTCAGCGCCGGTCACCGTGGCGCCCGCCAGTGCAAAGGCCTGCACCAGCTCGCGCCCGAAGTGCCCGTTGCTGCCCGTCACCAGTACGTGGCGGTCCGAAAAATCGGCCGCGCTCATGCCGCGGTCTCCATCAGCGCATCCAGGTTGGCGTTGCCGAAATCGCGCGTGCCCGCCTCCATCTCGCGGATCATCGCGATCAGGCGCGACACCGTCGGCGTCTCGATGCCGGCGGCCTGGCCGTGGGCCACGATGTCCGTAATCTGCGGATCCACCTCGGTCGGGCGCTTGCGCACCGCCAGGTCGCGCCACACGCCGCTGCGCGGCTTGCCCACCCAGCGGCGGCAATGATCCGTGATCTGCTGCATCTGCGCCCAGGCGTCGTCCGCGCTGGCCGACGCGGTGAAGGCGTCCGGCGCAAAACCGTCAAACGGCGCCGGGTCCACGTCGCTGGCGCGGGCCACCGTCACCACCTCGCGGCACAGCGCGCGCCACAGCGGCAGATAGTGTCGGTTGCCAAGCTGCTCCACGATCGTGTCGTTCGACATCGCGGTCGTGAACAGCAGCGACCCGATGGCCACCTTGCTCCACTTGTAGCCCATCAGGCGGTCCGTCCAGCCCGACTGCGGATCCACCTGACGCAGCAGCGTTTCCACCTGGCGCGAACGGGCCGTATTGGCGCCGTCGATCTCGCCCACCCGCAGACTGCCCAGGCCGCCGAACTGGATGCGGCCCGGCCCCACGTAGTCCGACGCAAAATTCACTAGCGCGCCCAGCGTACGCTCCTGCCCCACCACGCTGGCGATCGTCGCCTCGGTCAGGCCGTTCTGCAGCGCCAATACCCAGCCGTCCGCGCTCAGCCGCGGCGCGATCGACGCCATCGCCGGGCGGGTGTGCTGTCCTTTCACCGACAGCATGATCCGGGAATACGTCCCGTCCACCTCGGACGCCAGGCAGGCCTTCATCCGCGAAAACGTGCTGTTACCGTCCGGACCGACAACCTCCAGCCCGTGCGCGCGCACCGCCTCCACGTGCTCGGGCACCACGTCCACCAGCAGCACATCCTGACCGGCATCCGCCAGCTTTGCCGCCACCACGCCGCCAATGGCGCCGCCGCCCCATACAACAATCGGATCCTGACTCACTGCTTACCACTCCCTTGTTACCCGCGCGCCTTCAACGACGGCGTCAGGGAGAAATTCTGAAAGCAGCAGACATATAATTCAATTTCGAAATTTGATCGAATACTTGCGCCAAGCGCATGTATTTCTGCAAAGGGAAACCGGCATGAACTACCGCGCCTATGAAGCCCTGCACGCCTTCGTCGAAGGCGGCAGCGTCGCCCAGGCCGCGCTGCGCCTGCACCGCACTCAGCCCCAGGTCAGCCGCCTGCTGGCCCAGCTTGAAGAGGAAGCCGGCTTCGAAATCCTGCGCAAGACCGGCCGCCGCCTGGAATTGACCGACGACGGCCACGAGTTCTACAAGCGCGTCTACGGCCTGCTGCGCGCCCAGGACGCCGTGGCCGACTACGCCGAAGACATGCGCCAGGGCCGCCGCGACCGCGTCCGCGTCCTGGCCGCCAACCACATCATCGACGGCCTGGCCATCGAGGCCCTGGGCCGCTGCCGCCTGAAGACCCCCGACTTCACCGCCGCGCTCAACGCGCGCATGCCCGCAGAACTGCAATGGTGGCTGGCGCAACAGCAATTCGACCTGGCCCTGGTTCAGTTACCGCTGGAACACCCCGCCATCGAAACCGAATTGCTGTGCCAAAGCGAGATCGTCGCCGTCATGCACCCCAGCCATCCGTACGCCAGCCGCGCACAGATCGGCCCAGAAGACCTGCAGAATGAGCCATACATCAGCCTGGGTCGCCGCAGCATTCTTGAACAGCGCTGCCTGGCCGCCTTCGAAGCCACCAACGCCGCGGCGCATAGCGAGCTCGAGGTCTCCTTCAGCACCATGGCAATCCAGCTGGCGGCGATGAACTGCGGCATTGCACTGGCCGATCCCATGGCTACACTAGCCCAAAGGCACCTGGACATCGTCGTGAGAAGATTCCGCCCTGAAGTCAAGCTGCACTACGGCCTCGTGTTTCCCAAAGGCCAACGCCGCAGCTCTGCTACCGAGCAACTGGTCGATGAACTCCGCAAAGTTGCAAGGGAAAGGCTCCCCGAATTGCTACGACTTCTGGAGGGAACATAAGCCGTCGCAACGCGTGTCAAAATTCATCCAGTTTGGGAATCGAGAGCTTTCGATGTACATGAACTGGCGCGACCTTTAGCTCGATTTTCCTCTGGAAGTTCGATTTCGTGCGTCAAGCTCGGAGCGATCCGCCTTCTTCCCAGGAATGCAGCCTGTGCCTGTAACTGACGACCCGAGGCGCGAGACCAGCACACGACCGCCCGCCTCGCCCGGTATTGCTTATGCAGGCCGGATATGGCTGGCCAACGATAGTCGCTCTCGACCCGAGCCACCGTCGGCGACCAGCCGCTCTCGGCCAGAAGCGGACATCCGTAGCACCGGATGCAATTAGGCAGAATGCAAGCAGCCGCTCAATTCGCCGCGCCGTCGTCCCGCCTCTCTCGCAGCTTCTTCCATAAAGTTGTTCGCGAAATCCCCAGGAGCTTGGCCGCCTGACCCATATGGCCGCCAGATTCGGAAATGGCTTGCTGGATGGCACGCTGTTCGGCGTCAAACCGCGTAGCAGCCAAAACTGGCTGTTCCACAAGTTTGCTTTCGGGGAAGAGGTCGCCCCTTTGCAGTATGGCGTCATCCGCCATGACCGCCGCGCGCGCGATGCGATTCCTCAGTTCCCGCACATTACCGGGCCAGGCATACGCATGCATGGCCTGAAGGGCATCGGGGGACAAGGCGGCGCCCGTGTATGACTGCTCGGCAAGGATGGCACGCGCCAAACCCGGCAATGCGCCCGGGCGCTGCCGTAGCGGTGGCGTGGCCACTCTGGCCACCGCCAGCCGATAGAAGAGGTCGGCGCGGAAGGTGCCTTTTTCAATGGCCGCTTGAAGATCGATGCACGTGCTAGCTAGCACCCGGCAATGCGTCTGTCTGGGGACGCTGTCGCCCAGCGGCCGGTACTGGCCGTTTTCCAGAACGCCCAGCAGCGCGGCTTGCGCGCGCGGAGTCAGTTCGGTCACCTCGTCCAGATAAAGTGTACCGCCCGCCGCCTCCGAGAACAGACCTTCGCGCGCCGCGCTGGCTCCGCTGAACGCCCCTTTCAAATGACCGAACAACAGGCTTTCAATCAGATCGGTCACCAAGGTGGCGCAGTTGACGGCCACAAAAGGCCCCGACGCAAAAGACGAACGCGCGTGGATATAACGCGCGGCACGGTCCTTGCCGGAGCCTGTCTCGCCTTCCAGCAACACGGGCAGGGAACTGGCAGCAAGGCGTTCAAGCTCCTGCGCCAGAGGTAAGGTTTCCTCGTGCAACGCGTAGGGGTTTAAAAACACC
>Ga0307412_10000371_pt1 | contig 28024 bp, 29 predicted proteins | sample DK1Cmetagenome_3_FD_203823 | JGI IMG/M metagenome (GOLD analysis project Ga0307412, IMG submission 203823) | Maize rhizosphere microbial communities from greenhouse at UC Davis, California, United States - DK15-C-1 | ecosystem: Host-associated > Plants > Roots > Rhizosphere > Soil | place: USA...
CATCGTTGACGGGCACGTGGACCGCATGCAGATCGTGGCGGCGGGCAAAACGTTCAGGAACCGTCATGACCATGTCGGTCTGCTGCAGCACCTGGGAAGCCATCAAATAATGTTGCGAGCGCAGGGCGATCTTGCGCTGGATGCCTATTTTACCGAGGGCCAGGTCGACATAGCCGAGGCCGTTGCGGCGACTGGAAATATGCACATGGGTCTGGGCCAGGTAATCGTCAAGACTGAGCTTCTCCTTGCCTGCCAACGGATGGCCCTTGCGCATGGCGCACACGTAACGGTCTTCCATCAGCTTGACGTGGCGCACCTGCGGGTCAGTGTTGAGCGGGGCGTCGACCGCGAAGTCCAGGCGTCCGGCGGCCAGTTCCTTGGTGGTTTCCCGACGCTTGGACAGGAAACTCTCGATGGCCACTGTCGGCGCCAGGCGGCGCAAGCGTTGGAACAGCGGCGGCAGGATCACGCCTTCGGTGAGGTCGGTCATGCTGATGCGGTAGGTCTTGACGGCTTGTAGCGGATTGAAGATCCGGCTTTCCTGCACCGACACCCGTAGCAGCGACAAGGCGTTGCGTACCGGCCCGATAATATTCTGGGCCATGGGCGTGGGCACCATCCCTTGGGCCGTGCGCACGAACAGCGGGTCGTTGAAGGTCTCGCGCAAGCGCGCCAGGGCGTTGGACACGGCCGGCTGAGTGATACCGACGATCTGCCCGGCGCGGGTCAGGTTGGCTTCGGTGTAGATGGCATCGAAGACAATGAAAAGGTTGAGGTCGACCTTGCTCAGATTCATGGCGCTGCACTCTTATTCTTGGGCTTGTATGAGGTGCCGGGTGGCGATGCAAATCAGTGAACCATATATCGGTGATGAATGTTAATACACGCCGAGAATAGGTTAGGTAAATTTTCGTAGCTCAACTAGCATCGATTCCATGACCTAAAAACAACCTCTGCCAGAAGGTGCTGCCGATGGATTTTGCCTACTCCCCCAAGGTTCAGGAACTGCGCGAGCGCGTCACGGCGTTCATGGATGCCTACGTCTACCCGGCCGAAGCGGTGTTCGAGCGCCAGGTAGCGGAAGGTGATCGCTGGCAGCCCACGGCCATCATGGAAGAACTCAAGGCCAAGGCAAAAGCCGAGGGCTTGTGGAACCTGTTCCTGCCGGAATCCGAACTGGGTGCCGGCCTGACCAACCTGGAATACGCGCCGCTGGCGGAAATCATGGGACGTTCGTTGCTGGGGCCGGAGCCGTTCAACTGCTCGGCACCGGACACTGGCAACATGGAAGTCCTCGTGCGCTACGCCAATGAAGAACAGAAGCAACGCTGGCTCGAGCCGCTGCTGCGGGGCGAGATTCGCTCGGCCTTCGCCATGACCGAGCCGGACGTCGCCTCTTCGGACGCCACCAACATGGCCGCCCGCGCCGAGCGCGATGGCGATCAATGGGTGATCAACGGCAAGAAATGGTGGACTTCAGGTGCCTGCGATCCGCGCTGCAAGATCCTGATCTTCATGGGCTTGAGCAACCCCGACGCGCCACGCCATGCCCAGCACTCGATGATCCTGGTGCCGGTGGACACCCCCGGGGTAAAAATCGTCCGGCCATTGCCGGTGTTCGGCTACGACGATGCGCCCCATGGTCATGCCGAAGTGCTGTTCGATAACGTGCGGGTGCCGTACGAAAACGTCCTGCTGGGTGAAGGCCGCGGCTTTGAGATTGCCCAGGGGCGCCTGGGCCCGGGGCGGATTCACCATTGCATGCGCTCGATCGGCATGGCGGAACGCGCCTTGGAATTGATGTGCCAGCGCGCCGTCAGCCGCACCGCATTCGGCAAACCGCTTGCACGCCTGGGCGGTAACATCGACAAGATCGCCGATTCGCGGATGGAAATCGACATGGCGCGCCTGCTGACCTTGAAGGCGGCGTACATGATGGACACCGTCGGTAATAAAGTGGCGAAGAGTGAAATTGCCCAGATCAAGGTCGTTGCGCCTAACGTGGCCTTGAAAGTCATCGACCGGGCGATCCAGATCCACGGCGGCGCCGGGGTTTCCAACGATTTCCCGCTGGCCTATATGTATGCCATGCAACGCACCTTGCGCCTGGCCGACGGCCCGGATGAAGTCCACCGCGCTGCTATCGGCAAGTTCGAGATCGGCAAATATGTGCCCAAGGAGATGCTGCGTAGCGGGCGCTGACACTCATTCACGCTGATACCGCCATCGCGAGCAGGAATCGCAAATCCACTGTGGGAGCGAGCCTGCTCGCGATGGCGTCCGCCTGGACAGCGAATCAGCTCATTCCTTGACGCTCATGTATTCCTCGGCCCAACGGATATATTCCTCGGGCTGGGTGTAGGTGTGGGTCAGTTCGGTGGCGCTCAGGTCTGATGCCTGGGTAAAGATCTGACGCTGCTCCCGCAGGCTGTCATAGGTGGCCTTGATCGCCGCAAAATAGGCGCCGTGGCCATCGATCGTGACGCGAACGCCCAGTTCGGCCAGGCGTTTATCATCCCGCAGCAACGGATTGCCATAGGTCACGAGCATCAAGGGGACGTTCAGGTTTTCGCTGATCTGTTCCAAATGCTCGAAGTCTTGCACGCCCACCATGCAGATCCCGTCCGCGCCGGCCCGTTCGTATTGCCGGGTGCGGCTGATGATTTCCTGGACCGGCAGGATCCCGGCATTGGTGCGGGCAATGATCGCCATTTCCGAATCGACCCGTGCCTCCAATGCCGCGCGGATCTTGCCGACGCCTTCGGCCACGCTGATCAGGTCGGTGGATTTGCGGCCAAACTGGGCTGGCAGCAAGGTGTCTTCGATAGTCAGCGCAGCCACGCCAGCGCGCTCGAGTTCGATGATGGTACGCATCACGTTCAGTGCGTTGCCGTAGCCATGGTCGGCGTCGGCAATGAACGGCAACTGGGCCACGCGGCCAATGCGAGTCGCCTGCTCGGCAAATTCACTGAGGGTGATCAATGCGAAGTCCGGCGCGCCCAATACCTGCAACGACGCCACCGAGCCTCCCAGGATGCCCACTTCGAAACCCAGGTCAGCGGCGATGCGCGCCGACATCGGATCAAACACCGAGGCGGTGTGATAGCAGGTCTTGGAAGCCAGCAATTGGCGAAAGCTGCGACGCAAATCTTGATGGGAAAGCCTGGACATATGAGATCCACCAATGGAATGGAAAGGCTTGAGCAAAAGTGTCAACGCCGAAAGATCCAAAGGCTATCACGTGGCAAGCGCAGAGATGATGACGAATGCGTATAGGCGATGCCGTTATGGCATCAGGCCAGAGCCCGCCGGCTGGGAAGCCTGTAACACGCCGCTTACGCTGCAACCGCTCGTTGTCCCTGCCAGGGCAATGTCACGGCGCGTACGGTGTCGCCCGGCTGCACTTGCAGGCGTTTGGCGGTGACGCGGTCGACGAGCAGGCTATGGCCGTGTTGATGGGCGCGGGCGCTGGTGACGCGGCAGTTTTCCAGGCGTCGGTTATGAATCAGCCAGGTCGGGGCCTGTTCGTCCGGTGTACCGATCGCCAGCGTCAGCGGCTGGCTGTCGCGCACGCTACGGATCTTCGACACCGGCGCCTCGACCACCGGGCCGCCGTCGAAAATATCAATGTATCCCTTATGGGCGAAACCCTCGGCACTGAGGATTTTCAAGGCCGGTTCGGTGTTGGGGTGAGCCTTGCCAATCACGGCCTGGGCTTGTTCGGTGAGCAGGCAGGTATACAGCGGCTGACGCGGCATCAATTCGGCGATGAATGATTTGTTACCCATGCCGGACAGCTGATCGGCGTAGCTGAAATCCTTCTGGAAGAAGTGCCTTCCCAGGCTGTCCCAAAAAGGCGAGCGGCCCTGTGCATCGGCGTGGCCGCGCAGTTCGGCAATCAGCTTTTCGCCAAACAGGCTGGGGAACTCGGCGACGAACAACAAGCGCGCCAAGGACAGCAGCCGGCCGTTATGGCCCCGACGCTGCTCGGGCCGCAGGAACAACGAGCAGATTTCCGATTGCCCGGTCATTTCATTGTTGAGGAACAATGTCGGGATCTGACGCTGGATGCCCAGTTCAGGCGCTGAACTGACCGTCACGCCGACGCGATAGTTGTACCAGGGTTCGCGAACCCCGACGGCCCCGGTCAGCGCACTTATGCCTACCACTTGCCGATCATCGTCCTCGAGCACAAACAGGTAGTCGGCATCAGCCCGTTCGACCTGTCCGGCAAAGGTACGCTGGGCCCAGCGCAGACGATGCGCCAGACGCTCCTCGTTGGCCGGCAAGCTGGTGAAGCCCGGGCCGGCGCAGCGGGCCAGGTCCAGTAACGCAGGCAGGTCTGTCAGGGCGACGGGACGGACGATCATGAAGCGGCTCCTTCTTCATGCCCGGCGCGGTGTCGAGGGGCGGCATGCAATTCGATCGATCTCACAGGCTCACCACTCGGATCCGCTCACCCTCGGTGATTCCCAGCGCCACCAGCATGTCAGGGTGCAGTGCCACCGGGCCCTCGCCACTGACGTCCAGGTCGGCGATGATGGCCCGATAACCCGCGAGGCCATCGTTGCTCACCAGATACCGCCCACGGGCATCGATTACTCGGCTTTGCCGGGTGATGACCGAGCGACTTTGGACGATCGAGCGAATGTTCGTGGTTCGACCGTGCAACGTCGGCCCACCGTCGAAGAGGTCCACATAGCTGTTGGTTTCGAAACCCTCGCGCTCGAGTATGTCGAACGCCTCCTGGCCGTCGGGGTGCACCCGGCCGATGCAGGCCTGGGCCGCCTCCGGCAACATCGGCACATAAATCGGATACTGCGGCATCAATTCAGCGAGAAAGGTGCGGCTCTGCAGGCCGCACAGGCGTTCGGCTTCGGTGTAGGGCAGGTCGAAGAAGTGCTGGCCGATGGCGTCCCAGAACGGAGAGCGGCCATCTTCACTGCTGAAACCGACGATTTCCGTAATGACCGATTCGGCAAAGCGCCGGGGATGAGCGCCAATGAACATCAACCGCGCCCGGGACAGCAACTCCGATTCCGGGGTGCGCACGCGAGTCGCGTCGATGTGGAAACCGCGCAGCAATGTCTGGCCGCTGAGGTCCTGGCACAACGACAGCGCCGGCACGCCGTGGTGGATGTTCAGTTCCCGGGACTCGCTGGAAAATGGTCGGTGGCGAAGGCTGAAGAACGGTTCGGTGCAACCGGTGCTGGCGATGATCTCCGAACAACCCACCAAGTGGCCGGACGCGAGGTTCTGCAAGACAAAGAAATAGTTTTCCCCGCCCGGCGCCTGCACGTCCGCTTCGAACGAGGCACACGAGCCGAGGATTTTCTCCCGCAGGCGATCCGTGTCGTCTGGAAGCGAAGTGACACCCACCAGGCTGTCGCGGGCCAGTTGCTGCAGTTGCGGCAAATCGGATAACTGAACTGGACGTAAGGCCAGCATGGATTGCACTCCTGTTCCAGAGAACCCGATGATCTACACCGGGCTTGACGATCACTGTCGATGTCCACGCGTTGAAGCTGAAAACTGATTGATCACCGTCGCGTCATAGGAGCGGTGCGAGATAGGCGCTCCAAGTCCGTATCGATTCGGGACTGCGCAGCAGGTCATTGCGCACTTCGATCAATACCGAATCGAGGCCGCGTCCGTCGCCGTGTACCGGTACTGTCATGTCACTCAGGGGGCTGACTTTGTAAGGTTGATTACCGGCGGCCCGCAGCGAATGTCGCCCCAACCCTTCGACGATGCGCCGGGCATATTCCCCGGCGTCGCCAAACAGCACCCCGGCCTCGAGGGCACGCGGTTGGCCGTAGAACACCGGTGTGAAACTGTGAATGCCCACTACCCGCACGGTCCGCTTATCCGCCAGGCGCTGGTCGATCAACGCCTTTAACTGATCATGAAATGGATGAAAGAGGCACCGCTGCCGGTATTCGCGCGTAGCGTCGTCCAGGGACTGGTTGCCGGGAATCTGATAAATCTCACTTTGGGCCGGGATGCTGTCGGCGACGTGAAGTGGACGATTCAGGTCGATCAACAGCCGCGAGTAGTTGGCGGACAGCAACGTTGCGCCGAGGGTTTCGGACAGCCGTTCAGCCAGGGCCAGGGCGCCGATATCCCAGGCAATATGTTCCTGGGCGGCCGTTTCATCCAGGCCGAGGTCATTCAGCGCGCTTGGGATGAAGCGGCTGGCGTGTTCGCACACCAGCAGCAACGGATGATCGGAATCTTCCCGCAGCAATCGGAAAGCAGGCTTGGTGTACAGACCCGCCTCAGCACATTCAATGGATTCACGCATAGTGTTTACAAGGCTCGGCAAATGACAGCGTCTGGGTCGAGGCCAATTTCCGGGCGTTAAAGGCGAACCAGGTCCCAGCCAACAGGCCGGGCAAGGCTTCGAGTACAGCCTGATCGCGCGGCGGTCCCATGACCTGGCGTTCCGATGGCGTCAAAACCAGGCATGGATCGGTGATCTGGTCTCTGGAGAGAGGCATCCGTGCTCCTTGCCTGGATGAGTGTCGAATTCTTTCATAACGCTCAAAATAGTATTTGGGCAGCAGGTGCTACGTGTCCAGAGGTTTTTACGTTCCGTTTAAAAAGCCAGAAAGTATCTACAGAAGCCTTGTAGGACAAGGGTTTGGCTGGAGCGTCGTCATATGTCAGGCATAGCCTTTTTCAGTGTCGGAAATTACGCCTTTTTGTCTCGGTTATTTGATTTCATATAAGGTGCTGTACAAGAAAATCAGGGATTGTTCCTGCCATGACTCTTCGCCAAACCGAGTATCCCGCGTGCAAGCCACTCGCCTGACCCTGATGTGCCACGGCCGCACCGCCGCCCAGAAAGCCGCGCGTTTCGGTTTGGATGAACCCTTGGATACCGGCTGGCTGGCGAAGCGCCCTGGCATCGGGCGTGAGTACCGCAACGTCCGCCATCTGCTATGCGGGCCGGAGCTGCGGGCACGTCAGACGGCCGCGCTGCTGGGGGACGAGCCGCAGACGATCCAGGCCCTGGCCGATTGTGATTTTGGCCAGTGGCGCGGATTGTCCGTTGATGAATTGCTCAAGACCGAACCGCAACTGCTTCAAGCCTGGCGCGACGACCCGGATGCCGCACCCCATGGGGGTGAGTCGGTCTCCCGGCTGTGCCGCCGCGTCGGTGATTGGCTGGCAACCCTGGAAAACACACCGGGCCACTACCTGGCAGTGACCCATCCGTTCGTGATTCGCGCCGCGCTGGTGAATGTGCTGGGTTGTCCCATGGCCACGCTCAACCGGATCGACATCGAACCGCTGGGCGTCGTCGACCTGCGCTTCAACGAAGTCTGGCGATTGCGCCTACAGGAGCCAGCGTAAGTGAAGAAATTATCAGTGATAGGCATCGGCGCCGGTGACCCGGATCACCTGACGATGCAGGCGGTGAAGGCCTTGAACCAGGTGGATGTGTTTTTTCTCATGGACAAGGGGCCCGCCAAGGAGATGCTGCTGGATCTGCGCCGCGAAATCTGTCAACGCTACATCATCGGTCGTACCTACCGTTTCGTCGAAGCCTACAGTCCAGAGCGCCAACGCGACGACACGGACTACACAGCGAGCGTCGAAGCATTGAACCGTGCGAAGCAGACCACCTTCGAAAGGTTGATCGATGAAGAGTTATCTGACGGGCAGCATGGCGGTTTCCTGGTGTGGGGCGATCCGTCGTTGTACGACAGCACCTTGCGCATCCTGCAGGCGATCCTCGACGCGGGACGCTGTGCCTTCGAATTCGATGTGATCCCCGGCATCACCAGCGTCCAGGCCCTTGCGGCGAAGCATAAAGTGCCGTTGAACACGATTGGCGGTTCGCTGGAGATCACCACCGGACGTCGGTTGGCGGCGGGGCAGGTGGGCGACGCGGCAAGCGTCGTGGTGATGCTTGATGCCGGAGATGCCTACCAGTGCGTGAGCGATCCCGATACGCGGATCTATTGGGGCGCCTATGTGGGAACGCCAGATGAACGGCTGATCGCCGGGCGGTTGGGCGACGTGGCCGACGATATCGAGCGCACGCGTAAGGCGGCGCGAGAAGAGCATGGCTGGATCATGGACACATACCTGCTGCGCAGGCGTTGATTGCAGATTCGATCCAACCGTGGCGAGGGAGCTTGCTCCCGCTGGGTTGCGCAGCGACCCCGACATCTGACAGTCATACGCTTAATCTTGCGCCTGCTTCGCAGTTGAGCGGGAGCAAGCTCCCTCGCCACAAAGGTATGGCCTTGGACGCGGCGCATCTTCAGCCCCGGCCAAACCGCTCCCGATACACCGATGGCGCCACGCCTACCACGCTGCGGAACGCTACGCGAAAACTTTCCACCGAACGATAGCCACATAGCTGGGCGATGTTGTCGGTGTTGTCTGCGGTGCTTTCCAACAGTTCCCGGGCCCGGGCCAAGCGTTCATGTTGCAGCCAGGCCTTGGGCGATACACCGCAGGCTTGGGTGAAGCGGCGCAGGAAGGTCCGTTCGCTCATCGCCGCGCGGCTCGCCAATTCGCGCACGCCCAGCGGTTCGTGGAGATGCTCGCGGGCCCACTGCATGACGCTGGACAAATCACCGCGTGGCGTGCGGCTGACCGGTGAGGGGATGAATTGTGCCTGGCCGCCGGTGCGTTGTGTCGGCATGACCAGCCGACGCGCCACGGCATTGGCGACCTGGGCACCGAAGTCCCGGGCTACCAGGTGCAGGCACGCATCGATGCCCGCGGCGCTGCCAGCGGAAGTAATGAGCTGGCCCGAGTCGACATAGAGCACATCCGGGTCGACCCGAATGGCAGGATAGCCTTGCGCCAGTTCGTCGGTGTAGCGCCAGTGCGTCGTTGCCGCCAAGCCATCGAGCAGTCCAGTGGCCGCCAGGACGAACGCCCCGGAGCAGATCGACAGCAAGCGGGCACCGCGGGCGTGGGCACGGCGCAGGACGAGGAGCAGGGCATCGGAGGGCGGTTCGCTGCGGCTGCGCCAGCCTGGCACGATGATGGTCCGGGCGGTGTCGAGCAGCTCCATGCCGCCATCGGCCAGGACTTGGAAGCCGCCCATGGCGCGCATCGGACCGTCGTCGACGGCGACGATGCGGTGCTCATACCAGGGGAAATCGAACTCGGGCCGGGCCAATCCGAAGATTTCCACGGCGACACCGAATTCGAATGTGCACAAGCCGTCATACGCGAGGATGGCGACCAGGCCGGGAGCAGGCTGCATTTGGCGGAAAATTCCCACAGAGTGTCTTGTGCGCCACTGTAGCGGTTAGCGTCGGGGGGATAAAGTCTGTTCCAGTCTTCATTTGTCCCGGAGTAACCACGCATGACCAGTCTTGTTAGCGAAGTGCCTGCTGCCCCATCCGACCTCGCCCTGCAGCATTTCAGCCGTCGCCTGATGTTCGAAACCGATTGTTCCGATGTGCATGCCAGCCAAGCGGCGGGCACCATCGATTTTGTCCTGGTGGACGTGCGCGGACCGCTGGCTTACGAACGCGGGCATGTGCCAGGGGCGATAAATCTCCCAACCCGGACCCTCACCGCCGAGGCGTTGGCGGCCTACCCCAAGGCCACGCTGTTCGTGGTGTATTGCGCCGGCCCGCATTGCAACGGTGCGAACAAGGCCGCGGTGCGCCTGGCAACGCTGGGTTACCCGGTCAAGGAAATGATCGGCGGGGTCATGGGCTGGCTCGATGAGGGTTTTCGCCTGACCGGTTCCGTCGAGCGCGTGGCGGAAAAGGCGATCAGCTGCGATTGCTGAAAGCTTGCTCCCGCTGGGCCCTGTAGGAGCTGGCGAAGCCTGCGATCTTTTGATCTTTGATCTTTTGAAAAGATCGCAGCCTCGTTTCACTCGGCAGCTCTACGCAGCTCCCAGGCAGTATTTCTATAACTATTTGTCGCTTCGACGTAATTTCCCTCCTGGGTGCATCTCTAGACTCCGGGCCACTTCGGTTTTCATCGACCGAACGCTGTTTCCGATTCTGCCTATAACGATCAATAAATACCTGCGCACTCAGGAGCAAAAATGAAGAAGCTAGCCATGTTCGGTGCCCTCGCACTGTCCGTATTGTCATTCTCGGCCGTGGCCGAAGACGCCAAGCCGATCCGTCTCGGGATCGAGGCGGGTTATCCGCCGTTTTCGATGAAAACCCCTGATGGCAAGTTGGCCGGTTTCGATGTGGACATCGGCGACGCGCTGTGCGCACAGATGAAGGTCAAGTGCACGTGGGTCGAGCAGGAATTCGACGGCCTGATCCCGGCGCTGAAGGTCAAGAAAATCGACGCGATCCTGTCGTCCATGACCATCACCGACGATCGCAAGAAAAACGTCGACTTCACCATCAAGTACTACCACACCCCGGCGCGTTTCGTGATGAAGCAAGGCTCCGACGTCAAGGACCCGCTGACCGAGCTCAAGGGCAAGAAAGTCGGTGTGCTGCGCGCCAGCACCCATGATCGCTTCGCAACCGAGGTGCTGGTGCCAGCGGGGATCGACCTGGTGCGCTACGGCTCCCAGCAGGAGGCCAACCTGGACATGGTTTCCGGTCGCCTCGACGCGACGCTGGCCGACTCCGTCACCCTTGACGAAGGCTTCCTGAAGACCGACGCCGGCAAAGGCTTTGCCTTCGTGGGGCCGACCTATGAAGACGCGAAATACTTCGGCGGCGGCGCCGGTATCGCGGTGCGCAAGGGCGACCAGGCGCTTGCCGAGAAATTCAACGCTGCCATCACCGAAATCCGCGCCAATGGCACGTACAAGAAAGTCCAAGACAAATACTTTGCCTTTGACGTCTACGGGCATTAATCGCTGACGTCACCAGGTGGCCCGCCGCTGACCCGGCCGGCCACCTTTTTCATGGGCGATTGTCTTACCCTGCGCCTGTCGAGAAACCGATATCTGGAGAGCCTATGCAACGCATCGACCATACCTTGCCCTGGAGCCACCTGGGCACGGAACGTTCGCTCAGCGTGTTTCGTTACGGCCACGGCCCGCGCAAGGCGTATATCCAGGCCAGCCTGCACGCCGATGAATTACCCGGCATGCGCACGGCATGGGAATTGAAACAACGCCTCAACACGCTTGAAGCCCAAGGCCTGCTCAAGGGCGTGATCGAACTCGTGCCGGTGGCCAATCCGATCGGCCTGGACCAGCACCTGCAAAGCGCCCACATGGGGCGTTTCGAACTGGGCAGTGGCAAGAACTTCAACCGATCCTTCGTTGAACTCAGTGCCCCGGTGGCGCAGCGCGTCGGTGAACGCCTCGGGGATGACCCGGCCGCGAATATCACCTTGATTCGCCAGACCATGATCGAGGTGCTGGATGATCTCCCGCCGCCCCCGTCTCAGCTCGAAGCCTTGCATCGGCTGTTACTGCGCCACGCTTGCGACGCCGATGTCACCCTGGACCTGCACTGTGATTTCGAGGCTGCGATCCACTTGTACGCCTTGCCGCAACAGTGGCCGCAATGGCGCTCATTGGCCGCGCGGTTGAAGGCTGGCGTGGCGTTGCTGTGTGAAGATTCCGGCGGCAGTTCGTTCGATGAGTCTTGCTCGACGCCGTGGTTGCGCCTGGCGAAGATTTTTCCGCAAGCAGCGATTCCACCGGCCAACCTGGCGACGACGCTGGAACTCGGCAGCATGGGCGACACCCGGGTGGAGCAGGCCCAAGCCAATTGCGAAGCCATCCTCGGGTTCCTGGCGGAACAGGGCTTTATCGGCGGTGACTGGCCGGCCGCGCCGCAAGCGTGCTGCGAAGGTTTTCCATTCGAAGGCACCGAGTACCTGTTCGCGCCGCACCATGGCGTGGTCAGCTTTTTGCGCGAAGCGGGCGAATGGGTGGAGCGGGGCGATCCACTGTTCGAAGTGGTCGATCCGTTGAATGACCGGGTCACCGTTGTTCCTGCCGGCACGTGCGGGGTATTGTTCGCACTGGATCGCGGACGCTACACCCAGCCGGGCATCTGGCAGGCGAAAATCGCCGGGCGCGAGCCGATTCGGGCGGGGAAATTGATCAACGACTGATGAGTGCGGTCTACCTCACCGCACGGTCGTTGCCGTGCGGCTATCCAATGATGGAGGAAGACTGATGCTCAAAGCGTTCGCCCTGTTTCTGCTGCTGGTATCCGTCGGCGTGCAGGCTCAACCTTCGCTGCATACCGACTTGCCACTCAACTACCTGGCCCGCGCTGACGAAAAGGCCGGGAACCGACCGCTGGTGATTTTCCTGCACGGGTCGGGCAGCAACGAAGAGGACCTGCTCAGGCTTGCAGACGAACTGCCCGAGCACTACAACTACCTATCGGTGCGGGCGCCCAAGGCTATGGAGCCGGGGCACTATCAGTGGTTTGCGAAAAAGGGCGAGGGTGCGTACGACGGTGACACATCCGACCTGAAGGCCAGCGGCCAGATGCTCCTGGAGTTCATCGACAAGGCCCGGGCCAAATACCCGACTGATGCGAGCAACGTCTACCTGGTGGGGTTCAGCCAGGGGGCGATGATGAGCTACGAAGTCGCCTTGCGACACCCCGAAGCCGTTGGCGGTATTGCCGCGATGGGCGGGCGGGTCCTGCCGGTGCTGCGGGCCGAACTGACCCCCGATGAATCGCGGCGGGCGCTCGCGGTGTTCATCGGTCACGGAACAGTGGATCCGATCATTCCCTACCGTGACGGCACCGACGCCGACACATTCCTCAAGACCCTGGCCCTGGAGCCGGAATTCCATGCCTATCCAGGCCTCGGCCACAGCATCAGTGCGCAGGAAGTGAAGGATCTGCGGGCCTGGCTGGAGCGCCTCAATCCCTGATATGCACCCCGGATCCCTGTGGGAGCGGGCTTGCTCGCGAAAGCGGTGGTTCAGCCGGAGTCGATGCTGAATGTGCCGCCGCCTTCGCGAGCAGGCTCGCTCCCACAAAACTGCAGCAAATCATCACTTGCCGCTGGCGATCTGCTTCACCAGCGCTTCATGACCGGCCTGGTCGCTGGCCCTGGAAATGATCTGCACCACGGCCATGCGCGTGCCGGAAGCGCCGATCAACGTGGTATCCAACGTTGGCCCGCCACCCTGCGTGGCCTTGGTATCGAGCTGACGCAGGCCCAGGCCCGTGGTTTTCTGGGTCAGGCTCTGTTCGCCGAGGATCTTGGCATCCGGTAGGGCCTTGGTTTTCTGGACGGCGAAGTTGGCGAAGGTGGTATCCAGGAAGGCGGTGTCGTTGTCCTTCACATTCGCCCCGTCGACCAAGGTGTTTTCGGCCGTGATCACCACCGTTCTGGTGGTGGCATTGCTGTACATCGTACCGGCGGCCCCGGCGGTCCCCTGCGCCACATCCCCGGCGGACAAGGGCGTCGCCGTGAAGCCCTTGGGCAGGCTGAAGCTGAATTTGCCGCCCAACATCGAGATCTTCTGGACGGGCGCTTGCGCCACGGCCTTGGGCTGGGCAGCCAGCGCAGGCAATGCGACGAGGCTGGCGATGGCCGTCAGCAGCAGGGCGGCGGCGTTTTGACTCAGCGATGACATTCAAATGCTCCACGGGTGGTCGTGCTTGAGGACCGATCATCCCATGGTCGTCGCCCCGGACTCCACTGCGCTGATCAAATGCAAGCGCGAACGCACTCCGTGATGGCTAGGGACGCCGGCCGGGGCGGCTCAGTCCGGTTCGACGTCCAGTTGCAGGCTGTCGTCGGCCAGGCGCTCGGTACGCCGGACGATGCCGCTGATGCGCCGGCCTTCGGCGCGGAACACCACGATCTGGGCTTTCGCCAGGTCTTCGGGCAGCGGCGGGCGTACATGCAGGGCAAACCACGGCGGCTCGCCATCGTCGAGACGCTTGACCTCGAATTGGCAGTCGACGCTTTTGGTCTCGCGGCCGAACAGCGTGTCGAGACCGTAATCAAGATGATTGTTTGCGGCGGGTTTTGGGTCCATCGGCAATCTCCTGTGGGGGCTCGGCTATTGTTCAAGTGAGTCTTCCCACGGCGGAAAAATTCCGTCGGATGCGCTGCGAATGATTGCGACTGGCGGTGGACGGTGGGGGTTGCTGGTAGAATCACCCACCTTGACTTACGAGAGGTATGCCCATGAGCGAGCCGATTCGCCTGACCCAGTACAGCCACGGTGCCGGTTGCGGCTGCAAGATTTCGCCCCAGGTGCTGGAAGTGATCCTGGCCGGCAGCGGCGCGCAGAATCTTGACCCCAAGCTTTGGGTGGGCAATGCCTCCCGGGACGATGCGGCGGTCTACGCCATCGACGAGGAGCGCGGGGTGGTCTCGACCACCGACTTCTTCATGCCGATCGTCGACGATCCGTTCGACTTCGGCCGCATCGCCGCCACCAACGCCATCAGCGATATCTACGCCATGGGCGGCGATCCGCTGATGGCGATTGCGATCCTCGGCTGGCCGGTCAACGTCCTGGCCCCGGAAGTCGCCCGGGAGGTGATCCGCGGTGGTCGCTCGGTGTGCGATGAGGCGGGCATTCCCTTGGCGGGTGGGCACTCGATCGATGCGCCAGAGCCGATTTTCGGCCTGGCAGTGACGGGGCTCGTGCAGAAGCGCCATATGAAACGCAACGATACCGCTGTCGCCGGGTGTCGCCTGTACCTGACCAAACCCCTGGGTATCGGCATCCTCACCACGGCGGAAAAGAAAGGCAAGCTGCGCGCCGCCGACGTGGGCCTGGCCCGCGATTGGATGTGCACGCTCAACAAGCCCGGCAGCCGTTTCGGCAAGCTCGACGGCGTGGCCGCGATGACCGATGTCACGGGCTTCGGCTTGCTCGGGCACTTGGTGGAGATGGCCGATGGCAGCCAGCTCACCGCGCGCATCCGTTATGACGCGGTGCCGCGCTTGCCGGGCGTCGAGTATTACCTGGACCTGGGCTGTGTACCGGGCGGCACGTTGCGCAACTATGACAGTTACGCGAGCAAGGTCGGCCGTGTCCAGGAGTTGCACAAGCGCGTGCTGTGCGACCCGCAGACCAGCGGCGGCCTGCTGATTGCCGTCACGCCAGAAGGTGAAGGCGAATTCCTGCAGGTCGCCGCCGAGCTGGGCCTTGCACTGGAACCGATTGGCGAATTGGTCGAGCGACAGACCCACGCGGTCGAGGTGTCTTGATGCCCAACGACATTACCGATTACCGCGATATCTTCCTTAACGATCGTCCGATGATGGATACCCGTGCGCCCGTCGAGTTCGTCAAGGGTGCATTCCCCGGTGTGGTCAACCTGCCGCTGATGACCGACATCGAACGGCAACGGGTTGGCACCTGTTACAAACAGCAAGGACAGCAGGCCGCCATTGTCCTGGGGCATCAGCTGGTCTCCGGTGAAACCAAGGCCCAGCGCATCCAGGCCTGGGCCGACTTCGCCCGGTCTCATCCGGACGGGTTGCTCTATTGCTTCCGTGGCGGCTTGCGCTCGCAAATTGTCCAGCAATGGCTCAAGGACGAAGCCGGTATCGACTACCCCCGTGTCGGCGGCGGCTACAAGGCCATGCGTACCTTTTTGCTCGAAACCGTCGAGCAGGCCGCAACCCAGTGCGACCTGGTCTTGCTGGGTGGCATGACCGGCACGGGCAAGACCGAAGTGCTGGCGCAACTGCCCAATGCGCTTGACCTGGAGGGTTGCGCCAACCATCGCGGTTCGAGCTTTGGCAAGCGCGCCACCGGACAGCCGTCCAACATCGATTTCGAGAACCTGCTGGCGGTGGATGTGCTGAAAAAGCGCGCTGCCGGCATCGAGCAGTTCGTGCTGGAAGACGAAAGTCGGATGGTGGGCAGTTGCGCCGTCCCGCTGCCGTTGTACCAGCGCATGCAGCAGGTGCCGATGGTCTGGCTGGAAGACAGCCTTGAGCGGCGGGTCGAGCGAATCCTGCAGGACTACGTGATCAACCTGTGCGCCGAGTTCATCAACGTGCATGGCGACGAAGGTTTCGCTTTGTTTTCCGAGCGACTGCTGTCGAGTCTCGGCAACATTCACAGGCGCCTGGGTGGCGACCGTCATCGGCGATTGATGGACATCATGGAAGCCGCCCTGGGCGAGCAGGCCAGCACGGGTGCCGTCGATTTGCATCGCGGCTGGATCGAAGGCCTGCTGCGCGAATACTACGACCCGATGTACGTGTTCCAGCGGGAGAAGAAGGGCGGGCGGATCGAGTTCGCCGGGGAGCGGCTGGCGGTGTTGGAATATCTGACTGAGCGCGCCGCTCGAGGCGGATGAGGCAGTACTCTTTAGCAAGGGCACCGAAGCATTGTGGGAGCGGGCTTGCTCGCGAATAGGCCCGCATGTTCAACATCATCGCTGACTGTTACGCCGCCTTCGCGAGCAAGCCCGCTCCCACAGTCAGGGTTCGTCGACACATCGAGTTGGCGGTTTAGGTCGGGCACGTCTCCTGCCCGTTATCCAGCCCTTGCTTGTAGCTCTGGCTGGTCAGGCTGGCCTTGCCGTTGTGCCAGGTCAGTGTCAGCACGTACAGCGAATCGAAATCGCTCGACGCCCAGTCATCGGTGATCTTGAGCCGCTTGCCCACCGCTTCGCCCGCGACCTTGTTGATCAGTTCCGGCAAGTAGCCGTGGGACCAGGCGGTATAGATGGTGGCGTTGTGGTATTTGTCATGCAGTAATTCATCGGCCAGGTCGCTGGTGTCGTTGGCCGAATATTCGATGTTCACCGGCAGGCCCAGCTTGATGGCGCTGGGACTGATGGTCATCAGCGGGCGGATGTAGCTGTAGGAATTGTCCAGCTCACCTTCTTCGACATTCCGGGTAGGGTTGGCGGCGAATACGTAGTCGGCCTTGCCGAATTTTTCCGGCAACAAGGTCGCCAGGTCGATGGCGCGATTCAGCCCTTGGCAATTGAGCTGGCCCAGGCCTCCGGCGGGTTTCTCGGCGTGGCGCAGGAACACCAGGGTCTGCACGCCATCGGCTGGCTGGGCGCGGCTCACGCTGGATTCCAGTGACAACACCAGTCCACAGGACACCAGCAGCGTCGGCAGCATCAGCCACGAACGGCTTTTGAGGTAACGGGCGAATTTCTCTGGCTTGATCATTGAATGGCGTCTTCGGTTTCGATTCAGGCTGACAAACCCCGGCACCACGAAGCCTGAGGGCTTGGGTGTTTTCCTTGTCGTTACGCCGCTTCGATTCCTCGGGGCAGTTCTCTGAGTCCCTTTCCGCCCGTTGGTTCGATCCTGGCCGGTGCGCTGTGTTGTAACGGCATCCCGCCAGAGACTGAAGCGAATGTTAGCGACAGGATGTTGCGGATTTAAGAAGGGCGACGGCCAAAAGCCGATCAGCTGATTTATGCTTCAGCTTTCTGACTGATACTTGGAACCCATTTCATGCCCAACCTGACCCCGTTCCCCATCACTCAAAAATGGCCGGCCCAGTACCCTGAGTGGATTCAGCTCTACTCGTTGCCAACCCCCAATGGGGTTAAAGTCTCGATCATGCTCGAAGAGACCGGCCTGCCCTACGAGCCACATAAAGTCGACTTCGGTAACAATGACCAGTTGTCGCCTGAGTTCCTGTCGCTGAACCCCAACAACAAGATCCCGGCGATTCTCGACCCCCATGGGCCGGGGGATCAGCCGCTGGCGTTGTTCGAATCGGGGGCGATCCTGATTTACCTGGCGGACAAGAGCGGTCAACTGCTGGCCCAGGAATCGGCGGCGCGCTACGAAACGATCCAGTGGCTGATGTTCCAGATGGGCGGGATCGGGCCGATGTTCGGGCAGTTGGGGTTCTTCAACAAATTCGCCGGCAAGGATTACGAAGACAAGCGTCCGCGCGACCGTTATGTCGAAGAAAGCAAACGCCTGCTCAAGGTGCTCGACGGCCGACTCCAGGGCCGGGACTGGATCATGGGTGAGCGCTACACCATCGCTGATATCGCCACGTTCCCGTGGGTGCGCAATTTGATCGGGTTCTACGAGGCGGGTGATCTGGTGGGCATCCAGGACTTTCCCAACGTGACACGGGTGCTGGAGCGCTTCCTGGCGCGACCGGCAGTGGCTCGCGGCCTGAAGATTCCAGAATGACGACGACGCGTCGATTCGATTTCAAGCAGCTGGACGTGTTCAGCGAAGCGTCGCTCAAGGGGAATCCGCTGGCGGTGGTGCTGGGGGCCGATGGGATCAGCGAAGAACGCATGGCGACTTTCGCCAACTGGACCAACCTCAGTGAGACCACGTTCGTGCTGGCGCCGCAGCACCCGGAAGCCGATTACCGGGTGCGCATCTTCACCACCTCGACCGAATTGCCGTTTGCCGGGCATCCGACCCTGGGCAGTTGCCACGCGTGGCTGGAAGCCGGGGGCGTGCCGAAAGGGCAGGAAATCGTGCAGGAATGCGGTGTCGGGCTCGTCAGGATTCGCCGCAGCGACTATGGCCTGGCCTTTCTGGCGCCGCCCTTGCTCAAGTCCGGCCCGCTGGAAGTCGACGTGCTGGAGCGAGTGCGCAAGGGGTTGGGGCTTCCAGCCGAGGCGATAGTCGACGCACAGTGGGTCGACAACGGCGCCGGTTGGTTGGCCTTGCTGCTCAAGGATCGCCAACAAGTCTTGACGCTCAAGCCGGATTATTACCAATTGCGTGACCTGGCCGTAGGGGTTGTTGCGCCGTGGGATCCGGAGGTGGATGGCGATGCCGCTCAATTCGAAGTGCGTGGGTTCATCGCCGGCGATGGCATGCCGGAGGATCCCGCCACCGGTAGCCTGAATGCCGGGCTCGCCCAGTGGATGCTGAGCAAGGGCTTGGCGCCCAGCGCCTACGTGGTCAGCCAGGGCGTGACCATGGGGCGGGCCGGGCGGATTCATGTCGAGCGGATCGGCGATGAGGTCTGGATTGGTGGTGCCGTGGTGACCTGCATCAATGGCGTGTTGACGCTCTGAGCGGATTATTGCCTTGCCGGTAACACTCTGTTTTCCCGCCGATGTTTGTGCCCTGGCCGGCCAGGGCATAAGCTTTGCTCCCTGTGATCGAGCCCCATTTTTACCCCAGGAGTCCCATGTCCAGCCACTTCCCCGAAGCACGTCCACGTCGTCTGCGCCGCAACGCAAGCTTGCGCAGCCTGTTCCAGGAAACCGAGTTCACCCTGAACGACCTGGTACTGCCGATCTTCGTCGAAGAAGAAATCGACGATTTCGTGCCGATCAAGAGCATGCCCGGTGTGATGCGTATCCCCGAGTCGAAACTGGCTGGCGAAATCGAGCGCTATGCCCGCGCCGGCATCAAGTCGGTGATGACCTTTGGCGTGTCCCATCATCTGGACAGCGACGGTAGCGACACGTGGAGTGAGCGTGGCCTGGTGTCGCGCATGGCCGGGATCTGCAAGGACGCCGTGCCGGAAATGGTCGTGATGTCCGACACTTGCTTCTGTGAGTACACCGATCATGGCCACTGCGGCGTGCTGCACGGCCATGAAGTGGATAACGACCGGACCCTGATCAACCTGGGCAAGCAGGCCGTGGCGGCAGCGCGTGCCGGTGCCGATGTCATCGCGCCGTCAGCGGCCATGGACGGACAGGTCCAGGCCATTCGCAGGGCCCTGGACGAGGCGGGCTTCAGCCAGACGGCCATCATGGCGTATTCGACCAAATTCGCCTCGGCGCTCTACGGTCCGTTCCGCGAGGCGGGCGGCAGCGCCTTGAAGGGCGACCGCAAGAGCTACCAGATGAACCCGATGAACCGTCGCGAAGCGCTGCGCGAGTCGTTGCTCGACGAGCAGGAAGGCGCCGATGCGCTGATGGTCAAGCCGGCCGGGGCCTATCTCGACATCATCCGCGACATCCGCCAGGCGTCGAACCTGCCGTTGTCGGCCTATCAGGTCAGCGGCGAATACGCGATGATCAAATTTGCCGCCCAGGCGGGCGCCATCGACGAAGCTCGGGTGGTGCGTGAAAGCCTTGGCGCGATCAAGCGGGCAGGGGCGGACCTGATTTTCACTTACTTCGCCATGGACCTGGCGTTGAGCGGGATCTGATCAGGCATTCCACGCAGGGATGGACCGATGTGGGAGCAGGCTTGCTCGCGAAGCGGTATGCCAGTGCAGAAGGTAGTGACTGACACTCCGCATTCGCGAGCAAGCCCGCTCCCACAGGATCTTCCTTGTCATTCATCTGTTTCCCTTCAGTAGCCTCCCTGGGCTTTTGGTCGTATGGTTGCTCCCGAACAATGGATCTGATGGAGCACCATGCAATTCACTCGATTGACGATCAGTCTCGCCGCCTTGCTGGCCCTGGCCGGTTGCGGCACGCGCCAGGCCCAGGAGCCAGAGCGCCAGCCTGCCGAAGTCAAGGCGCAGATCGTTCGGTTATTGCCGGCCAAGACCGCTGACCGAGAAGGCTGGGCCAGCGATATCTACGTCGCCTTTTCGGCTCAACAGATCCCGCCGACCACCCAGAACATTTGTTCGGTACTGGCGGTGACCGAGCAGGAATCGACTTTCCAGGCCGATCCCACCGTACCGGGACTGGGCAAGATTGCCCGGCAGGAAATCGACCGACGCGCGGCGAAGGTTCATGTCCCGGGACTGCTGGTCAGCGCCGCGCTCCAGGTGCGCTCGCCGAATGGCAAAAGCTACAGTGATCGTCTCAGTGCGGCGCGAAGCGAGAAAGAACTCAGCGCGATTTTTGATGATTTCATCAGTATGGTGCCGCTGGGCAAGACGCTGTTCGATGGTTTCAATCCGGTGCACACGGGTGGCCCAATGCAGGTCAGCATCGCATTTGCCCAGGCCAATGCGCGGAATTATCCCTACACGGTGGATGGCTCGATTCGGCGGGAAGTGTTCAGCCGTCGTGGCGGCATGTATTTCGGCGTTGCCCATTTGTTGGGGTATCCGGTGAGCTACACCGAGCCGCTGTACCGGTTCGCCGATTTCAACGCCGGTTGGTACGCCAGTCGCAACGCGGCGTTCCAGCACGCGGTGAGCCGCGCTTCGGGCATCAGCCTGGCCCTGGACGGCGATCTGATCCTGCATGACTCAATCATGCCCGGCAGCACGGAGCTGGCGGTTCGCACGTTGGGCAAGTCGTTGGGGATGCGCAACCCGACCATCCGCGATCAGTTGGAGTTGGGGGACAGCCTGGCGTTCGAGGACAGCAAGCTCTACAAGCGTGTGTTCGAACTGGCTGAAAAGGCCGAGGGCAAGCCGTTGCCTCGGGCGGTGCTGCCGGGGATCGTGCTCAAAAGTCCAAAAATTACTCGCAAGCTGACCACCGCATGGTTCGCCAAGCGCGTGGACGAACGTTACCAGCGGTGCATGGCGCGGGCTTCGGGACGCTAAACCGCTGGCCATGAAAAAGCCCGGCGGATAAGGCCGGGCTCTTGCCGGGGTAATGTTGTTCGCTTGGGGTAAGCGATGAACCTGTGGCGAGGGAGCTTGCTCCCGCTGGGGCGGTCCGACGCTTCGGGCGTAGCGGCCCCTTTCTTGTGAGCGCTTCGCGCTCAAGCGGGAGCAAGCTCCCTCGCCACGGATTGCATTGACCACTATTCGAGACTGCTTCAGGCACCGCCGACAGGCCACTCATGCACGGTTCTGAGCCAGACGATCGGAGCCACCTTCAGCGACGCGGCGTTCCAGCAGACGATCGGCACCGCCTTCAGCAACGCGGCGTTCCAGCAGACGATCGGCACCGCCTTCAGCAACGCGGCGTTCCAGCAGACGATCGGCACCGCCTTCAGCAACGCGGTTTTCGATCAGGCGGTCGGAACCACCTTCAGCGACGCGGCGTTCCAGCAGGCGATCGGCACCGCCTTCAGCGACGCGGTTTTCGATCAGGCGATCAGAGCCACCTTCGGCAATGACGGGTTGGGAGGAGGCGGCGAATACGTTGGCTGCCAGGACCGAGAAAGCGAAGCTGAGGATGATTTGGCGTTTCATGATGGTGTGCTCCGGGGGGTGTTTGTTTGTGTGGGGCCATTGTTGCGCCGGGCACCGGTCAGGAGAACTTCATTGAAATGATGGTGAACATCGATGGCGGTGATAGCTGCTCGGGCTGTTGTCAATGAGCTTGATGGAACGCTGATGGGGCTGCGGGTTCTACCGGCTGAATCCCTTTGCAGGAGGCACGCATATGTATCAGCTGTTCGGCCACAGTCAGTCGGGTTCTTCTGCCGTGGAAATTGCCCTGTATCTGTGTGGGGTGCCTTACCGCCGGGTCGATACGTATTCGACCGAGGACAATGACGCGGCGAAAGAACTCGAGGCGTTGAATCCGCAGAAGCAGGTTCCGACCCTGCAACTGCCGGACGGCTCGGTCCTGACCGAGGCGGCGGCGATCCTGATCCACCTGGGGTTGTCTTTTCCGGAATCGAAGCTGCTGCCGGAAAACCCGGCCCAGCGCGGGCAGGTCATACGCGGCCTGGTCTATATTGCCGCCAATTGCTACACGCCCATCGGCATTATCGATTTTCCTGAACGCTGGTTGCCGGACGCGGACGAGGCTGTCCGGGAGCAACTGGTGGCAGGCACCAAGCAAAGGCTGTATCGCAATTGGGCATTGTTCGCCGATCAGTTTCCGGCGACACCGTTCCTCAGTGGTGCCGAGCCCGGGGCGCTGGATATCCTGGCGGCGGTGATCACGAAATGGGTCGAGACCCGTGAAGCGATGCTCAGCGCCCGTCCCGAGTTTTATGCCTTGCTCGAGCGCATCGACCGCCACCCCCGTGTCGCGCCGGTGCTTTCGCTCCACTGGCCTGGGTGAATCAAGGGCAGGCGTTGCGCGAGGCCGCTTGCCCGACGAGGTCGACAAACTGCCGGACGTTGTTCTGATGGCCCTTCACCAGGTCGTCGATATTGCCTGCGGCCGGCGTTTGCAAGCTGCTGCGACAGGTCAGGGTGCTGGCGGCGTTGCCAAGGCTGCGCAATCGCCATTGCACGTCCATGCGAGCGTACCGGCCGGGGATCGAGTCGAAGCGCTGCACGTCCACCCGTAGCAACCGCTTCGGCGCGCCGGGATTGCTCAGTTGTTCATCGAGGCTGCTGCGCAGTTCATCCGCCAGGCTTGAGCCCCACCATTCGGTCTCCAGGATCGCCAATCCGCTGTCGCCCTGGCGAATGACCATCTGGGTGCGATCCACCTGGGGCGGCACGCTGAGTTGCTCGATCTGGATATCCACCCCCGCGCGTGCCTGGCCGGCCGGTTGGGCCGGGCTCAGGGTGTGATAGTGAATGGGGTCGCTGCGGCAGGCACCGAGCAGCAGCGCCAGGGCGATCAACGAGCATCTCAGCGTCAGCGGCATCAGGCGTGCTCCAGGGGTCATTCTTTCACCGGGAAGGAAAGGTTTTGCGCCGGGGCGTCTTTCGGACGGCCGCGAAGCAACGATTCGGGGTGGCGGCTCAGGTAGTCGGACAGTTCGCGCAACGACCGCGACATGCGGCCCAGGTCGTCCAGGGTCTGGGTCAGTTGTTCGCGCTGTGGGGAATCCTCCGCCAGGGTCGAATTGGCCGACTGCAAGGTCTTGCTCACGTCCTGCAAGGTACTTTGCACGCCCGGAAGGGTCTTGCTGTTGAATTGCGACAGGCCTTTGCGCAGTTCTACGAGATTGCCGTCCAGATTGCTGGCAATGCTTTCCAGCGGCAGCTTGTTGATACGCTCGATCACCGTCTGCAGTTGTTCCTGCAATTGTTGGAGGCTGCCCGGAATCGTGGGGATCCGCAGGGGGCGGGCGGACGTGTCGAAGGCGACTCTTTCGGCCTTGGGGTAGAAATCCAGCGAAATGTACAACTGCCCGGTCAGCAGGTTGCCGCTGCGGGCCTGGGCACGCAGGCCCCGCTCGACGAAACTGCCGACCAGCCGAGCCGCGGCGGCTTCGTCTTCCGGGTCGTAATCCAGGGATTTGAGCAACTTCTCATGCGCCTTGCCCAGCAATTGGGGGTAGATCACGATGCCGACATTCACGGGGAACGTGCGCTGTTTTTCGTCGAAATCCAGGTTCATGGCCACCACCCGGCCGATCTCGATCCCGAGGAATTCCACCGGGGCCCCGACGCGCAACCCCCGCAATGCCTGGTCGAAGCGCAGCGCCAGGTACTGGGCCTTGCCACTGGGCGGGGCGAGGGCGCTCTGCTGGTCGGCGAACAGCTCGAAATTCTTGTCTTCGGCGGCTGGCGTGTCGTTGGGGCTGTATTCCGGTGCCCTGAAGGCAATGCCACCCACCAGCAAGGCGGACAGGGATTCGGTCTTGACCGCGAAGCCGTTGGCTCCGACGTTCACATCAACCCCGCTGACGTTCCAGAAACGGGTGTTCTCGGTAACGTAGGCGTCGTTTGGCGCATTGATGAATACTTCGATGTTGACGCCCTTGCCGTCGGCATCCAGCGCGTAGGACACCACTTGGCCCACCGGGATCTTGCGCAGGTAGACCGGCGAGCCGATGTCCAGCGAACCAAGGTCCTGTGAGTGCAGGGTAAAGCGCTTGCCCGGTTCGCCGTAGGTGATGGGCGGTGGCGCCTCCAGGCCGGTGAAGGACTTGGCGCGGACTTTCGAATGGCCGGCGTCGGCGCCGATGAAATCCCCCGACAGCAAGGTATCTATCCCGGAAATCCCGCCCGCGCCAATGCGTGGCCTGACCACCCAGAACACCGAGTCTTCGTGGGTGAACGTATCGGCGGTCTTGGCGAGCTTGACCGTGGCGGTGACATTTTTCTGATCCTCGCTCAGTTGCACGTCCGTCACCTGGCCGATCACCACGTTGCGGTATTTGACCGGGGTCTTGTTGGCCGTCAGGCCTTCGCCTGTCTTGAAGGTAATGGTGATGGTCGGGCCTTCCTGCAGCCAGTTATGCACCACCAGGGACACGCCCACCAACACCGCGATGATCGGCACGATCCACACCAGCGAGACCGTCCAGCGACGGCTGGTGACATGCGCGCGGCCCGGTGCGGGTTGTCCGTCAGTGGCTTGCGACTTCATCCATGGTCTCCTCGGAGGGTTGGGTGTCCCAGATCAAGCGTGGGTCGAAACTCATGGCCGACAGCATGGTGAACAGCACCACGAGGCCAAAGAACAGGATCCCCGGTCGCGGTTCGATATCGCTCAACGCCTGGAATTTCACCAGGGCCGCCACCAACGCCACGACCAGCACATCGAGCATCGACCAATAGCCGATGACTTCGACCAGCCGGTACAGCTTCGCGCGCTGGACCTGGGCCCAGGTGCTGCGCCGTTGCACGGTCACCAGCAGCAGCGTCAGCACGACGAACTTGATGCCGGGCACCGCGATGCTGGCGATGAAGATGATCAGAGCGATGTCCCAGGCACCGCTGTGCCAGAACTCGAGGACGCCACTGATGATGGTGCTGTCCGCGCCTTCGCCGAGCATCTGGGTGTTCATGACCGGCAGCAGGTTGGCAGGAATATAAAACACCAGGGCTGCCAGCATATACGCCCAGGTGCGCGTCAGGGTATCGGGTTTGCGCCGGTGCAGGCGGGCATCGCAGCGCGGGCAGGTCTCGGGTTCGTCGGCCATGTCGCACGCCAGGCCGCAACTGTGGCACAGGCACAGGTTCAGATCATCGGCCCGGGGCGGGTTGCCCAGCGGTGCGCCGTTCACAGGCGGTCCCACAGGTCACGGACGTCGCGGCCGGCGATGCGGATCATCAGCAGGCTCAAGGCTCCCAGGGCGAACAGGCCGATGCCTGGCAGCACGTCGAGCAGCCCGGCAAGCTTGATGACCGCGACCAGCGCCCCCAGCAGGCACACTTCCAGCATGCTCCACGGGCGCAGTGTTTCCAGGCTGCGCATACACAGGTTGAACGCCGGAGCCCGGCGGTTTGAATAGGCGTAGCCCAGCACCCAGAGCAAGAGCGCTAATTGGAAGGCGGGGGCGATGATGATCGCGATTGCGGCGACCAGGGCAATGAACGTAATCGGTCCCTGGCTCAGCGCCACGACGGAATCCCACAGCGTTGCGCTGTTGCTCAAGCCCTGGAGCCGGATGCTCATCACCGGATAGACATTGGCAAAGACCCACAGCACCGCCGCGGTGATGGTCAGGGCCAGGCGCTGCTCGATGGTCAGGCCGTCGTACCGCTGGATCACCGCATGGCATTGCACGCACAAGGCTCGTTGATGCGGGCCGAGCTCAATCGGCTCGTACACCGCATCGCAATGTTCACAAATGATCAGTCGGTCGGTGACGGCCATCGGGATGCTCGGGCAGGGACAACTCCTTCAATATAGAAGTGAGTCGCAAATGAGCAACCCGTCCGAGTCGATCATTCGCCGCGAATGTATTGCTCCAGTTGTCTGATCAGGTCCGCCTGCTCGGCAATGGCTTCCTTGACCAGGTCGCCGATTGACAACAGGCCGACCAGCTTGCCGTCCTCCACGACGGGCAAATGTCGCAAATGTTTTTCGGTCATGATGCTCAGGCAGGTTTCGACGTTCTGATGAGGGTCGATGGTGATCACGGGCGAAACCATGATGTCGCTCACTTTCGTGCCCACCGAGGAGCGCCCGTGCAGGACCATTTTGCGCGCATAGTCGCGCTCACTGATGATGCCCAGCACTTCGTCGTTCTTCACCACCAGCAGGGCGCCGACGTTTTTCTCGGCCATGCGCATCAGGGCCTGCAAAACCATGTCGTCCGGTGAAATGGTGTGCACTTGCTGGTTCTTCTCGTCTTTTATCCGGAGCAACTGCGCGACGGTTTTCATGGTGAGGCCTCGGGTGTCGTTTTTTGCGGGTGATTAAAGAATCGTAGACCCAACGGCGCAGAGCAAGCGATAAAGCGGCAGTCAGTCGTCCAAAAGCGTCATGGCGGGTGAATTCACTCCTATCTAAAGTCATCCGCCGTTGTGGCGAGGGGATTTATCCCCGCTGGGCTGCGCAGCAGTCCCAAAAATGTCGACACGACATTCATCTAATGCAAGTTGCTGGGGCTGCGGTGCAGCCCAGCGGGGATAAATCCCCTCGCCACGGGTAGAATGCGTGATATCTGAGTTTCGAGGTTTCAGCGGTGAATCTACAGCAGGGCTTCGTCCTGACCCGGCATTGGCGCGACACCCCGGCGGGCACCGAAGTCGAGTTCTGGCTGGCAACCGATGCCGGCCCCCGGCGCGTGCGCCTGCCGGTGCAGCCCTCGGTGGCGTTCGTGCCGCAGGTCCAGCGCGGCCAGGTCGAGGCGTTGTTGCAAGGGGAAAAGGACGTCGAACTGCGTCCCCTGGACCTGCTGGATTTCGAACACCGCCCGGTGCTGGGCCTGTATTGCCGGCAGCATGCGCAACTGATGCGCCTGGACACCACGCTGCGGCGCGCCGGCGTGGAAGTATTCGAAGCCGACATCCGCCCGCCGGAGCGCTACCTGATGGAGCGCTTCATCACCGCCCCGGTCTGGTTCGGCGGCACGCCCTCGGCCGATGGCCTGCTGCTCGATGCCCAGATGAAACCGGCGCCCGAATACCGTCCGCCGCTGCGGCTGGTGTCTCTGGACATCGAGACCACCGCCCAGGGTGAGTTGTATTCCATTGCCCTGGAAGGTTGTGGCGAACGCCAGGTGTACATGCTCGGACCGCCGAATGGCGATGATCGCGAGGTGGATTTCCAGCTGGAATACTGTGAGTCCCGCACGCTGCTGTTGAAGAAGCTCAACGAGTGGTTCGCCCGTTTCGACCCCGACGCAATCATCGGCTGGAACCTGGTGCAGTTCGATTTGCGCGTGCTGCACGAACATGCCCGCCGGCTGGCCGTGCCGCTGCGCCTGGGGCGTGGCGGGGAGGAAATGCAGTGGCGCGAGCACGGCGCGCGCAACAACCATTTTTTCGCTTCGGCGGCGGGGCGGTTGATCATCGACGGGATCGAATCCCTGCGCTCGGCGACCTGGAGTTTCCCGTCGTTCAGCCTGGAAAACGTCGCGCAAACCCTGTTGGGCGAAGGCAAGTCCATCGACAACCCGTACCAGCGCATGGACGAGATCAACCGCATGTTCGCCGAGGACAAGCCGGCCCTGGCCCGCTACAACCTCAAGGACTGCGAGCTGGTGACGCGGATCTTCGCCAAGACCGACCTGCTCGAGTTCC
>Ga0307412_10000372_pt1 | contig 28018 bp, 27 predicted proteins | sample DK1Cmetagenome_3_FD_203823 | JGI IMG/M metagenome (GOLD analysis project Ga0307412, IMG submission 203823) | Maize rhizosphere microbial communities from greenhouse at UC Davis, California, United States - DK15-C-1 | ecosystem: Host-associated > Plants > Roots > Rhizosphere > Soil | place: USA...
CAAGGCCTAGCGCCTGCGGCGGCGCCTGCGCCGGCATGGGGCGGCGGACAGCCCCAAGCGCAAGCGCCCGCACCGGCCCAAGGTTGGCAGCAACAGCCGCAAGGCCAAGCACCGGCCGGCGCTGCCCCATGGGGCGCCCGCTGATCGCTCGCGCGTGACTTGACCGAATGGGGCTTCAATGCCCCATTTTTTCGGAGTTTATTTATCGTGCCTGAAATCAAAGACGTATTGCCAATTCCGGAGCAATGCGACGTTTGCTGTAGTGGAAACATCGCCTATACGGACAATGATGTTATCTACGGCAAGAAATACGGAGATTGGCCGAAGTGCTATTTCTGTAACGACTGCCGCGCCGCTGTCGGTTGTCATACCGGAACAAACTTGCCGCTAGGTCGAATGGCGGATCGCAAAACGCGAGTATGGCGCAACCGCGCGCATACCGAATTCGACAAGATTTGGCGCGATGGTTTAATGTCGCGGACTCGCGCCTATCAATGGCTTGCGATTGAACTAAAAATTGATGAGTCGCAATGTCATATGTCTTGGCTTTCAATAGATCAACTGAAAGACGTAATCACGCTTTCAGCGAACTTCTATGTTAATTATTCGCGCATAATGGAGCGCAGGAAAGAAAAGCGGAATGCAAAACAAGCAAAACAGTCTGAGCGACGCAGCGAACGAAAGCCAAGCGACGCAAGCTATATCCGAAAGCGCAAGAGTCATTGACCTAAACGCGCCCGGCATTGCATCGCAAGTTTCCAAGCGCATCCTTGCCGATATCGACGCCTATTGCGTCAAAACCTACGATGACGGGCACCGCAAGCACCTTGGCGCGTCGCTGATCGGGCACGAATGCAAGCGTTACCTATGGTACGTGTTCCGCTGGTGCATGCATAAGAAGTTCGACGGTCGCATGCAACGGCTGTTCAATCGTGGGCATCGCGAAGAAGCGCGCTTTATCGAATGGCTAGAAGGTATCGGCTGCGAAGTGTATTCGCACGATGCGGACGGCAACCAATTTCGAGTTAACGCCTGTGGCGGGCACTTCGGCGGATCGCTAGACGCGATTATCAAACTGCCGGCGCATTACGGCATTCCCGGCTATGTTCTCGGCGAATTTAAGACGAACGGGACCGGCGCCGCGTTTACCGAATTAACAAAAAGCGGCATGGCGAAGAATAAGGCCATGCACTATGCGCAAACGTCAACGTATGGAAGTCGCAAAGAATACGGCTTCCAATGGTGCCTGTATCTGAACATCAATAAGAATGATGATTCCATTCATTGCGAAATAGTCAAGCTCGATTGGAACTTGGGCGAACAAATGGTAATGAAGGCGGAACAAATCATTATCGCGCAGGAACCGCCGCCGCGCCTGTCCAATAACGCAACCTTCAAAAGCTGCGCCTATTGCGATTTCAAGCCGATTTGTCACGAAGGCAAGCCGGTTGAACGCAATTGCCGTAGCTGCAAATCCGCATCGGCGCGCGATCTAAAGCAATGGTTTTGCGAAGTGCATAACGCCATCATTCCCGACGAAGTAATTTCGCAAGGATGCCCGCAACATCAATCGATTAACATCAATGCTTAATTTGCAAGATCGATGGTATCAGACCGAAGCCGAAACATCGATATTCGATTACTTCTATAGCGGCAAGGTCGGAAACCCAATTGTTGCGATGCCCACAGGCACCGGCAAAAGCATTGTCATTGCCAAGTTCGTGCGGAGCATCTTTCAGCGTTGGCCCGGTCAACGAATCATGATGCTGACGCACGTTAAGAAGCTTATCGAGCAAAACGCATCGAAGCTAATGGACGTTTGGCCGACTGCACCGCTTGGCATCTATTCGGCCGGCTTGAATTCGCGCGATATGATTTTGCCAATCGTGTTTGGCGGCGTACAATCGGTCGCGAAGGCGATACAGCGCGGCGTCAAAGAAACGATGATTCCGATTCAACATCAACATTTCGGCTATCGAGATTTGCTGTTGATCGACGAATGCCATTTGCTGTCGCCGCAAGAAGACACGCAATATCAATACGTTATTTCCGAGCTTCGGAAGATCAATCCGAACCTTAAAATTATAGGCTTCACTGCGACTAAATATCGACTGAAGCAAGGTGAATTGACGGATGAAGGTTTGTTTACGGATGTTTGCTACGATATAACCGGAGTCGAATCGTTCAACCGGCTGATTGCGGAAGGCTACATTGCGCCGCTATTTCCCAAGCGCACGCAAACAACTATCGACCTTTCCGGCGTCGGTCTTGCCGCAGGCGACTTCAATAACAAGCAATTAGAAAACGCCGTTGATAAGGATGAAATCACTTACAGCGCCGTTCGTGAAATGTGCGAATACGGGCATGATCGCAAAGCATGGCTTGTGTTCGCATCCGGAGTCGATAACGCCGAGCATATCGCTTCAATGCTGCAAAGCTTCGGCGTGCCGTCTGCCGCAGTTCATTCCAAGCTAGGCGACAAAGAAAACGATAAGCGAATTGACGCATTCGTAAATGGAGAAATGCGCGCACTGGTGAATATGGGCATGCTGACGACAGGCTTTGACTATCCGGCCATCGACCTTATCGGCATGCTGCGCCCTACGCTGTCGCCGGGCCTGTGGGTTCAAATGCTCGGCCGGGGTACTAGACCCTCACCGGGGAAGAATGACTGCCTGTGCCTTGATTTTGCCGGCAACACGCGCCGACTCGGGCCTATCAACGACCCCAAGATTCCGCGCAAGCCGGGCAAAGGCGGCGGCGATGTGCCGGTGCGTATCTGCGACGGCTGCGGGACGTACAACCATGCCGCCGCGCGTCAATGCATTTGCTGTGGAATTGAATTTCCGTTCGAAACGAAGTTGTTTGAAACCGCCAGTTCGGATGCGCTATTAGCCGGCGATGCGCCAATGATCGAATGGATTGATGTTGGACGCGTGATTTACAATCTTCACGAAAAGAAGAATAAAGAAGGCGTTTTAATGTCGCCGCCGATGATTCGCGCTTCGTATTTCGCCGGCTTTAGTAGGTTTGAAAAGTTTATCGGTCTGGAACATCCGCCCGGCCGGTTCCTGCATGACTCTAAAGAATGGTGGCGGATGCATCATTGCGACGAACCGCCGATTACGACTTGGCAAGCATTGCAGCGTACAAACGAACTGCGTTGGCCGAAGAAGATTCGCGTTTGGCTTAATAAAAAATATCCCGAAATTCTCGGGTTCGAATTCTGAAAGGGCAAATCATGGCAACGAAACCGCGCGCCCGCCGTAAGGCAAGTGCCGACAACCCGGCGTCTTCACTGATTGCGGCATTGAAGTTCATTGAACCTGCGCAAAAGAAGATCGGCACGCATGAGCAACAGTTTTGCATGATGCGCAACCATTGGGTTGTCGCATTTGACGGCGTGTTGACCATTGCAACGAAGATCGTAGAAGACCTTAACGCGTGCCCCCACACTCTGCAATTGCTTGACGCGCTTTCCAAGTGCAAAGACGAATTGACATTGGCGCAGGTTTCGAACGTTTGTCTGTCGGTCAAATCCGGAGCGTTCAATGCGCTGATTCAATGTGTCGACGAATTGGAGATTGCCGGCCCTGACCCGCAATGCGCGTTGATCGATGATCGCGTGAAGACGGCATTTGACGCGGTGCTAGTGTTGGCGACTGAGAACGCACCGAACGCCGTGCATGCGTCCGTATTGCTTCAGGCGGGTTCCTGCGTCGCGACGAACGGGCATGCCTTGGTTGAATACTGGCACGGTCTAGACTTGCCGCCGAATTTGCTTGTTCCGCGCCAAGCTGCAACGGCTGTCGTCAAGTCGAAGAAGCCGCTAACCGGATTCGGCTTTTCGCAATCATCCGTCACGTTCTATTTTGACGATGGGTCGTTTATCAAGACGCAGCTTTACAAGGCGAACTATCCGGATTACCTGCGGATAATGAACGTCCCGACGAATCCCTTTCCGCTGCCGCATGGCTTCTTCAGCGCGGTTCACGCTATCGAGTCATTCAACGAAAACGGAACTGTTTACTTTCACAAAGGCATCATGTCTGCCGGCGTGCGTCAGGGCGAAGCGACAACGTACAAAGTCGAAGGCTTAACCGAAGATATGGCCTTTAATTCCAAGTATTTAATTATGCTGGAACTGTGCATTAAGACCGCTGACTTTCGGCCGGACGAAAAACGAATGTTCTTTTTCGGCGATAATGCACGCGGCGCAATCATGGGCATGGATTTAGGCGATGCCAAGTCGCGCATTGAAGAAGAAAAAGAACAAACAGAAGATGAAGAAACAACCTACATCAATACACTGCAACCGGGCGAACGGACAAAAGAAGTCGCGACTAGAACGCCGCGCGTAAGCGCATGGTCCGATCTTGACGACGACATACCTTTCTAAAAAATGGCATTGCTTGACGAAAGCGGCTTCGTTGTCGCAAAACATCAAAGGATCGGCAGGCAGTTTAAGCGGCTAGACAGACCGCTTAGGCCTATCGAGTTTTTGACTGACACTGAATTAGCCTGTATTCCAACGGGCGAAGCTTTCGTGTTCGATAGTGAGGTTTACCCGAACTTCTTTTATGTCGCATTCAAGCATTTGCGCAGCGGAAAATATGTAGCTTTTGAGCGTTCGCCTTCCGCCGACTTCAATTCGACGAAGCTTGCTTGGATGCTATGGCGCTTTCTAATTGTGGGCTTCAATTCGATTAAGTTCGACATGCCCGTAATTCAGTACGCCATGGCAGGCGCGACAGCCGAGCAGATTCACTACATGGGTTCGTGCATCATCCAAAATGATCTATGGCCTTTTGCAGTTGAAAAGCAATTCAAAATAAAGCTTCGCGATTACAACCATATCGACTTGATCGAAGTTGCGCCGTTGCAAGGGTCGCTTAAGCTCTATACCGGGCGCATCCATTGCAAGCGTATGCAGGACTTGCCAATCGAACCGAACACGGTTTTAACGGAAGAAGACGCCGCACTTATTCGGCCCTATTGCTGCAACGACCTAGACAATACCGAACTTCTTTTCAAAGAGCTTTGGCCTCAAATCGACTTGCGCATGAGTCTTGGCAAGGAATACCAAATCGACTTGCGGTCGAAATCCGATGCACAGTTGGCCGAAGCTGTCATCAATAAGGAACTTCAAAAGTTAACCGGGTCTTGGCCTCGCAAGCTGTCATCTAATGAAGTGCCCGATTACTTCATGTACGATGTGCCGGCATGGGTTCAATTCCAATCGCCGGAACTGAACGCCGCGCTAACTCAGATTTCGAAAGCGTCCTTTTATCTCGACGGCATGGGTTCGCCAATGTGGCCGGCAGGACTCGGCGAAAAGAAAACGGATTCAGACGGATACGAATTAAAAGTCAACGTAGGCGGCAACGTTTATAAAATGGGCATGGGCGGCTTGCACTCGCAAGAAACATCCATTGCCCACACTGCCGGACCCGACGAAATCATTGCAGATAATGACGTTGAATCGTTCTATCCGCGAATCATCATCAATGAAAGGCTGTTCCCGCCGCACCTTGGCGAAGCCTTTCTAATTGTCTATGAAGGCATCGTTAAGCGCCGCCTAGAAGCGAAGCGCACCGGAAATAAGGTTGTCTCGGACAGCTTGAAAATCACAATTAACGGATCGTTCGGCAAGCTCGGGAACCGCTATTCGACTCTGTATGCGCCGAAGCTTCTTTTGCAAGTGACCATTACCGGTCAATTGGCCTTGCTAATGCTAATTGAAATGTTGGAAGCCGCAGGCATCCGCGTTATCAGTGCGAATACCGATGGCATCGTTTCGAAGTATCACAAAGACGCGCATGCGACCGTCCGCGCTGTTATTGAGGAATGGGAACGCCGTACTAACTTCAAAACGGAAGAAACGCGCTACGCCGGCATTTACAGCCGCGACGTTAACAATTACCTTGCAACCAAGCTGAAGCAAGATAAGAAGACAAATGAATGGTTGCCTGAAATCGAGTCTTGCAAGTCGAAAGGCGTTTACTCCGAACTAGGATCGGCACTGAATAGCCGACTGTCCAAGAATCCCGAAACCCTGATTTGCAGCGACGCAGTAAAGGCGCTGTTGATGAGCGGTACGCCAATTGTGCAGACAATCAGGGAATGCAAAGACCTTCGCCGATTTGTCGCCGTTAAGAACGTCAAAGGCGGCGGCGAAAAAGGCGGCTATTTCCTCGGGAAAGTCGTTCGATGGTACTACGCAAAAAACGAACCCGGATACATTGCATATACGGGTTCCGGCAACAAAGTTGCAAAGTCTGACGGCGGCAAACCTGTAATGGATTTGCCGGACGAATTCCCGGCTGATATCAATTACGATTGGTATATGCACGAAGCGACGAAGATGCTTTATGACTGCGGTTATCTTCGTCGCGCTAAAACACTCGCGCTGTTTTAGCACTTGCCTTCAATGTAGATTTTCAAACCGGCTGCAACCGTGCCGGCTTGGAACGTATCGACGATGCAAGTAATTTCGTCGTCATACGCAATTCCCGTCGCAGTCAGGACGGCCGGCGTCGCGGCGGTTTCAGTCGTCTTTTCGGTGTTGTCGAATGTGGGCTTCGTCGAAAACATTGTCGTTCCGTTTTTCTTTACGTCCACAGTGACAAGCGTTGCCCCTGACGCCTGCGCCGTAGTCAGCGAAGCCGAGACTTTAAGCCCTTGGGTGATCGGCGCACCTTTCCAGCGGAAAGTAACCTTCGTGCCGGTCGTTATAACGGTCGTTTCATCGCCGCAAGCAATGTCTTTAACGATCTTGTAATTCAGCAAAGAAAGCGGAAGCTTCTTCGAAGTCGGACCGCCCGCAGCTTGGCTTATTTCGATGTAATCGCCATCGGCTGCAATCGTCGCGGCGGTAAGGTCGGAAATCTTTTTATCGGCCATTTTAATAACTCCGGTTGTTCAATGAATTAGGCTAGACGGAACGTGTCGAAAACGAAAGGTGCAGGCGGATTATTTCCCGACTCGGGTTGACCGATACGCCATTGTCGGCCTACCGGAGTATTGATAGTTCCGCTGAATGTTCCCGAACCGTCGCTAACGCCGTTGATTAGAAATGTTATCGTGTTTGTTACCCGGCGCACTTCGAAATCGTAAGTTGTGCTAGTTGCAAGAGTCGTTGCACCGGTAACGATGACTGAACGAGTCGTGCCGTCAGACAGAATTACAAGCAGCTTCCCGCTGGAATTCGTTGCAAGCGCAATCGCCGTTCCGGACCCGATGCCTACGCCGTCTTGCACTGAAAGGACGTAGCAGCCTACGCCGCCTTGCACCCATCCGCCAGTCGAACGAATTTTGAACGTCAGCGACCAATTGCCAGTAGGCGGGACTCGATTATTAGTAGTGTATGCGGTTTGGATAAACGAACTTGTTGTAGGGACCGAAAGCGAACTTGTGCCGGCTAGTATCGTGCCGGTCGTTATTGCGGCGCTGCCTGAAAAGCCCCATGTTGAAGCACCAGTTCCGGTATCAGTGAAGGTGGTTGAACCGTTGGCGCCTTCGAAATCCATTTCAATTCGAAAGGCGGAAGCACCGCCGCCGAATCGATGCGGGTTCAACAGGAATTCCAAAGGGCGCCGTCCGGCTTCACGACGACGATATTTCGCCGTCATGAATGGGTCTTCCGGAAGAATCAGCCGATCTTTCAGGCTAGGCGGGCGAATAATCATGATTTATTCCGTTACTCTGATATCGCCGGCTTCGGTAATTCTTCTATCTACGCCGGCTTCGATAATACGAACGAAGCTGTTATTGTATTCCATAACGTGAACGTGTTTTTGATAGCTTGTCAATCCATCGCGTTCACTTTCAATCTCGATTCGAATTGTCGTACTAGCGCCGCCTATTGCAATTCCAAGGTCGGACGTTCCGCTAATCCCGAGATTGTCATACAACAACGTATCGTCCGAATCTTTATAAATCCGAACGTTGTAAGTTGTACCGGCTTCCGGTCCAACGCCGGCATCCAAAAAGCCGAGATAATCCGAACCGGTTTGCTGCAACCGGTCACGATGCACCCAAGTTAGATCGATGGTTGCGAAGGCAGTAGCGGGCCAATATGCGCCGTCAATCTGGAACTGTGCAGGCGGGTAAGGACGCGCAGCCCTGCCCACAATCTCTAGCGTGTCAACCGGAGCATCGACAAGCGCCAATTGCCCTTTGCCTGTGATTGGCGCAACCTTGATATCGAGCGTTTCGCCGGTTACGTACTGCGTCGGGTCGTTGGCCGAAAAATCATCCCAAAAGAAAATATCGGCATCGGCGGCGTGTTCCGCCGGCACGGTATCAAGTGCGCCGCGCTTCACCGTCAGAGTGCCGGCGACAAGCGACACCTTCACCATGATTTCATCGCCGATTTGCAGCCAACTGCCGTCAGGCGCCAAATCGGTTTCGGCTTCAGTATCAATTGCAAAGCTTGTCGTTGATTTGTCCAGCAATGCAACTAACTTCGCAGTCGGCGAAAAATCGATCGTTGCTTGATCGGTATAGCCTGCGCCCGAGTCAACGAACATCAATGCATTGATTGTTGCTTGCGACGGTCTGCCTACGGAAATGCCGGCAAGACCTATCGACGGATCGGCGGCAAGCAAATTATCGATTGCGGCTTGCCCGTTTTGCTGCACCGCTTCCAAATACGGCACTTCATACGGAAGGCGCAATTCCGCTGCAACCGGGTCCGAATTCGGGTCTTCCCAATTCGGCGGACTTGGCAAAACTAACGCTTCGTCGGGCAGCTTGTAAACGTCTTCAGTGCAAGTCAGGCGAACGCGATTCGACTTGCCGTCACCGTATGCAATGCCGGTCACGCGCATGATTAGTTGATCGACTTTGTAATCCGGCCAAGTCAGTTTGAAAGCGTCGCCTATGTTCAATTCGAAGGCGTCGCGGTTTGCATAGACTGTGCAAGACGCAATCGGCGTTGACAACACGCGCAAATCACGTTGACCGGCGCGAGTCGCAATGTTGATATTGGTAAAGCCGGGATATTGAACAGTCGTGTTCACTACTGCGCCTTGCATTTGCGACAAGGCGATATCCTGCACTGTTACGGACGAATCCTTATAAGTCATCGAATCCCAAAACTGCACAGTTACGGAATTCGTCAATTCGCCAAAACTCGGGCGCGTGAAGTCCGCAATATGGTCAACGTTACCCGGATGCAATTCGATCAAATCGCCTTCGTCGTAATCATCGCGAATCAGCTTCAAATGAAATTTGCCGTCTGACTTGTCAACGTAAAGCGTCGCGTCAATATGCTTAACGATTTCCTTAATGAATTCTTCAATCGTCGTTTGCTTCGTCCAAAGAATGGACATGCCCATACCTTCGGAAAACATCTTGTCGGCGGCGGATTGAAAAGACGTATCGTCTACATCCGCATCCTGATAGCCCATGCCCCAATCGGGATCGGTCAAGCATTCCCGGATAATGTGGGCAGGGTTCATATCCATCGACGTTAGCCGGGATTTGATGGTTACGTCTTCAAAAGACGCAGCGGCGCCGCGCACAATGTCGCCTTCGTTGTCAACCCAATTCATGAATTGGATCGGTTCGCCAATTGATGCGGTTGTCGAAATGGACCCGAAATCAGTATCAGTCGTTACGTTCCTGATATTGGCGTCGAACTTGCCCGTATTCTGGTTATAGCTAATGTCTAGTTCGTACCAATCGCCCACAGTTACGCGAGTCGGGCCGACCGGGTTTCCATAGGAACCGGAAACGTCAACGAAATTAACGTTAGGTCGCTGCGCGCCGTCGAATGCAGAATCGCGCGCAGGGATAAAGGAAAACACTAAGTTATCGGCGGCATCGCGAAATACTAGCGTACCGCTGTCGCCGTCTGCAATTTCGTTAAGCCGAAACTTCAAATTGACGCCGCTGAAAAAGCCAGTCGGAACGAAACGCCGAATGTCGTTGACAATTGGACCGGTCGAATCGAAGGTTATCATTTGCCCTTCGTATGCCGCATCGGTCAAAGTGAAATTGTCAATATCTCCGGTGACGACCGTGTAATCATCCAAATTGTTTTGGAACTTTTCGTTAAACAAAACGAATTCGGGACCGAACTGCAACACTTGCGATTTGGAGTCGTACCATTGCAATATGCCGTCAGTCGTCCGCGTATGGATGCGCGTCGCGAGAAACCCTAGCTTCTTCAGGTAGGTTTGCGTCCCGACATAGATTTGACGCATGACGATACTACAAACGCCGCGAAAGGCCGGAACCAATTGCGGCGCTAGCTTCGAAACTAGATACGGGTTCGGCGTTTGCGTCGGTCCGCCCATTTCCAAGTCGAACGGTCCTGCGATGCCGCCTTCTTTTTCGTCGCCGCCGAACAGCGACAAGTTAAAGAAGATGATTTGCCCGCCGGTCCATTCAGCGGCGTAAGCGATTTTTTCATCCGCAAAGATGGCGTTAACGCTGTCGATAGGCCCATGGCAAATTACCATGTGCATCCCTAGAAAGTAGTAATAGCCTACCGTCTGTTTCTTTTTACCGGCCATTTTCAGCAACCTTTAAAACTTGTTGGAGTAGGGCATTGTCGATATGCCTTAGCCGTTCGGCTTCAATTCCATTTTTCAGGAAATCAAGCCAATTGATTTCGTATCGCTTGCAAAACTCGCGCGCACCTTCGCTGCACATACCCGCCGCGCGAACATGACGCATTGTGACGATCATTTGCGAATTGCCGCCGAACGTAGGTCGCCGTACCAAACCAAGTTGGCGCCTTCAATTAAGCGCGTGCCGAATAGAACGGGGATTTCCCGGCCTTCTTCCGCAGTCGGGACCGTGAAATCTTCCAACGCTGCCGGCTTTTGCGTTTGCGGCTTCGGTCGCATTGCGAATGCAACAACTAGCGCAACGACGAAAATAGCGACGAAAAACCACATTTTAAATCCTATCCGAAAGACGCACCATTAAACGGGTTCCGAGTCGGAATGAACGGAAACGAACCATTGTTATTCAAGTTGTTGAATTTCGATACGCACGTTTCGCGGCTGCGGTTGCAACCGGGGAACAGTCGCACACTTTGCGCACCGCCCACAATAGCGGCTGACAGCGAATCGATTTTCCGAATCAACGTTACTTGGTTGCCAGTGTGTGACGTAATGAAGCGTAGCGTTAGGTCCGGCGCTTCCAACATGCCGCCCGCAAACCATCCATCCGGATAGCCGGCAGCGGCGGCAACCGTTACGACCGTACCGGACGCGATAGCGGTTGCGGTCCCTGCAACGTCGAAATCTTCTTTGTCCAGATTGCAGCCGCGACCGTAAAGCATGTGACGGCAATTGCGCTGATATCGAGCGCGCAGACCGGGCCGACGAAGCGACGTAAAGACCGATTCGAAGATTAGCTTAACGTTGGCTTCTTGCGGCTTCACTGCGGAAAGCCGACCTTTCCAAACTACGTTTACATCGCCGTCCTGTTGCGAATAGACCGTAAGCGATACGACAGCATCGACAACGCTATTCATGTACCTTTGAGCAATCGCGTTATCGATGCCTAGCGTTAGTTCGATGTTCGCGCGTGAAAGCTCGTTTTTGCTTTCGACTTCCGTTCGGCCAATTGCGACGGGTTCATAATCTTCCGCTAAATGCGTTACGGTCTTATCCGAGCTTGTCACGCGGAAAACGGTTGCGCCTTCAACGATCTTGAAAAACTCTGTTATTTTCATGGCGACAATTCAAGGATTTGAAACGCGGTTTCTACCGTTGTCGAATTGTTGTAATTCAGTTCGATTATGTCCGTATTCAGCCGGTTTAAGCCAAGGTAGCTAACTCGCGAAACGCTATTTGCCGGAATGTTCAACGCTGAAGACAAAGTGAATTGCATTGTATCCGGCCCTGTCGGCGTAGGGGCGGAAATCACGCGCGGATACCATACGCCCGCAGCTTCGACCGCAATATGAGTTCGACCGGTCGCATAGTCGCTATACGAATCGAGCGGCGTTACAAGCGTTGAAACAATCGTGCCGGTGTTCTTAAGGCGCAAGTTATTTTCAAATGTGGGCATCCAAAACGGGCGGGACTTGCCCTGACGCCGATAGATGAAATCGCGGAATTCTTTGCGCTCTGCCGGCGTAGCAGTCAGGGAACGATAGCGCCGGCCGAACTTCGCATGAAGCCAAGGCGACCGCCTTTCGACAACGCCCAATTCGTAATCGATAACGTCTTGCCGCTGTTGAATTTCGGTTTCTACCGAATCGCCGTCCAGCAATGTCGGCGTATAGTAAATGTCGTTCGCTAGGTATTGCTCCGGCGCATCCGGCACGTATTCCAACGTGTCATCGACGAAGAAGGAAATCTTTGCTTTGCCGTTGTATCCGTTCGTCGATTTGTTGATATTGCCGGTCACGAAGCCAACCCGTACCGGAATCAGCATTGCGCCTTTAATTGCGCCGTCCAACGCAGCGAAGTTAATTTGATCTTCGTCAAGCGTCGTTATTTCCAGAATCCTGTAATCGCCGCAGCCGTTGAAAAGCATTGCGAGCGAATCGGCGCGCAAGTCGTAATTCGTCGTGTCGCAAGTTACGGACGTTGCGGCATCGGCGACGCTGCCCACATACTGAGCATCCGTCCATTGGGGCACCGCCCATTTCTGACGGATGCCGCCGTAAGCGGTATTGAACACGCCGGCATCTACGCCGCCTTGCAACGGAATTTGGAAGTTGAACGATTGGCGCGGCTTCGAACGAAGCTGTATGTTTTGTTCGGTGCCATCGTAGCTTTCGATTTGATCGGTCAAAAACGAAAGCGTTTCGATAACCGGCACTTCGGCGACTTGCGGGATTAGCGCAAGATCGCCGTACAGGGTCGTATTGATTTTAGGCATTGTTGAAAGCCGACCGCACTTGATCGGCGTTTTTCCGAATCGTGTTGACGAATAGCTGTTCGCCTTCCGGCGTGCCTAGGAAATCTCCGACCATGGCAGGGTCTAGGAGGTTCACGATACGCACGCCGCCGCTTTGCCCTGCCGGCGCCGCTGCGGACGCACCAGCGGGCGCGCTGCCCTGTGCTTGCATGGTTCCCGTTCGACGCATGGATTCCAAGTTGTCTTTGCCAATGCGCGACGTTGACGCAGCGTCGAAAACGAATTCCTTGCCATGCACCGGGCCGGCAACTGCGTTTGTTGGAATGTCGCCGGTATAGCCGCCGTTCTTAAATCCGCTGCCCTGCGACCGGATCGCCGACACGTTCGCCATACCTGCGGCGATTGCTGCGGCTGCGGCTGCGGCGCCGAGTGCAGGACCGACAAACGGAATCGACGACATAGCAGCATAAGCACCGGTTGCCGATTTGTACGTATCGATAATCGCGTTAGTAATCGCGGCAGCTTTACCGATGGCGGCAAGCTTTTTATTCGAACTGTTTTGCAGCGAAGCCAAGCCGCCGAAGAAGGTTTGCGCTTGGCCTAGGCGTTGTTCCTGTTCCTTCATCCAAATTTGCATGCGCAGATTTGACGAATCCTGTTCGCTAATCAAGTTCGCTTGGCGCAATTGGTCAATCTGCGCGTACATATTGCGGAACGTTTCGACGTGCGCAGCCGCGCCAATTTGCAGATTGGCGGTATCAAGTCCCATATTCTTTAGCGTGTCGTTCGTCGCCGTCGCGGCATCGCCTGCCGTAAATCCCGACTTCGAATCAGCGCGGAGCTTATTGATTGCGGCAAGCTGATTCGCAAAGTCGCGGCGCTTGTTAACGCTCGCGTCAAGCAACGAATTTTCAGCCTGTTGCGCCAAGTTCGTTTCCTGAATCAGCTTAAGCTTTGTCCTCATTGCTTCGGCTTCTTGCCCGCTAAGTTCAATGCCCTTCGTAAGCAAGTCGTTCCGGACGCGCATGATTTGCGACTCTATCGCCGCCTGTTCCGAAGTCATGCGGGCCAAAATCAATTGCTCGTTCAAATCCTTATTGAATTCGCGCAGCGGGTCTTTAATGTTGCTGATTGCTTCTTCGCCTTTCAGCATTACGCGGTTGTATTCTTCTTGCGTAATCTTGCCGGCTTGCAACAGTTTCGAACTTGCGGTAATGGTCGCATTCCATTCCAACTGAGGGCCTTTAACTTCATCGAAGATTCGGCCCATTGCTTGCGACACTGCGGCATTGTCAACGATAAGCGCAATCTTTTCCTTAAGGGAAGCCGTTTCTTGCTCGTTAAGCTTGATCTTCTTTCCAATCAAGGTTTCTTCAATCTGATCGAACTTTTGTTGTTTATCGCGCTCCGGTCCAAGCATGTTCAACAACTTGAATTCGTTATCAAGCTGCGTATTGATCTTCAGCAGTGCAGCCGCGCGATTCTCGGCGGTATTGCCGCCTTTCTTTCCGGTAATGCCGGCTTCGTCCGTCTTTAGCTTTGTGGGCTTCAGTTGCTCCGCAGTGCGCGGACGGTTTTTAATCGGGTTGCCGGTTATCGGCGACGAAACGTTAGACTTCGCGCCTTCGTTTTGCACCAGACTCATAACGCCGCCTAATGGGTTTGCAAGATTCGCAGCCTTTCCGACAAAGCCCATTGCGGTTTTAACCCAATCTGGCGGGTTCCAACTTTGCAAGTCGGACAGCTTATCGAGCAATCGCGTAATGATGTTGACAAGTCCAATAACGCCATCCATCGCGGTTTTAACCGGACCGCTGTTATTCAATTCGCCTGTAAAGCGATTCCATGCGTTACCAAGATCGTTCGTTGCCTTCTGCAATGGCGTCATTGCATCTTGCGTCAAACCGCCAATTGCGCCTGAAAGCGCATCGATAAGCACCTTTTGCGCTTGCGCGGTTTTACCCGCCTTCATTAGTGCATCGATTGTCTTGAATTGGGAAACGGTCAAGAATCCTAATTGCTTATCAAGTTCGATTGCGCCCTTAACAGGATCGTCCAACGCCTTCGCCATCGCTTCAGCGGCTTTAGGCACATCCGTACCGGTTGCAGTTGCGAAATCGGCGACAAGCTTTGAAGCGGCTTTCAGGTTTTCGGCGCCCACACTCCGAACGTCAGCGAAAGCCTTAATCGTCGCATCCGCCGCAGCCTTCGAAATGCCGGGCAACTGCGCCAGTTCCTTACGCAGCGCGACAATAAACGTCCCGTCAATGTCGCCGCGTCCCGTAGCGACAAACTGCGCCACTAGACCGTTAATCGTTCGCATGCGAGATTCGACCATTGCGACGACAGCGACGAAGCCGGCGAACAGCGCAATTAGGACCGTGACCGGGTTAATCATTGCGATCAATCCGGCAGTCAATGCGCGCGCAGCCGGGCCGATACCGCCGAACATATCTTTCAACTGTCCGCCTTGCTGCAACAGTACGGTAAGCGGTCGCTGTCCGCCTTGGAGCGAAACGGCGATATCGGTAATTTGCGCCGGGACGCCGCGCATAGCTGCGTTGTATTGTTTTACCGAAAGACCGGCCCTGTTCAATTGATCGGCGTTCTTATCGACGGCGGTTCCGAACTTGGCGGCATGCGTCGCAGCGTTGGCGGCGGCAAGCGCGTTCGCCTGCGTTTGGGCGGTCGCTGCGGCTGCGCGGGCAGCTTGGCGGGTCTGAGCATCGGCTAGGCGCATCGCAGCCAGAGCGGCGCGATCCTGTGCCCCTGCCGCGTTCGCCGCTTGGGTCGCAGCCTTGCCCTGTGCAGCCGCCAGCGTCGCCGCAGCCGTAGCCGCCTGATTCTGCGCCTGTGCGAGCTTTTGCGACGCCGTAGCGGTGCGCTGTTGCTCTGTCGCCAAGCGTTGCGCCTGTAGCTGTTGCTTCAGTAGCGCTGAAGTGTTGTTGTCGATTGCCTTTTGCAATTGCGTAAGTGCTGACGTATCGATTGCCTTAAGTGCGGCTTTCAGCTTTTCAACGTGCGGATGCGCCTTTTGCGCTTGCGTTCCGATATCGCGAAGCTTTGTCGCAATCTTCGAATCGACTTTATCCGCTACTTCGATACTGATATTTTCGTCAGCCATGGTTTACGCCTTCGCCTTGAATTCAAACTTAACTCGACGCCCGATCAAAACCGAACGTTCAACAAATCCGGCCGGTGCCTGTCTGGAATAGCCTTCGTTCAATCGCCGGATGTACGGCTGACTGTTCGTTATGTAAATCACTTGACCCGGCTTCTTATTCGCAAGCATTGCTTTTGCGGCTGCAATGGTCTGTTGCGCGCTCGCGTTGCGACTCGACCCGCTTTCGCCGAAGAAATACGGATCGATGCGCTTAAATGTGGGCGTGCCGATCGATACAATCCAATTCGAAAGCGCCTTGGATGTATCGACGGGCGTATGATATGCAAGGTCGCCGACGATGGTTAGCGCGACTTTAACCGCGTGATTGGAAGCGGCTTGATCTACGGCAGTTGCAAGCCGTTTCATCTTCGCCGCCAAGTCCAATAGGGTTTTAGCCATTTGCTTTAGGTTTCTTCTTATCCAACCATCTAATATATGCGTTGTCCATTGACCTTATGTGCGCGTGCAAATCTTCCGTTTGCTCTGCGTCGAACCCGAATGCCGCCGCGTAATCGGCAATCGTTGAATGCGAAATAGGCATGGTTCCAAAACCGCCTTGCCTATCCGTATCCATGTCGAAGAAACCTTGCAAATACAGTTGCAAGCCTAGTTGCAGTTCCGGAGCTTTGGCGATGCGTTCCGGAATCGGCTGATTCATACGCATTGCCTGCATTGCTAGATTCTGTTCGTGCGGACCCATTTCTAGCAAATACTCCAAAACTGCAATTAGTTTCCCGATTCTTCTTCCAGCTTTTCGCTACGGAACAACGAAGCGCCGTTGCACTTCATTTGCAAATCTTCGTAAAGGTCCGGCAGTGCTTGCAACAGCGCCAAGGCGTTTTCGCGGTTGAACGGCGCGCTACCTTCCGATGCTTCGTCGCCGGTCACATCCGACAATTTGACGTTGCTCCATCCGAGCAACAGCGTATCGACGAAAACGCCCATGAACATTTTTTCGGCAAGTTCGTTGTTCATGGTGCCAAGTTCGATTTGGCGACGATGCGGGCGCGTCGCCTTTTCCAACGCCTTCGAATACGACTTGTTCGCCTTCGTTGCGCGGGCAAGACGGAAAGTCGGAATCGAACCGTCTTGGTTTTCGCCGAATTGAACTTCGACGCCTTCGGATTCCATCTTGGCATCGGTGCCGAACTGTTTGCGAAGAGACATTTTGAAATAACTCCAATTGAGGTTAAAGAAAAGGCCGGGATTAGCCGGCCTTGCGAGTCTAGCGGATTTAACCGCGTTTGCGTGCCTTATTGCGGCATTGCTTGCGCGGGCAGATACGCAAACTTGTTATACAGCATCGTATAACCGTTTTCATTTTGCGCGCCGGCCGGTTCCAGCGGAACGGTAATCGGTTGATCCTTTTCGACGCCGATTCGACCGCCGCCAAGCGAAAGCAACGGAATGTCGTAAACGAAACCGTTTTGCTTCGAAGCGGCAATGATCGACAAGCCCACATCCGCATTGGCGCGAACCGCCTTCACTGCCGAAACGGTCGTGAAGTAAGCGGTAATCGAACCGCCAACGTCGAAGTTACCGGCCGAAGTGTCGAACGCTCCGAGAACGCCAACAGCCTTGTTAGGCGTGACGTTGTTGTTAATCGAAACGTTGGCTTCGGTAACGTAGCCGAACAGTGCTTCGGGATTGGCGGATGCCGGATCGATGACCGACATTTTGATGCGCGCAATGTCGGACGAAGTGTTGTAAGCATCTTCGCCCGGCGCGGCAACGCGGGTTCCGGCCTTGATTTCGTCGTCTACTTCGCCGCTTCGATAGGTGTTGTCGCAAGCGACGAAGGACATATCCGCATTCAGCTTGTCAGCCTGCGGAACGTTCAACGTGAATTCGTTTGCAACCGCACCTTCCAAGTATTCCGCCTGCGTATCGGTCGGACCTTCGGAAAGTTGGCGTTCAATGTTGTACGAACGGCGCTTGATAAGCGACGGCGTGTTTTCATTCTTCAGCACAAGTCCGAAGAAGATTTGAACGGTCTTGCCGGTGCCGGTTTCGTTCGTCGCGGTCCAAGCAACATCGTCCAACGTCAGCACATCCGCCGCAATGGTTCCGATGCGCGCAAAGCCGCTGTTGTTCGTGAACTTCATTGCCGTTGCATCGCCGCCGACATAAATCCATTCGCCGGGAATCAGACCTAGCGTCGTGAAGTCGATTGTTGCGGCTTCCAACGTAACGATGTTGCCGGACATAACAACGTCAAGATCGGCGGCGGGAAATTGGAAGCCGACAACTTCCAACTTTGCAGCGGCGGGCGGCGACGCTTCGTCGGCGATGACTTCGCTAACGGTAATGTCGTCAGCGTCAGCACTGACAACGGTTTTCAGACCGTTATTTGCTGCGACGCCGAAGCCGGAAGAGAACGCGAGATAGCCGGCTTTGTTGAACGCAATCAGGGTTGAACCTGCGGCGTATTTCTTCGTGCCCGCCGTAACACTGGTAATTGGCTTCGCGGCGCCGTTGAGCGGTTGCGTCGTCGGCTTTTCGCGCGCATCGGCGAAGAAGAAGCCTTGCAACAGCCGGGCAAGATTCGTCTTGGTAACGTCGATATTGAAACCGCCCGACGCGTCCAAGTCCGTAACCGTGCCCTTTTTGTTTTGGCGCGAAGGATCGATAGGCGTGCGGGAAACGGTCGTCAGTTCGCCGCCGAAGTCCGAATAAGAATTCGGTTCCAGACCGAACCAAACGGGATCGGCGCCGTCATCCGCAATTGTGGGAAGTTGCTTCAAGCAAACTTCTTCCGCGAACGCAAGGCCGGTCAAATTGCTGTCAATTTTGCGGGAAACGCAAACCATAATTAGCTCCTAATGCAATTCGTCGTATTCGTATTCGGCTACGACGTTAAGCCGGTGAAACTGCAATTCATCTTCTAGATTGTTAATCCTTGCATTTCGGAACCAAACCTTATTGTCAGTTGACACGCCGCGATAAACGTTGCGCGCCAACATTGCCAACCGTCCTAGCTTCATCGTCGCTTGCTGCGCAGCCATCGGCGCAAACAATTGCACGAAGATCAAGCCGAAATCGGTATAGTGTTTCTGCCCGATTGCGCCGGCACAATTCGAAAGCGATGCTTGTTCGCCGCCGACACTCTGCATTGACACTCGCGCCCAAAATTTCGATTCGTCAATCTTGGTTTCTTTCGTCACGCCTTGCCAACGAATTTCGGGCACATAGCCCACAATAGCAGCGGCGCCGGCAAGCCATGCCACATTCAGCAGAGCAAAGATTTCATCGCGGGCGCCTTCGTAATTCGTCATCCGACAAACTCCAACGTATAGAGTATCTTTTGACCGTTCGGCGACAGAAGGTCGATATTCGACATGCGCAGTTCTACGCCGTCCCTAACGACAACATCGTTAAGATTCGGAGTGAACGACACATTACCCATTAGTCCGGCAAGCTGTCCGATTTGGATTTCAGTTCCGGTAAGGTATTGGAAGAGTTTGCGCGTATCCCTGTCCCGAACAGGAACAAAGCAAACATGAACATTGGATTCAACAGGTACATTTGCGCCACCATTCCAAGGTTTCGAAGCATCGGCCGGCGTTTCTGCCGGAATACTGCGCCAAGTTACAAGCTGACCATTCTTCTTAATCAGCCTTAGCGCGGTTTCAATCTGACGGTCGAAGCGTGCCATTGATTACGCCCGAACGGTACGAATTGCGAAGCCGGAACCGCACGAACCGAACAGCGGCGCTAGAAGCGCATCGACGCCGGTAAAACGCGATTCGATGCCGGCTTGCAGCGGGTTCGCGTATTTCGTCGTAATCGGCCCTACGGTTTCTTCCGTTACGTAATCCTGTGCAACGATATTCGGCAATAGCGAAAGACCTTGCGAGACTGCGATAACTGCCGCAGCCTGTGCTTTCTTAAGATTCTTCGGTATTGAGTCTGACGGAAACGCGGTTTCGCTTTCGTCAAAATAAACGTCAATTCTCGGCCATTGCAATTCTTGCGTAGCCGGATCGGTTTTCGTGCCTTGGTAATCGCAAGCGAACGACTCCAAAAAGTCGGTAGCTTGGATAATCATGGCGGCTACTTCGTCATTGGCAACGGGCAGCGTAACGCCGCGATCCAACGCATATTGGCGCGCATAGGCAACGTCAATATACGCGTTCGCGTCCGCAACGATGGTTCCGTCTTCCACTACGATAGTAATCGCCATGATCTTTTCCCTTTAGGACAGCACGAAACCGGTAATCACGCCGGCTACAATCGTCGGCGTAATCGTGTCGGTATAGCTGCCGGTAACGGGCACTTCGATTGCAACATCATCTTCGATGATTGCTTGCGTCGCCGTAAGCGCCTGATTCGGGATTGCGTCCGGGTCGATAACATCGACTTCCGAATAATCATCCGGAATTGCAACGCCGTCCTTCGACGCGACGTAATCCGCTTCGGCCGGGCCGGCGCCGAAGTTCGGCGATTGCAGCTTTGTGAAAACCGTTACGGCGTACTGCGCAACGGTTGCCGCATTCAGCTTCGCAATGTCCGCAAGTTCGGTCGCATCCGGAACGCTACCGGCGATGAAATAGATAACCTTTTTCGTTGCCATGATCGATGTTCCTTACTTCTTTGCCGGTGCGACCGGCGATTGACCCCAAGGCTTGGGAGCGGAAGCCGTGCCAGCGGGCGCAGGCGGCGCCGAGTCGGCTTGTGGCTGTGCAGGGGCGGCGACCGGTGCAGCGCTGCCCACACTGGCGGGCGCAGGGCTTGCCGCTGCGGTCTTGGCCGGCAGCTTCGGTGCGGGCGTATCGCCCATGGCGCCGCGCTTCGCTTCGTTCGCTTTCTTGTGGGCAGCGATTGCGGCTTTGGCTTCCGGGAAAGCTTCGGCGTAACGCTTCGGCACCGTGCCGGCTACGCCGTCGCATTCTTCCAACGACCCTTCGGCCGGCACGTAGTTTGCGTTCCGGAAGACGACTTGCGCATGCAATTCATCCGCCGCCGCAAGTTCCTTCGCGTTCGGGATTGCGTCCAGAATGAAGAAAAGGATTTTCGCCTGTTTCATTATTGGGCCTCGCTTCAATTCGACAAGTTCAAAGTTCATTTGGAAAAACAGGGCATATTTCAGCCCTGTTCTTTTGGTGAAGCCGTTGTTTAGTTCGACTTCAGAATCACGCCGCCAAGGTCTTTGTTGGACGTTGCGTAACGGTCCCAATTCGTCGCCGTGAACAGCGCCGCATCGGCCGGCGACTTGCCGCCGTTCGCTTTGTCCCAAGAAAAGCCTTGGATGCCAAGCTCATACGACCATTCCGCCTGAAAGGTCCGGATGATGTTTTCGTCGCCGTTCTTGGTTTCTTCGTTGGCGTCGTAGTCGTTGTTTTGATGCACGACGACGGCGCCCGGCTTCAGCCCAAGGCTGTAGTACACGTTCGGCGAACCGGCCAGGATGAGCGACGGCGAATCGGTCATGATGAGCAGCTTGCCGAACGGATCGCGAATCACGTTCACTTGACCGTAGCGGAACAGTTGTTCGGCATTGGTCAACACGTTCGCGTAAAGGTCGAACATCGGCTTCGAATGCGTGACCCATGCGGTAATCGCGCCGCCGCTTTGGTCGCCGAGCAGCGCGGTTGCGCTGGACAGTGCCAGGAACGACAGCGTATCGGGCGTGTCGCCGGTAATGTCCTTCACGTTCGCGGCGACTTGCGCATGCGAAGCGTAGAACGCGCCAAGGCCGGTATTCAGCATGTCGGCCAGCGTATCGACGGCAAGTTGCTGACCCAGTGCGGCGCCTGCGACTTCCGGATTCTGCTGAATCCATTTGAACTGTCCCGGATCGAGTCGCACAGGCGCGGTGCCTGCGGCAACCTTCACCATGGTATCGACAAGATGCGCCATCTTCTTTTCGGCAACGGCGCCGGAACCGTAGGCGTTGCGGCGGCGAACCAGACCGGACACCTTCGCGAAGAATGCTACGTCGCTGAAGTCGCCTTGATGGGCGGCGGACCCGAGAACGATTGCGCCACCGGAAGCGGCGTTGAACAAGTCGATTTGTTGGCGGAGAACTTCCGTCATCGAACTGTAGGCGTACTCGGAATAAACTGCAAGATCGGACAAAGCCATTTTAGTTTCCTTGGTTTGCCGCTTTGACTGCCGCGATGTGTGCCGAAAGTTCTTTCGGATTCATCTTCGACAAATCGGCGGACGGTTGTTGAATGTTTGGGGCACCGCCGCCATTTCCTGTCGGAGCGGGCCGGGCACCGCCCGACGCTTTCGACGCCACGATAATAGCCGAAAAATCCTTGTTACCAACGATTTCTTTTTGAAGGTCTTCAAGCGTCGCGGCTGACGGCTTACCGTCCTTATCGAGAACTTTGGTAACCGGCGTATCGCCGTCGAAGTCCGCCACAAGGCGCGCTTTGATATGCGGCAACAGGACAGCCGGCGCGGTGCTGATTTTCGAAGCAATGCTTTGCGCGACGTTATCGACAAGCTGCGACTTGATATGCGAAGTCAACTTGCCATTCGTCGTTTCGAATTGCACCTTCTGATCGTCAAGCTTCTTTTGCCATTGCTTTTCGAGTGTGGCAATGTCACCCTTCTTCTTCGCGTCGTTGCTGTTCAACGCTTCCAATTCGGCTTCCAATTCGGCAACGCGAGCTTTCGACGTTCCGGCTTGTGCCTTTTCGCGCTCCAACGCGCGACGCAGCGGGCCTACGTCTTCATCGTCGGAAAGGTCCAACTTAAAGCCGTCGCCGTCCGCGATGTATTCGGTTTTGAATTCGGCCTTAAGCGCGTCGTATTCAGCCTTCGTAAGTTTCTTCTTCATTGCCATTTTACTAACTCCTATCAGGTTTTAAAAATGCTGATACACCGTATCAGCGGGACATGATTTCAAGCACCTTTGCCCGAAACGCATTTATCGACAAAGGGCGCGAAGCTTCAAACTTCGGCATATCCTTTGCCTTAACTTTGCCGCTGCGGATCGCTCTTGCTGCGTCCGCGCCTAGAATATCATCCTGCACTGATTCCGGTTGACGCTGCAACCATGCGTAAAACGTTTCAGGATCGGCCGGAACCTTACCGCCGAGAATTGGCGATATGTGGGAACGGCATCGAATGTGCGCAGGCGGCAACGGACCGTGACCGTATCGGTAAATATGCAAATTGCGACTTGCGCAAATTTCGGTCGTTCGGCCGTCCATTACGGAAAACCAAGCGTATTGCGAGAACATCGACGATTGCACCGCAGCGCCCACAATAGCGGCAACGTGCGCAACCGCCGTCGATACGACCGCGCTATTTTGGACCGCGACGCGCTGCAACTGACTCGACGTGCCTTGGACGGCTTCTTGTCCGGTCAATTCGGCCAACGTATCTTCTACGCTCCATCCGTTCGACCATGCTTTACGAATGACGTTTTCGATTCCAGCTTGCGCCGATATTGAAAAGCCTTTCAGGAACGGAATTAGGTAAATGCCGTTTGCGGGAATTGGTGCATTCAGCACTGACGACCATAGACGATCATCCTTCTTCGCTGTCGGAATAAAGAAGATCGGAACGACATTCGAATCATTTTCCGTCCGGCCTTCCATGACAGCTTCGGCGCCTTCGTCCGGCAATGGCTGCATGTCGGGCGTGTCGTCGTCAAGTTCGACAATGGACGTTGCGAAAATACGGCGCGACACTTCCGCATCGGCCGACATGAATTCTTTCAGTTGATCTAGAATTTGATCGGTGTATTGCGAGAACAGTTCGCTTTGAACGCGACGCAGCTTGACGGTAAGCGCGAGTAATTCCGCCTTCGTCAGACCGTCTAGCGTCTTGTATTTGATGCGCCCTAGAAGCTTGCGCAATTCTTCATTCAATTGCGCTAGAACGTAATTGAAATCGCGAGCAAAGCCGAGCTTGACGCCTTCTATGTAGACTTGCTGCCGCGTTGCAATGTCGTACAGGCGATTCGTGTCTGATAGCGCCATGGCGTTTACTTCTTAGGCGGAACTGCGGGCGGTTTCGTACCGGTCGGAGTATTGAAAGGCGCTTCCAACGCCAATTGCGAAACCTGATCCTTTGCTATCTCTTCTTTCGCTTCTTCGTCGTCTTCCGTTGCGATGCCCGATGCCTTAAGCGCGTTGCGCATTTCTTTGAACGTGATTGCGCCGGCTTGCCAATCCTTGATCGCCTGCGCGCGTTCCTCGGGCGTCATGCGGGAAATGTCGAAATCAGTATTCAACTTGAATTCAATTTCTTTTTCGCTGCCGCCTGTGAACTTGGTTGCCCATTTAAGCGCCCACAGGAACGCCGCCGAAACATTCTTAGTCGTGCTTGCAAGCACCGAACTAGAAGCGGTCGCGTCTACCTTAGCTTCAAAGGCGGTTCGTTGAACTTCTTTTTGTTCGACAAGCTTTGCGCCAAGCGCGACCATTTGTCGCTCTTTGGTTTCCATCGCTTCTTTAATCATCGTGTTTTCGCCGGCTTGCAATACCTTTGCATCGCCGCCAACAGGCAACGGAATACCGCCGCGCGAACCGAAGGCAACAACGCCTTTAAGAACGGTTTCTACCCATTCTTGCGTTAGGCCAACCATTGCGACAGTAGGTTGACCCATTACGAAGCAAGCTTCTTCGTAATCAGCCGAATTGCGATAGTGCGCCATGTTGACCGATGCAAGGTCGTACATGTTCGGATGATCGGGCGAAGGATCGTTGTTGTCCGTTCCGATGAATGAGAACGGAATTTCTGTCAACGATTGGCCGGCGCTGTCCTTCGGAACAAGGGTTGTTCCGCGATGAAAAATCTTCATCTTGTTCGGATACTCGCGCCCGTTCCAATCCGAAGGCCGGTTCGGTTCGCGCCAAATCTCTTGCACGTATTCGCCGGCATCGTTCAACCGCAGTACGCGGAATTGAAGTGAATTCTTCATTTCGAAACCATCGTCGGCCGACACGTAGGATTCGGCCATTACGATAAGCGACAGCTTGTCTTCTGCGCCGTCAGGTTTCACGCGCCAATTGATGATCGCGAAGGGCGATGCAACGTTGATCGTCGGCCGATACTTGCCCGAATCAATGTCAGCCTTCGTCGCACCTTCTGCCGGCGCTTCCGGATAGTCAACGAACACGCCTGCGCGAGCGTAGGCAAGCACGTAGGCAACGGCGCGCTTCGACTCTTGAATCAGGCTGACGCCGGTTCCTGTGGCGTTCTCGACGATCTTTTCCATGTCGGCTGGAACCTTAACGACCGGTTCGCGCATGAAGACTTGTCCGAGCAACCCGGCAAGCGTGCGACGGGTTACGTTATAGAAGACGGCGCGTTTCTTGTAATTGTCATAGCGCGCGGTTTCTTCTTTCTTGTCGCCGGTCGGATTGGGGCTTGGCAAATACTTCGTGCCCGCTGCCTTTACTGTCGGTTCGCCGGACAGGCAATCGCGAATAAGGGTATAGAGCGGTAACAGTTCCGCCAATTCCGTTCGCATGAAAGTTACGTTCGGAACTGTGGAAGAAATCGGCGTTGGCATTTGGTCGGCCTTTCAACTTGGCAACAAAACTTTAATCTTCTTAACGCCGTGCAAATTGCCCTTCAATACGCGATAGCGCGCCATATCGTAAGGGTGATCTTCTGCGGTCGTATCTACGTCATCCGGCTTATCAGGATCGCGCGGCAATGTGGGAATCGTGGAAATCGAAGCAACGCAATTATCCATGAAATACAGCGCCGGGCCTTCATGTTTCGTTGCGGATTCTAGCCGGTCGCGAATCAACTGCAAACCTATTTTACGACTGCCGGGCGATTTGTCGGATTCAACCCAAGTAACGCCGGCTTTCTCCATTTTCTTTTCCAGCGTATCAACGTCGATTTCCCGCACATCCCGAATTTGATTATCAGCAGGACCGGCGTAAACCGGGCCTTTAATCCAACCATTCAATTTAAGCGACTCTTCACGCGATTTAATGCCGCGTGCGATATCATCCGCCGACAGCTTCAAACCCTTATTCGTTCCAATTTCCTTTGTGCCGTACCATTCGAAGATTTGAATTATCGAACCGGGCGGCGGACAAAAGCTGAATACTTCGCCGTTATGAATGATGGTTGCAGTTTCGCCGTTCGCTTCGGCCCACCATCCCACACTGAACGGATGCGACGAACCCCAATCAAATGACCGATCAAGGCGCCAAGTAGCCGGGATGACGAAGCGCGGCAGTACGTGCGTTTGCTTGTTCCACACATCGTCAAGCGCACCGCCCGTCACAATGTCCCAATCACCAAACAGCCAAGCGCGACGCAAGTTCGGATCGCTGATCGATTCAAGCTCGGCGACGTATTCAGGACGAAGATAAATGTTCTCGCGATACGACCCAAAGATTGCGATTTGCGTCTTTGTGACTATCTCGACTTCTTGCGTTTGCGGGTTGAATACTTCAATCTGCTGACGGACGACAACGCCGCGCGGCGCTACGTCAATAAAGCGACGCTTAACCCAATTGTGACCGGGACCATTCGGGTTAGTCGTGCTGAATACTTCTAGCGGTATAGGCGGCAAAGGCTTGCCGTCATCGGTAGCGTATGTGCCATCCGAATTAAGCGGTGTATCGCGTTCGGGCACAAACGACGACCGGTTGACCGACATGAATTTATCATATAACTCCGAAGTCGGATATTTGGTCAGTTCGTTCCAACCAATGAACGGGTATTCGTGACCGTGAAAACCTTCGTAATCGCCGATCTTCTTAACGTGCCGGAATAGCAATTCTTCACCAGTCGGCCAAACCCATTTGTACGATGCAGCCGATTCCATGAATTTAGCGCCGTCAAAGAACTTCGGAAACCATTTCTTTGATTCTGCAACCAAACCGGACAGGTTATCAAACTCCAAATCGAAGATAACGCCGCGCCAATATTCGCCGTATCCGATGCCAACGCGGCGACGGAACCGCATTAACTGCGTAATGGTTTTGCCGGGACCGCGCGCACCTTCATACAACGTATGCGAACAGCGCGTATCAATTGCGAATTCTTGGGACGATCCCGGAATAGGCGTCCATACCGTTTCGAAGGCCGGCAGACCTTCCGGCTTAGTGACGGGTCGAAGCTGCACTTAGCAAATCCGATTGCTGTTTGGCTACCTTCTTTTCCCAATCATCATCGCTGCCCTGATCGCGAATGACCATGACGCGATTATTGTTCACGTTGACGGAAACGGCAGGCTGCGGCTTTTCGATATGGCCTTTGATATCGGCATAAAGCTTGTGCGCCTTTATCCGATCTTCATACAAACCGTGTTGCGTCAGCTTCCAAATTTCGGCCAATTGCGCCGCCTTATTCGGAAGGTTGTTCAAATCTTCGCCGGACTCGCGCAGGCGCTTTTGATGCGCCAATACTTCATCGTCGCCAATCCAATGCGTCGCGATCCAAAGGGCAATGCCGTTGTTGTCCGGTTCAACGCCCATCGCCGCCACAAACGGCTCGTTCGGCGTATTCATGAGCAACGCCGCGAACTTCGCTTTCTTTGCTTCGGCGTCTTTGATTTCCGGTTTGAACATGCCGCGACTATATCACGGCATTACCGCTTGTCTACTTCGCCGGGCCTTTGGGTTCGCCGCAATTGGCGACGAATGCGCGATTGTGGGCAAGTATCTGCCGGGCGCTTTCTTCCGTCATAACGTCTTGACGGCTTACGTAAATTGGTTTAACCCATTTACAAGCCGTGTCAATAACGGTCGGCTTTGATATTACGACTTCAGGAATCGAGCGTTCAATCTCGGGTCCATTTGTCGCGCAGTTCGTTAAGAACGGCGTCAGAAGAAGTGCGGTTAACTTCAGCGGTTGCATTGTTTGCCTTTTCGACCGATTCCAATTCGGTCTTTGCCGCTTCATGTTGTTTCTTAATTTCCGAAGCGGCGATAGCTTCGCGATCCTTTGCGATTGTCTCCGCTGCGGTTGCTCTGCCTTCTGCCTGTCCTGACTTCTTAGCCGATGCGAAAATTGCTAAGACGCCGAGCAACGCGCCGCCTATGCCCACAAACCAAGGCCCGATCTTGGCGAACAGGGCCGTAATCATTCCAA
>Ga0307412_10000373_pt1 | contig 28018 bp, 21 predicted proteins | sample DK1Cmetagenome_3_FD_203823 | JGI IMG/M metagenome (GOLD analysis project Ga0307412, IMG submission 203823) | Maize rhizosphere microbial communities from greenhouse at UC Davis, California, United States - DK15-C-1 | ecosystem: Host-associated > Plants > Roots > Rhizosphere > Soil | place: USA...
AATAAAACAATGATATTCCCGCATTGAAATACAGATTCGGGTTTCCGTTGTAACCGGTATTTTGCTCAAAATCTTTGCTCAATGGAAACAGCGTTGCAAAATTAGTAAATATTTTCAGGTCTGTCTTAGAAGTTACCTTCTGATAAAACTGTAATCCGAATTGCGGACCTAATTTTGAAGTTGAATCAAACTCATGATCGTTTTTAATCACATTATCAGACAGCAAAGTATTTGAAGAAGCCGGAGTATAAGTTAAGCTTTCGCTTAAAGGAAAATAAGACATCGCCCCGATTTCAAGGTTAATTTTCTGAGTATCGCGGTAGAAAATATCTTTGTTAAATTTCAAATTTAAGTTTAAACTTTTCACATATTTATAAGTCACACCCAGCAAATCAATCGCTGAAAAATCATTATAAATCCCTTCAAGGCACGCCCCGAATTTTATCTTTTTACCATCCCTCAACAAAAAATGATTAGCAGAAGAAAGCCTGTCCAGCGTCATTCTGTAATTTTGTCCCAATTCGGTGTTGTTATAATTGTCTCCGGTAATGCTTTGGAAATTTACATTTGACATAAAATCCATTTTATCGCCTTTATACCAGTAATTGGCGTCAGTTTTATAGTTGACGAGACGGTATTTCATCTTTTCTAAACTTTCTTTAAAAAAAGTCTCTCCGGATGTGCTGTTATTAAGCTCTCCGGTGTGTCCGTAAAGGTTTTGCATGGCTTTACTGTAGGAGAAATTGATATTGAAAAAATTCTTTTGACCGTCAAAAGCATAACCTGTTCCAAAATTCCTGTCTACCGTCCTGTAGCTGTAATTCGAATAAGACGGAAAATAAATCAACCTTCCGTAACCGCTGGAAAATCTTACATAATATTCCGGATTTGCGGGAGCATTGATAAATTCATTCACCGATTTGATGTCATAGGTTTCTGTTTTCCTACCCAAACCTCCAAACACTGAAAGCTGATGGTTTCCTAAACGGTATCCTCCAAATATTTTCCCTGAATAATCTGCGGTAGAAATATCCGGTCTTGGATCGGACTTCCTGAATGAGCTTTGGTTTCTGTAATCCACGGTCGCTCCAAGCTCCAAGCCTTTCCAAACTTTGTAGGACAAACCACCTTTTACATGATAATTCTGAGTTTCCCAATCGCCTTTTTTAGGAACAAAAAGATAATGAGGGTTAAGAACGAACTGGTCTTCAGTTCTGCCATTGCTGAGGTTGAAGCCTAAGTCTTTTTCTGTCACAAACTGATAATCAAAGCTTCCCAAAAGCCTTAATTTTTCAGAAATATTGAAAATTCCCTGGGTTTTAAATCCAAATTCATTTGAACTTTCCGCCGTTTGGGCTCTTTTCATGTTCAGATCTTTTACCACAGCGCTCAGTTCTGTTTCCGTAAAATATGAAAATTTTTGATTTGAAAACTGAATCGGATTATCCCAAATTCTGCCTAACTGCTGATAATAAATCTGGTTGGTCGGTATAAAAATACTGTCACTCAATTGCGCCGAAACACAACCGAATGACAATAAAATAACGAGTTGAAAAATCTTAACTTTCATTTAATTAAAAACCTTTTGGGTTTGCCTGTTTAATCACAAAATCATTTGCAGAATTATTGGTATCTTCTAAAACCACTCTTGCAGGAATGCTGCCCTGTGCAGGAATTGTAGTTTTCACCTTTCGTATCACCGCCTGAGTATTAAATGCCTGATCACATTTTGTGAATGATGCATCCACAGAAGCATTCAGCATTTTTGGTCTTTGGGAATTAGGATTGTAATGTTGCAATTCCACTCCATCAATAATTAAATTTGCAGGAATCTGTTTGAAGAATTTCGTGCCTGCTCCAATGTTTGTAACGGACGGATCAGAATAATCCGGGAAAGTGGCGAAATCAGCAGATTTAAAAATAACAAAACTGTCACGTCCCGGATTATCAATGACAAAATCATTATTTCCGTTCCAATAACCAGCCCTACCCCAATAAGCAATTTCCATATCTTTTACCACAGGATTCTGAATATCTGTTTTAAAAACGCTTTCACCGATCGATAAATTAAAATCACCTAAATACACTTCAAATTCAGACTGGCTCAAATCTATCGTCAACGCAGGATTCTGAATATTGATGGGAGCTCCGGTGTTGTCTACCAGAGGAGATTTGTGATTCACTGCATTTTGAGCAATAACGATACTTTGTCCCGGATAAATTGGAAATTGTGTACCATTTCCTGGAATTTTTGTCACGTAATCTGCATAAACATAATCTGTATTGGCAGCGCTGCCCGCGGTCATTCCTATGGATTTGCTCCAGTCGAACTGTCCGTTTGCCTGAGAATAGGCATTAACTGTTGTATTTGTTTTTCCGTAAAGCTGTGCAATGTATAATCCATCAGCATAAATCACTTCATTAGAATTGTTATAAATCTCAATAAACTGATCCCTTAATCCCGCTCCCTGAGTGATATGAGAGCCTGCATAATAGATTTGTTTGATCAATAAATCCCCTACTCTTGCAGATTTCAGCTCGATAACGGTACTTTGTACATTGATGTTTATCGTGGTATTGTCCTGAACACCATTAAAATTAATTTCAGGAGCCGGAGCCGCATATCCGAAAGTTGAATAAAATTCATCCGTTAAAATCTTCTTTGAAACCGTCACTTTATACGTTCCCGGAATTACACTGGAAAAATTGGCAAATCCGTTAGCATCGGTAATTTCAGTATAAGTATCTCCGGAATTGTTGTTGGTAAGAACCACAGTGGCCCCTTTGGAATGTTTTGAGCTGTATGTGGCATCGTATTTTACCTCTACTTTAAAAGCGGCTGGCTGCAATGTACCGTTGTTCGCTCCAAAATCATCATCCCGACAAGAGAATAATAACATCATTATTGCTAAAAAGCTGAATAACTGTTTCATAGTGTTTATTTATAAGGGTAATTTTAAAATTGATATTCGATTTTTGCTCCGAAAGAAAGCTTTAACAAATCTGATTTTATTGTTTCTACTGGTCTTCCGTTGATTAATTCAAATTGGGTTTGTTTTAAATCCAAAAAGTTATTAGCATAAAAAGAGAACCTGAATCCGTTTTGGAAATCTTTTGAAATCTTCAGATTGATATTATGGAAAACCTTATCTAAGCTTTTTCTTTCTTCGTAGTAATTGGCTTCCTTAATATTGGCAAACTGATTCGGATCATTGATCTGTTCCTGTGTAAGCATTACTGTTTCAAGATTTTTATTAATGTAACCAAACAATACTTTTGGATTAAAAACATTGGTGTCATCAATGATGAAATGCTGGGTTCTCAATGTAATCACCAAACCCGCTTTAGGCAAATGATAGTTTAAAGCTGCACCAACATTGAACTGCTTATATTTTGCATCATGCGGCCTGTACAAGCCATACACAGCTTCCTGTGTAAGATCATTTGATTGGAAATATCGGTCGGTTCCGGCATTGGTTTTTGTTTCCACATAGCTTCCGCTGAGATCCAGGCTGATGTTTTTAAGAGGAAGCTTGTTAAGGCTCATCATCAATTCGAGACCTTTATCGGTAGATTTTAAAGTATTGACCAATCGGCTCTGGAGGTAGAAATTATCACTGTAACCGATTACATCATAGGTCGGAATATTGTTCCCGTTATAATTAATCTGAAGCTCCGCCAAACCTCTTTTACCTGCAAAACTTTCTGTGGTAAATCCGTCATAAAGATGGTTATAGTAAGCCGTAAGACCTACATTTCCAAAAGAGAATTTATAATCAACTCCTATTTCGGAACGCATACTTTTTGATGGTTTCAGGTTTTTATTATCTGCAACATCTACATACGTCTGCATAATTCCCAGATTGTAATACCCCGGAAGGCGGATATCTGCCAAAACCACATCGTAATATCTCGGTCCCGTATAAATCATATTAATTCCCGGAGCCTTTGACGAAATACCAAATCCACCCCTGAATTTGAGGTTTTTATAAATTAAATATGTATTAATTCTGGGCTGCAAAACGGATGCACCGAATTGATTGTCATACCTTAAACCCGCATTAAAATTGAAAATATAATTCCCGAATCTCTTAAAAATATTGTCTTCCGCGTATAATGAAAACTGGTATTCCGCTCTTACATTTTCACCGTAATTATAAGGCCTGAAAGCTTGTCCGCCTCCTGCAAACTGAGGAATAATGGATTCCGGGCTTCCCAATCTACCGGCTCCTTTGTTGTCACTGCTTCTCATGGATGCTCCTGCCAGGAAATTGTGAATCCAGTTGGATTTTGTTTTTACATTTTTCTTAAGATCGGCAGAGAAAAACATAGAAATCGGCTTTCCTTCCACTTCCTGAACCTGGAAATAACTCGGCGGTGAATACGTTCCCGTGTAAACACCTTCATTAATGCTTGTCCCTACCAAACTGCCTCCATTATTAAGAAGGCTTGATTTGTAAGAATTCTGATAACCTTGAGAATAATTGGCATTAATATTTAAATTATCAAAGAAAAAATCCTTAAATCGCCAGTTGAAACGGTTGGAAATACGAATATCCCGCTTTTTATTCTTCACAACAGTCATATTGACATCTTCTTCCTCGAAATTGGCTTTATCGAAATTGCTTCCAAAATCTACGGAGAATGAATTGCTGATATTTTTATTTTTACTGTAAACCGTCCACATCAAATTGGTGGAGATTCTCTGGAAATTGTTGAATTTTGTTCTGGGATCGGAATTTGAATTTAAATAATTAAGATTAACATTTAAAAACCCAAATTTATCGCTGATTTTAAAACCTTTATTAAAATTATATTCCTGAGTTCCTTCCCGTAAAGCCAGATAAGCGCGGTAAGGAGTTTTACCATTTTTCTGCTGAATGGTGATCAAACCGGAAGTAAGATCTCCGTATTTTGCCGATGCAATACCTTGTACAACCTCCACACTTTCAATATTTTCAACGGGAATTTCTCTTAAATCTGCACCAAAATTGGCGTTGGAAAAATATCCTCCATCCGCTCCAAAACCGATAAGACTTGGTGTAAACAATGAGCCCTGATTTCCCCACGAATTTGATCCTGTGCCGTAATTTCCTGCGTAGCTCTGCATGTTTTCGTTGTTGGAAATCGGGATTCCATCCACTACGATTGCGGTACCAAAAGATTTATTCCCAAATCCCTGATCACTTACATTATCCGGAACGATTGAACGAAAAACGATAGGTTTAAACTCATTAAGATTGAGATTCTGTAATTTTTGCCCGGGAATTTGCTCCAGTACTTCATTTAATGAAAATGCCTGGATATTTTTTAACGCTTCTTCCTTAATTTCTATCTCAGAATAATTTTTCTTTTTTGCGGCAAGCATCACTTCTTTGATACGAATGGATGCGATCTGCATTTCGACCGTAATTTGACTGGCGGGAATAGTAACGTAAGATTTTCTTTCCTCGATCAATCCGGATCTTGAGAACACCAGTGTTTCATTAGCATTATAATTGATCTGAAAAGCACCGGAATTATCCGTCACCGTCCAGATTCCTGTATTCTCAATGCCCACTTTCACTCCCGAAATCGGCTTCTTGTTATCAGCTTCTACTACAATCCCCGTCAAACTCTGACCACTCACAGAAAGTATAACAAACTGAAAAGCAAGAAGTAAAACTCTTTTCTTCAATGTTAGCAATTTTCTGCAAAATTATTTATAATTTTTCTAAATAAAAACTAAAGTGGTACTTTTAAGACTGATAAATTTCATGGTTTCATAAGATAGTTAAGCAAAAAATACTTTTTGGTTGAAATCTTTTAGAAATATATTGAATGCTTCGACAGACTCAAAATCAAAAAAAGAGAGACAAAAGCCTCTCTCAATTCTTAAATATTTAAATGATTAAATCCTTTAATCAAATATTACATATGAATCGGTCTCTTCGCCGTAGCATCCAACGCCGCTTCTTTGATTGCTTCCGCATACGTCGGGTGTGCGTGAGAACTTCTTGCGATATCTTCGGCACTTGCACGGAATTCCATGGCAATTACTCCTTCTGCAATAAGGTCGGCAGCTCTTGCTCCGATGATGTGCATTCCTAAAACCTCGTCAGTTTTTTCGTCTGCAATGATTTTAACCAAACCATCAACATCACCACTTGCACGGCTTCTTCCTAACGCTCTCATTGGGAAAGATCCTACTTTGTAAGCTACTCCTTCTTCCTTCAATTGCTCTTCAGTTTTACCAACTCCGGCAACTTCCGGCCAAGTGTAAACAACACCAGGAATTAAGTTATAATTGATATGTGGCTTCTGACCAGCCAACGTTTCAGCTACAAAAACCCCTTCCTCTTCAGCTTTGTGAGCCAACATCGCACCTTTGATAACGTCTCCGATTGCGTAGATGTTTGCAACGTTAGTTTGTAAGTGATCGTTAGTTTTCACTCTTCCTCTTTCGTCTAGTTCAACACCTGCTTTTTCAAGTCCAAGCCCGTCTGTGAAAGGCTTTCTACCTACAGAAACCAAACAATAATCTCCTTCCACCGTTACTTCTTCTCCTTTTTTATCTTTAGCTGTGATTTTTACGGTATCTCCATTTCTTTCCACTGCAGAAACCGCTGTAGAAAGCATGAATTTCATTCCTTGTTTTTTAAGAACTTTAGTTAATTCTTTACTTAAAGCTCCATCCATTCCCGGAATAATTTTATCCATAAACTCAACAACAGTTACCTGAGCGCCCAATCTTAAATAAACAGAACCTAATTCAAGACCGATAACTCCACCTCCGATTACTACTAAATGCTTAGGAATTTCCTTAAGATTTAATGCTTCCGTGGAAGTAATCACTCTTTCTTTATCCAAAGAAATGAATGGTAAAGATGATGGTTTTGAACCTGTTGCAATAATTGTATATTTAGAATCGATGGTTTCTGTGGAACCGTCGTTTTTAGTAACTTTAATCTGAGTTGCAGATTCGAAGCTTCCAACTCCTTCAAAAACAGTGATTTTGTTTTTGTTCATCAGGTAGCTGATTCCGTCTGTATTTTGTTTGATGACCTCGTTTTTACGCTCAATCATTCTTGCGATATCAGCCTGAGGCTCATTGATAATGATTCCGTGGCCTGCAAAATTATGCTTTGCGTTTTCAAAATGCTCAGAACTATCCAGAAGCGCTTTTGACGGAATACATCCCACGTTAAGGCAAGTTCCTCCCAACGTTGGATATTTTTCAATAATTGCTGTTGTGAAACCTAATTGTGCAGCACGGATTGCAGCAACATAACCACCAGGACCAGAACCGATTACGGTAACATCGAATTGACTCATGTTATTTTATGAATTTGTTTATTATTATCTCTTTAATTCTTACAAATTTACAGATTAATTACCAAGCACCAAAGTGAGATTTGTCAATTTAGTCAGGAAGTTTGAAGTTGGGTGATGGAGGTTTTAAATATTTTGGTTATTTTTTGTTTTAACCTTCATTTTTACTCAGAATCAACGCTGTTGTATTATCTTCCAGCCTCCAGCTTCAGACTTCTAGCCAGTCTCACATATCCACATTTGCTTTTCCCTGGCCATAAGTTCCCGTACTTTCAAAATAGGAACCTCCATAAACATACCATTCAAGACTTTCAATATATTCTATTGCATTTTCGGGGGTAATTTGCGAACGTTCTTTTTTCGAAACGATCCCTTTGTACCATCTTCCTGAGTGCGAAATATGTTCAAATTCAACAAAATAATGAATCCATATTCTTTGACACAGTTTGCACTGTTGAACCGTTACTTCCGCATATCTTCCGTTCGTATGATCTATACCTAATTCTGAGCTTCTGTATTCAGTATAACTCGAGTTAGGTTTTTCACAAGCACATCCAATTTGAGGGATTTTTTTCATTGATAAATGTTGATTTTAAGAATAAAATTTGGAGCGGCAAAGGTAAGAAAATATAAGAATTTGCATTAATACCGGACTTTATAAAAACTAATTTCTAAAATTATTATTAACCAAATCCAGCAAAAGCTTTTCATATTTATCCAAAATAATATCTTTTGAAAACCTTGATTTTATACAATTTTTTATAGAATCTTTATCATAGCTCTCATGTAAAACCTGCATTATCTTTTGTGAAAAATCCTCATGGTTGTCTATATCGGCGATCTCTCCATTAATATTATGCTGGATAATTTCGTTGATTCCGCCCGGACAGTTATTGGCTAATGAATACGTTCCGCAGGCTCCTGCTTCCAGTAAAACATTCGGGAAACCTTCATATCTTGAAGAAAGAATAAACAGATCCGCATATTTCAAAAATTGATAGGGATTATCCTGTCTTCCATGAAAAAAAACATGCTTTAGACCTAAGAAATCTTTCATCTGATGCAAAATATCTTTGTCTTTTCCGTCTCCCAAAATATGTAGTAAAATATTTTCGTTTTTAAGCCTTGAAAAAACTTTCAGCAAATTATCAAAACCTTTTCTGGATGATAAATTTCCGATAGCTACAACATTTTTATAATTGTATTTAAAACATTCGGGTTTGAGGGAAACAGCCAGTTTTTCATCAATAAAATCAAAATCTACGGGATTGTTTATTTTGATAATTTTACTTGATTTAATTCTGAAATTTTTCGTTAAATCTTTCAGCATATCATCACTTTGGGCAATGATTTTATCATAATTATTGTAGAAATTATAGAAAAATTTTATCTCCTTTCTAGTAACGTGTTCCGTCACCACATTTGTTTCCCGGGCAATGAATTTTGTTCTTGGAAAAAGTTTTATAAATAAAGATAAATAAGCATTCACCTCGCCAAAGCCGGAAAATACAATATCTGGTTTTCTGCGGTAAATTTCGGCCAAAATAGGTTTTAAAGAATGCCTGATCCTTTCTGTATTGAGATCAATAATTTCAACATCTTCTTTTACAAGGTTCAGATATCCGCCTTGTTTGCGTAAAAGCAAAAGCTTAGGTTCAAATCGATCTCGGGAGAGGTGATTCGCAATGGTGGTAACAATCCTTTCTGCGCCTCCGGTTTCCAAATCCGGCAGAATAAATATGACAGAAATCTTTTTCATCAGTGTAAAATTAGTAAAAAGTTTTGGTAACCTTGAATTTCAACTGAGGAATTAATGCTTTTAATTTAAAATTTAAATCACATTTAAATTTCCTATCCATTAAGTTGTCATTCCGTAGAAATCTGGAGGTAGTATTAGAAAATAGATTAAAAAAGTTCTGCCTGGATTCCTACGGAATGACAAACTGCATGTTAATTATACTTTCTCAAATCAACAATCATTAATCAATAAAAAAGAAATTCTTCCCGGGAAGAATTTCTTTCAAAATTATTTCTTTATTGTTTAAAATCATTTTAGTTGGCAACGTCGCTGATGAATTTTATTCTCAACATTCTTACTTCTTCATCCGAAAGTTCATCCCCAAATTCGTCAAGCAAAACTTTCATACTGTCACTTTCGGATTCGGTCATGAATTCCATGAAACCGTCTACAATATCTTCGTCAAAATTATCTTCAATATAATAATCGATATTCAATTTAGTACCTTGATAGACAATACTTTCCATTTCTTTCAACAATTCATTCATGGAAAGGTTTTTGGCTCTTGCAATATCTTCAAGGTCAATTTTTTTATCTGTACTCTGGATGATGAAAACTTTATGGCTGGATTTATTCGCCACCTGTTTCAATACCATATCCTGAGTACGTTCAATATTATTTTCTTCTACATATTTACTGATAAAATCTGCGAATTCTTTACCATACTTTTTGGCTTTTCCTTCCCCGACTCCATAAATTTTTGCAATTTCATCCACCGTGATCGGATACTGAACCGTCATATCTTCCAAACTTGGATCCATGAAGACTGTGTAAGGCGGAATTCCGTGTTTTTTTGCTACTTTTTTACGTAAATCTTTTAGTAAAGTAAATAAGTTCTGATCTAAGCCTCCGCTCGACTGCATCTGAATCTGGTCACTCTCGGCCTTTGTTTGTGTTAAATCAAATTCACGGTCTTCTGCTATGAGAAATGAATGCTCCAGTTTACCTTCTAAAACCAGCTTTGCTTTTTCAGAAATCTTTAAAACGCCATACGTTTCAATATCTTTTTGTAAGAAATTCTGAACCGTTGCCTGTCTTAAAACTGTTTTCCAGTGATTATCTTTTTCCTGTTTTCCGAACCCGAAATAAGGACTCTGCTCAAGCTTATAAGACTTTGTTACAGCATTTTCTTTTCCTACAATCACAGAAATCAAGTCTTTAGATTTAAATTTTTCTCCTGTATCCCGGATAAGTTCAAGCACTTTTTTCAGATCATCCGTTGCATCTTTTAATTTTGGCGGATTCGATGAATTATCGCACATTTTTGCGCCGTCACCGTTAATCGGATCAAAATTTTCACCAAAATAATATAGAATATATTGCCTTCTGCTCATTGAAGTTTCGGCATAACCAACAACCTCATTTAAAAGCTGAAGCCCTATTTCCCGCTCTGAAACAGGTTTTTGGGCCAAGAATTTTTCTAATTTCTCAATATCTTTCGGATCATAAAACGCCAAACAGTGGCCCTCTCCGCCATCTCGTCCCGCTCTTCCGGTTTCCTGATAATAGCTTTCAAGAGATTTCGGGAAATCATAATGAATGACAAAACGTACATCCGGCTTGTCGATTCCCATTCCGAATGCAATGGTGGCAACAATTACGTCAGCTTCTTCCATCAAAAACTTATCCTGATTTGCAACCCTCACTTTCTGATCAAGACCAGCGTGGTAAGGCAAAGCATTAATTCCGTTTACCTGCAAAAGTTGGGCAAATTCTTCCACTTTTCTTCGGCTTAAGCAGTAAACAATTCCGGATTTTGTTATATTTTGATTAATAAATTTAACGATCTCTTTATCAACATTTACTTTCGGACGTACCTCGTAATACAGATTCGGCCTGTTGAAGCTTTCCTTGAAAACCAATGCACTCGCCATTCCCAGCGTTTTCTGGATATCATCCTGAACCTTAGGAGTTGCAGTTGCCGTTAATGCAATTACAGGCACATCGGCAATTTTATCGATAATTGATTTCAAATTCCTGTATTCAGGCCTGAAATCATGACCCCATTCCGAGATACAGTGGGCCTCGTCAATAGCAACGAAAGATATTTTTACATCTTTTAAAAATTCCAGATAATCTTCTTTAATCAATGATTCCGGGGCGACATACAAAAGTTTGGTTTTACCGCTTCTGATATCGTCGAAAACCTGTTTGGTCTGTGTTTTATTTAATGATGAATTTAAAACGTGTGCTACTCCGTCATCAGATGAAAGGCCGTTCACAGCATCTACCTGATTCTTCATTAATGCTATTAAGGGCGAAACTACAATTGCCGTGCCTTCCGAAATAAGTGCCGGAAGCTGGTAGCATAAGGATTTTCCACCTCCTGTAGGCATTAAAACAAATATATCTTTCCCCTCTAACAGGTTTTCTATAATTTGTTCTTGCTGGCCTTTAAAAGTAGAAAACCCGAAATATTTTTTCAATTCGCCTGATAAATTGGCTTTTTTTGCGCTCATCTAATTTTCTATTGCTAAATTTGCATTTAACCCAAAGTTATGAATTTTTCGCTTAAAATAAAAGCGAACGAATTTATTAATAATAAAACTTATATTAAATATTCTTTTTTAAATATAACATTTTTTAAGAGATTTTTTGTATAGCCCATAAAAGTAAAATGGAAAGAGCCAACATTATTTCAATCGCAAAAACTACTTTAGAAATAGAAATTGCCGAACTTGAAAAACTTAAAAACAGACTTGATGAAGATTTTGCAAAAGCCGTTGAAATCATTCATGCAGCGAAGGGAAAACTCATTGTAGTAGGAATCGGGAAATCCGCGCACGTCGGAAATAAAATTGTTGCAACATTAAATTCTACAGGAACACCTTCCCAGTTTCTTCATGCTTCAGAAGCCATTCATGGTGATTTGGGAGTGATCCAAAAGCAGGATGTCGTGTTGTGTATTTCAAACTCCGGAAATTCTCCGGAAATTGTAAACCTTGTTCCTTATTTAAGAGATTATTCTTCTGCTTTAATCGGGATGACCGGAAATAAATCAAGTAAACTTGCAGAATTTTCTGAAGTTATTCTTGACACGCATGTTGATATGGAAGCCTGTCCGAACAAACTGGCTCCTACAAGTTCAACTACGTTACAAATGGCTCTGGGAGACGCTTTAGCCGTTTCTTTAATGGAAATGAATGATTTTAAAGCCAATGATTTTGCGAAATTTCATCCGGGTGGAAGTTTAGGAAAAAACCTAATCTCGAAAGTTGATGATTTCCTGTCTTCACAAAAACCTCAGGTGACTGAAAATGAAACCGTAAAAGACGTTATCATTTCCATCAGCGGATCAAGGCACGGAATCACGGTGGTAACAAAGGAAAATGCAATTATCGGTGTAATTACTGATGGGGATCTGAGGAGAATGCTGATGAAAGGTGAGGATATTTCTAAAGTTCTCGCAAAAGATATCATGTCTGCCAACCCGAAAACGATTGAAAGAACTGCTCTCGCAAAAGAAGCCATGAAAATTCTGAAAGATAACAACATCGGACAGCTGATTGTAACCGAAAACGGAAAATATTTCGGGATTATTGATCTGCATAAATTGCTGGATGAAGGGATAAACTAGAAGTTAGATATTAGAGGTGAGAAATTAGTCATTGAAGATGTAAAATCTAACTTCTAATTTCTAACCTTTAACTTCTTTAAATATTTCATAAATTTGAGCCTTAAAAATTTTATTCTGTGAGTGATGCTAAAGACATGTCTTTTTGGGGACATATTGGAGAATTAAGAGGTCACCTTATCCGCTCTATTATTGCTATTATAATTGCTGCAGTGGTCATCGGTTTTAATATCAACTGGATTATGGACCATATCTTTTTTGGCCCTACAAGAAATGATTTTGCGACTTTCGAGATTGTCAATCACTTTTCCAAAATGATTTTGGGAGAAGAAAGCATCCATCTTCCGAAAGACTTCCCTGTGCGTGCCAGCAAGCTTTATCAGCAGTTTAATGTGATGATGGCGGTTTCTATTTTCGGAGGAATTGTGGCGGCTTTCCCGTATCTTGTCTGGGAACTTTGGAGATTTATCAGTCCGGCTCTGCATCCTAAGGAAAGAAAAAATTCAATCTTTATTATCAATTCGGTTTGGATTTTATTTATGACGGGAGTTTTATGCGGATATTATTTAATTCTTCCGTTTGCCGTTAATTTTGGAGTTATCTTTAAAATTTCAGACATTATTATTCCTTTATATGACCTGAGTGATTATACAACGCTGTTTTTGCAGGTAGTTTTGGGTATGGGCGTGATTTTCCTTTTTCCTATCCTTATTTACTTCCTTACAACGATTGGAATCTTGACACCAACATTTATGAGAACGTATCGCCGACATGCGATTGTTTTAATTATGGTTGTGGCCGCAATTATCACTCCTGCAGACGTTTTGAGTATGTTAATGGCAGCTTTTCCGCTCCTTTTATTATACGAGTTCAGTATTCTGATGTGTGCTTACACTTACAAAAGAGTGCAGAAAAATTCAGGAAATCTTCCGGCTGTTCAGAAATGATTTAATGCTTAAATAAGAATTAAATTAACGATGATTAACGAATTGAGCCAAATTGATTCTGTTTTTAAAACTTTACAGTTAAATATTTCTAATATTGAAGCAGATTTAGAATGTGAAGACTATTCTGGATTTAATTTTTTACTTAAAAATTTTAAAATAAAGTTCCGAAAATCCAAAATAACTCCGACAAAAAACGGTCAATTTGTAACTTTATGGAAAAGAAATTCAATCGGAAAAACAGAACCGTTCGCTATTTCCGACGATTTTGATTTCTATATTATTGCGACAGAGCAAGATGATAGTTTCGGATTTTTTATTTTTCCTAAAAAGATTTTAGCCGAAAAACAAATTCTTTCTGATCAAAAAGATGGTAAAAGAGGTTTTCGGGTTTATCCAAATTGGGACGAACCGGAAAGTAAGCAAGCTGAAAAAACCAAAAGCTGGCAGACAAAATTCTTTGTAAACATTAGTAATGATAAGATGGATTTTGATATTTTAAAAAACATTTTAAACAAATTATACTAAGGACTTATCACATCTTCATCAATTTTTTATCTCAGTTGGTATTAAATTTTCTATTTTTGGAAAGATTAATTCAATTTAAATGAAAAAGCTGTCGTATACACTTTTGTTTGCATCTGGTCTTGTCTTCGGGCAGTTCTTTGAGAAAGGCAAAACGTTCACAAAACAAGATACACTAAAAGGTTCCAATACGGGATTTCGAAATTTTTGGGATGTTAAAAAATATGATCTTTCCGTAGAACCGGATTTTGAACAGAAAAGCATTAAAGGAAACAATACAATCAGCTTTGAAATCACAAAAGATGCTGCAAATCCTACATTTCAAATTGACCTGCAACAACCGATGAAAGCTGATAAAGTGGAAGCCAGTTTCCCGATTGCAGAATATAAACAAGACGGCGATTTTATTTGGATTAAAACCAATAAAAACTTCAAAAAAGGAGAAAAATATACTATTAATGTTACTTATTCCGGAAATCCTACCATTGCAAAAAATGCACCTTGGGACGGAGGCTGGGTTTTCACAAAAGATGAAAAAGGAAATCCGTGGATGAGTGTTGCTGATGAAGGAATTGGAGCTTCAATATGGCTTCCAACGAAAGATATCTGGAGCGATGAACCGGACAATGGCGTGATTATGAAAATTATAACTCCAAAAGATTTAGTAGGCATCGGAAATGGAAGATTAATTGATAAAAAAGCTCAAGGCGATAAAATGGCTTACACCTGGGAAGTGAAGAATCCGATCAACGCCTACTCCATTATCCCAAATATTGGAAAATATGTGAATTTTAAAGATACTTTTAAAGGCGAAAAAGGAACTTTGGACCTCGATTATTGGGTATTGGATTATAATTTAGATAAAGCAAAAAAACAATTCCAACAGGTAAAACCGATGCTTTCTGCATTTGAATATTGGTTTGGGCCATATCCATTTTATGAAGATTCTTACAAGCTTGTTGATTCACCTTATTTAGGTATGGAACACCAGAGCAATGTTGCGTATGGAAACGGATATCAAAACGGATATCTTGGAAGAGATTTGTCCGGAACCGGAGTTGGGTTGAATTGGGATTATATCATCATTCACGAAAGCGGCCATGAATGGTTTGCAAATAATATCACGGCGAAAGATCAGGCGGATATGTGGGTTCATGAAGGTTTCACGATGTATTCCGAAGTACTTTTTACCGAAAAATACATGGATAAAAAATCTGCGGATATTTATATGCAGGGAATTCATAAAACGGTTGATAATGACATTCCTATTATCGGAAAATACGGTGTGAGAAACGAAGGCAGCGGCGATATGTACCCGAAAGGAGCAAGTATGCTTCACACGATTCGTCAGGTGATTAATAATGATGACAAATTCAGGCAGATCTTAAGAGGTCTGGGTAAAGATTTTTATCATCAGACTGTTACTACACAGCAAATTGAAGGTTATATTTCAAAAAAATCGGGGATTGATTTTTCCAGTGTTTTTAATCAATATTTAAGAACAACAAAAGTTCCTGTTTTAGAATATACTCAAAAAGGTGAAGAACTGAAATTCCGTTATACAGATGTGGTGAAAGGGTTTAAGCTTCCGATCAAAATAGGCGAACAAACCATCAACCCTACCGAACAGTGGCAAACCATAAAACTGAAAAAAGGAAGTCAGATTGATTTCAATAAAAATTATTACATCAACTATAAGAAAGTTCAATAAAAAAGCAATATTTTTCAATAAGCATAAAAAAACCGTCCCTTTAAGGAGACGGTTTTTTTATAACCCCTTTATTAGTATGTCAATTTATAAGAGGTAGTTGCATCAAGATCCACTCCCGTAACTATTTTTTCACTCATCAATTTATCATCAACAAAGATTTGTACAGTCAGCACTGATGCAGGAGTCGTTCCTTTTGCCTTAACATTGATAGATGCTGTATTTATTGTTCCCATACTTGCTGTGGTTTGATATTGTTTAGCAAATCCCGGGCCTACCGCAGGTATGGATTTATCCGCTATTTCTACAATATCATAATAGGTACCTCCTGTGATATTACCTCCTAAAGCAACTTCAGCTTTGTAGGTAATCATGTGCGACGCTGAAGGGGTTACCTCTCTGTCATCATCACATGATACAGCTGTTGAAAATAAAGCACCTGCTACAACGGCAGTCATTGCTCCTTTAAAAAGTTTTGAGCTTAAAAAATTTTGTTTCATAATTTATATTTTTCACAAAGAAACAAAACATTAAACGTTTATTCTACATTTTAATGATATTTATGATTTCACCCAAATTATCTTAATTTATTGTAAAATCCACATAAAACAAACTTTTATTTTATCTTAAATATTTAATATTATATAAATTTCACAACAATTAGATTTTCAATTAAAAAAAATTTATTATTTAACTTAAAAATTATTTAACAAACAAAATTTATGTTAAATAAATAATATATTTCTATCCACTCTGTAACAAATTCATTCCGGTAACAACTACTTAACTATAATTTAAACTCAATGAAAAAAATAGCACTAAGTTTAGGTGTTTTAGCAACTTTTTTTGCTAATGCCCAATCAATTAAGACGACTATTGATCTCGTCAACGTAAAAGACGATAAAGTTGCCGTTACAATGGAATTCCCGAAAATGAAATCCGGCGACGTAAAGTTTCATTTTCCAAAAACTGTTCCTGGAACTTACTCTGTGGACGATTACGGAAGATTTGTTGAAGGAATAAAATTTTATGATAATAAAGGAAAAGAACTGGCTTTTACAAAAGTTGGAGACAATACATATACCCTTAAAAATGCTCAGAATTTAACCAAAATCACTTATCTGGTTAATGACAGTTTTGATGATGAAATGGATGCTTCCAAACATAAAGCCGTATTTTCCCCTTCAGGAACGGATATTGAAGCTGCAAAAGTTTATATGGTTAATACCCACGGTTTTGTCGGATATATTGATAATATGCAGGATGTTCCTTATCAACTTGTGATTCAGAAACCGACTGATTTCTATGGAACTACAGCTCTGGTAGACCAGGATAAGTCCGAATCTACGGATACTTTTACCCTTGCAAATTATGCAAAGCTTACCGATTCACCTTTAATGTACACAAAACCTGATTACATCACCTTCAATGCCGGCGGAATGGATCTTGTTTTGGGTGTTTATTCACCAACGGGAAAGTATAAGGCTGCTGATTTTAAGGAAAATTTAGAAAAAATGGTAGTTGCTCAAAAGAAATTTTTGGGTGACATGAATACCAATAAAAAATACGCGATCATGCTTTACCTTTCAGGAGGCGACGGGCCGCAGATCAAAGGTTTCGGAGCATTGGAACATCACGAATCTACAAGTGTTGTCCTTCCGGAAATGATGCCGAAAGAAGCAATTGACAAAACCATTACAGATGTAGTTTCTCACGAGTTTTTCCATACGGTAAATCCTTTAAAAACGCATTCGGAAGAGATTCATTACTTCGATTATGCAGATCCGAAAATGTCTCAACATCTTTGGATGTATGAAGGAGGAACAGAATATTTTGCCAATTTATTCCAGATTCAGGAAGGTTTGATTACTAAAGATGAGTTTCTTCAAAGAATTAACGAAAAAATTACAAACTCTAAGGATTACAATGACACCATGCCTTTCACTGTGATGAGTAAAAATATTCTTAAGGATGAATACAAAGACCAGTACAGAAATGTGTATGAAAAAGGTACGCTTTTGACGATGTGTCTTGATATTGAATTAAGAAAACTGTCAAATGGGGAAATGGGTTACCGTGATATGATCAGAAAATTATCGCAAAGATTCGGTGAAAACAAACCATTCAAGGATGATAAGCTGATTGATGAATTGGTAGCCGTTACGGGATATCCTCAGGTGAGAGATTTCTACAATAAATACATTGCCGGAAGCCAGCCGACGCCTTATGCAGAGTACCTGAGCCAGGTAGGCGTGGAAATGAATAAGCAGGAAACGCCTCCAATTTTCTGGTTTATAAAAAATCCGGAACAAACAGGTTACAACGATAAAAACAATACTTTTATTTTTGATGAAAGTTCGGCTTTATCCTCTTTTGCAAAGAGCATTGGCTTTAAAATAACGGATGAAATTGTTGCGTTGGACGGGAAAACAATCAATGTTCAGAATATTCAGGATTTCATTGCTTATTCTAAAACAATTAAAGAAGGACAGAATGTAACGGTAACAGTTTTAAGAAATAACGGCGGAAAATCTGAAAAAATTGATCTTAAAGGAAAAGCAATTTTAGATAAAATGACAGTGGAAACATTGCAGTATAAAGCTAATCCTACACCGGCAGAACAGAAGCTGCAAACGCAGTGGTTGACGGGAAAGAAATAGTTTTTTAATTAAAATTAAATAAATATAAGCGGGGAATTTTCTCCGCTTTTTGTGTTTAAATCACCCTTTTTTAATCGTTATCCTGAAAGTCGTCCCCTTTCCCACTTCAGTCTGCGAGATTTTAATATCCCCGCTGTGATATTCCTGAATTACTCTTTTTGCTAATGACAATCCCAATCCCCAGCCTCTTTTTTTGGTTGAATAACCCGGTTTAAAGGCGTTTCTTGCTTGTTGCTTTGTCATTCCGCTTCCGTTATCCTGAACTTCAACTAAAATATTTTTGTTCCGTTCAAAAACAGACATGGAAATTGAGCCCTCGCCTTTCATTGCATCTACGGCATTTTTCACTAAATTTTCGATTACCCAGCTCATCAGAATTTTGTTGTGGGGAACTAAAATTGTATAATTGGGAAGATGCAATCCGAAATTTATTTTTCTTGAAATCCTGGTTTTTAAATAATCATAATTCTCCTGAATCGTGGCATTAAAATCCATATCATTCAGCTCCGGGACAGAACCAATTTTAGAAAACCTTTCGGAGATGGTTCTTAACCTTTCAATATCCTTTTCAATCTCGTGAACCCCTTCAGAATCGGGAGTATCGAGTTTCATAATCTCCATCCAACCGATCATTGAAGACAACGGAGTACCAATCTGGTGCGCCGTTTCTTTAGCCAATCCGGCCCAAAGATAACCCTCGTCTGTTTTTTTTACCGTTCTTAAAAACCAAAATGAAAACAGAAAATAACATAAAATAAAAAATCCTAAGATAAATGGAGAATAGCGTAAATTATTCAACAATTGCGAATTATCATAATAAACAATCTGCTTATTTCCTTTTACGATTTCAATTTCAATAGGAGTATAGCTTTTTGCCATTTTTTTTGCCAACGCTAATATTTTTACGGGATCATCTTGAACATCCTGAGGGATATTTTTGTGCTCCATAATCTGATCATTTTTATCTAAAATAATGAGCGGAATCGTTGTATTGGAGCTATAAATCTGAAGAAGCAATGACTGAACTTCCAAATTCGGATTCGCGACTTCCTGCTGAAATTTTAAGGCACTTACCAAAATATCAACCCTTTTCACTTCTTCTTTACGTAAAAAATTAATGAGAATCGTCGAAGCAATCACAATCGTTAAAACCACAATCGTCATTAAGGTAAAAATAATCCAGTTATTCAGTCTGGCAAGAATGGATTTCCTCAAAATAATTTATTTTAAAACATTCAGAATTTTCTGCAGTTCCGAACTTCCGCTTCCCTGATAATTGTTAATAATGATTGAAAATACATATTTTTTTCCATCTTTTGAAGTATGATAACCTGCAAAAGATTTTGTATCCCGCATGGTTCCGCTTTTCATTTTGATGCCGTTTTCCTGAGTTGGGAAACCGTCGTAATAAGACTCAAACCACGGTTGTTTTTTTGAATACAGCAAAGCTTGAACCTGTGCTTTTGCCGAAGCATAATTCTGTGGCGAAAGCCCGCTTCCGTCAGCAAAATTAATCATATTTGGGTTGATTCCCTTTGACTTCCAGAACTCTTTGAGAAATGCTACTCCACTTTTAAAGCTTGGATTTCCTTTCTTTTCTTTTCCTAATGTCTTAATGAATGTTTCACCGTAAAGATTAATACTTTTTCTTAAAAACCAATAAATAATTTTATCTAAAGTTGGAGATTCGTATGTAAGAATTACATTTTCCTTTGGAGCTTCTATGGCCGGCTTCCCTTCAATCTCCAATTGGGAATTCGTGACCACTTTTCCAGAAAAAACTATTCCTGATTCCCTTAACCATTGTTTAATTTCAACCCCTAATTGTAGTGGCGGATTCGGTGTAGAACCGGAAACAGTAACTGTTTTTGAAGGCAAAGTTCCGTTAATTAATGCAACATCAGAATGCGGAGCTGTGAAGATCAAACTCTGATCTGAATTCCCTCCAGCTTTCAGATCATTCAGCCATTTTACGCCCTCCAAAGGATAAGAAAAACTTTGGAATTCCGTTCCATTTATATTGATATCAAACTGATTTTCACGCCAATTGATTCCCCAGACTCCTGCTCCGTAATAATTCCCCAAATCATCCCAAGGCCAGCCTCCGGGAATGGTTTGATGGTCAAAATAAGAATCATCAATAATAAGATCACCGGAAATTTTTGTTATTCCGGATTTTTTTACAGCTTCAATTAGTTTTTGCTTAAAATTTTCCGGTTTATATGAATCATATCTCCAGCTTCCTAAAGTGGGATCTCCATTTGAGCTGATGAAAAGATTTCCGTTCAGTATTCCTCCCGAAATACTTCCTGAAAAACTCGATGTTGTTTTATAAGTATAATCTTTACCCAATGTCTCCAAAGTTGCTGCCGCTGTGAATATTTTCTGTGTTGAAGCGGTGGAAAGTCCTTTATTACCTTGATATTCATAAATAAAATTCCCGTTTTCATCGGAAACATAAAACGAGAGGCTCGATGCAATTGCACCCGAAGAATCCATTAGTTCCTTGGTTGCAACATCCAGCTTTTGGGCTATATTTTGAGCAAAAATAATTTGCGTTGAAAGAGTGAGAATTGTTATTATTTTTCTCATTGCATTTTTGTTATTTTAATATGATTTTATCACATTTTATATTCAAATATAATTAAAATAATGTTACAATTCCGTGTCGGGTTTTATCTCGTAAGGCTCTTTATTCTTTTCAAAAATCCTTGTCAGTTCGCTGCCTTCAACGGTTATTTTGCTGCCGATTTTTCTGATCCAGTTTCCTTCACGTAGTCCTACAACTTTTAAGTCATTTTGAGTTAAAAATTCTTTAATTCTTGTTTCTCTTGTTTCACCGTTATGCTTCAAATCGGGATTTGGATCAAGATAATGTGGATTGATATTAAAAGGAACCAACCCCATACAATCAAAGCTTGTTGGATAAACGATCGGCATATCGTTAGTGGTTTTCATGTTTTGTCCCCCAATATTACTTCCCGCGCTGCATCCTAAATAAGGTTTCCCTCTTTCTATATTTTGCTTTAAAACTGACATTAAGCCTTCTTCATGTAAATTTTTTACCAAAAGAAAAGTATTTCCGCCGCCTGTAAAATAGGCTTTTGCGCTGTTTAATGCTTCAATTTTATCTTCAAATTCGTGAAGACCCTTTACTTTAATATTGATGGTTTCAAAGAAAGATTGAACTTTTGCTGTATAATCATCGAAGGAAATTCCGCCAGGTCGGGCAAAAGGGATGAAAATGAGTTCATCAATCCCTTGATATAACTTGATTAATTCTTCTTTTAAATAGGCTAAATATTCTCCACCGAAAAGTGTGGATGTTGAGGCTAATATGATATTCATTACAAAAATTAGAAATTAAAATGGTTTAATACAAAGATAACTCAAACGATAACGAATCAAAAATTTAGATAAAAAAAACATTCATCTCGTTAATATTTTCAAAAAAAACTTAAAGGTTCTAAAATTTGAGCTTTTATGGAATTATTCTTGAATTTAAGAAATTACAATTGAAAAATGTAAGATTATGAAAATGATTAAGATTGAAATTAAAAACCTGTTTTTAGGTTTATTATTAATAGGAGGTGCGAGTTTTGTAAGCGCACAAACTACGCCGGTAGACAGTACTAAAACTGCGGCTCCTACAAGCCAAACAGCAAATAACTCTACTATTGACGGCCTTAAAAAACAAATTGAAGCCAATCCAAAGGATACCGAAGCTCTAGCAAAGCTGGCAACAGCTTACCAGGAAGCTTCAGACTGGACAAACGCCGTTGATACCTGGAAAAAGATATCTGTTTTGTTGCCAGATTGGGCTCCATCATATTACAGCCAGGCTTATGCTTATCAATCCGCTAAGGATGATGCTAATGCAAAACTTGCTTATGAAAAGTATATTGCAACTGTAAAACCTGAAGAAGTGGAACAGAATAAGAAAAATCTGGCTTACGCTTATTTTTATATTGCTTTTGCAGAACAACAGAGTAATCCTGCCAAGGCAAAGGAACATATCACGAAATCTTTACAGTATGATCCAACCAATGAAGAAGCAATAAAACTTAATAAAGTTTTAAATTCATAATAAAAGCCGGAAAATTTTTCCGGCTTTTTTATTTGTTATGATAAATATTTTAATTAATTGTTTTACCGAAAAAGTCTGTTTCGCCGTGCAAATGCCGGATGATTTTTTCAATATTTCTATTGATGCTTTCTTCGGTTTTAAGATTGTTTATATATCGGATTAATTCTAATTTTCTTGATGGAATTAAATTCTCAAAATTCTTTGTAGCAATGGGGCTTTCTTTAATAGCCTGATCTAATTTCGGGTGAATGGAAATCGTTCTGTCGGATTCATCAAACTCAACAAAAACTTCAATTGTTTCACCAATTCTTTTGGGAGAATCTTTTAACATGGTTAAATTAATATATAATCGCCATTCGCCTAAATATTTCATCAGGTTTTGCTTAAACCCTTTACCATTCACAGTTCCTTTCACGGGAATCGGGCTTTTATTCCTTCCTGATTTTTCAAAAATTTGATTTAAAATTTCTTCAGGAATGAAAACAAAAGGATTGATACCGATGATTTCGAGTTTGGCGGTGAAATGGTTTTTCATGATGTAAATTTAATGTTTTTTGCTTTAGGCTTTAAGCAGTAGGCTTTAGGTATATGTGAGACTTACTTTTTAACTACCCCGTCTTTTTGCTGCGCAAAATCCACCCCTTCAGGGAAGGGGAATTTTTGCTTCGCTAATACTAACTTTTATTTCAAATTCGAAATTGACTTTAACCTTAACCTTAACCTAAGTTAAAATGAATCCTTATCTTTGCACGAAATAAATCTGTAAAACAAAATGAAATTTTTTATTGACACTGCTAATCTAGAGCAAATTAAAGAAGCGAAAGACCTTGGAATTCTTGATGGCGTAACGACAAACCCTTCATTAATGGCAAAAGAGGGAATTCAAGGAGCTGAAGCAATTAAAAATCACTACAAAGCAATTTGCGAAATCGTAGACGGAGATATTTCTGCAGAAGTACTTTCTACAACGTACGAGGAAATGATCAAGGAAGGTGAAGAATTGGCAGCGATCCACCCAAATATTGTGGTGAAAATCCCGATGATTAAAGACGGAATCAAAGCCTTAAAATATTTTTCCGACAAAGGAATCAAAACCAACTGTACATTGATTTTCTCTGCAGGACAGGCTCTTTTAGCAGCGAAAGCCGGAGCAACTTATGTTTCTCCTTTCTTGGGAAGACTGGATGATATTTCAACTGACGGATTAAACTTAATCCAGGAAATCAGATTGATTTTTGATAATTATATGTATGAAACTGAGATCTTGGCGGCTTCTATCCGCCATTCAATGCACATTATCGATTGTGCGAAGATTGGTGCTGATGTGATCACTTCACCGCTTCCTCCGATCTTGAGCTTGTTGAAACACCCGTTAACAGAAAGCGGATTGGCTCAGTTTATTGCGGATTCTCAGAAATTAGCTTAAGAATTGACCAATTTATATAAAAAACTTCGGCGCGGAAACTTTGTTTCCGCGCCGAAGTTTTTATTTCAATAAATCAAGTTCGAGAAGATTATTGTCTTTTGCATTTTCATCTTTTATTTCTTTTTCCCTGATTCTCAGCAATTCTTCTGTGCTTTTCTCTTCTGTACTTGCACTCGACATTACCATTTGACCACTTTGCAATAACTCGCGAGTACTTTGCAGCGGATTATTTCTATACTCTAAAAATTGCTTTTTATACTTTTTTTCGTCAACAGAAATCAGGTTTCCTATTTTTAATATATTACTTTCTATCCACTCTTTATCGTTTTTTAAGCTCTTAATTTCTTTTAAAACAAAAGAATGAGAATTGGTTTTATCTTCCATTTTTATAATCAGACCTGGCAAACCGTGGAATTTATAAGGTCCATCCTGAATGGGAATATCCGGTGTAAACCATGCTGTCCATTCTCTTCCAGCAAAAATGGTCGTTGCTTTTTGTACATTAAACTTTCCTATTTTTTCCTTATCCGGTAAAGTTTTCCAGCTTAATTTTCGTTCGTCCGAAACTTTATATTGGTTTAAATCTAAATTATCAAAGGAAGAAATTTTAAAATCCGGATAAGATTTTTTCACAACATAATTAATTGTACTAAATTGAATATTCGAAAAATCTGTATTTCCTTTTCTAGCTTGATCCTTAACGATTGAATCTGAAACATATTTGCTTTTGCTCAGGAATGTTGATCCTTTTTTCAGAACATCAAGAAACATATCTTCAGTTTTTGATTCGTCTTTTTTTGTTGAATCTGAAATATATTTATACTCATAAACAAATCGTTTATTTTGAGCATTAATAATTACTCCCAAAAGGAGGGTTAAGATAAAAATTGTTTTTCTCATTTGTTGTTTTTGTTTTAAATTTTAATTTGATTTTTTTCAATAATTGTGCCGTTATTTCAATAAATCCAGTTCGAGAAGATTATTGTCTTTTGCATTTTCTTCCTTTACTTTTCTTTCGCGATCTCTCAAAACTGCTTCTATATCCAATTGTTTTCCATTTTCATCCGTCATCATAACTTTTCTGCCACCAGCCATTATTTGACGGATTCCTTTTGTTGGGTTATTTCTGGTGTCAACAAACTGTTTTTTATATTTCTCCTGATTTAATGAAATCAATGTCCCAAATCTCTCTTTATTTGCATCACTTATCCATTCTTCATTCTGCTTTAAATTTTTAACCTCTTTAAGAACAAAAGAATGTGACTGCATTTTGTCTTCAGCTTTTACAATTAAGCCAGGCAAACCATGAAATTTATAAGGCCCGTCCTGAATCGGAATATCCGTGACAAACCAAGCTGTCCATTGCCTTCCAGCAAAATCTGCAATTGCTTTTTGAGTATTAAATTCTCCGATTTTTTCTTTATCCTGTAAAATTTTCCAGTCTAATTTTCTTTCGTCCGAAACTTTGTATTCATCCATATCCAAACGGTTGAAAAATAGAATTTTATAATCAGGATAGGATTTTTCTACTTTAAATGAAACTGTTCCGAATTTTATTTTAGACATATCCCTGTTTCCTGTTTTATTATGAGCCTGAACCAGTGAATCTGCAATATATTGATCTCTACTAAAGAATTTAGAACCTTTTTTAGCGACATCCAGATACATGATTTCTGTTTTTAAATCATCTTTTTTTGTTGAATCTGAAACGTATTTATACTCATAAACAAAACGTTGATTCTGTGCACTTATTACGACTCCCAAGAAGATATTCAGAATGACAATTATTTTCTTCATCATATTTTTTTGAAAGATAATAAAAAAAACAGGATGGAAACTGTTTCCCATCCTGCTAATTAAAAAATTACGTTTACTTATTTTGTCAGATCCGGCTCGATCGGATTATTATTTTTTGCTAAAGATTCTTTCGTTCTTTTTTCCATTTCCCTGAAAACCTGATTAGGGTCTGAGATTTCCTTTCCATCTGAAGTTCTTACTTTAAAAGCTACCCTGTTGTTACTATCGCCACCATTTCTCATCATCATTTCCCTCATATTTTTTGAAGGATCATTTACGTAAGCTTTCCACACTTTTTTATATTGATCTTTGGTTACTTCAATTTCTTTTCCGCCAATTCCCATTATTCTGACATTTCCGGGCATATCAAGTTCGCTTGCTGCAACTGGAGCTTCAATTTTCTTGTTTCCCACTAAAGTCATGATGTGCGAACCGGTGGTATCTTCCAGCTTTACAATCAGTCCCGGAAGTCCATAGAATTTGTAAGGCCCGTCCTGAAAAGGAATATCTGTACTGAACCATGCGACCCACTCTCTTCCACCGTAAGTTGTAGTTGCTTTTTGCGTATTATATTCACCAATTTTTTGTTTTTCAGGAAGAATTTTCCATTCTAGTTTCTGGTCTTCTTTTACTTTATACTGATCCATCGAAACTCTTGTAAACAAATATGTTTTGAAATCCGGATAAGATTTGGTCACCTTGTAGCCCACTTGTCCCGGACTTTCCCTTCTGCTAATATTGATGTTTCCCGAACCTCCCTTTATCTGCTTTTGAACATCAGCCATGGAAGTAGAATCGGCAACAAATTTGTCTCTGCTGTAATAATTAGATCCGTTTTTATCAATGTCTAAAAGCATCATTTCCTTTTTCACATCGGCTTTGTCGTTGGAATCCGGAATGTATTTGTAATCATAAAAAAACCTGTTTACCTGCGCATTGGAAAATACACTTAAAAACAAAAAAAGTAAAATGCTGTTTTTCATAAATTGTATTTTTTTGATTAAAAAAGCTCTGTCAATACCTTCTAATTTATATTGACAAAGCTAATTTGGAACTTTATTTTTTAGTTTCTATTCTTATTTCTCCGGAGCTGTTACCGTCTGTTGATCTTTTGTTGACATTCATGTTCTTGATTTTTCCGGGTTCTAAAGCATCAAGATCTTGTTTTGTCACTTCTTTTCCGTCAATATAGAATTTCATGTTGCTCATGTCTCCAGAGTATTTTTTTAATCCTTCTCCTGCAACGATTCTGGCATTATTATTCATTACTCTTACTTTATTAAATTTCATTGGACTGAAATTATTGCCGTAAATGTAAACCCTTTTATTTCCGTCCAAAGCTCTTCTTTCTGCTTCTAATTTTGCCCTTTCGCCTTCCAATTTGGCTCTTTTTTCTTCTAATCTTGCTCTTTCTTTGTCAAGCTTGGCTCTTTTTTTAGCCGTTGATGCAGATTCTTTTGCTCTTTCCGCAGATCTGAAAGCCATATCCGCTTCCGGTGACCATTTTCTATCCTGTATATCCCTGTAAGAATACACTTTTACCCTCGGAGCAGCCGGCGTACCCGGTGCATTCGGAGAAGGTGGCGGTGGTGGAACATCCGGGAAATAAAAATCCATTTCTGGCATTTCAGGAATTTCCCCGACTTCGACTTTCATGTTTTCGATATCCTTCACTTTATCTTTCCATTCTTTGGAATTAAAATATTCGGTGGCGTTCACATCTTTGCCGTCCATTCTGATCACCATTGCTCTTTTCAGAAATTCTTCCGAACTGGCAATTTTCCCTATTTCTCCTGATAATTTCCCTATTTCTTCAAGATTTTTATTATATTCATTGCTTTCAGGCTTAAGGTTTTTTAATGTTGCGGTTTTCTCCTGAATTTTTTTACTGAGATCGGCGATTTTTTTATCGTCATTCGATTTTTTATTAATTCTGGAACCAATTACAACCTCATTTTTAGATGAATTTGGGGTAATTGTATCTTTTTTAATTGCAATTTTATCATCTTTTTTAATTTCAGAAACTACTTTTGCAATTTCTATATTTGTTGCTTTAATTTCCTGATTTTTAGCATTTACCAAGTAAGCAAACGCTACTGAAAATACAACCGGCAATGCAAAAATTCTTCGCGCATACCCGAATTTGGTTTTAGGTTTTTGTAACATTTTGAGTCGTTTTTTTAGATTT
>Ga0307412_10000374_pt1 | contig 27876 bp, 31 predicted proteins | sample DK1Cmetagenome_3_FD_203823 | JGI IMG/M metagenome (GOLD analysis project Ga0307412, IMG submission 203823) | Maize rhizosphere microbial communities from greenhouse at UC Davis, California, United States - DK15-C-1 | ecosystem: Host-associated > Plants > Roots > Rhizosphere > Soil | place: USA...
ATCCCCGCCTTCGCGGGGATGACGAAGAATTGAATAGGGTATCAGGCCCCTCAATGCCCGGCGTCCGGCTCCAATAGCCGGTGCAGGTGCACCACCACATATTTCATCTCAGCGTCATCGACCGTGCGCTGTGCTGCCGCGCGCCACGCTTTTTCGGCGCTGGCATAGTCCGGAAACACTCCGACAAGTTCAATCTTGTCCAGATCCTCAAATTCCAGCGTCATGGGGTCCTTGACTCGGCCGCCCATGACGAGATGCATCTTGCTCACGCACAAAACCTTTCACCCAGGAGAGGCTTTCCGGTAGCAGCGATTGCCGAAGCGGCCAAGTGACCGCATCGGGAAAATCATTGGTCAGCATATAAGAATTCACTAATCCTTGCGCCGCAAACTCTCGGCCGCGTTCTTGCCCGCGACGCTGACGGCCTCTGTCGCCCGCTCCAGCAAATCGCTGATCTTTTCCCTCGCCCGGTCCACTTGGGCCAGTTCGCCGAGCCGTGCCCTGGCGGCATCGGCGTCGATCTCGCCGATCTTGTTCCTGATCTTGCCACCCGCCTTGGCCAGTTCGCCCGACGCTGCGAGGCCCGCCCCGCGCGCCGCCAGCAGGCCCGCAGCCAGCGTGGACGTGGCGCGGCCGGGTTTGGCGATTTTGGGCAGGAGTGCGCCGAGCAGCATTCCCAGGGCCAGACCGCCAGCCACCACGGCCAGAGGATTTTCCTGAATGGCTTTGGCGCTCCGTTCCTTCACGGCTTCGGCTGCCTCGCGCGATGCGTCATAGGCGACCACCGCATTTTCCCGCGCGATCGAACCCACTTCCCGCAACTGTTCGGAAGCGGCGGCGGCCGTTTCGCGTGCGCGCTTGATATTGTCTTCCATGAGATTGCTCACGGCTCGTCTCCTCACTTCTTGCGTGCTTGCCAGGCGTCCTGGATCAGAACGCGCGCCTTTCTTGAAAGTGCCATTAATGGGCGGCGAAACAGCAAAGCCATGACGACCGCCGCAGTCCCGCCCAGGATGAAGGGGTGCTGGCGTGCGGTTTCCATTGCCGTGGCCTTTGCCCCGTCCACCGTGTCGTTGATTTTCTGGTTCATATCCTGCTTCAGCGATTTGGGATGCAGGCGGCCGCGAGCCTTGTCCAGCGCGAGCAGGAAACTGCTCCGCGCCAGATCCGCTTCCACCTCGGCGCGCTTGTAGGCGGCGCTGCGCGGGATCAGCTTCATGACCGCTCCTCCCCGTTCAGACCGCGAAAGCGGTTGCGGGCAAGGATGACGAGCAAAAAGGCGAGGGCCAGTACAGCGCCCACCACCAGAGCGGTCGCGCCCCACGCGCCGATCGTCGGCGTCAGCGCCAATATCGCCCCGACCAGCAGCGCCACGGCCGCCGCCAGCACCAGAAAGGCGGCGATGCCGAGCAGCACCGCAATGTTGCGAAATTCCAGCCCAATCTCAGTGGCGCGGACTTTCTGCCGGTTGAATTCCGCCCGCGCATATTGCTGCCCGCTCTCCTTCAGACGAGAGAGGACTTCGCCAATACTCTCATCATTCGGGGCGTTTTCGTCGTCCTGTCCGTACAAAAGAATCTACCCTGTTCTGCCACGGCGGTGGCGCGTCGCTGCCTGACTTATGCCTTTTCGCGCTTTTTGGATTTCTTGGCGGGCTTGGCGAGGCGCATCAGCACGAAGCCGACGATGGCGGCGGTACCGATTGCCACGGCCGGGCTCTTGCGCACGAAATCGCGCGCGTCATTGACCAGCTCGTCAATGTCCTTCCGGTCCAGCGAATTCGCGGCCCCGGCGATGGCCTCGGCGGCATAGCGGGCATAATCGCCATATTGACTGCCCAGCTTTTCATCGATGCTGCCTGCCGTATCGCCGATCAGTTTGGACAGGTTCTGCATGGCGCTCCCTGCCTTGTCCTTGCCGGTGATGGCCGCAGTCCGGGCAGTCTTGCCGGCTTGGGTCTTGATGACCTCCGCCTGCTCAAGCAGCTTGTCGGTGGTGTTTTTCAGCGTGTCCTTTGCCATCGCCCTGCGCGTGGCCGTGTCCGCTTTTGCGGCGCGGACAGAAGCTGTCTTGCGAGGCTTCCTTACGGCTGGAGTTTTTGCGGCCGAGGTTTTTCCGGTCGCCTTGCGGGGTGTAGCCTTACGTGGAGCCTTTGGCTTTGCAGGAGGGGTGTCGGCCATATTGCTTCCTTTCCATGACAGAAGTGGGCCACTGAGATCGCGACGGTGGTTCCCGTCGGGAATCCAACCGATGGACCGAATAGTAGTTCCGTTTGCGCAATCATGACAGGAAAAACCACGTCAAGAAGAGCAAATGCCGGGGCGGCATTGCCATATCGGCGCGTGCTGGCTAATGCCCCGCGCATAACCCAGCCCCCTATCGACGGAGAAACGCCATGACCGCCATTCTCGACATCCACGCCCGCCAGATCCTTGATAGCCGGGGTAATCCGACCGTCGAAGTGGACGTGATGCTGGAAGATGGCGGCTTTGGACGGGCGGCGGTTCCCTCCGGCGCTTCCACAGGCGCCTATGAAGCGGTGGAGAAGCGGGACGGCGACAAGAGCCGCTATCTGGGCAAGGGCGTTCTGGCCGCCGTCGAGGCGGTGAACGGCGAAATCGCCGAAACCGTCATTGGCCTGGAAGCAGAGGACCAAGGCGAAATCGACGCCGCGATGATCGAACTGGACGGCACTGAGAACAAGAGCCGCCTCGGCGCGAACGCGATCCTGGGCGTCAGCCTGGCGGCGGCGAAGGCGGCGGCGGACAGCCGGGGCCTGCCGCTTTACCGCTATGTCGGCGGCGTGTCTGCGCACGTCCTGCCGGTCCCGATGATGAACATCATCAACGGCGGCGAGCATGCCGACAATCCCATCGACTTTCAGGAATTCATGGTGATGCCTGTGGGCGCGGACAGCCTGGCCGAAGCGGTCCGCTGGGGCGCGGAGATTTTTCACACGCTGAAGAAGGGCCTGCATGAAAAGGGGCTGGCGACGGCGGTGGGCGATGAAGGCGGCTTTGCGCCGGCGCTGGCTTCGACCACCGACGCGCTCGATTTCATCATGGCTTCGGTCGAAAAGGCCGGGTTCAAGCCGGGCGACGATGTCGTGCTCGCGCTCGATTGCGCATCGACGGAATTTTTCAAGGACGGCAAATATGTGATGGCCGGGGAGGGCAAGACGCTCACGCCTGCTGAAATGACCGATTACCTCGCGGACCTGTGCGCCAAATATCCGATCAAGTCGATCGAGGACGGCATGGCCGAGGATGATTTTGAAGGCTGGAAACTTCTGACCGACCGGATAGGCGGCTCAGTGCAGTTGGTGGGCGACGACCTGTTCGTCACCAACCCGAAGCGCCTTTCCATGGGCATTGGCAAAGGATTGGCCAACTCGCTGCTGGTCAAGGTTAACCAGATTGGTACATTGACTGAAACGCTTGCAGCCGTGTCCATGGCGCAGCGTGCCTCCTATACGGCGGTCATGTCGCACCGTTCGGGCGAGACCGAGGACGCGACCATCGCCGACCTGGCCGTCGCCACCAATTGCGGCCAGATCAAGACCGGCAGCCTGGCGCGCTCCGACCGGCTCGCCAAGTACAACCAGCTCATCCGCATCGAAGAGGAGCTGGGCAGCGTTGCGGCCTATGCGGGGCGGTCAATTTTCCGGTGAGGTGAGGGGCGGGTATTGGGTCCGAGCTGCCGTTCAACACGCGTCATTCCGGCGAAAGCCGGAATCTCCATCAGTAGCGTACAACCAAGATTTGGGAGACCCCGGCCTGCGCCGGGGTGACGCCATTTCAATGGCAGCTCACCGCCCTAACGATCCTCGTCGCGGCACAATCCGCTTGCATGCAACCCCCTCCTGTGATTCTATCCCTCGCATGGCGCAGATCGCGAAACTAAGATCCCTTCTGATGTCGGCATTCGGCCCGGCGCTGGCGATCGTCCTGCTGGCCTTATTCGCCGGTTACGCCGTGCTTGGCTCCAACGGCATCCTTGCTTGGGGCGATTACAGTCGGGCGCTGGAAGAGCGGCGCGATGACCTGGCGAAGGTCAGGGCGGAGCGAGATCGCCTGAAGAATCGAGTCGATCTTGTCGATCCGCGCCGTGCCGATCCGGATATGGTCGATGAACTGGTCCGCCGCGAGCTTAATGTCGGCCATCCTGACGAGGTTATCGTCCCGCTGCGCTGATCGGTTGGCAGGGCAAGATTGCTACGCCGGACAGCGGTCCTCGCCAATTTAATTTCGCGCCCATGACCCGGTTCGATGCTTAACTTGCAAATCGCCGAACATATGCCCCCGGCACTGCTTTTCCGGTTGAAGCTGACCCATCTGGTTATTTTGACAACGTGATGCGCATATTCTGAATTTGGAGGCTAATTGCGGCGGAATCCATTGCATTCATCACATGGTCGATCCTATAGGGATGGTTCCCCAGTGAAAGCATAAGAGGAAATTTCCTTGGCCAAAGCTTTATCGCCGCGCACCGCAAAGGGCCGGCCGTCCGCCAGCAAGGCGGCGCCGCCTGCCACCCCCAACCGCGAACGTCCGGCCGATCCGGGCGATTACCAGGCGACGAAGGAAGAGTTGCTGGAATTTTACCGGCAGATGCTCCTCATCCGTCGTTTCGAGGAAAAGGCGGGGCAGCTGTACGGCCTTGGCCTCATTGGCGGATTCTGTCACCTCTATATCGGACAGGAAGCGGTCGCGGTCGGGCTGCAGTCGGCGCTCGTCGTGGGCAAGGACAGCGTCATCACCGGCTATCGCGACCATGGCCACATGCTCGCCTATGGCATCGATCCCAAGGTGATCATGGCGGAACTGACCGGGCGCGGCGCCGGCATTTCGAAGGGCAAGGGCGGTTCGATGCACATGTTCTCCGTCGAACATGGCTTTTACGGCGGCCACGGCATCGTCGGCGCGCAGGTTTCGCTGGGCACCGGCCTTGGCTTTTCGCACAAATATAAGGGCGACGGCGGCGTATGCGTCGCCTATTTTGGCGATGGCGCGGCCAATCAGGGCCAGGTCTATGAGAGCTTCAACATGGCGGAGCTGTGGAAGCTCCCGATCATCTTCGTGATCGAGAACAACCAGTATGCCATGGGCACCAGCGTCAACCGCTCATCCGCCGAGGACCAGCTCTATCGGCGCGGCGAAAGTTTCCGCATTCCGGGCATTCAGGTCAATGGCATGGATGTGCTCGCGGTGCGCGGCGCGGCCGAAGAAGCACTGAAATGGGTACGCGCGGGCAAGGGGCCGGTCCTGCTGGAACTCAAGACCTACCGTTATCGCGGCCATTCCATGTCCGACCCGGCCAAGTACCGGTCGCGCGAGGAAGTCCAGTCCATGCGCGAGAAATCCGACCCCATTGAGGGGCTGAAGCCCGCGCTGGCCGAGGCGGGCGTGACCGACGATGAACTCAAGGCGCTGGAAAAGGAAATCCGCAAGATCGTGGCCGAAGCGGCCGACTTCGCGGAAAGCTCCCCTGAGCCTGACCCCTCTGAACTCTTTACCGAAGTGCTGGTGGAGCAATATTGATGGCGATTGAACTGAAAATGCCGGCACTGTCCCCGACGATGGAAGAGGGCACGCTCGCCAAATGGCTGGTCAAGGAAGGCGACGAGGTTTCCTCGGGCGACATATTGGCGGAGATCGAGACCGACAAGGCCACGATGGAATTCGAGGCCGTTGATGAAGGTGTGATTTCAAAGATTTTGGTTGCGGAAGGGACCGACAATGTGAAGGTCGGCACCATCATCGCCATGATCACGGGCGAGGACGGGCAGGACGAAGCGCCGACTGTTAACGGGGCCGCAGTGAGCACGCCAGTGGCCGCCGCAGCACCTGCGCCTGCGCCCGTTGCGCGTCCCGCTGTCACCGTGAAGGCCGCCGAGCCTGAAGTGCCGGAGGGCACTGAATTCGTGACCCAGACCGTCCGCGAAGCGCTGCGCGATGCGATGGCGGAGGAAATGCGCTCCGACGATCGCGTCTTCGTGATGGGGGAGGAAGTCGCGGAATATCAGGGCGCGTACAAGGTGACGCAGGGGCTGCTCGCCGAATTTGGCGACAAGCGCGTCATCGACACGCCGATCACCGAACATGGCTTTGCCGGCATCGGCGCGGGCGCGGCCATGGGCGGCCTGCGCCCGGTTATCGAGTTCATGACCTTCAACTTCGCCATGCAGGCGATCGACCACATCATCAACTCGGCGGCCAAGACCAATTATATGTCGGGCGGCCAGATGCGCTGCCCCATCGTCTTCCGCGGCCCCAATGGCGCGGCGAGCCGCGTGGGCGCGCAGCACAGCCAGAATTACGGCCCATGGTATGCGGCGGTTCCCGGCCTGATCGTCATTTCGCCTTATGACGCGGCGGACTCCAAGGGTCTGCTGAAGGCTGCGATCCGCAGCGGCGACCCGGTCGTGTTCCTTGAGAACGAGCTGCTGTACGGCCGCTCGTTCGAGGTGCCCAAGCTTGATGACTATGTCCTGCCCATCGGCAAGGCGCGGATCATGAAACCGGGCAAGGACGTAACGCTGGTCAGCTATTCCATCGGCGTCGGCCTGGCGCTTGAAGCGGCTGAAAAGCTGGCCGCCGAGGGGATCGACGCGGAGGTCATCGACCTGCGCACGCTGCGTCCGCTCGACAAGGTGACGGTGCTGGAAAGCCTGAAGAAGACCAACCGCATGGTCGTGGTCGAGGAAGGCTGGCCGGTCTGCTCCATCGCCAGCGAGATCTCCGCCATCTGCATGGAGGAAGGCTTCGACTGGCTCGACGCCCCGGTCATGCGGGTGACGAACGAGGACGTGCCGCTACCCTATGCCACGAATCTGGAGAAGCTGGCGCTGGTGAACAGCGCGCGGGTTGTCGAGGCGGTGAAGAAGGTGTGTTACCGATAGGTGATGGAGAAATAGCCCCTCCCCTTCAGGGGAGGGGTTGGGGTGGGGCCTGTAAGGCCCTCAAAATGGCTGACGCCGCCATTGCTGCGCAATGGCCCCCACCCCTTCCCCCTCCCCTGAAGGGGAGGGGCTTATGTTCGAGAAGACCCAAATGGGCCATCACTTCCCGGCCATTCGCTTCAACGCCAGAAAATCGAACCAGGCCGTCTTGACTGACCGCCGAACGCGGAACCTTGACAGATAGGCTGGGTAAAGCGCCGCCAGGCGTTCCGGCAGGCGCTCGGGCCCTTCACCCCGCATGATGTCCGAAATGATCCGGTTCTGGAAATGCCGGACGCTGTAATTGATCATCCGCCGGTACTGCATGCGCCAGGTGCGCGGATGAAGCGCCTTTACCGGCTCGCAATGGAATCCGGCATTCTCGCAGGGGACGACCCGAGCCCTGTCCCAATGCGACTCGTCCTGAAGGTCCGTCGCTGCCAGGGCCGCGATCAGGCCATCGTCGCCGATCAGATCGTCGGGCAGCCGAATGCCGCGCGCGCGCATCCGCCGCAGGAAATCGCCCCTCAGGGCATAAAGGTCGCCAAACAGCCCGCGTTCGCTCCTGAGCTGGGCCTGATAGACGGGATGATTGCGCCCGTTGAGCGGCATGCCGCTGGCGGCGTTCGCTTCGGGGTCTCGAGCAAGGGTCTCCGCCAGCGAGTCCAGCGATCCCGGCGCAATCTCCGCATCCCCATCCAGAAAAATCATGACGTCATGACGTCCATCCCAGATGTCGAACAGGAAGCGGTTCCAAGTCCGCGACTTGCCGCCCGGATGCAGATCATGGACAAATATATTGCTCCGCCCGGCCGACACCTGGCGCGCCAGTTCCACCGTCTTGTCGGACGACCCGTTGACCAGGACATGAAATTCGATATCCGCCCGGTCGAGTGGCAGACTGGCCAGGCAGGCCCCGATGCGCCGCTCCTCCTCATGCGCGAAAATGGCGGCGCAAAGGCTCATGCGCGGCCGGTCAGATCCAGCCTTCCAGCACCTGGTCCGGCGGGCGGTGGCCGTCAGCCCAGACGCGGATGTTCGCGATCACCTTGTCGCCCGAAGCCGCCCGCCCTTCGAAAGTCGCCGAACCCATATGAGGCAGCAGCACGACGTTGCTGAGCGCCAACAGCCGTGGATCGACCTCTGGCTCATGGGTGTAGACGTCTAGACCGGCGCCCGCGATCCGGCCCTTTTCCAGCGACTCGATCAGTGCGCCCTCATCGATAATCTCGCCGCGCGATGTGTTGATCAGATAGGCCGTGGGTTTCAGGAGGCTGATCCTGCGTGCATCGAGCAGTTCGTGAGTCTCGTCACTATGGGGGCAGTGGATGGAGATGATGTCCGATGCCTCCAGCATCGCGTCCAGCTCAGGGACGTAGCTTGCCTGCAGCTCCTCCTCGACCGTCAGTGGCAGCCGGTGGCGGTTATGGTAGAGGATGGACAGGCCAAAGGCGCGAGCCCGTTTCGCAACGGCCTGCCCGATGCGGCCCATGCCGATAATGCCCAGCGCCTTGCCGCCGATGCGGTGGCCCAGCATGCCCGACGGACTCCACCCAGCCCATTTGCCGCTGCGTACCAGCTTTTCGCCCTCCGCCAGGCGGCGGGGCACGGAAAGGATCAGCGCCATGGTCATGTCCGCCGTGTCCTCGGTCAGGACGCCGGGCGTGTTGGTGACGATGATACCTTTGGCCCGAGCGGCCTTCAGGTCGATATGGTCGATGCCATTGCCGAAATTGGCGATCAGTTGCAGCCGGTCGCCCGCCTGGCCGATCAGTTCGGCGTCGATTTGATCGGTGACGGTCGGAACCAGCACGTCGCAATGGCGCATGGCATCGAGCAAGGCCGCCCGGCTCATCGGCTCGTCATTCTCGCTGAAACCGATATCAAACAATTCCCGCATCCGGTCCTCTGTCGCGAGCGGCAATTTGCGGGTGACGATGACCCTGGGCTGGGCTGGGCGCGGTCGTTTCGGCATATATTGGCGCTATCCGCTACTCCACCGGAAGGTCAAGCGCCAATGACATATCTAGCATCCTGCCGGTGAAATCGGAGTGAAGGCAGCTTGAAGCCAAGCGTCTGAACTGGCACAGGCGAAATGGATGAAGCCAAAGAAAGAAAAAGGCATGAAATCATATTGGCTGCGCGCTGTTTTTCTTGGCCTTTCGGCCGCGGCGGCCTCGCTCGCGCCGCCCGCGCTGGGCCAACTTAAAAAGCCGCCCTATTGGGCGTCTCTGTCTAAAAGTGAAGCGCGGATGCGCACCGGCCCCAGCAGCGATTATCCAGCAAACTGGGTTTATCGCCGCCGCGACCTTCCGGTGAAGGTCATCGCCATATATTCGCATTGGCGGCAGGTGGAGGACCCGGAAGGAACCCGGGGATGGATGCATGTCCGGCTGCTCAGCGATCAGCCGACGGCGATCATTACCGGTGGAACCCAGCCCCTGCGAAAGGCGCCCGAACGCGGCGCGCCGGTGCTGTTCCGCGCGCAGGCCGGGGTTGTCGGCCGGATCTCCGATTGCGCTGACGGTTGGTGCTACATCGATGCTCAGGGCCGGAAGGGCTTTATCGAGACCGCTCATTTATGGGGCCCGAAAGAGTGAGGCTTGGGTTGTTGAGAATGATGGAGGCGTTGGCCGTTGCCATTCCCCTCCCGCTTGCGGGAGGGATCAGGGGTGGGCATTCACCGCGCTATTCCTGACAGGCCCACCCCAACCCCTCCTGCAAGCGGGAGGGCAGTTTGACCGAAACAGGTCATTCATAAGACATCATCTCGCCTCGGAATCAGCGCCAATCTCCACCCGCAAGGTCGCGATCAAATCCTTGACCAGGGTCAGCCGGCCTTCCTCCTCATCCAGTATCGCGTGAAAGGCTTGCCGTTTGTAGGTGGCCGCCGCGCCGGGCGGAAGATGTGCGCCCGGCGGCATGCTGGACAGCAGGATGTCGATCAGCCGGTCCGCCCCGTGCAACCGGCCCCACAGATAGTCATTTTCTCGATAGGTTCTGCTAAAGAACGCGCCAAAGCTATTGAATTCAATGCCTTTTAGTGTTGCCTCCGCGCCACCCGCTCTGATTGCGGTCGCGTCATCGGGCGCAATTCGATCGACTTTGACCGGATCATATTCGTCCAGCCCCTCGCCCTGCAGGAGGGGTAGGGTGGCGATGTCGTAAAAGGGAAAGCCCAGATAGGCGAGCAGCATGGCGCGCCGTTCTTCCCTGGGAAGCGCCCAGAGGGCTTCGGACAGCAGAACTTCGGCCCGCGTGTCCATTTCCTTCAGGTTCCGCTGCGAGGCTAAAAAGTCGATGGCGGCTTGGGGGGCATCCGGCACCGCGCGGGCGACCTCGACCATTGCCTCATCGTAGAAGTCCGCCGTTTCCCGCTCCAGATAAAGCGCGAGCGCATTGTAGATGGCGTCATGAAAGCCGGTGATGGCATCCTGCGGCGCACGGCTTGCGATCTCCAGCGTCTCGGCCAATCGCCGGGCCATGAAGCGCAGGCGGCGGATGCGGAAGCCGAGGTCGTGATTGCGGAAGAACAGGATAACGGCGTCCGACGCGCCGCTATTGGCCTTCTCCCCGATCCGGTCCAGTCCCTGTTCTCGCATCAGGGTCCACAGGGCGGAACGAAAAGTTTCGCGCCCGGCGGTGGTGCCGTCGCCGCCTAGGCGGAAAAGCAGCGCGGCGATGTCCTCGACAATGCCCGACAGCTTCAGATGTCCATAGGCGGGATAGGCAAAGCCCGCTTGCCGGGCGGCCTGTTCCTGCGCCTTTGCCCGCCACGCCGCGAGGCGCGCGGGCGTCGGCCGGTCCAGGAAGAATGTCCTGCCGAACAGGGCATCGACGCTTTCTTCGATTTCGGGCCGTAAAGCTTCGGTAATGCGCCGCATGCGCCGGATGCGCTTTGATCGGCCTTCGATCGCCTCCAGGCTGTCACGGATCGGCTGTTCGCGGGGGATGTCCGACAAGGCCCCGAAGATCGTCCGGAAAAATCCCGGTGGGGTCGTTTCGCCTTCCTCCCCCTCGGCGCTGTTCGGTCGATTCCAGCGGATGCTGCGGACGCCGGGCTTGGGGTCAATATAAACGAAGCGGCGGTCCACCTCTCGCCGGGCGGGACGGTTGCGCAGCGCCGCGATGGCTTGGGTGAAAGGGGCGTTCGCCAGGACCGATCCGTCGATCAGCACGGCGTCCTCCGCAGCCCCTATGGCGGACTGACGCGGCAGGATACGCTTCAGGAACGCCGCCCGCCGGGGCCAGGGGCGATGGCGCTTCTTGAGAACCCGGTCCAGTTCGCGTACCGTGAAGGGCGGAAATGCGCCCGGAAAGCTGGCGGTGGCCCGTGCGGCAAAGGCCAGCTCCGCCGTATCGCCCAGACAGCGGTCAATGCCTTCCCGCGCGTGAAATCCGATGGTCAATCTATGTTCTGTTTCAACAACTTCCGGCGGGTTGTTCAGTCGTAGTCTTTCAGGATATCCGTCAAAATCGGTGACGGTCACGAACAGGTCGAGGGGGTGCCCCGCCGGCAGTAGCGGCGGACCCGCCTCACTGGCCTCCATTGCCTCCAGCGCATCGAGCAGCAGGTTGACGAACCCTTCACCGCCAAAGGGCGGAGCAAACCATCGCGCGCGGATGAAGTTGGACAATTTGCGCCGCACCTCTTCCCGCGTTCCGGCGGCGACCGTCCGCGCCACGGTGTCGTCAGGCCGGCGCGCGGCCATCCATACCAGCGGCGCGGCCCAGAATTTCGTCATCTTGCTGATCGGCCGCGCGTCCGGATCGAGCAGCAGATCGACGTCGGCATAGCGCAACCACATTTCCGTCAGGGGATCGAGCGACTGCCCCGTCTCCACCGCCTGCGCCAGGAATATGCCGTTGATTCCTCCCGCGCTCGCCCCGGCGATGATGTCGGTCAGGACCCGCAGCTTCAGGTCGGCATGGTGAGCAATGTCCTCCAAGATATGGTGGTAGACGCCCCGGCTTCCCTCGGACGGCTGCACGGCGTCGTGAAAATCCCGGCTAGCCCGTGTGAGGTGCCAGATTTCCTTCGTGATCCCGTGCATGTAGATCGCGAGGCTGATCCCGCCATAGCAGACCAGCGCCAGCCTCAGTTCCTTCTCCCTCATGTACAAAGAGATGGCAGGAGTGGAGCGCCCTGTCGAGTGCAACGCTGGGCATGCCAGGGGACTGGGGTCAAGCTGGTTCCAGCACCGCCCAGATCGGAAGGTGGTCGGATGCCCTGCGCGCGGCCGGGCTGTCGTGCACGCCGCTTTCGGCCACGGCCAATCCGCCGCAATGCATGATGCGGTCGAGCCGCGCCACCGGCCGTTGCGCATGGAAGCTCTTGCCGCAGTCGGCAAAATGGAAATGATGGGAAAAATCCCTCAGGCAGCCGCCTTGCGCGCTCCATTCGTTAAGATCGCCCATCAGCACCGTCGGCGTGTTGCTGTCATGGCCGACCGCCTTTGCAATTACCGCAGCCGCCTGCTTCCGCCGCCACAGGCCAGATAGGTCAAGATGCATGCCGAATATGCGCATCACCCGTTCGCCAAGAGCGATCTCCGCCATCACCGCGCCGCGCGGTTCCAGATAAGGGATATGCAAAATGTCGTGATGCAGGATTTTGGCCGATTTGCGAACCAGCAGGGCATTGCCGTGCCAGCCCATGCTGTCCACATGCACATCCAGCGGAACCGGCTTGTAGTCGCTGTGCAAATCCAGCAGGTGGGGGTGGATCGCCGCCGTGCGGGTGCCGAAGCGGCGGTCCGCTTCCTGCAGCGCGACCACATCGGCATCCACTTCCCGCAGCACCTCCAATATGCGTTCAGGGTTCCGCCGCCGATCCGTCCCGATGGCCTTGCGCATATTGTAGCTGGCGACCTTGATCATACCCCGATTGTTCCGCGTTTTTGGCGGGAAAGGCAAGATGAAGCCTGCCGCCGGTGTATTGTAACTGTCGCAAAATTTTCATCCCCCGGTCACAGCGGCAGGCTAGGCGGCGCTCACATCTTCAACGGGGATTTCGATGATACAGCGCAGACAGGCGAACCAGGCCGTGGAACAGGCCGTATTCCAGCACGGCCAGCTTACGAAGAAAGGCATGCTCGAGCGCGCCTTCGCTTTTGCATTCCGGGGCTTGGTCTATGCCCAGATTTGGGAAGATCCGCTCGTCGATATGGAAGCGCTGGAGATCGGGCCGGATTGCCATGTCGTGACCATTGCCAGCGGCGGATGCAACGTGCTGTCCTATCTTTCGGCCGATCCGCGCGCGATCACGGCAGTCGACCTCAATACGGCGCATATCGCGCTTAACCGGCTAAAGCTTGCGGCCGCCCGCCATCTTCCCGATCATTCGCACTTCCATCGCTTCTTTGCTCAGGCCGGACGACGGGACAATATCGACGCCTATCACCGCTATGTCCGGCCCAATCTGGACGAAGTCACCCGCCGATACTGGGAATCGCGGGACATGATGGGGCGGCGGCGGATCAATGCCTTTGCGGGCAACATCTACAAGCGCGGGCTGCTGGGACAGTTTATCGGCAGCGCGCACCTGCTGGCAAAGCTCTACAAGGTGGATCCGGCGGAAATCCTGGCGGCGCAGTCGATGGACGAGCAGCGGGTGATCTTCGAAACCCGCCTTGCCCCCATTTTCGACAAGAAGTTCGTGCGCTGGCTGACGGAACAGCCCGCCTCGCTTTTCGGTCTGGGCATTCCGCCCGCGCAGTATCAGGCGCTCGCAACGGACGATCCGGAGGGCATTGCAAAGGTGCTGCGCAGCCGCCTGGAAAAACTGGCCTGCGATTTCGACGTGCGGCAGAATTATTTCGCCTGGCAGGCCTTCGGGCGGGGTTATGGCGATGCCCCGCTGGCCTCCCTGCCGCCCTATCTGGAAAGGGCCAATCATCCCGACATTGTCGAGCGGGTCAGCCGCGTGGATGTCCGGCACCAGAATTTCACCGACTATCTTGGCCAGTGCGCCGACGCCTCGCTCGACCGCTACGTCCTGCTCGACGCGCAGGACTGGATGAGCGACGCACAGCTGGGGCATCTCTGGTCGGAAATCACGCGCACCGCGCGTCCGGGTGCACGAGTGATCTTCCGCACCGCCGCCGCGCCCAGCCTGCTGCCCGGCCGGGTTCCCGAAGCCCTGCTTGACCGCTGGCATTATGAAGTGGAGCGCTCGGCCGACTGCACGCGTCGCGACCGATCCTCGATCTATGGCGGCTTTCACCTCTATGTGCTGAAGCAGGGCTGATGGCCTCCATCAGCCATACAGGCGATGCCGCCCGGCATATGGACCGTATCTACCGGTACCAGCGATACATCTATGACCTGACGCGCAAATATTATCTGCTCGGCCGCGACAGGCTGATTGCCGGCCTGAATGTGCCGGAGGGCGGCAGCGTGCTTGAACTTGGCTGCGGCACGGGACGCAACCTTGTCGCCGCCGCGCGCCGCTGGCCTCGGGCGACCTTTCACGGCATCGATATCAGTGCCGCCATGCTCGATACCGCCGGGAGGTCGCTCCGCCGCAAGGGAATGGGGGCACACATCCGTCTGGTGCAGGGGGACGCGACCGATTTTCTGCGTCATCAGCCCTTCGGTCGGGAAGCCTTTGATCGGGTGTTTCTGTCCTACACACTGTCGATGATTCCCGGCTGGCAGCTGGCGCTGGAAGAAGCCGTCCATGCCCTTGCTCCCGGTGGGGTGCTGCACATCGTCGATTTCGGGCAGCAGGAGCATTTGCCCCGCGCATTCCGGGCGCTGCTTTTTGCCTGGCTGAGTAAATTCGATGTCGCGCCCCGGGGCGATCTCATGCCGGTTCTGGAGGAACTGGCGGAACGCCACGATTTATCCCTGACGGCCCATCGCCTCTATCGCGGCTATGCCTGGCAGGCTCGGCTTGAACGGGCGGGCTGACCCGCCGTCGTAGCTCTCAAGCGCTCAACCCGGCGCTCAAATTCCTGCTGACGTTCCTGCTATGTTCTGTTAAGCGTCGATTCCATGGCCAAGGTGAAGAAGAAATATGTCTGCCAGCACTGCGGCTCGGTGTCCTACCGCTGGCAGGGGCAGTGCGACGATTGCGGCGAATGGAACAGCCTGATCGAGGAAGCGGGGCCGACCGTCTTTGCCGCCAAGCACAGCCTGCAATCGGGCGGCCGCGCCCTGGCGCTGGTGGGGCTCGACAGTGAGGTCGCCCTGCCGCCACGCGAGCAGACCGGCATCGCTGAATTCGACCGCGCGCTGGGCGGCGGGCTGGTAGCCGGATCGGCGACGCTGATCGGCGGAGATCCCGGCATCGGCAAATCGACGCTGCTGCTTCAGGCCGCCGCCCGCATGGCGGAACGGGGGCTTGCCGTCGCCTATATCAGCGGCGAGGAAGCGGCGGATCAGGTGCGCTTGCGGGCGCGGCGGCTCGGCCTTGGCACGGCGCCGGTGCAGCTTGCCTCCGCCACATCCGTGCGCGACATCCTGACGACGCTGTCAGAGGGCGCGCCGCCCGCGCTGTTGGTGATCGATTCGATCCAGACCATGCATAGCGACCTGATCGAAGGCGCGCCGGGTACGGTCAGCCAGGTCCGCGCCTCCGCTCAGGAACTGATTCGCTTCGCCAAGGAACGGGGCACCGCCGTCGTACTCGTCGGCCATGTCACGAAGGACGGCAGCATCGCGGGGCCACGAGTCCTGGAACATATGGTCGATACGGTTTTGAGTTTTGAGGGCGAGCGCAGCCACCAGTATCGCATCCTGCGCGCCATCAAGAACCGCTTTGGCGGCACGGATGAAATCGGCGTGTTCGCGATGGAGACGGAGGGGCTGTCGGAAGTCGCCAATCCATCGGCGCTGTTCCTCACCCATCGCGACGAGAGCGTGACCGGCGCGACTGTGTTCCCGGCGCTGGAGGGTACGCGTCCCGTGCTGGTGGAGATACAGGCGCTGACCGTGCGCCTCGCTAGCGGGGCGACGCCGCGCCGTGCCGTGGTGGGGTGGGACAGCGGCCGGCTCGCCATGATCCTGGCGGTGCTGGAGGCACGCTGCGGCCTCAGCTTTTCCTCCTGCGAGGTCTATCTGAACATTGCCGGGGGATATCGGATATCCGACCCGGCGGCGGATCTGGCAGTGGCGGCCGCGCTCATATCGGCATTGTCCGAACGGCCGCTGTCCGCCGACGCCATATTGTTCGGAGAGGTGGCGCTTTCGGGAGAGATCAGGCCGGTGGCCCACGCCGCCCTGCGCCTGCGGGAATCAGCGAAACTCGGCTTTTCCCGCGCGCTGATCCCCGCGTCCGTCACGGAGAAAGCGACAGGGGTTTCCGCCAGCGGCTTCAAAACGCTCGCGCAATTTGTTGACCATATGCTCGGCCGCGATTAGCCAACGGCTCATGACAGCTTTAGACATCATTGTTCTGCTCCTGATCGGCGGCGGCGCGGCTTTTGGATTGTTTCGGGGTTTCGTTATGGAAACCTTGTCGCTCATCGCCTGGATCCTGGCGATCTTCGCGATCCGGTTGCTGCACACCCCCGCGACCGAATGGCTGACGGGTCCGGTGGGCACGCAGGCGGGCGCCGCCGTTCTGGCCTTCGCGCTGGTATTCGGCGTTACCTTCGCGGGCGGAAAATTCCTGGCCCGTTCGCTGGGCGCGCGCACGCGCAAGTCCGTATTGGGTCCTGTCGATCGGGTGCTTGGCCTTGGCTTTGGAGCGCTCAAGGGACTGATCGGTGCGACATTGCTGTTCATGCTGGCGTCGCTGGTGTACGACACTATCTATGGCGGCGGTGCGGAACGGCCTGAATGGATGGCAACATCGCGCAGCTACCCGCTGCTCAACGCCAGCGGCAAGGCGATGAGCGATTTTGTGGCCGAGCGCCGCGCGACGCCGGCGAACGGGGCTGAAACGGCCGGATGAACGCACCACTTTACAATTCGGACATTTTGCGGCTTGCCGCCAGTATTCCCCATCACCAGCGGTTGAGCGCACCGCAGGCCAGCGTTGAAAAGCGCTCCGCCACCTGCGGCAGCAGGGTGACGGCCGATGTCTGCGTGGACGAGGCCGGACGGGTGGTTGAGCTGGGCCTGGAGGTGCGCGCCTGCGCGCTGGGTCAGGCGTCGGCATCGCTCATGGCCCGGAACGCGATCGGCAAATCGGTCGCCGAACTGTCGGCGGCGCGGGACAGGCTGGCGGCTTGGCTGACGGGGGAGGGGGACGATCCCGATTTCTGGCCCGGATTTGCCGTCATTGCGCCAGCGCGCGGCTATCCGGCCCGCCATCCCTCGATACGCCTGGGTTTTGAAGCGGTTGCCGAAGCCGCGGCCATAGCAGCCGGACGGCACCGCACATGAAGCCTGGCGTTGTCGAGGTGATGAGCGCCACCGACCTGCTGCTGTCGGAAGGCGTCGTCCTTCTGGGAGTAGCTCTGGTGTTCGTCATGCTGTTCCGCCGCCTGGGGCTGGGCGCGGTGCTTGGTTATCTGATCGCCGGGGCGCTGGTGGGTCCGCAAGGGCTTGGCCTTGTCGGCGGGGCGGAATCGAAGCTGGCCATTGCTGAAATCGGCATTGTGCTGCTGCTGTTCCTCGTCGGGCTGGAATTGAATCCGCAACGGCTTTGGCGATTGAAGCGTGACATCTTTGCGCTTGGTCTGGCGCAGGTCGCCCTGTGCGGTGCAGCGCTTACAGCCATCATTTATTTGACCACAGGCTTCACCTGGGGCGCGGCGATTGCGCTGGGCCTTCCGCTCGGCCTATCTTCCACCGCGCAGGTTTTGCCAAGTTTGAAGAATAGCGGCCGAATCAATTCACCCTTTGGCGAGAAGGCCTTTTCGGTCCTGCTGTTTCAGGATCTTTCCATCGTTCCGCTCATCACCATCATCGCCGCGCTGTCCCGCAATCCGGTGGACGCCATGGGACCGCCGGGTTGGCAGCTTGCGCTGTACACGGTGGCGGCGATCACCGGGCTGGTGCTGGCGGGGCGCTTCATTCTCAATCCGCTGCTGAAACTCGCGGGCCGGCTCGGCGAGCGGGAATTGTTCGTCTTCGTCGGGCTGTTCACCGTCCTGGCGAGCGCCGCTTTGATGCATAGCCTGCATCTCTCCACGGCCCTTGGGGCGTTTGTGGCCGGTGTGATGCTGGCCGATTCGCCATACCGGCATGAAATCGAGGCAGATGTGGAGCCATTCCGCTCCATCCTGCTGGGCCTCTTTTTTCTGGCGGTCGGCATGGTGCTGGACGTTCAGGCGGTTCTCGCCAATCCCCTGTTCGTCTTTGGCATGGCGGCGCTGCTGGTGGCGGTGAAGACGGGGATCATTTTCGCTCTCGCCCGGCTGTTCGGCATGGACACCACCCAGGCTTTCGCGCTGGGGCTATTGCTCAGCCAGGGCGGCGAGTTCGGTTTTGTCCTCTTCACGCAGGCGCAGGGCGCGCTGCTCATTGCACCGAGCGCGGCCAGCCTGTTCAGCGCCATCGTGACGGTGTCGATGGCGACGACGCCTTTCCTCCTGCTGCTTGCCCGGAAGCTGGAATTTTCCCGGAGGTCAGACGAAGCCAAGCCCGACGGACCCGATGAAGCGCCTGACGAATCGGCGCTGGTCATTGGCTATGGCCGGTTCGGTCAGACGGTCGCACAGATGCTGATGGGCCATGGCTGCGGGGTGACGCTGATCGACAAGAAACCGGCGCAGATCGAGCTCAGCAGCCAGTTCAACATGAAGGTCTATTATGGCGACGGCACGCGCGTCGATCTGTTGCGTCGCGCGGGTGCGGAAAAGGCCCGGATCATTGCCTTTTGCATCGATGGCAATGGGCTTGACCCCAAGACGCTTCAGCCGATCCTGGAGGCCTTTCCACAGGCTGCCGTGTTTGTCCGGACCTATGATCGGCGGCACCTGTTGCAGCTTGCGGATCTGGATCTGGCTGGATCCGTGCGAGAGGTTTTCGAGTCCGCCGTCCAGATGGGATTGCAGGCGATGACGGCGCTTGGCGTGCCTGAAGCGGAGATTGTGGAGGTCGAACGCCGTTATCGCGAAAACGACCAGCAACGGCTCGACGCGCAGGGCGAGGCCGGTACGCTCCATGCGGCAAAGGATCTGATGTACCGGCCCGGCCACAGCATGCGGGACGCCGACGGCCATTTTGAAGGGGAGCCTGGATGATTGGGATATTCGCCGCGCTTTCGGCCGCACTCGCCGTCGCGGGGGGGGCTTTCGGCGCACATGGCGCGGCCAATGCCGAGGCGGCCGAGTGGTTGAAGACCGGCGGCATCTATCAACTGGTCCACGCGGTGGCGGCGCTGGCCATCATGAACGTCGCGCGGGGGCCGGCCGTCCTGCTGCTGACCGGGGGTGCGATCTTCGCCTTGACTCTTTATGCCATGGCGCTGGGCGGGCCCAGGTGGCTGGGCGCGATAACGCCGATTGGTGGGACGCTGCTGATCGCGGGATGGTTGTGGGCGGCCTGGATTTATTTCCGGGCGGGCTGAGGCAGGCCAAACTCCCCTTCCGCTTGCGGGACGGGAATGATTGCTCGCCCCGTCACGTAGCTCTACCCTCGCTCCTCATCCAGAAATGCCGCCACTTCGTTCATATCGACATCCTTCGCCAGATAAGTCTCACCGATCCCGCGCGCCAGCAGGAAGGGCAGCTTGCCGCCCGCCATCTTTTTGTCGTGCAACATATGCGCCACCAGCGCTTGTCCCGAGGCATCGACATGCGCGCTCGCCAGATCATGGGGCAATCCGGTTGCCTGCAAATGGGCGGTGACGCGCGCTGCGTCCTCCGCGCTGCAGAGCCCTTGGCGGGCGGAAAAACGGAAGGCGAGGGCCATGCCCGCCGCCACACCCTCGCCATGGAGCAGTAAATCCGAAAATCCCGTTTCGGCCTCCAGTGCGTGACCGAACGTATGGCCCAGGTTAAGCAGCGCCCGCCGCCCGCCGGTTTCCCGCTCGTCCTCCGCCACGATGCCTGCCTTGGCCTTGACGCTTTTTTCGATGGCCACCGTTCGCGCCGCCATGTCGCCAGCGATCAGCGCCTGCCCGTGGCTTTCGCACCAGGCAAAGAAATCCACGTCGTTGATGAGGCCATACTTCACCACCTCCGCATAGCCCGCGCGCACTTCCCGCGCTGGCAGGCTGTCGAGCGACGACGGGTCGATCAGGACGAAGGCGGGCTGATGAAACGCCCCGACCAGATTCTTCCCCGCGCCGGTATTGATGGCGGTCTTGCCGCCCACCGAACTGTCCACCTGCGCCAGCAGGGAGGTCGGGATCTGGATGAAGTTGCATCCGCGCTTCAGGATCGCGGCGGCAAAGCCGACAAGATCGCCGATCACGCCGCCGCCCAGCGCCACGACATGATCGCTCCGCTCCACGCCCAGTTCCAGCAGCCGATCGACCAGAACTTCCAATACTTCCCAGCTCTTGATGGCTTCGCCCGGCGGCAGGATGATCGGTTCGGATCGTATGCCGCCATGGCCAAGCGCGTTGGTCAGCCGGGGGAGTTGCGCCACCGCGACATTTTCGTCCGTAACGATGATCAACCGGCCAGCGCGTGCAAAGCTGGCGAGATGCGCCCCGGCATGATCCAGCGCGCCTTCGGCAATCAAGATGTCATAGCTGCGCTCGCCCAGGGAGACCGGGATTATCGCCATTTTTCCAGAGCCTTCACGATTTTTTCCACCGTCGCCTCATGCGGCGCGGACATGCTTTTGATGTGGATGGGCGCGAGGGCATAGATGGGGTTCCGCTTCGCCGACAATTCGGTCAGCACCTCGCGCGGGTCCTTGCCGGCCAGCAGCGGCCGCCCTTCACGCCGCGACACGCGATCCACCAAAACGTCGATATCGGCGTCCAGCCAGATCGTCACCGCATGCGCCAATATTTCGGCGCGGGTTTCGGGCTGCATGAAAGCGCCCCCGCCGGTTGCGATGACTTTCGGCTCGCCATCCATCAGGCGGGAGATGACGCGCCGCTCGCCATCCCGGAAATGATCCTCCCCGAACCGCTCGAAAATATCGGCTATGCTCATGCCGGCGGCCCGCTCGATCTCGTCGTCCGCATCGACGAAGGGCAGGCCCATTCGGGCCGCCAGCCGCCGCCCTACCGTCGATTTGCCGACGCCCATCATCCCGATCAGCACGATCGGTCCCTTGACCGTCGAATTGGAGGATTTCAGGTTTCGCTGCATGGCAGGCGCGGCTATACAGCGCCGGGCCGGTCCGGCAAATCGTCTTTTTATTTTCAGGATGCCGTTCGGGAAGGCTGGAAATCGCACCCCGGTCGGCGGTAGGGAATGTTTATGAGGAATAGAAGAACCAGCCGCAGCCGCCCGGTCGTGATTTGGGCGATTGTCGTAGCACTGATCGCGGGGGGCTTCTGGTATCTCTGGCAGCAAGGCGGGGAACAGCCGCAGACCCGCGTTGAAAAGATCATCTCTCCGGACAGGTTCGCGCAATAATATGGCGATCAGCCGGCGTTCCAGACAATTGTTGATTGCCGGGCTGGCGACGGCGGTGCTTGCTATTCCCGCCCTCGGGCAGGATGCGCCGGAATCGCTTCTGCCGCCGGGCTTTGGGGAGGCTGCTCCGCCCGAGGAAGCGGGCCCTTCGCCTGCTCCAGCCACGCCCGCGCCGGGCAGGCGGCCAGCCGGCCAGCCCCTTCAGGACGACAGTGCATCGCTTCCCGAGCAGTTGCTTACTCCCGAGGGCGAGCAAGCGGGCGAGGAAGAAGCGGAAGGCGAACATGAGGAGATCGCCCGGCAGAAATTTGACCTGCCGCCTTATGCCCGGCGCTCCCTTGACCGTATCGGTGTGCTCACGCCGCGGACGAACGGGCTTGCCCCAAATGCCTTTGGCCGGGCCGGGGGAGAGTATCTCAGCATCCTGATGCAGAAGACCCGTGCGCCGATCGTGTCGCGCTGGGCCTCCATACTTCTGCGCCGGACGCTCCTCTCCTCAACGGATACGCCCGCCGGCGTCAACGGCGCCGACTGGGCCGCCGAGCGCGCCTGGCTTCTTCTGCGGATGGGGGAGGCCGATGCCGCCCGCAGGATGGTGCAGAGCGTCGATAGCCTCGACTATACGCCCCGGCTTTACGCCATTGCGATGCAGGTCTATCTCGCCAGTGCCGATCCCGCCGGGCTTTGCCCGCTGGTGGCGCCCGCGCTCCGAACCAGCGACGAGCCGGGCTGGCAGATGAGCCAGGCCATCTGCGCTTCGCTTGCGGGGGATCAGGGGCTGGCCAGCGCGGTTCTCAATCAGGCCGAACGGCGCGGAACGGCGCGCGGCATCGACTTCCGCCTGGCTGAAAAAGTGGTGGGCGCCGGATTCGACAGCCGCCGGTCCGTCAATATCGAGTGGGAAGGCGTGGACCGGCTCACTGTCTGGCGCTTTGGCATGGCCACCGCCACGGGGGTCGAGATTCCGGATCGGCTTTGGCAGGGCGTTTCCCCGCATGTTCTGGCATGGAAGGCCCGGGCCGGGCTGCTGCCGTTGCAGTCCCGCCTGGAGGCCACCAATGTCGCGGCGCGGCTTGGCGTCTTTTCAAACGCCGCGCTGGTGGATGTTTACAGCCGCCTTGCCGATGATGAGGACACCGCCGAGGCCAATGCCGAAATAGCAGAGGCCATGCGGACGGCCTATCGCGGCGCGGACGTCGCGCAGCGGCTGCAGGCGATGCGGACCTTCTGGATGCCTGATGGTACGGCCGCCGATTATGCTGGTTACGTCGCGATGGCGCGCGCGGCCGCCCGCCTGCCTGTGTCGAGCGAAGCCGGTGACGACATCGTGCCGCTTCTCGCCTCCATGCTGTCGGCGGGCCTTGATCGCAACGCCGTTGCCTGGAGTAGCGTCGTCGAACAGACCACGGGTGAAGCCAGGGAAGACGCATGGGCGCTGCTGGCGCTCGGATCGCCGCGCCCGATGGTCAGCATGGCCTTTGATCGGGTGGATCAGTATAAGGATAGCGACCTCAGCACCAATTTCATCAAGTCTCGCATGGTGGTAGCCGGACTTGCCGGGCTCGGCCGACTGGGCCGCGCCGATATGGCGCGGATCGCACCTAAAATCGGGTTCCGCCAAAGCTATGCCTCGCGCTGGACGCGCGCCATCGACGCCGCCGCCCAGCGGGGCGAGGCTGGAACAGTGGTGGTTCTTGCGGCAGTGGGCATGGCAGGCCGCAATTGGCAGGGCCTTCCGCCCGAACATCTCTTTCATGTCGTCTCCGCCCTCCGCCAGGTGGGGCTGGAACCGGAAGCGCGAATGATTGCGGCCGAGGCGATCGCCCGGCTCTGATTGATTGCCGGGTGCGGGAAGGCGGAAATTCATTATGAGTGACCCCGGCCTGATTGATCGTTTCCTGGAAATGATGGCCGCTGAAAGGGGCGCGGCGCGCAACACATTGCTTGCCTACCGGACTGACCTGATGCTTGCGTCGGAGGTTCTGGGGGGAAGGCTGGAGAGCGCGGGGCAAACCGACCTTGCCAGGTTGAGCGCGGAATGGGCAACCCTCGCCGCGTCCACGGCGGCGCGGAAGGCGTCCGCCTTGCGGCGGTTCTTTGCCTTCCTGCATGAGGAAGGACTTCGGCAGGATGATCCTTCCGCTGCGTTGCCGCGTCCTGCACAGCGCCGCCCGCTTCCCAAATTGCTCACGCGCCAGGAGATTGACCGGATATTCGCGGAACTGGCGGACCTTACCGGAAAGGCGGCGCCGTCTCCCCTGGACCTGCGTCTTTCCGCGCTCATGGAGCTGCTATACGGTTCGGGGCTTCGCGCAACCGAACTGGTGTCGCTGCCGCGTCGTGCGCTGGTTTCGGATCGGCCATTCCTCATATTGCGGGGCAAGGGCGGCCGGGAACGGCTGGTTCCGATCTCCGACCGCGCCCGCGCCGCCGTGGCGCGCTGGTCGGCTCATGTACCCGCCGATGCGCTCTGGCTTTTCCCGTCCGGCAAAAGTCATCTTTCCCGAATCCGGCTCTACCAGCTGGTGAAGGAAATCGCGGCGGCGGCGGGAATCGCGCCGGAACGGGTCAGCCCGCATGTGCTGCGCCACGCCTTTGCAACCCACCTGCTGGAAGGGGGCGCTGATCTGCGCGCGCTGCAGACGATGCTGGGCCATGCCGATATTGCCACGACGCAGATATATACCCATGTCGACAGCCGGCGGCTGGTGGAACTTGTCAACGCGCGCCATCCCCTCGTTGACCTTAAGCGCGGAGCGCCTTAACGCCTTCGCCCATGGTTAGTTTTCTCGATTTTGAAAAGCCGGTGGCGGCGCTGCAGGCCCGAATCACCGAACTCCGCGAAACCGCCAGCGAGGGCGCGCTCGACATTGACGCCGAGATACATCGGCTTCAGGCGCGTTCGGAAAAGATGCTGGCGGACACATATGCCAAGCTGACGCCGTGGCAAAAGACGCAGGTGGCGCGGCATCCCGAGCGGCCGCACTTCAAACATTATGTCGCCGGCATTTTCGATGAGTTTATCCCTCTTGCGGGCGACCGGGCCTTTGGCGACGATCAGGCGATTCTGGGCGGTTTTGCCCGCATCGGCAAGCGCCGGGTGATGGTGATCGGCCATGAAAAGGGCGACGACACGGCAAGCCGCCTCAAACATAATTTCGGCATGGGAAAGCCGGAGGGCTATCGCAAGGCCATCCGCCTGATGCAGCTGGCCGACCGGTCGGGCCTTCCGGTTGTGACGCTGGTCGATACCTCGGGCGCTTTTCCGGGCGTTCAGGCCGAGGAGCGCGGGCAGGCGGAGGCAATTGCCCGTTCCACCCAACAATGCCTGGTCCTTGGCGTGCCCTTGGTGGCCGCGATTGTGGGCGAAGGCGGATCCGGTGGAGCGGTCGCGCTGGCGGCAGCAAACCGGGTGCTGATGTTCGAACATGCGGTTTATTCAGTCATTTCGCCGGAAGGCTGCGCCTCGATCCTCTGGCGCACGGCGGAAAAGGCCAGCGAGGCGGCGACCGCCATGCAGGTGACCGCCGCCGATCTGCTGCGGCTGGGCGTCATCGACCGGATCGTCGAGGAACCGGTAGGCGGCGCGCACCGCGACCCGGGCAGAGCCATCAAGTCTCTGGGTAGGGCCATAGGCGAGGAACTCGACCAGCTTTCCCGCCTGGATTCCGCGAAGCTGCGCGTTGCGAGACAGGACAAGTTCCTGGCCATGGGGGCGTAAGCCTCGGCGGGGATCGGTCATCCACTTCTGCGCGTCGTTCCACGTTAGTTCAACAATTTCGATGGCGTAATGGAACTACCCATCACCGCGAAAAGTTCTACACCGGAAATCGCAATAGGAGAGCATGGATGAAGTACCGGATTTCCGTCACGGCAACGGCGATGCTGGCATTGTCCGGTTGCATGGCTGAACCGGGCATGGGCGGTGCGGGAACGGGAACCCCGGCTGCGATCAGTGCCGCCGAGAAAAAGCAGGGGGCAGAGGCGCATCCCGAACTTTTGAAGGAATTCGGGGGAGCCTATACCGGGAAACAGGCGACTTATGTGGCAGAAGTCGGCCGCAATATTGCGGTTCAATCCGGCCTGTCCAACGCACGCAGCGATTTCACGATCAGCTTGCTCAACACCCCCGTCAACAATGCCTTCGCGATCCCGGGCGGCTATGTCTATGTCACAAGGCAGCTGATGACGCTGATGAATGACGAGGCGGAACTGGCTGGCGTTCTGGGTCATGAAGTGGGCCATGTGGCCGCCCGCCACGGCCAGAAACGGCAGAGCGCGGCGACCCGCAATACCATATTGGGCGCGATCGGACAGATATTGGTTGGGGCCGTCGCGGGCGATTCGCAGTTGGGCCAGCTTTTGCAAAAGGGGATCGGCACGGGCAGCCAGCTCCTGACCCTGCGATTCTCGCGCACGCAGGAATATGAGGCCGACGATCTTGGTATCCGTTACCTCGCCTCGGCGGGCTACGACCCGCAGGCGCTTTCATCGATGCTGGCGTCGCTGGCGGCGCAAACCGCGCTTGATTCGAGAACGGCGGGCCGGGATGCCCGATCGGTTCCCGAATGGGCCAGCACCCACCCCGATCCGGCGTCCCGCGTTGCCCGCGCGTCGCAGAATGCGGCGGCAGGAGGCGGTACGGGCAAGCTGCGTAACCGGGATGCCTTTCTGACGGCGCTTGATGGCGTGACCTATGGCGACGACCCCAAGCAGGGCGTTATCGAGGGCAATGCCTTCCTGCACCCGGATCTGAAACTCGCCTTCACCGCCCCAGGCGGTTTCGGGATGCAGAATGGGACCAGCGCCGTCACGGTCAGCGGCACAGGCGCGCAGGCGCAGTTTTCCGGCGGACCCTATAATGGCGACCTCGACAGCTATGTGCGATCGGTGTTCCAGGCGCTCGCTGGCGGTAACACCACGCTTGATGTCGGTTCGATCTCCCGCACCACGGTTAACGGCCTGCCTGCCGCCTATGCCACGGTTCGGGCCAACACCTCTTCCGGGCAGGTCGATGTGACCGTCTTCGCCTATGAATTTGGCAGGACCAGCGCCTTTCACTTCATCGGCCTGACGCAGGCGGGGCAGGGGGCGGGCGCGCTGTCGCCCATGTACCGTTCGGTGCGCCGTCTCTCGGACGCGCAAGCAGCGGCGATCAAACCGCGGCGCATCGATGTGGTGACGGTAAAGGCAGGCGATACGGCGGCCAGCCTCTCGAGCAGGATGGCCTATAGCGACAATAAGCTGGACCGGTTTCTGGTGCTGAACGGCCTTCAGGCCAACAGCCCACTGAGAGCCGGGCAAAAGGTCAAGATTGTGACCTACTGATACGAAAATGGCGGCGGAACCTGGGTCCCGCCGCCAATTCAACTTGTCAAATCGTCCGATATTCTGGTGCTAGATCAGCCAGCGCTCAGGTTATCACTAACGTCGTTAAAGGTGTTTTCGAGATTGTTGCCCAGGCTCGTCATCGCGGTGATGGCGGCCACGGCGATCAGGGCCGCGATCAGGCCATATTCAATGGCGGTCGCGCCCTTGTTGTCGCGGAAAATCTTGCGAAGAATCTGCATGTTTCGTCTCCTTGGTATCAAGCTTCAACTAACCCGGCTTGCCGGTTTCCCAGCCCAGCAGAACCAGAGATAGGAGATCGAGGTTGACAAAGATTTAATGGCCACTGCTTTTTATGAAAGTTCGATCAGTTATTGGTTATTTCAGTGCTGACATCGTCCCACAACTCGATCACGTTCGTGCCGAACGTAGTGATGGCGCCCATGGCCCCCAGAACGATCAGCGCGCAGATCAGGCCATATTCCACAGCCGTCGCGCCGCGCTCCGCCCTCGCCAGTCTCCTGAGTAACCCGATCATGGACGTCCCCGTATCGTGCAATACCGCAGCGTGACTTATAGGCAGACCAGCGTTAACAAATATTTATGCAGCCAGACACGCCCATCACGCCCCATTTCCTGCTCCATGTCGTTGCCGTTGCCCTGGTCGACGCCGACGGTCGGATCCTCCTGCAACAACGCCCGGCTGGGAAATCGATGGCGGGCCTGTGGGAGTTTCCCGGCGGCAAGATCGAGCCGGGCGAAACACCCGAGGCCGCCCTGGTGCGGGAGCTGGAGGAGGAACTGGGCATTTCCACCCATGTCAGTTGCCTTGCCCCCGCGGCCTTCGCCAGCGAAGCGTTGGGCGACAAACATCTCCTGCTGCTTCTCTACATCTGCCGCAAATGGAGCGGCGTCGTTGCGCCGCTCCATTCCAGCGCGCTCAAATGGGTAAAGCCGGTACAGATGCACGCGCTGGAAATGCCGCCCGCCGACAAGCCGCTGATCGGCCTGCTCGATGCGCTTTTGTAAGCTTTATCCAAGGTCATTGCGAATGACGGGTTAGGGAGGAAAGTTGCCCTTCCCCTCCCGCTTGCGGGAGGGGTTAGGGGAGGGCATGTCACCGCCATTTCCCTAACAGGCCCTCCCCCACCCCCTCCCGCAAGCGGGAGG
>Ga0307412_10000375_pt1 | contig 27871 bp, 21 predicted proteins | sample DK1Cmetagenome_3_FD_203823 | JGI IMG/M metagenome (GOLD analysis project Ga0307412, IMG submission 203823) | Maize rhizosphere microbial communities from greenhouse at UC Davis, California, United States - DK15-C-1 | ecosystem: Host-associated > Plants > Roots > Rhizosphere > Soil | place: USA...
TATTTGGGTCAATCGCTACAATTGCACCGTGTTTGTTCACCAGCATTTCTTCCGCCATTCTTTGAAGGTCATAATCAATGGTTAAAGTAAGATCTTTTCCGGTAACTACATCTTTATCCAGAGAGCCGTTTTTATAAGAACCGATATTTCGAAGTTTAATGTCTTTTTGGATATATTTCATTCCTTTTATCCCGCGAAGTGCTTTTTCGTAAGATTTTTCAACGCCCGTTTTTCCGATGAAATCTCCCGGCAAATAATAGGTTGAATCCTTTTTAATTTCCCTTTCGTTGACCTCACTTGTATATCCTAAAAGGTTCCCGGAAGTAGAAACTTCATACTGACGCTGAGGTCGTTGGACAATACTGAAAGCCGGATATTTAAATATAATTTCCTGAACTCTCGCAATATCTTCCCTGCTTAAATCCTTCAGAAAAGTCATCGGATTCAGTTTAGAATAATATTTTTCTTTTTTAATGAACTGAATTCTCTTGATAAAATCATCCTTTGTAATTCTCATTAAACTACAAAAGCCGAGTGTATCAAAATCAGGTTTCATGAGAGCCTGGGTGAAAGAAATTTCATAGGCGGGCTGGTTTCCTACAAGGATTTTCCCGTTACGATCAAAAATCACTCCCCTTTGTGGAATAACATATTCAATTTTAATAGAAGTATTCGCTGCGTTTAAGGCATAACGATCCGTTAATAATTGCAAATAGGCAAGTCTCGCCACGAAAATCAAGGCGACAACTACGAGAACGGAAAAAATTTTTAAATAACGTGTGTTCAAACTTTTTGTTTGATTTTAAATATTAATGCATACATAACTATAAATATAAACGAAATTATACTCGTTACAAATACATTAAGTAATATTTCAAAAAATCTACTAAACTTAAAGAACTCTATATATTGTACTAAAAGCTGATGCAAAAAGATACTCGAGAATAAAAATAGCAAAAACTGCGCCCACTGAAGGGATTGAAACGAGAAAAAATCTGTGGAAGTATCTGTAGAAGTCCTGAAAATCAAGGTTCTGAAGTAAGCTATCAAAGTTGTTGCAAATGCATTGATTCCCCATGAATAAAGGAATGCGTCAACCGATAAGCCGATCAGAAAACTTAAAGCCAAAAATTGAAATTTATTTCTGAAAAAAGGATAAAACATGACAAACACAGGATAAAGTACAGGCGTATACTTCCCGAAAAGGGTGATCCTGTTCAATACAAATATTTGTAATGCAACCAGGAAAATCATGATTAATATGTCGGTAAATAATGTTCTGCTAATCATTTTCCTTATTTATTACAGCTTGCATTGTATCCTGAATCTTTTGAACTTCAGCTTTTTTAAGGTTTTTAACAACGAAAACTTTGTGTAAAGCTCCCATTTTTTCACTTAATTCAACTGAAATATCCCAGAATCCTGTTTTATTATCAACGGAGTATCCCGCTACTGTTCCTATCATTACACCCTTAGGGAAAATCGCTGATTTACCATCTGTTACGATGGTATCACCAATTTTTAAGGCAACATATTTAGGAATATCCGCCAGGTGCATTACTCTGGAATTGTCTCCATTCCAGGTAAGTGTTCCAAAATAACCTGAATTTTTTAATGAAGCATTAATCCTGATTTTATTAACGCTTAAAACCGATTGAACCAAGGAGTAACTTTCCGTAGAATTGATCACAATTCCGGCAATACCTCTCGGAGCCATCACTCCCATTTGAGGAAATACCCCATCTCGTCTGCCTCGGTTTATTGTAAAGTAATTATTTCTTCTGTTGATACTGTTGAAAACGATCTCTCCATCTACAAACGTAAAAATCTGTCCGCCTCCCAACGTATCATGTACTTTTCTGAACTTAGGATTTGCCGCGCCCTGTTTCCCATAAAGCTCAACCATTAAGGCCTTGTTTTGAGCAACAAGATCTTCATTAATCTGCTTTAATTTCAAATAAGAAACTCCCTCGTCAATATATCCCGAAACCCATGAATTGAACGCGGCAGTCTGGCCGGCAATCCAGGATCTTTGCATGGCATTTTTAGAGAATATCAGAACCAGAGCAATGATTTGCAGGAATATAAAGAAGACAAAAAGTGCGTTCTTCGAAAATAATCTCAGCAAAAATCCCATTCAGATGTGTTCGTAAAAGTTAGAATTATTTAATCAGGAAATTGAATTTATCCATATTCTTAAGCGCAATACCCGTTCCACGAACTACAGCTCTCAACGGATCTTCTGCAACAAATACAGGAAGACCTGTTTTCTTGTGTAATCTGTCCGCAAGACCTCTCAATAAAGCGCCACCACCAGCAAGATAAATACCAGTTTTATAAATATCAGCAGCCAATTCCGGAGGCGTAAGAGAAAGAGTTTCCATTACAGCATCTTCAATTCTGATGATAGATTTGTCTAATGCTCTTGCGATCTCTTTATATCCAACCATGATTTCTTTTGGCTTACCCGTGATAAGGTCTCTACCTTGCACCGGAATATCTTCAATATCAACGTCTAAATCTTCAACGGCAGAACCTACTTCGATTTTAATTCTCTCTGCAGTTCTTTCCCCGATGTAAAGATTATGGTGAGTTCTTAAGTAATAAGCGATATCATTTGTAAATACGTCACCTGCAATTTTCACAGATTTGTCGCAAACGATACCTCCTAAAGCTACTACAGCAATTTCCGTAGTACCACCGCCTATGTCGATAATCATGTTACCTTCAGGCTTTTGAACATCGATTCCAACCCCGATTGCCGCAGCCATTGGTTCGTAAATCAAACGTACTTCTTTTGCATTTACCTTTTGAGCAGAATCTCTTACTGCTCTTTTTTCAACTTCAGTGATACCGGAAGGAATACAGATCACGATTCTCAACGCAGGTTGAATGAATTTACCTTTAATTCCAGGAATTTTTTTGATAAATTCTTTAATCATGTGTTCAGAAGCGTGGAAATCCGCGATTACCCCATCTTTCAACGGACGAATCGTTTTGATATCCTCGTGAGTTTTACCCTGCATATGTTTCGCCTGCTCACCGACGGCAATCGGCCTACCCGTAGAACGTTCAATTGCAACAATTGACGGCTGATCTATAACAATTTTGTTATTATGGATGATAAGGGTGTTGGCAGTACCAAGGTCTATCGCAATTTCTTGCGTAAACATATCGAATAAACTCATATTTTCCTTCTGATTTTTTAAAGATTTACAAAGATATAAATTTAAGACAACCAAAGAAATTCCGTAAGCATATAATTTGGTTAAAATTTTATTAAAGTTTTCAAGAATCCATTAACTTTTATTTTAAGTATTTAACCACCATAAATTCAACCAAAATTAAGACAATGCCGACTGGAAGCAGGATGCCGAAAGATAGAATTTTTAAGGCGGCAAAAGTATATTTTGCTAACGAATGATAATCCTTAAAATTTTTAACATTAACTTAGTTTAGACAATAAAATATTAAACTCAAAACCCGCTTGCCTTTATTTAGAACCAACCCAAAATAGTTTTTTACGATAATTATCATATACAGTATCAGAAAATGAATTGCTAAAAAAAACGTAAATTTGCCCCGCTTATGTTACAGTATTCCAACATACATCAGACGTCTAATTTTGCCGTGCTTTCTATTAGCTTCGAAAAGGCTGATGTAGAAACGAGGGGGAAATTTGCATTCTTTGAAGAAAATATCAAAAACTTTGTGACCCGGATTCATGACGAAGATTTAGGAGACTCTTTTGTGGTTTCTACCTGTAACAGAACCGAAATCTACACCACTTCTCCCAATTATCTTTTAGTTGCCGAAGAATATTGTAAAACCATTGGAGTCAATTTGATGGATTTTTTACAGTTTGCAAATATCTTAACCAAAGAAGAAGCTTTAACCCATTTATTCAAAGTGGCAGCCGGTTTGGAAAGCCAGATCATCGGGGATTTTGAAATTATCGGGCAGATCAAAAAAGCATACAACCGTTTCAAAAAAGAAAGACAGAATTCTAATCCTTATTTGGAAAGAGCGATTAATTCCGCGATTCAGATTTCGAAAAGAATTAAAAATGAAACAGGAATTTCCAATGGTGCAGCGTCTGTTTCTTATGCGGCGGTTCATTATATTTTAAATAATCAAAAAAGAATTACAGAAAAAAATATTCTTTTGTTAGGTGTTGGCGAAATCGGACAAAACACAGTTGAAAATCTGGTAAAACATGTTTATCAGCCAAAAATTAAAATCGCTAACCGAACAAAAGAAAAAGCCACAAAAATTTCTGAAAAATATAATATTCCTAATATTGATTACGCTGAATTTGATAAAGAGCTAAAAAATACAGACATTCTCATCGTGGCCACCGGCGCAAAACACCCGATTGTCAACAAATCCCATTTCCCGAATGGAAAGGAAACTCTTGTTATCGACCTTTCGATTCCGCACAACGTTGAAAAAAATGTGACGGAAAACGAAAATGTAACGTTGATTGACGTGGATGAACTTTCAAAACAGATTCAGGAAACCATTCAGCAAAGGGAAAAGGAAATTCCGAAAGCGGAAAAAATCATTAAGGAAATGACAAAAGATTTCCTTGAGTGGGAAAAAAAGAGAAAGTTAGCACCCAATATTCATCATTTCAAGGCGGTTTTAAAGAATATGGAACGCAATGAAATGCACAATTTTTATAAAAAAAATAAATATATAAACATCACGGACATGGAACTTTCCGATAAAATGATTCAGAAAATTACCAACCGTTTTGCAAAATATATAATCGATAATCCGTTAAAAGCCGAAGAAATTAGTAAATTAATGCACGAAATATTAGTTGAACAACCAAACAACGAATTCAATGAAAAGCATTAGAATCGGAACCAGAAATTCCGCACTTGCACTTTGGCAGGCGAGAGAAGTTGCGAGACACCTTCAGAACAACAATTATTTAACGGAAATCGTTCCTATCGTATCTTCGGGCGATAAAAATCTTACTCAACCCCTTTATTCTATGGGAATCACCGGGGTTTTCACAAGAGACCTTGATGTCGCATTACTCAATGACGAGATTGATATTGCCGTTCATTCTTTGAAAGATGTGCCGACAAAACTTCCCGAGAATCTTGAAATCATTTCTTATCTGGAAAGAGATTTTCCACAAGATGTTTTAATCCGAAAAGAATCAGCAAGAAATAAAGAATTCCACGAATTGAAACTGGCGACAAGCAGCTTGAGAAGAAGAGCTTTCTGGCTGAAAAATTTCCCTCACGCAGAATTTTCCGATATCAGAGGAAACATTCAGACACGCCTTCAGAAGCTTGAAGAAGGAGATTTTGATGCTACCATTTTGTCTTTAGCCGGAATCAAAAGAATGAAAATGGATATTGATTATGAAATGCTTCCATTTTTAATTCCTGCTGCATCACAAGGCGTAATTGCCGTTGCCGGACATTCTGAAAAGACTGAAATCAACGAAATTCTAAGACAATTTACCAACCACGCCAAAACTGAGATCTGTGTGGAAATCGAAAGAAATTTCCTAAGCACGTTGGAAGGTGGTTGTACTGCACCAATCGGGGCTTTTGCTGAGATTTTTGATGATCAGATCCGCTTCAAAGGCGCACTTTGCTCATTGGATGGCAAAAACTGTATTGCTACAGACGAAAATTTCGTTTATAATACGGAAGAGAATTACGGGGAAAAATTTGCGAAAGTCGTTCTTGAAAACGGCGGAAAAGAGTTAATGGCAGAAATTAAAAATCAGATTTAAATTCTTTTTTTAAACCATTAAGAAGAATTAAGAATATTAAGTTTAGCTGACTTTTAGCCTTAAAAAATTTATTTTCTCAATTAAGCTTAACTTTTTAATCAATCCTAATGGTTACAATTAAACTTCGAAAATGAAAATCTTATTTACTAAAAATATAGACCAATCTGTTATATCCGGAGAATTAGGAGAGGATATTGTGGTTGATTGTGTTGAGGTAATTAAGACCAATCCTATAAAAGTAAGTCCATTTGATTTAAAAGATAACTCTTTGATTTTCACGAGTGTAAATGGAGTTGATGCTTTTTTTAAAAATAATTTTAAGCCAAATGAAGATTTCACAGCGAAAAATTACAATAAAATCTATTGCGTTGGTGAAAAAACAAAACGGGAATTAAGAAAACATGGTTTCGGCACTTTTAAGGTTTTGAAAAATGCAGACACGTTATCCAGATTTATTATCGATAACTGTCAGCATGAAAAATTCCTGCATTTCTGTGGAAATATAGCATTGGATGTCCTGGATCAAAATCTTCCCCTTCAAAATATTAAGTATAAAAAGGTTACAATCTACAATACTGAAGAAATCAATCCTTTGATAACTGAAAAATATCATGTTGCTGTTTTTTTTAGTCCGAGCGGAGTTCGTAGTTTTGCAAAAAAAAATTCTTTTGAAGAAATGATACTTTTCTCTATTGGAGAAACCACGTCAAAAGAAATTAAAAAATTTACCTCAAAACAGATATTTACATCCCAGAAAAATACATTGGCATCTATTTTGGAATTAATGCGGAACGAATTAAAAAAACATAAAAAATGAAAAAATTGGGCCTTTTATTAATGGTTTTAACACTTGTCGTTTCCTGTGCGACGAAAACTTTCGATCCGAATGATTCAAAAATAATCTATTCTGAAGCTTATAATTATTATATGGGCAAAATGGACAATCAGGAAGTTATTTCTAAAAAAATTACTTCATTTCAAGAGTTTAGTAACCTTTTTGCTATGGAAGCCAAAATCGGTAAAGACGGATATGTAATGCAGGGCGGCAAACCCACGACAATTGATTTCTCAAAAAGTAATGTAATCGCATTAATTGCTCCTCAATCCTTTAAGAATAAAGAAATTGTAATTAATAATCTTGCTAAGGATAAAGGGAATATTATCGTTACTTATTCTATAAAAGACAAAACAGTAACTTCTAATACAACTAGTCATTTTAATCCTTTTAAAATACTTATTATTGATAAAAGGTATGATGGCAATATCAGTTTAAATAAATTATGATTAAAAACGACCTGTATTTAAAAGCACTTCGCGGAGAAACCGTAGAAAGACCGCCCGTTTGGATGATGAGGCAAGCCGGAAGATATTTGCCGGAATTTATTGCTCTTCGTGACAAATATGACTTTTTCACAAGATGCCAGACTCCGGAACTGGCCTCAGAAATCACTGTACAACCTATCAGAAGGTATCCTTTGGATGCTGCTATTTTGTTCTCTGACATCTTAGTGGTTCCGCAGGCGATGGGGATTGATTTTAAAATGAAGGAAAATGTCGGGCCGTGGTTGGACAATCCTATCAGAACGATGGAACAGGTTCAGAATGTAGTAGTTCCGGACGTGAATGACACTTTAGGATACGTTTTTGATGCAATTGAACTCACTTTACAGAAATTAGATAACGAAATTCCATTGATCGGTTTTGCCGGTTCTCCATGGACGATTCTTTGCTACTGCGTGGAAGGAAAAGGGAGCAAGGCTTTTGATATTGCAAAATCTTTCTGTTTCCAACAGCCGGAAGCAGCGCATTTATTGCTTCAGAAAATTACAGATACTACGATTGCTTATCTAAAGAGAAAAGTTGAAAAAGGTGTTTCTGCGGTTCAGGTTTTTGATTCCTGGGGCGGAATGCTTTCTCCGGCTGATTATCAGGAATTTTCGTGGAAATATATCAATCAGATTGTTGAGGCGTTAAGTCCGCTTTCTCATGTTGTGGTTTTCGGAAAAGGATGTTGGTTTGCTTTGGAGGAAATGACCCAGTCTCCGGTTTCAGCTTTAGGTGTTGACTGGACGATCAAGCCCGAATTTGCAAGAACTTTAACCAATCATACAATGACTTTGCAGGGTAACTTCGATCCGGCAAGATTGCATTCTACGCCTGAAACTATTAAAAAAATGGTTAACGAAATGATTAACCGTTTTGGAAAAGACAGATATATCGCCAATTTGGGACACGGAATTTTACCTAATATTCCTTTGGAAAATGCGGAGGCGTTTATCAGAGCGGTAGTGGATTGGAAACCGAATAATTAGGATTTCCAGAGTTTGCAGATACTTTTACATAAAGTTTAAAATAATAAAAAATCCCTTTCAGCAGTTGAAGGGGATTTTTTATGAGTAAATATATTGAATTAGGAATTTACGATAACATTCGTTGCGCTTTCTTTACTCCTTCTACAAGGAGATCAATCTCATCAAAAGTATTATAAACCGCAAAACTAGCTCTTACCGTTCCTGCAATATTGAAAAATGCCATGATTGGCTGTGTACAGTGATGCCCGGTTCTTACGGCAATTCCCATTTTATCAAGGATCATTCCTACGTCGGAAGAAATTCCTATGTTTTCCAGGTTAAAAGAAACAACACCTGTTCTTTTTGCTGTTTCGCCATAAATTTTTATCCCTTCCAGCTCCAGAAGTTTCTTTTGAGCATATTCCAATAAAGCATTTTCGTGCCTTTGAATATTCTCCTGCCCCACTTTCTGAATAAAGTCAACAGCTGCTCCCAACGCGATATTTCCACCTACATTTGGAGTTCCGGCTTCATATTTAAAAGGTAATGCCGCATAAGTAGTCCCGTCAAAAGAGCACGTTGCAATCATCTCTCCTCCTCCATGAAACGGCGGTAAATCCTCAAGAATCTCCTGTTTTCCATACAAAATCCCAGTTCCCATCGGGGCATACATTTTATGTCCTGAAAAAACAAAGAAATCACAATCAAGTTTCTGAACATCAATCGTGAAGTGCGGAGCAGACTGCGCGCCGTCTATAACGATATAAGCATTTGTATTTTTTCTTGTTCTAGCAATAATTTCCTCGATCGGGTTTACGATTCCCAAAGCATTTGAAACTTGATTAAAAGAAACAACTTTTGTCTTTTCGCTTAAAAATTCATCGAATTTATCAAGCTGCAAAATCCCGTTTTCATCAATAGGAATCACTCTCAATTTTGCTCCGGTTCTTTCACAAAGCAATTGCCACGGGACGATATTGGAATGGTGCTCCAGGTAAGAAATGATAATTTCATCGTCTTTTTTTAATTTTTGAGTTAAAATATAAGCGATGAGGTTCAATCCCTCTGTAGTTCCTTTTGTGAAAATTACTTCAAAATCATGTTTAGCATTAATGAATTTCTGGATTTTTCTTCTTGAAAGCTCCATTTCTTCTGTTGCCAACTGACTTAATGTATGAATTCCTCTGTGAACATTGGCATTTAGTTCTGTATAATATTGATTCCAAACTTCTAAAACCGAGTTTGGTTTTTGTGATGTTGCCGCATTGTCAAGATAAACCAAAGGCTTACCATTCACTTCCTGATCTAATATAGAAAACTGACTTCTGATTTCCTGAATGTCAAACATTTATTAAATTTTTAAATTAAAACGTTCTTATTTAGAACACTTCAAATTTACGGCTTTTTTTCGGATTCTTGTTGCAGGTTGATTGTTGCAGGTTGATAGAAAGATTCGATGATAATATTGTAACACTATAAGGTTTATTAGCAAATCAGCTTTATTAGCCTATTAATGTTTAGTTTATAGGTACAAAAAAACCCGCCAAATAAATTGACAGGTTTTATATTGTTTAAATAAGCAATTCTTATTCTGCTGCAGTTGTTTCTTCTGCTGCCGGAGCTGCTCCTTCTTCAGTTGCAACTTCTTCATCATCGTCATCTGCTACTGCACCACCTTTCATTGCATTTCTAGACATCTTAACAGCCACTACAACTGCATTGTCCGGGTGCATGAAAGTATATCCTTCAGTTTTGATACCTCCAACATAAAGTTTGTTACCTATTTTTAATGGAGTAACATCTACAACTACCTCATCAGGCAAGTTTGCAGGGATTGCTTTTACTTTCAATTTTCTGAAAGACTGACGTAAAACACCACCAGCTACAACACCTTTAGAACGACCAGTGATTCTTACAGGAACCTCCATAACAACTGGTTTATCCTCAGATAGCTGATAGAAGTCTGCGTGAAGAATTTTATCTGTAATCGGGTGGAACTGAATATCCTGAAGAACAGCAGGAATTACCTGTCCGTCGATTTCAATAGATACCGTGTGTGCTTCAGGAGTATATACCAAACCTTTGAATGATTTCTCTTCTGCAGAGAAATTCAATGGCTCGCCACCTCCGTAAACAACACAAGGAACTAATTCAGCATCACGTAAAGCTTTTGTAGACTTTTTGCCCACGTTTTCTCTTTTTGTACCTTGAATTGTAATAGATTTCATTTATAAAAATTTAAAAAATTGTTTTGATTTAAGCTTGCAAACTTTTGAAAATCAATTAAATAACAAATTTACTGCTAATTGACTGGTGCTCATGAACCATCTTCATAACGTCTGCAAATAATGGGGCGCAAGATAGCACTTTTATTTTAGATGACAAATTATTTTTCACAGGAATTGAGTCAGTTACAATCACTTCCAATAATTTTGAGTTCTCAATATTATCATAAGCTTTCCCTGAAAGTACTCCGTGAGTTGCCATAGCTCTTACTGATTTTGCTCCTTTTTCCATCAAAATATCTGCAGCTTTGCAAAGTGTTCCGGCAGTATCAATCATGTCATCAATAAGAATAACATTCTTTCCTTCCACATCCCCGATAAGGAACATTTCTTCTACAACGTTTGCTTTTTTTCTTTCTTTGTAGGCAATTACTACATCTGCACCAAGGTGACCGGCATAGTTTTTCGCTCTTTTTGCACCTCCCATGTCCGGAGAAGCAATGGTAAGATCTTCCAGGTTAAGATCTCTGATGTAATCTACAAAGATTGTAGATGCATACAAATGATCCACCGGAATTTCAAAGAATCCCTGAATCTGGTCTGCATGAAGATCCATGGTCATAATTCTGGTTGCTCCTGCAGCTGTTAAAAGATTTGCTACCAGTTTTGCACCGATCGGCGCTCTTGGCTTGTCTTTTCTGTCTTGTCTCGCAAGCCCAAAGTAAGGAAGTACTACTGTAATGCTCTTAGCAGAAGCTCTTTTCGCAGCATCAATCATAAGAAGAAGTTCTAAAAGATTGTCTGCTGGAGGGAATGTAGATCCAATTAAGAAAACTCTTCCTCCTCTTACTGATTCGTCCAGAACAGGCTCAAATTCTCCGTCGCTGAACTCCTGAAAGTTGATTTTTCCTAATTCCTGCCCATAATGCTGGGCAATTTTCTCTGCCAAGACCTTGCTGGTTCTTGTACAAAATAGATAACTTAACTGATCGGCCATTTTTACTTTTTAAAGATTTTGCAAATTTAAAAAAAAACCACAAGAATCTGTCTTGTGGTTTCTAAGTTTTTATTTATCTAAATATTAAGGGAATTTTACGCCCGAATAATTATTAGGATTCACCTGTGGCAAATTGGATTTGTAAGTCCCATTAATAGACTTAATAAATTCATTGGCAATAATTGCGTATCCCCTTCCTGTAAGGTGAACTCCGTCTAAAGAAAAGGCACCGCCAGTCACAAATTTAGCGGTATATCTTACACCATCCCAGGAAATTCCGGATTGCGTACCAAGTTCATTCATCTTTTTATTAGCATCTACAAAAGCATAACCTTTTGCTGTTGCTGCAGCTTTAATAGTAACATTATATGCGTCAATAGCTGTATTGATTTCCGTAATTTCAGATGGCACCAACACATATTTATCAGCAAATGGATAAGCAACTCCTCTGGCTCCAAGACTTGCAGGAACTCCCGGCGGAAGTGTTTCAAGTGTCCCGATTGCCGTTTTTGTAGTTAAAGGAACCAAATCCCCTGCTTTTGCCTGCCTTGCCTGTCCATAAGTAGCACCAAGATAAGCTGCCAAAGCAATTAATGTAGGATTTCCTGAAGCAGCTGCAGCTGCAGTAATCTGATTATTTAAAGGTGCTAAGCTTTCATCCTTAATAAGCAATGGATTAGAAGCTGTTTTAGAAAGAACTTTAATTCTGTCTCCCGCTCCTAAAGCCGTTAAGATTTGACTTAAAGGTCCGTATAAGTTTGCATTTAAGTTATCTATTGTAGCTTCTCCTACTGCCACATTTCCGTTTCCTAAAACAGCAGCTGTCAAAGGATTTGTAGGAATTGTAGTTAAAGAAGGAATAGATGTTACACTAGGAATATTTGCAATTACACCTTTAGCATTTGTACTTGCAATTTCAGAGATCAAAGCATTATAATATTGAGCAAACTGAGCAGGAGGCGTCAGTGTTTCCACAGAACTGTCTGCACCGGCTAAAGCATATAGCAAAGCATCATTATTTCCAATCCATAAAGAGAAGAATGTTGGGCCTTGAGCTTTAAAATCTGCAATAACAGAAGACGTTGGGCTTGATGCAAACCTTACGAAATAAGGATTAGCAGTTTTTGGGATAACACCCTGAACGTTTCCATATCCCGGAGCTAGTAAATGTCCAACTTTTGCTCCCGGAACTCCCATATTATTGAAAGGCCCTGTAAGAACAGTATTAGTTAAAGTGGCTGCTACATTATTATTAGCTTTTTTTATATCCGGTGAGCCTGCAATAAAGCTGTCAATATATAATTTTGTATCTGCAATCTGGACATTTGTACCACCTCCTATATTAAGAAGTAATCCTCCGTTATTATCCGGCATCATTGGCTGCTTGAATTCTCCGCCGCCAACTAATTTCATTTGCTGGGCAATCATGCTCGGATAAGATTCATTTTGTCCATCCATGTAAAGTGCACCATCACGATAACCGGATGTAAGAGAATTACCCAATGCAACATATTTGGTGAAATCTGCTTCACCTTTCGTTACCACAACATCATTTACATCATTGTCAAAATCATCCTCACAGCTCGTTGTAAATAAAAGAGCGGAAATAGCGAATGTAGAAATTATAATTTTTTTCATAGTCTGTCAATTAAAAAGGGTTATAAGATAAACCTAAACCTAAATAGAATGCTGTAGCCTTAGCCTGTCCGTAGAAACCAAGAGCCGCATTTTTCACATCTCTTGCCTGTGGCATTGCGTAACCTCCCGCAATATCAACTCCGAATTGTTTTAGCTTAAATCCAACCCCTCCCGTTACAACATACGTATTGAATGAAGGTGTTTCCGGAATAAAATTCTCATCAGTATAAGGAGATTCATCGTAATAAGCACCTAAACGTCCGTAGATCATATTATTAAAGGCGTATTGAGTTCCCAATCTGAAAGTTTTAGAATTTCTGAAGTTCTTAGGAGAAACCAAAACTGTAGGATCCGCTTGATTTCCAACAGGTGCGCTCGCAAAATCCAATGTCAGTTTGCTGTATCTTTCCCATCCGTGATAGTTGAAGTCTGCTGAAACCAACCATTTTGGAGTGATCTTATAGGTTAAACCAATAGTATATTCTTCTACTAAGGGTAAAGTTGCCGTAAAGCTGTCTGTTCCTGTCGCAGGATCTAGTCCTAATAATGGATAAATAGAAGCTGATGGGAATTTAAAAGTAGCTTTCCCGTTTTTAGCTTTCATATCGACAGGCGAACGGTATGCAATACTCACGTCCAATTTCGGGTCCGGTCTGAAGTAAAAACCAAAACCGTATCCATGGCCGCTTGCTTTTTCATCCTGAATATTAAGCTCTCCGCCAAATTGCGTCACCGCTTTATCCCAATCAACTTTTCCTTTTGCATAAATATAGCTCGCTCCGAAAGCCAACCAATCATTAAATTTATAGGAAACCATCGGCTGGAAGTAGAAACTTTTCAGCTCAAGTCTCTGAACCATTTCTTTTCCTTCCCACTCATTCGGCCATTCAATAGTACTACCAAAAGGTGTTGAAAAACTGAATCCGATTGACAATTTATCTATCGGTTTATAAGCAATCGCAGCATAAATGGGCGTTCCCATCGGATTATCAGTTTCAGTACTTTGTAAAGTATTTAAATTCTGAAAAGTAATTTTATTACTCGCTCCAAATCCTCCCGCAACGATACTTAGTTTCGAAGGAATGAAAGACATACCCGCAGGGTTAAAGAATGCCACACTTGCATCTTCAGCATGCGCACTGGTGTGTGCCATTGCCAATTGTTTCACCCCCTGGAGAGAAACCCTGAAGCCTCCCGCGTAAGATAAAACCCCTGCCAATAATGCAGTTGATACTAATATTTTTTTCATAGACTATTATTAATAGTATCAAATATAAAATTATTTTGGTTACACCTGTTAATAAATCATAAATTTTTAAACAATATGAACAAAGAAAACTATGTTTAAAATAACACTTTCATAAAAACCGATGTAAAACAATTGGTAATAGATATTTAGCGGAGATTAAGTTAATAATATTAATTTTTGTTTAACCTTAAACATCCGAATTACTTAATATTTGATTATTTTAGACCACATAAAGATAAAAATCATAAATTTGCAAGATTAAATATATAATATATGAGTTGTGGATGTAAAACATCCGGCGATTCTGCACATTCTTGCGGACCCAAGAAAACCGCGAATGGCTGTGAAAATGTAAATACCTGTGGTAATAGTTATAAATTAAGTGTTTTTGACTGGCTTTCTAACATCAACAATCCCGCATCAAACAGATGTGATTATGTGGAAGTTAGATTTAAAAATGACAGAAAATCGTTTTTTAAAAATGTAAATAATGTTCCTTTACATATAGGTAGCGTAGTAACAGTAGAATCGAGTCCCGGACACGATGTAGGTGTGGTAAGTCTCACCGGAGAATTGGTAAAGATTCAGATGAAAAAAAAGAAATTTTCTGAAGAATCTGCCCTAAAAATATACAGACAGGCCAACCAGAAAGATCTGGAAGTGTGGCAGGAAGCAAGAAAAAAAGAAGACAATGTAAAATTAGAAGCCCGGAAAATCGCTCACAGGCTGGGTCTTGAAATGAAGATCACAGATGTTGAGTATCAAGGAGATGCTTCAAAAGTTACATTTTATTATACCGCTGAAAACCGTGTAGATTTCAGACAGTTGATTAAAGATTACGCCTCTACTTTCAGGACTAAAATCGATATGAAACAAATCGGTTTCAGACAGGAAGCTGCAAAAGTAGGTGGTATCGGGTCTTGTGGAAGAGAGCTTTGCTGCTCAACATGGCTTACGGATTTCAGATCTGTAAACACGAATGTCGCAAGATATCAGCAATTGAGCATCAATCCTCAAAAACTGGCCGGACAATGCGGTAAGCTGAAATGTTGTCTTAATTATGAATTGGACAGCTATCTTGATGCTTTAAGTAATTTCCCGTCTTCTTCAACAACTTTAGATACAGAAAAAGGAAGAGCATTCTGCATTAAAATCGACGTTTTCAAAAAGAAAATGTGGTTTGCTTATGTTGATAGCTCTATGGCCTGGTATGATTTTGATATTGATTTAGTTAAAAAATTAATAGCGCAAAACAAACGTGGCGAAAAAATCCTTCCTCTGGAAGATCTGAAACAGCCTGAAGAATCTTCGTTTGCTAGTATCGACCTTATTCAGGAGAATAATGTTGACAGATTCGAAAAGAAAAACAGGAATAACAACAAAAACAGAAATCAGAGCAGGCCAAATAATCATCATAACAATCAAAATCAGCAAGGTCAGAAGAAAAACAACAACAGACCCGAAAGACAAGATCGATCTGAAAGACCTGAGAGACAGGAAAGGCCAACAAATGCAAGTTCTAACAATCAGCCAAGACAGCAAAAGCCTCAACAGCCTCAGCAGCCAAAAGCTCAGTTAGAAAAAGTGGATGCTGCACCTGGTTCTGATGCTGAAAAAAAACAAATCCCGAATAAAAAGAAATTCAAAAAGAAGTTTCCTCCAAAAAAAGACAACAATGCGTAAAATTTTAGGGTTATTGACTCTTATCCTTTTCTTTAGCTGCAATTCTTCTTCGGAAGGAGAAGTTATCATGAATTCTGTTGATAATAAGTGGAATAAGAAAAGTGAACAAAAATTTAATCTTGAAATTTCAGATCCGCAAAATCCTAAAAATATTATATTTGTTGTAAGAAATAATAATGATTATCCTTACAGCAATGTCAGGTTTATTGTCAATTTCACCGATCTTCAAAGTAAGAAAAAAGAAACTGATACGTTGAATTATGTATTGGCAAAACCAAATGGAGAATGGCTTGGTACAGGATTTGGTGAGACGAAGGAAACTTTATTTCAGTATAAAATAAATTATAAATTTCCGGCAAAAGGAAAATATGAAATTGGTGTAACTCAGGCGATGAGAAACGACATCCTTCCGGGAATTGAAGACATTGGAGTAAAAATTGAAACGGCTAAACCGTAATCATCAATGGAAGAAAACAAACAAAACACAGGAAACAAAGGGAAAACTTTCCCTCTTCCTCCTAAAAAGAAAAATACTGCTTGGAAAAAATGGGTCAGATTCATCTGGATTGGGCTCATTGCTGTGATTTTAGGAATTTCAGGTCTTTTCTTTGCTGTTTCTCAAGGTTTTCTTGGAGAAATGCCTGATGTAAAAGAGCTTGAAAATCCGGATATTTATGTCGCCTCTGAAATCTACTCTTCAGACGGTGTTTTATTAGGTAAATTTGAAAAAGAAAAAACACAGCCCGTTATCTATAAAGAGCTTCCACCCTATCTTGTATATGCTTTGCAGGCTAAAGAAGACGAGCGTTTTAAAGAACACTCGGGAATCGACTTACAATCTGTTGCCAGAGCAGTCGTTTACGGAGGTGGACGAGGTGGTGGTTCTACCATTACCCAACAGCTTGCAAAATTATTGTTCACAGGAGGTGCATCTCAGAATAAATTTCAGAGAGCTTTCCAAAAGCTGAAAGAATGGGTAGTTGCCGTAAGTCTTGAAAAAAGATATACTAAAGAAGAAATTGTTACATTATATTTCAACAAATTCGACTTTTTATATAATGCTAACGGTATCGAAATGGCATCAAGGGTTTATTTTAATAAAAAAACCTCTCAGCTTACCTTACCCGAAGCCGCAATGTTTGTTGCAATGTTGGAAAATCCGGTAAAAAACAATCCAATGAGAAATCCTGAAAGAGCAAAATCAAGAAGGGATGTTGTGTTGGATCAAATGTTAAAAACGGGATATATTGACCAGGCGACTTACGAGAAAGGAGTTTCGACACCAATTATTTTAGATTATCACCCGATAAAAAATATTAATGATGATTATTCTGCGTATTATAAGTTTTACTTAAAAAAGGAGATTGATAATTATCTTAAAGATTACGAAAAAGAAAACGGTAAAAAATTAAACCTTTATAAAGACGGTTTAAAAATATATGTTACCCTTGATTCAAAAATGCAAAAATATGCAGAAGATGCAATCAGGGAACACCTTACGGATCTTCAGAAAAGATTTGATGCAGAACAGAGAGGCAGAAAAAACTGGCCGTTCTATTACCTGAATGATAAGCAAATTAATAGTCTGATGTTTCAGGCCATGAAGAGAACCGGACGTTACAAACAATTGAAAGCCGCTGGTGTTTCCGAAGACTCTATTATGATGGAGTTCAAAAAACCGATTAAAACATCCCGCTTTACTTGGGCAGGAGAAGAAGAGGTGGAAATGTCTCCTTGGGATTCTATCAGATGGCACAAAAAAGTGGCTCAAGCAGGCCTAATGTCAATGGTTCCGGGAACAGGTGAAATCAAAGCCTGGGTTGGAGGTATCGATTGGCAGCATTTCCAATACGACCACATTAAACAAGGAAAAAGGCAGGTAGGATCAACATTCAAACCTTTCGTATATGCAACGGCCATTATGAAATTAGGAATGACACCTTGTTCCGTAGTTTCGAATGCAAGTTTTAATAAAGGAACATATCACGTTCCGGGACGAGGAGGAATGCTTACCTTAAAAGATGCTTTAGCACACTCTCAAAACCCCGTAGCCTTACGTCTTGCAGAAATGACAGGCACGCAAAGTGTAATACAGACCGCAAGAGACCTTGGAGTAACGGAAGACATTTCTACAAGCTTACCAATGGCCTTAGGTTCATCAGATATTACCATCTATGAAATGGTGGGAGCTTACAGCACGTTTGCCAATTATGGTAATTACAACAAACCGGAAATGATCTGGAGAATTGAAGATGCAAACGGTAGAGTAATTAAAGAAGTGAACGTAGAACCGAAAGAAGTAATGAATCCAATGTACGCATACACCATGATCGAATTGATGAAAGGTGTCGCACAATATGGTACGGCTTCAGGAGAGTTGGGCAGAAAAGGCATTTCAAAAGATGTGGAAATTGCAGGTAAAACCGGTACTACACAGAACAACTCAGATGGTTGGTTCATGGGTATCGTTCCGAAACTGGCAACAGGAGCCTGGGTAGGATGGGAAGACAGAGCAACCCACTTCTTCGGAACCGGCGAAGGTCAGGGGGCGAAAATGGCATTACCGATTTGGGCAATCTTCATGAAAAAAGTCTGGGCGGATAAAACATTGGGAATCTCACCGGAAGATAAATTCGTAAAACCTTCAGAATGGAAAGACGGATGCTCAGATCTTAAAGGATTAAGCTCAGGATATGGAGATGACGGAGGATTGCAGACTATCGATGAGATCAAAAATCCAAAACCGGCAGAATCCACTACTCCAACAAACAACTCAGGAAAAAAAGAGGAAAATGTCAATGAAAACCTGAATACAGGTGAAGATATTGACTTTAATAATAAATAACTTCTCTTATAGAAATACACAAGACCTTTCAATCATTTGGAAGGTCTTTCTTTTATAATTAATATCTTTGATATATGAATATTGAAAAAATTGAACAACCCTTTATAAAAATATTTCCGGGAGACTTTTCCGGCAACCCGATGCAGAGAAATACTCCGAAAGTATTATTTGCAACGGTTAAACCTGTTGGTTTTGACCATCCGAAATTGATAGCATTTAATGAAGCTCTTTCGGAAGAAATCGGATTGGGAAAATTTGAGGAAAAAGACCTTGATTTTTTAGTTGGAAATAACCTTCCTGAAAATATTAAAACCTATTCAACAGCTTACGCAGGACATCAATTCGGAAATTGGGCAGGGCAATTAGGAGATGGAAGAGCAATTCTCGCCGGTGAAATCATCAATAATTCCGGACAGAAAACAGAAATACAATGGAAAGGTGCCGGAGCAACACCTTATTCAAGACACGCAGATGGAAGAGCCGTTCTGAGATCCTCCGTCCGGGAATATCTGATGAGTGAGGCCATGTTTCACCTGGGCATTCCTACTACCAGAGCTTTAAGTCTGGCTTTTACCGGAGAGGATGTAGTAAGAGATATGATGTATAACGGAAATCCACAAGATGAGAAAGGAGCTGTAATTGTAAGAACAGCAGAAAGTTTCTTGCGTTTTGGTCATTTCGAATTGATGTCAGCTCAAAGAGAATACAAAACCTTACAGGATCTTGTTGATTTTGCCATTGAAAATTATTTTAAGGAAATTACTTCGGAAGGTATCCAGAAATACAAAGACTTTTTTGAAAATGTTTCTCGTAGAACCGCCGATCTTATGGTGGAATGGTATCGTGTAGGATTTGTCCACGGCGTGATGAATACAGACAATATGTCGATTCTCGGTTTGACGATTGATTACGGACCCTATTCTATGATGGATGAATACAACCTCAATTTCACTCCAAACACAACTGATCTGCCGGGAAGAAGATATGTATTCGGAAAACAGGGGCAAATTTCTCAATGGAACCTTTGGCAGCTGGCCAATGCCCTTCACCCTTTAATTCAGGATGAAAAGTTTTTAGAAGATGTTTTGAATGATTTCGGCAGCTATTTCTGGGAATCTCATGACAAAATGCTTTGTGAAAAATTTGGTTTTGAACAGTTATTAAAGAGTGATGAGCAGTTTTTTACCAATTGGCAGGGATTGATGCAGGAACTTCAGCTGGATTACACATTATTTTTTAATCAGCTTGAAAAATATGATGGCCAGATTGATCTTAAAACTCAATTTGAAAAAGTTTCCTATACTTTTCTGAATGATGAAAATTTATCAAAACTTAGAAATTTTATAATTAACTATCAATCAAGATTAAAAGAAAACAGTATTTCAAGAGAGCAATCCTTAAATTTAATGAAAAAGACAAACCCGAAATTTATCTTAAGAAATTATCTTTTGTTTCAATGCATTGAAGAAATTAATGATGGAAACACAGAAATGCTGGAGAAATTAACAAAAGCATTAGAAAATCCTTATGAAGAAATTTATCCTGAGTTTTCGGTAAAAAGACCTTCAGATTATGATGATATTTCAGGATGTTCAATGCTTTCTTGCAGTTCTTAAGTTAAAAGTCATTAAATATTAACTTTAACATTATAAGATGATTGCTATTTTCTTTTTTTAATTACTTTTACAAAAAAATTACTATGAAAAAAATTTTACTATCTTTAAGTCTATTAACAATCGGAGCTTTAACTGAAGCTCAAGTATTGTTAACGCAAAACTTTGAAGGAACTACTTTTCCTCCAACAGGATGGACAAGAACAAATACCAATGCTACCAGACCATGGGATTTTACAACAGTAAACTTTGATGCTGCTGGACAAGCTGATTATACAATTTCAGGAACAAAATCCGCATCGATTAACTGGATAGGCACTATAAATACAGCAACATTAACAAGCCCGTCGTTCAGCTTAGTTGGAACTACAAGTCCTACTTTATATTTTAAAGTTGTGGTAGGATATTCATATATGGTAGTAGATGATGCCGGTGATCTTTTTGCTGAAGTCTCAACCAACGGAGGTACTACATGGGCTACTTTATGGAATGATGATGCAGAAACAGGCTTCATTGATGATGGCGACGGTAATCCGAATACAGATCTTTATAATGATAATATTGTTTCTGTTCAAAGAAGTTTGGCAGCTTATGCAGGACAGGCAAATGTGCAGGTAAGATTCCGTTATGTAGCTACAGACGCAGATATTGCAGCGATAGATGATGTTATTGTATCTGCAACTACATTAGCAACCAATGAAGTTGGAGCCAAAGCAAAATCAGTAAGTATTTATCCAAATCCTACAAAAGGAGAAATCAATATCAAAACTGATAAAAAAATCAAGTCTTCTACTGTAGTTGATATGGCCGGAAGATCACTGATAAAAACAGATGCTGAAAAAGCAGACCTTTCATTACTTCCAAAAGGAACTTATTTGATGCAAGTTGAATTCACAGACGGAACTTCATCTTCTGAAAAAATAATTAAAGAATAATATCACCTACGATATATTTAAATGAAACTCACCTCAATGGTGAGTTTTTTATTTTATTTTTGCATAAACTTTTAGCGCGTGTCCAAGTTCAAAACAAAATTCATTGATTTTTTTAAATTAATTTTCCCGTCAACCGGTATTGAGCTGGTTATTTTTCTTTTCTTTTTAGTCTGTTACGGATATTTAGGTTCATACATTGCCATCAATTACAAAATAATCTTTGATGACAGAATCCCTTATGACGCATATTTCAGCTTTGACAACAGAGCCATTGTACTGTCTGGCGGAAGCTTTGAAAGGCATCCTTTTTCAGAATATCTTTTTAACTGGATCCGAAAATTAGCTTTATTTTTTTCAAGTGGAAAAATGGATGGGAATTTCCGTTTTGCTTTGGCCTGGTTCAGCAATATTGCGGTGAGTCTGAGTATTCTACAGGTTTTTAAATATTTAAAAAATATTATTCAGCTTCCTTTAGTCCTTAATCTTTTATTGATTTTATTTTTCGGGACATTTTCAACGACACTTTTACTTTCTTTTACCCCTGAAAACTTTACTTATACATTATTTTTATTGATTTTATTTCATCATTATGCCGCAATAAAATTGAAAAAAGATCAAAAAATTCCTGCTCTGGCATTGGCTTTTTCCGGAATTTCAATCGGAGGGGTAACAATTACAAATATTGCAAAAATTTTCATACCCGTTGCTTTCGAAAAAGATATATTTAAAAGTTGGAAAAAGGTTGGAAATGTTGTCTTTAGAGTAGCTTTTACCATCGTATGCTTCATCTTATTATACCTGACCAGAATTGATTTTAGATATAAACAAATTTTCAACAAAACCAGCCAGCAGTACGAAAAATTTTCCAACGTAAAATCTACGCCTACCTGGGATATGATCCTCTCCTACTTCTTTGGAGGAAATACCCTCTTTTCAAATTTTATTATCCGGGACAAACACAACTTACAAAACTTTGATTATAAAGGGATTGTAATGGATGTTTATTCTTCCGGGGGACCGTATGTCTTTATTATTATTTTGTTATTTTTAATTTTTTGGAGTTATTTCAAAAACTTTAAAAATAAATTGGTTCAGGTGATTATGATTTCCTTCCTGATGGACATTATCATCCATTGCATCATGAAATTCGGGCTTCATACCGCCTATATTTACGGAGGACATTTTGTTTTTATCTATCCTTTGCTTTTGGGATGGCTTTTTTATGCTTATAAAGAATCACCAAGAACGCTATCTTTTTTAACGGCAGTTTTCTGCATCCTTCTTGTCTATTTAATAACAAATAATTACTTAAGAATGTCCGAGTTTTTCTGGTTCTTAAATAAGTATTATTAAATTTATATAAATAAAAAGCCGAGAAAAATTCTCAGCTCAATATATTATTTTAAATTTTGTTTTTACTTTGCTTCTGCACAGAAAATCCTGTATTGTACCGCGATTGCAGATTTGAAATACTCACGAACTCTCGCCAAATCAGAAGCTGCGCTTTGTTTCGTAAAGTAGCTTCCGGCAAGGATTTTATAGTTCGGCCTTAACGAGGCGTCGGTTTCAACCTTCAGATTCGGGAACCTTTTTCTGAAATAAGACTTCACTTCATTTGCCTCTTCGTTACTTTTTACTGTTGTAATCTGGATTTTATACCCCAAAATTCTCGGATTTTTTCTACAAATCTCCGCATTGGTCAATTCCCTGTTCGGAACAAAAATTTTTGTAGGTTTTGAAGCTGTGTAATCTTCGTCATTATCTCTGGATCCTGTTGTGGAAGCTACTCTTGAGCACTTTTCTTCAAGGCTTTCCATGGCGCTGCTTACCTTAGAATCCATGGTCATCACGAGTTCTGTTCCGGATAATGTATCCTTTTTTACAATCTGTTGTGCTTCAATATTATAAAACCCAAATAAAGATAATATCGAAAATATTTTTATCAAATTTCTCATTTAAACTTATTTCAGCAAATTTAGACAAATTAAAAAATTATACCAAACAGAGTTATTTAGAATCAATACAAATTAAACGTAAATGATATTTTCCCCTCTGGATATACCGTTAAATTCCTGTTAAATATATTATTTTTGCCGAATTGATTGAATGTTCAATATTTTACTAACATAAGATAATTTAAATGATTAGTTGGAGAAAGCATTATAGAAAAACGTTGATCGCAATAGGCTTATTGTTATCAACAAGTGCTTCAATTTACGGGCAAGATGGCGATCCTCAGAATGGTGAGAAACTTTTCAAAGCGAATTGTACTGCATGCCACGCACTAGACAAACAAGTTGTAGGACCGCCTTTGAAAGGTGTTGTAGAACGAGTAAAGACGGAAGGTGGTGTAGACAAAGACTGGCTTCACAAGTGGATCAAGGACAACAAAGCTCTGAGAGCTTCTGGAGACAAATACGCCAATGAGATTTTCGAAAAATACAATAAGACTGAGATGCAGGTCTTTCCTAATCTTACAGATAAGGATATTGATGACATCTTAGCTTACACAACTAATCCTCCGGCTGCTCCTCCAGCTGATGATAAAAAAACAGGTACAGCAACAGATGGTACAGCAGCGGCGGCGCCTGCAAGCAGTACTACAACAAATGTTGTAATTATTTCACTTTTAGCAATTGCAGGTTTATTGGTTTGGATCTTATTGAAACTAAGACAATTAGTAAAATTAGGGCAATCTGAAGACTTAGCGGGACTTAACGAATCAAGAGTTCGTTCGTTCAGTGAAATCTATCAAAAATATCATTACGTAGGTAAAGGATTAATCGCAATCCTTGCTTTGTTAGCAACTTATGGAATTTGGAACTGGATCATGTGGATCGGGGTTTACAAAGGATATAAGCCGGAACAGCCTATTTATTTCTCACATAAAATTCACGCTGGAGAACAGAAGATTGACTGTCAGCTTTGTCACTCTAGTGCTAAATACGGTAAAGTATCTGAAATCCCATCAATGAACGTATGTATGAACTGCCACAGAACGATTTCTGAATACAACGCAGAACATTACATGGAGCCTGGAAAAGACAAGGCATTCTACGATGGTGAAATCCAGAAAATATATGCTGCTACAGGTTGGGATCCTGCAAAACAACAGTACACAGGAAAAACCCAGCCGGTTGAATGGACAAGAATCCACAACATGCCGGACTTCGTATACTTCAATCACTCACAACACGTTGTAGCAGGTGAACAGGCTATCATCAATTCTTTCAACAAGAAGAACCCAAACAACAAAATTGATGTTGTATGTAAAGCTTGTCACGGAAAAATTGACACAATGAATGTTGTTCAGATGGCTAATGACTTCACAATGGGATGGTGTATCGAGTGTCACAGAACTACTGAAGTTGATATGAACAACGGTTATAATAAAGAATACTTCAAGAATCTACATGACAAGTTGAAAAAACAATACCCTAAAGATGGTGGTAAGATTACTGTAGATGCAATTGGAGGTCTTGAGTGTGGTAAATGTCATTATTAATAACTAAAAATTAGAAGTATCAAATGGCTTCAAACAAAATACAATTTAGAAGTATTCATGAACTTAAAGATCCGGCTTTAAACAATAAGCTGGCTCAGAAAGAGTTCCAGGAAGAAATTCCTGTAGAAGATTTCCTTGGAGATGCGGAACAGAACGGTTCCGGAACTTCAAGAAGAGATTTCTTAAAACTATTAGGTTTCTCTACTGCAGCAGTAACACTAGCTGCTTGTGAAGCTCCGGTAATTAAAACGATTCCTTACGTGGTAAAACCACATGACATCATTCCGGGAATTCCGAATTATTATGCTTCAACATATTTCGATGGGTTTGATTTTGCCAGTGTTTTAGTAAAAACACGTGAAGGTAGACCTATCAAAATTGAACCGAACCCAGCTGCTGGTGATTTAGGTAAAACTAACGCAAGAGCTCAGGCAAGTGTACTTTCTCTATATGATAACGATAAAGTAAAGCAACCTAAATTTGAAGGTAAAGACGAAACTTTCGATAAAGTAGATAGTTTTGTTATCAAAGGATTGGAGGAAGCTAAAGCTTCAGGTAAAAGAATCGTGTTATTATCACATTCTTTTGCTTCACCTACTTTCAAAAAGCTATTTGCTGAATTTAAAGCGAAATATCCTACAGCTGAATTGGTAACTTACGATGCTTTCCCTTATGCAGCAGCTTTAGATGCAGCTCAGGAAGTTTTCGGAACAAGAGCATTACCTGTTTACGATCTTAAAGGAACTGAATTGGTAGTTGCTTTCCAGGCTGACTTCTTAGGAGATTATAATGGAGGAGGTTTAGAAAGCTCTTATGCAGCAGCAAGAAAACCAGGAGCAAATATGTTGAGACACATCCAAGTGGAATCAAACATGTCTTTGACTGGTGCTAATGCAGATGAAAGAGTGAGATTAAAGCCAAGCCAGGTAAACAAAACTTTGGTTGAAGTTTACAACGCAATCGTTGGTGGTGGTTCTTCAGATAAAACGGCTACTGAGATAGCAAAAGAACTTCAGGCAAAAGGCAGCAAAGCCGTTGTTTTTGCTGATGGTTCTAAAGGGGCTCAGGTTTTAGCACATTTAATTAATCAAAAATTAGGTTCAGTTGCTTTCACAGGTAAAGCTAACTTACTAAAAGATTTCGATAAAGCAAGATTCCAGGAATTTTTGGGGTGGGTAAATGCAGGTCAGGTAGGTGTTTTAATTGCAAACAACGTAGATCCTATTTATTCTTACCACAAAGGAGAAGATTTCAAAAAATCTTTATCTAAAGTTCCTTATGTAATCGCTGTTGCGGATAAGAAAAATGAAATGTACAAAGCAGCGAAAGCTGTAATTCCTGTAGCTAACTGGCTAGAATCTTGGGGTGATATTGAACCTCAAACAGGTGTATATTCATTAATGCAGCCAACCATCCAAAAGATCTACAAATCAAGACAGATTGAAGAATCTCTATTGGTTTGGAAGAATGGTAAAAACAATGCTGCAAATAATTATTATGACTATTTAAAAGCTAATGCTTCTTCTATTTTAGGAGGAACTTCTTTCAACAAAGCTTTATATAACGGTATCAATGCTTCTTCAAATGCGACGACATTATCTTACGCAGGAGGAAATGCAGCTCAGGCTGTTACTGAATTAGGCGGTTTCAAAGCCTCTGATTTGGAATTGGTATTATATACTAAGACTGCAATGGGAGACGGTACTCAGGCAAACAACCCTTGGTTGCAGGAATTACCGGATCCACTAACAAGAATGTCTTGGGATAATTATCTGACAATGTCTCCAAAAGATGCAGAAAGATTAGGCATTGAAAACGATCTTAATGCAAGAATGCAGTTGGATGGTTCTATCGTAAACCTTACTGTAAACGGAGTAACAATAAAAGATGTTCCTGTATTTGTTCAACCGGGACAAGCTGAAGGATCTGTAGGTCTTGCACTTGGATATGGTAAGAAAAACTCTGGAGCTACAGCTGATACTGGTGTAAATGCTTATCCTTTATTTGATGGTTCTAACTTAGCTTTATCTAATGTTAAAATCGAAAAAACAGGAGAAGATCACGAATTTGCAGGTATTCAGCTTCAGAATACATTAATGGGACGTTATGAAATTGCTAAGGAAGTTCCTTTGGCTGATTTCTTAAACGTAGCATTTGATGATGAACATAAAGGATGGAACAAGCCTTTGGAATATCATACGATTAGTGGTGCGCTTCCTGCAAGAAAGATTGACCTTTGGGATTCTTTCGATGATACGGACGGACCTCACTTCAATATGTCTATCGATCTTAACTCTTGTACAGGCTGCGGATCTTGTATCATCGCTTGTCAGGCAGAAAACAACGTTCCTGTTGTAGGTAAAGAAGAGATCAGAATGTCAAGAGATATGTATTGGTTAAGAATTGACCGTTACTATTCTTCAAGACAGAAAGTAGAAGTATATGAAGGATTAAAAGAAGGAATGGCCGTTCCAGAATTGTACGGAACTGCATTCGGAGACGGAGGTGCATTGAACCACCCGGCTGATAATCCTGATGTGATCTTCCAACCGGTAATGTGTCAGCACTGTAACCACGCTCCTTGTGAAACAGTATGTCCGGTAGCGGCTACTTCACACGGTAAGCAAGGTCAAAACCACATGGCTTACAACAGATGTATCGGTACAAGATATTGTGCAAACAACTGTCCTTACAAAGTAAGACGTTTCAACTGGTTTACATATAACCTGAACGACAAGTTCGATTTCAATATGAATAACGATCTTGGAAGAATGGTACTGAATCCGGATGTAGTGGTAAGAACAAGAGGGGTAATGGAGAAATGTTCATTATGTATCCAAATGACTCAAACTACTATTCTTGAGGCTAAAAAAGAGAATAGAGTGGTAAAAGACGGAGAATTCCAGACAGCTTGTGCAAAAGCTTGTACTACGGGATCTATCCAGTTTGGAGATATGAATGACAAGGCATCTGAAGTCAGAAAATTATATGCTGGCAACAGAAGATATTATTTACTGGAAGAGATCGGAACCAAGCCAAATGTGTTCTATCACACTAAAGTAAGAAACAGAGTAGAAAAATAAAGTTTAAATAATAAATAGGTAAAAAATGTCAGGACATTACGAAGCT
>Ga0307412_10000377_pt1 | contig 27822 bp, 19 predicted proteins | sample DK1Cmetagenome_3_FD_203823 | JGI IMG/M metagenome (GOLD analysis project Ga0307412, IMG submission 203823) | Maize rhizosphere microbial communities from greenhouse at UC Davis, California, United States - DK15-C-1 | ecosystem: Host-associated > Plants > Roots > Rhizosphere > Soil | place: USA...
CTGCTGTTCTCGGAAGTCATGCGCGACGCCGACTTGCTGGTCTCCGTGGCCTACGCTGCGGACGGCTACACCACCAGCAACGAAACCTTGCAACGACGCGCCGAACTGGTCGGCGAATTGATCCAGGGGCTCGGCTTGCAAAACGTTAAATGTGAAGGGCATTTCCTGCACGTCACCGGCCAGCGCGCCAACTACCGCATTCATTTGGGCAGCGCAGCCATCCATATCGAACCCGGCAACTACCTGTGCATCGTGCCCGTAGATGCCAGTGCCGAGGCGTTCTACCTGCCGTTCGCCGATACCGACAGGAAAATGGCCGAGATACTGAGCAAGATGTTCCTGTTGCTGGACGATATGGATATCACTGACAGCCAGATACTGGAGCAGATACAGCGCGGCGGTTAACTCAAGCAGGATTGGCAACAGCGCATCCACGCCACCGTCAAACCGCCGCAGCCGCAACCATTCTGGAACGCCAGGCGAAAGCCAACACCATCAGCAACCCCAGGCCCGCCATCGCCGCTCCGGCCAGGGAAATCGCCGGATACCCCAAGCCCGCATTGATCACCGCGCCGCCCAGCGCCGCGCCAATCGCGTTGCCCAAGTTGAAGGCGCCGATATTCACGGCCGAGGCCAGGTTAGGCGCGTCCTTGGCGGCTTCCATCACGCGCATCTGCAAGGGCGGCACCAAGGCGAAACTGGCGATACCCCAGATCAGGATGGCGATCGCCGCCGGGAGCGGCCAGCGCATCAGTGCGGTAAACGCCAGCAGGACGAGAATCAGCACGCTCAGCGAAACGATCAGGGTGCGATCTATCGAGCGATCCGCGGCCTTGCCGCCCCACATGTTGCCCAGCGTCAGTCCCACGCCGAACAGCACCAGCATCGCCGTGATGAAAGTGGCGGAGGCATGGGTCTCGCTGCTCAGGATCGGGGCGATATACGTGAAGACAGTGAACATCGCACCTGAGCCGACCACGGTCAGGGCCAACGCCCCCAACACCGGGCCACGGCCCAGTACCCGGATTTCCGCCAGCACGCCGATGCTTTGCGGCGCCGGCACGTTGGGCAAGGCGAACCACAGCGCCGCCATCGCCACTACGCCCAGGCCGGTAATTCCCCAGAATGCCGTGCGCCAGCCGAACAGTTCGCCAAACCAGGCGGCCAGCGGCACGCCGCCGATCGTCGCAAGGGTCAGGCCCATGAACATGGCCGCGACCGCCCCGGCGCGTTTCTGCGGGGCGACCACGCTGGCCGCGACGATGGAGCCCACGCCAAAGAACGCACCGTGGTTCAGCGAAGTCACGACCCTGGCAACCATCAGGCTGTAGTAATCGGTGGCCAGCGCTGACATCAGGTTTCCCAAGGTAAAAATCGCCATGAGTCCGATCAGCAGGTAGCGCCGGGGAATCCTGCCGGTGGTCAGGGTCATCAGCGGCGCGCCGAGCAGTACGCCCAGGGCGTAGGCACTGACCAGCAGGCCTGCGGCGGGAATGGAAACGCCGAGATCTGCAGCGATCCCGGGCAACATGCCCATGGGGGCGAACTCGGTGACGCCGATGCCAAAGGCACCCATGGCGAGTGCAACAAGGGGTGGATTGATACGCATAGGAAGGCTCCTCATCTATGCGGCAAATGCTACGATGCAGCGCTTTCAGGCGGTAGATCGCATTTCTGGCAAGGACCTTTGCGTACGGAGCACAAATGGACGTCAACGGCAGATCAGGTGAAATGGTTGTGTTCGCCGCGGTGGCGCAGGAAGGCAGCTTGTCGGCCGCCGCGCGTGCATTGGGGCTGACACCTTCGGCGGTCAGCCGGATCATCGCGCGAACCGAACTACGGCTGGGCACCCGCCTGCTGTTGCGCACCACACGAGCGATTACTTTCACCGCCGAGGGCGAGGCTTACCTGCGCGGCGCCCGGCGTATCCTGGCCGACATGGCCGAGGTCGAAGAAGCCGTCGCCGACCAAGGCGTACCCAAGGGCCGGTTGCGGGTCAGCGCAGCACTCGGCCATGGTCGACAGACGATCGTTCCCCTGGTGGCTGCCTTCAGCGCCCGCTACCCGAACATCGTCGTCGACCTTACCCTCGGCGACGAAGTGGTCGACATTCTCGGCGGCCAAGCCGACGTGGCGGTGCGCTTTGGTCATCTGCCCGACAGCCCGCTGACCGCGCGCCGGATCGGTGACACCGGCCAAGTGGTGGTGGCGTCGCCCGACTATCTGGAGCGCCACGGCACACCCCAGGAACCGGAAGACCTGCTGCGCCACAACTGCCTGCGCTTCAATTTCCGTCGCGCCGAACCCAACTGGCCGTTCATCCGCGATGGCAAAGCGTTTTCCCTGAAGGTCAGCGGTAACATCGAATGCAGCAGCGGCGAGGCGTTGGCACAACTCGCGCGGCTAGGTGCCGGCATTGCGCGTATCGGCGATTTCACCGTGAGCGAGGACCTGAAGCGAGGGGATCTGGTGCCGCTGCTAGAAGAATGGAACCCCGGAGACCGGGAGCCGATCCATGCGGTCTTCGTTGGGGGATCGGCGATGCCGGCACGGGTGCGGGTGTTTGTGGATTTTCTGCTGGAGCATCATCGGATGTGAGTGTTGGCGCTGCGGGTACACCAGCGCTGCGCATGCCATCGGCGCCTGGACAGCAACGCTGCCCAGGCGAATAGCCAGCGGCTACGCCCCCTCGCCGCTCGGCGCTCCGAGTTCCTCTACGCTGATTTCACGCATGCGAAACTTCTGCACCTTGCCACTGACGGTCATCGGGAAATCGTCAACGAACTTGAAATGGCGTGGCGTCTTGAAGTGAGCGATCCGGCCTTTGCAGTAATCGCGCAACTCGTCGGCGCTGGCCTGATGCCCCTCATGCAACCTGATCCAAGCCACGATCTCTTCTCCGTACACGTTATCCGGCACACCGATCACCTGCACGTCGGCCACCGAAGGATGGGTGAAGAAGAACTCCTCGATTTCGCGCGGATAGACGTTTTCACCGCCGCGAATGATCATGTCCTTATTGCGGCCGATGATCCTCAGATACCCCTCGTCGTCCATGATTGCCAAGTCGCCGGTGTGCATCCAGCGTGCGTTGTCGATGGCTTCCGCGGTCGCTTGCGGGTTGTTCCAGTAGCCCAGCATCACGCTGTAGCCCCGGGTACACAATTCACCGACCTGACCGCGAGGAACGATCCGGTTTTGCTCATCCACAACCTTGCTTTCGAGATGTGGCTGCGTGCGGCCGACACGGGTGACCCGGTGCTCGATATCATCGTCCGGCCCGGTCTGGGTGGAGACCGGGCTGGTTTCGGTCATGCCGTAGGCGATCTGCATCTCCTTGAGGTGCAATTGCTCGATTACCCGCTTCATGACTTCGATCGGGCAGGTGGAGCCGGCCATGATGCCCGTCCGCAGGCTACTCAAGTCCAACGACTGACGTTCCGGGTGGTCGAGCATGGCAATGAACATGGTCGGCACGCCATACATGCCGGTCGCTTTCTCCTGTGCAGCGGCCCGCAGGGTCTCCAGAGGGTCGAAGGCTGCACCGGGATAAATCATGGTCGTTCCGTGGGTGAGACAACCCAGGTTGCCCATGACCATGCCGAAGCAGTGATACAGCGGCACCGGTATCACTAACCTGTCGTGCTCGCTGAGCTTCAGGCTTTCACCGACCATAAAACCGTTATTCAGGATGTTGTAATGGCTGAGGGTGGCCCCTTTGGGGAATCCGGTGGTACCCGAGGTGTACTGGATGTTCACAGGGTCGTCGAACTGCAACTGGTCGCCGCATTCGCGCAGTTCCTGCAAAGTCACCCGTTCAGCCAAATCCAATAGCCCCTCCCAGGACAACATGCCGCCTACCGGCTCGTCGCCGAGGCTGATCACTCCACGCAACTCGGGCAAGCGCGCGCTTTCAAGTGCGCCAACGCCGCAGTGTTGGAGTTCGGGCAGCAGCTCTTGAAGCATCGCATGGTAGTTGGAAGTCTTGAACGAATCGGCACAAATCAGCCAGCGGCACCCCGATTGCTTGAGCGTGTACTCAAGCTCGCTCGACCGGTAGGCCGGGTTGATGTTCACCAACACCGCCCCCACCTTGGCGGCCGCGAATTGGGTGATGCACCATTGCGCGCAGTTCGGCGACCAGATGCCCAACCGCTCGCCCGTCTTGAGCCCCAGCGCGAGCAGCCCTCGTGCGCAACCCTCTACCTCCTCGGCCAATTGCGCCCAGGTGTAACGTAGACCCTGATGCCGCACCACCAGCGCTTCGCGCTCGGAGAACCGCTCGACCGCTCGGTCAAAGGCGGCACCAATGGTCATCGCCAACAAAGGCGTTGTCTGCGGCCCGCAGGTGTAGCTTGGTAAACTCATATCGAATCCTTTTGTACGATCCGGTGCGCCGAGGGTTGCACCACCACGGCGCCCTGAATGAATGGCTTTTGTCCTTCCCCGCTTTCTTCAACGCATGAATATCTGCGCCGTGGTAATTGCCATGTCCCCGCCGGGCAATTTGATGCTGCCGATCTGCTTCAAACTGTCGGCATCGAACACCGCTACGTCGTTGAAGGTCCCCGCCAGGTAGATCTTGCTACCGGTCTTGTTGAACGAAATACAGTAGTAGGAATGATCCAGGGTCGCGGCCTGGAGCAGCTTTTTCTGCTTGATGTCGTACTTGGCCAGGCGGTTGAGCACGCCGAACATCAGGTTCGGGTCCTTGGGTGAGCGCATGCCACTGAAGTAGATTTCCGTCAGCGGGCCGAAGTCGGTGGTTTCGGTCTTGCCGGTTTTAAGGTCGATGCTGAACAGCCCATAAAGGTATTCGGCGGTGGTCGGGTCCTGTTTTTTGTCCGGGAATTTCGCTGCGGTGTAGAGCAGCGAAAAATCATGACGGTACGTCTGCTGGTTCCAGACATAAAGCACGTCCGGTGCGCTGTAGTTTTCACGTTTCCAGTGGCGACTGGGGATCAGCACGTCGAATTTACCGGTGTTCACGTCGACCTTGTAGACGTCAGCCCCGGCCACATACAGCGCGCCATCGTCCCCGCTTTGCATGATGGTCAGCTGGCGCGGTGCGGGAAAACTGCGAACGGGTCTGGCGTCCATGCCGGCATCGGTGGCATAGACATCGAGCCGGGGTTGCTGCACCTCGTAACGATCGTTGAGCATCAACGTCGGGTTGGCGATGGCGAAGAGTTCCTTGCCGTCGTGGCTGAGGGTAAAGGCGAACATCGACTTCGCTTTCTCGCCAGGTTTCTGGGTGATGCTGGCGTGGAAGACCTGCTTGCAGCTGTCGAGCTCAACGCCGTAGACATCTGCGTAATGGTTGTTCAACACATAAGCGGTCTTGCGATCCGGCGACAGCTGCACGGTGCCAGGGCCGAAGGCGTCGGGCATCTTGCAGGTCTTGAACAGGCTGTCAGTGGCCAGGTCGATCACGTGCAGGTTGTTCGGATAATTGGTGGTCACCATGTATTCGTGACCGCTTTGAAGCGCGGCGTTTTCATCGGCCAGGACATTGAGCGACATGGCGCCCAGGACACCGAACGCGGCCAGGCCGCAGGCTTTGATGCATTGCATGCTGGAATCCTTCTTCATGACCGATCACTTGTCTTTTGGAAAGACAGTGCCAAGGTTGCGCCAGTTATCGTTAGACGCCTGGGCGTCCTTGTTCCAGTCCGGGTAGGTGCTCATCATGTCCGGCACCTGGGCCGGCCACCAGCATGGGTCCGAGCAGCCATACAGGTCCGCTTCCATCGGCTGGCACAGCGACGACACACCACCAAACGCATCGATCTCCCAACCCGGGTCGGTGGTCGAGGCGCAGCCGGCGACGGAACTCATCGCCACCACTTCTTCGATACGGTTTTCGGCCGCGGCCTGTTCGAGCTTCTGGGCTTTGTTGTTGATTGCCTTGAGATGTTTCATATCAGTGAGCCTTGCGCGGGGTGATGTAGCTGCTGATAAACGCAGGGTTGTGAGCCATGATCCGGGTGTAGACCTCGATGCCGAAGTCGACCCAGTCACGCATCAGTTCGCAGTAGTGATAGGTCGGATGAGTCGGGTCGCCGTATCGGGCGTAGCTCTCGTGGTAGCAGCCGCCAGAGCAGAGATTGCGGATCTGGCAGTCTTCGCAACCGGTGTTGGTGCGGTCCAGGCGCTGGGACAGGAAGTCGTTCAACTCGACTTGTTTCACCCCGCTGTGAACGTTGCCGAACGTCGGCAGGCTCGAGCCGGTAAAGCGGTGACAGAGGTTCAATTCGCCCTTGTGGTCCACCGCCAGCATCTTAAGGCCCGCGCCGCAAGGCAGGGCCTTCTTGTGGCCTTCATGAATGTCGGTGATCAACTGGTGGAGGTTGGAGAAACCAATGTTGCGGTGTTCGAGCGCCGCCTCCAGATAACGCCGACCGAGCTTTTTCATGTTGGCGAAGACTTCGATCAGCTCGTCGCTGGACAGGTTGAAACTGCTGATATCACCGGACGTCACCGGAGCAAAACCGACTTCGGCAAAGCCCAGTTCGTTGAACAGGTGGTCCCAGATCGTTTCAACGTCGGTGACGCCCGTGGTCAGGGTTACCCGTGCACCAACCGGGCGGCTGTTGTAGCGCGACAGCAGCATTTGGGCCTTGCGCCGCACCACGTCATACGTGCCCTGCCCGCCCACGGTGATGCGGTTGCGGTCGTGCACGGTTTTCGGCCCGTCGATGCTCACGGAGAGGCCGAAGCGATGGGCGTTGAGGTAGTCGACGGTGTCTTCGGTGAGCAGCGTGGCGTTGGTGGTCATGACAAATTCGACGAACTTGCCCACCTCGGCAAAACGCTTTTCGCAATAGTCGACCATGTACTCGATCAGCTTGCGATTGCTCAACGGCTCCCCTCCGAAGAACACCACGGTGAATCGCTCTTCGTCCGGGGATTCGCGCAGCAGCATTTCTACCGAAGCGACCGCCGTTTCGACGTCCATTTTCTTGCCGGCCGAGGGCTTGTCCAGGTCCTCTTTGTAGCAGTAGGTGCAGCTCAGATTGCAGCCCGTGTTGACGTTGAGCACCACGGTATTGATCGCTGTGCGCTCGACGCGTTTGGCAGCGATGTCAGGCGTCAGCGGCGAGCCATCGCTGACCAACTCCAGGGAGATCAGCTCACGCAGGGTCTCGGTGACTTCTTCGCCGTTGAAGCGTTCGGCCAAGCGCTGGATCAGCTCGTCCGACGAACAACCGGGACCGCGCAAGGTATCGATGATGGTGCCCGTCAGCTCATCGCTGGCGAACAGCGAACTGCTGGGAATGTGGAACAGCATGCGGTCGGCGTCGACATGCACTTCGTGCAGATTGCGCTCGACCAGATTCAAGATAGCGCCCATTGCAAACCTCCTGTGCAAACCCGCATTCAGGGCTTGCGGTCATTCCGAAAAGTGTCTGTAACCGTTAAAAACAGCCAACTTATGGAATGGGTGGATTGTTCCAGCGTTGCACAGTGACGATCATGTGCCCTTCGCCGGTCAGGGATTTCCCTGCATCATCGACGGCGGCGATCACCTTGAGGTTGCCGGCATTGTTGGTGGACATCTTGCGCTGCGGGTTCGGCCCGGCATCGCCTGGGGTGAATACGCCGCTATCGGCCTGCATGGTGCCGGCAAACTTGACGTCTTCATCCTCTTTGGCGCGGTCGTCGAAAGCCTCGACCTTCCACTGCGCCGGGAATACGCCGATGCGATAGGGCTTGCCGTCAGCCCCTTTGCCCCACGCCTCGGCATCGAAACGGCCCTGGACTTTCGGCGTCGAACCACCGCCCTCGCCGATCCGCGCCACCGAGAACTCGGGCACCACTTTGACTTCAGCGATCTTGCTGTAGACCGACAGCGTCGGGCCTTTCAGCGTGCCGACCGTGACATTGCGCAGGCCCGGTTGCGCATTGGCTGTGGCCTTGAGTTTCACCCGTAGGCGCTCGGGGGTTTGCTCCAGCACCTGGACCACTTCCACGCCTTTGCCAAAGTTTGGTTTGCCGGTGAGACCGCTGCCGATCAGGGTGACTTCGGCTTCGCTGCCCGCCTTCAGATAACCTGGCTGCACCGCCAGCAAACGATTGGAACCCTGTTTGGCGGCGACGAAGTCCAGCCCCCGCTCGTCGTGCTCGGCCTCGAACATCCGGCCCTGCATGGCGTTGCCCTGGGCGGCGAATACCTGGCGCATGGTCACACCATCGATGGTCACGTTGCCGCGCCATTCGTAACCGCTGTAGAGAATCGCGCTACCGTCACCCTCGAACGGACTGCCGTCGGCGTATTGGCCTTTGACGCTGACCTTGAACGTATCGCTGCCATCGGCAGTCACGCTCATGACGCCAGCCAGTTCGCCTTTGCCCGGCAGGTGCCCGCTGAAGCTCCAGTCGCCGACCAGCGCCTCGGCTTTCGGTGCGCTGGCCAGCCATTTTTTCCAGGCCGGATTATCCAGCGCATAACGTTTGGCCAGCAGCGGCACCATTTCTTTGCGGGCCAGATCGAACCAATCGCGGTCACGGGACAGGGCCTGGTATTCGAGGGACGGCCACTGACCGAGGTGAAAGTTCACCAGGCGCTCCCATTCCTGGGCAGGTCGACGTTGCAGGGCAACCCGCGCGCCCGAGTGGCAGCGGCCGCACATCTGGCTGGTCTGGTCGTCAAATTTCTCAATGGTATTGAGCCGGCGCTCCAGCGCATAACGCACGCCGTCTGTTTCGCTCGGTGCCAGGCCCTGGGTGTCGGCCAAGTATTTGACCAGGGCTCGGCGGTCGTCATCGCTGATCTGCAAACCGTGCATGGTCTGCATCCGGGCGATGCTCATCAGCCAGCCCTCCGGGGTTTTGCGTTGGTGGCTGATACGGCTCAAGGCGTTATCGGCTTCGGGGGTGTGACAGCCCTGACAGGTTTCCTTGAGGATGGCCTGGGCGTCGCGAGCTGCCAGGCTATGAGGCGAATGCAGCGCCACACAGGCCGCCACGGCCAGCAGACTGACGCTCAGGCCTGATCGGAGTTTTCTCTTCATCAACGTCGAACCTCGCACGGTGCTTTCTTATTTTTGTGGCTTATCGTTTTTATGGTTTCTGCCGTCGGCGGCGACCCGCTGACGGAGGCAAGAGAAACGTCTGCGATGAGCAATACACGGAGCGTGCCAGCTTATTAAGCGCGTTTTAAATCAATAGGTTAGAAGATAAACCTGGCTTTCAGGCGCGTCAGAACGAGGCCGCCTGCGTCTAATATCGCGACAGCTGTTGCAGTCTGAGACAAGCATAGATGTCCCCGGCTGGAACACTGCATACCCCGAGATGACGCTCCGTACAAACGGACGCTGCCCGCCGTCTCATGGGTGTCGCGATTTGCGACAAAACCGCGCCGCCGACTCACCCCTTTCAGCATTGGGCGCCCGCCAACAAAGGGCCCCGCTGCCTTTTCGGCACTTGGCACAGCCATTGCCCTGTTGGAAAAAACCGTTCCCACACAAAACAAGAGGTCTCGACATGCCCTTGCCCTACCTGCTCCCCGCCACCTCGGCCTTCGTCCAACGCGCCCCACGCATGCTCATCGGCGGCGACTGGGTCGAGGCCGCGGACGGCCAGACCATGCCCTTGCACAATCCGGCCACCGGCGAAGTGTTGTGCGTGGTGCCAAGGGCCACGCCCGACGACGTTGACCGCGCGGTGCTCGCCGCCCGCCAGGCCTTCGACGACTCCGCCTGGACCCGCACCCGCCCTCGGGAGCGGCAGAACCTGTTATGGAAACTTGCCGACCTGATGCAGCGCGACGCCGAGTTGCTGGCACAACTGGAATGCCTGAACAACGGCAAGAGCGCGGCGGTGGCGCAAGTGATGGACGTGCAACTGTCCATCGACTTCCTGCGCTACATGGCCGGTTGGGCCACCAAGATCGAAGGCTCCAGCGTCGACGTGTCGCTGCCGTTGATGCCCGACGATCAATTCCACAGTTTCATTCGCCGCGAAGCGGTGGGCGTGGTCGGGGCCATCGTCGCCTGGAATTTCCCGCTGCTGCTGGCCTGCTGGAAACTCGGCCCTGCCCTGGCCACCGGTTGCACCGTCGTGCTTAAACCTGCCGACGAAACGCCGCTGACCGCGCTGAAGCTCGCCGAACTGGTACTGGAAGCCGGTTATCCCGAGGGTGTGTTCAACGTGGTCACCGGCACCGGCATCACGGCGGGCTCCGCCCTCACTCATAACCCGCTGGTGGACAAGCTGACGTTCACCGGTTCCACCGCCGTGGGCAAGCAGATCGGCAAGATCGCCATGGAATCCATGACCCGGGTGACCTTGGAGTTGGGCGGTAAATCGCCGACCATCGTCATGGCTGATGCCGACCTCAAGACCGCTGCCGCGGGTGCCGCCAGTGCGATCTTCTTCAATCAAGGCCAGGTCTGCTGCGCCGGGTCCCGCTTGTATGTGCAGCGCAAGCATTTCGACAATGTGGTGGCGGACATCGCTGACATCGCCAACGCGATGAAGCTCGGCAACGGCCTGGACCCTAGTGTCGAAATGGGCCCGTTGATCTCCGCCCGTCAACAGGAACGGGTTCACGGCTACATCGAAAAAGGTCGGGAAAGCGGCGCGACCATCGCCTGCGGCGGTGAGCAATTCGGACCGGGGTTCTTCGTCAAGCCCACGGTGATAGTCGACGTCGACCAGCGACATCCATTGGTACAAGAGGAAATCTTCGGCCCGGTGCTGGTGGCGATTCCGTTCGATGACGAAGCCGATGCGTTGCGCATGGCCAATGACAGCCCTTATGGCCTTGGGGCGAGCATCTGGTCGAATGATTTGGCGGCGGTGCACCGGATGATTCCGCGGATCAAGTCGGGTTCGGTGTGGGTCAACTGCCACAGCGCCCTGGACCCGGCGTTGCCGTTCGGCGGCTACAAGATGTCGGGGGTCGGGCGGGAGATGGGGTATGCGGCGATCGAGCATTACACCGAGCTGAAGTCGGTGTTGATCAAGTTGTGATTGGCGGCGTTTTTTAGGCCGCTATCGCGAGCAAGCTCGCTCCCACAGTGGTTTTGCGTCGAACATAAATCCAATGTGGGAGCGAGCTTGCTCGCGATAGCGCCAGCCCAGACAACCAAATGTCAGGGCCTGAACCCCTGCCCCAGCAACCAGCTCCGAACCAGCCTTCCCTGCTCCACCGGCAACCCCTCCAACACCCGATCGACCGGCTCGCTGCGCAACCGCCGCACCAATGGCGCCAGCTCAACCCCTTGCACATGCCAGATCCCCAGTGGCTGATCCGCCGTGATCACCACTTCGGCCTCATCCACAAATCCATCCTTGAGCACCGGCGCAGACTCGATCCTCAGAGCGGAGAAATCGGCCTCGGCGTGGGCGACCTCGGCATCCGGCCACTGCCGCCGCGCCTGCCAGAACGGCTGGTCCGGCCAGCGCTGCTCATCGGTATAAAAGTCACGGCCAATGCGCGCAAAGCGCAAAAACAACTGCTCGACCCGTCGCTGATGAAAACGCTGTGCCAGCAAGCTCCGCTCAGGTTTGCGCAACAGCGTGTTGACCACCGCAGGCGCCTGCAACGCCGAAGACAATGACTGGAAGATGCCATTACCCGACAGCGGATCTACCGCCATGGCCGCGTCCCCCACCCGGATCCAGTTATCGCCACAGACCTGCGGACACAAAATCGCCGTGCTGCTGCGAGCATGCAGGTGCAGATTGGTTGGCGGTTCATCCCCGAAAAACGCCCCGGCCACTGCCGATTGCTGGCGGCGCTGACGGCAGTAATCAAGTAACAGCGCCTTCCCCGGCAACTCGGCGCTGGCCACGTCCATTGTCCATTGCCAATAACACTGACCGTCGGCCCGACGCGCCATCCAGGCCCAACCGTCTTCAAGGCTCTCCACCGCGCTGGCAGTGATACCCGGCGCACCGTGCCAACGATTGAGCAGGCTGACCGTCTCCGGCCCACGCAGGCCTTTGCCGAGGGCAGGCGCCTGGCGTCCGCGGGCCTCCACCAGGAAATCCGCGAGCAGCGCTTCACGCCCTTGCAGTTCGATTCGATGCCCCGAGGCTTGCGACTGCACCGTCAGCACCCGGCTTTCGATCAACTCGACGCCGGCCAGCCGCAAATCCTCGCGCAAGCCTCGATCGAAGCTCGGACGATCCAGCAAGAATTCGACGTTCTGCGCGTGCTGCTGACCATTCCAGGACACCTGCCGCTGGGAAGGCTGCGCCGCATCCGTCAACGCTTGTTGCAACCCAGCACCGCGCAAGGCATCCAGCACCCGTATAGACACCCCTTCGAGCGCCGCAAAGCGCCGCCACTCACTGACCAGCGTGACGGGGTACCCGAACCGCCGCAGCCCCAGGGCCACCGCCGCCCCCGCAGGCCCGGCGCCGAGGATCACAATCGGCTTCATGGGCCGACGCGCCGTTCAGGGCCGTGATAATGGGCGTTCTTCTGCAGCCACTCGACAACGTATTGGTTACTCGCCTCGGGATTTTCAACGAGAAAACTCGCTATGTGCCCGCTCAATGCCGCACAGCCGAGGCTCGCACCCGACTGCCCTGGGTAGGTGCCGTGCACACAAGCGGCGAAATCTGCCTGGGCGCTGTTGAGCCACGACCATTGCTGCTCCGTGCAACGCGCATCCCCCGTCGTCCGCAACACCTGCGGATAATTCGCCGGAAACACCCCTTCGCCCTGGGCCGGGCTGGACGCACACAAGAGGATGCCCCGCGCGACCGCTGCGGCGCAGGCTTCACGCAACAGGCTACGATCGTGCCGCAAACCGAGGCTCAGGTTGATCAACCGCACCTCTTGCGCCACCAGCCAATCGATGGCGGTGGCGATCTGCAAGGCGCTGGTGATACCACGCTGGTCGAACACCTGGGCCACGCAGAAAACCGCCGCCGGCGCCCGTCGGCTGATGGCCTCGATCACGGCGCCACCGTGGCCCAGCGGATCATCGCGTAAATCGCTTTCGGCCACGCCATCCTCCAGCAGCGAGAACCGTCTGCCGGCAATCACCCGCACCCGTTGCGCTGGCGAATGACCACTGTCCACCACGCCAATCCGCAGTTCAGGCCTCATGTTGCACCGTGTCTGACGTGAGCACGCCATTGAGCAGTTCAAAGCGCAGGTCGGCATCGGCCAGGGTCGAGGGACGGTGGCTGATCAGGATCCGCGTGCGCCCGGCAAACAGGCGGTCGATGGCCTCGATCACTTCACGCTCGGTGGCTTCGTCGACCGCCGAGGTGGCTTCGTCCAGCACCAGGATCAACGGATCCTGCAACAGCGCCCGGGCAATGGCGATACGCTGTTTCTGCCCACCGGACAACTGCTGGCCACGCTCGCCCAAAGGGCTGTCGAGGCCCTCCGGCAACGACTCGATCAGGCTGTCGAGCTGCGCCAGCCGCGCCACTTCGGCAATGGCTTGGCGGCTGGCGTCCGGCACAGCGTAGGCCAGGTTGTCGGCGAGGCTGCCGCGAAACAGCACGATGTCCTGGCTGACCACGGCGATGCGTCGACGCAGTTGGAACAGATCCAGTTCCCGCAGATCGACCTCTCCCAGCAAGACCCGACCGGACTGCGGATCATGGTGCCGTTGCAGCAGATCGATCAGGGTCGATTTACCGACACCCGAGCCGCCGCTCAGGGCGACTTTCAAACCGTAGGGAATTCGCGCCTCAATGCCACGCAACGTGGTCGGGCGACCGGGGTGGCCGAAGTGCACCTTGTCGAAACGCAGTTCGCCAGAAGCCGGCATTGGCCGGGGCGTAACCGGCGTGAGAACAGTTGGCTCTTCACCGCGCAGTTCCATGACCCGCCCGAGGCTCACGGTCATCCGCTGAATCGCGACATAGAGCCCGAGCAGGCTCTGGACCGGACCCACCGCCATGCCCAGATAGGTTGAAAACGCGATCAACGCGCCCAATTGCCAAGTCCCTTGCACCACCCAGTACCCGCCAATCAAAAACGCACAGGCCCGGGACAACGAGGTCAGCGTGCCGGGCACCGCCTGCGTGAAAAACTCGGTGACTTGCAGGCGCAAGAGCTGGCTCATATAGCCTTGGCCCAACGTCTCCAGCCTTCGCGCTTCACGCTGCTGCTGACCAGCGGACTGAATGAACTTCATCACTGGCAAGGTCTCGACCATGAATGAGGACATATCCGCCGAACGCTCGCGCAACTGCCGGACATCGCGCTCGACCTTGCGCCGCATCCAGCGTAGCCAGAGCACGTCGAGTGGAATCAGCACCAAGGCCAGCAGCGAGAGTTTCCAGGACAGGGTCACCAACATCGCCACCGCGACCACCAGGCCGATCACGCTCGATACCGCAGAGAACAGCGAGTCCACGGCAAAGCGCTGGATTTCCGCGATGTCGCCATCGAGACGCGACATCAAATCGCCGATTCGCCGCTGCCCATAGAAGCCTGGCGAGAGCGTCTGCAAATGCCGATAAAGGTCATCACGCAGGGCAAACAGAATCCGTCCGGACAATCGCGTGTGCAGGTACCGATTGACGCCTGACAACGCCGTGCCCAGCAAGCCGGCGGCAATCATCAACCCGGCGACCAGCACCAACATCGAAAAATTGCGAGCCAGCAGCCCGTCATCGATCAGCAGCTTGGTCAGCCAGGGTTGCACCAATACCAGCGACGAGGCGCAGACCGACAGCCCAAGCAGCCCGGCAATCGCCAACCGGTGCGGGCGCACGAAGCTGTAGAGCCAGCGCAACGCGGCTTGCAATTCGGCAGGATCCTGGCTGTCAATCAGCCGAACGATCAAACGCAGCATCACGAGCGCAGCTGTTTAAGCTTGCGATACAGGGTTGCGCGGCTGATGCCCAGGGCGTCGGCGGCGGCTGAGACATTGCCTTGGTGCGTGTCCAGGGACTGACGAATCAATTCCAGCTCATGCTCTCGAATACTGCCACTCGCAGGGCGCTCGCCGGCGGTCAGTTCGTCGAGCATGCTGTCGGGCAGATGGTTGAGGGTCAGCACAGTATCCCCCGGTTCACGCATGGCCAGCGCGGTGCGCAAGACCATTTCCAGTTGGCGGATGTTGCCCGGCCAGTGATAGCCGGCTAGCAAGCGGACCAGATCGTCATGCAGGACTACGGTCGGCGCATCGAGCTTGGCCAGCAAACGGTCGACCAGGCCATTGAAGTCGTCGCGCTCGCGCAGGGCCGGGAGCATCACGCTGATGCCGTTGACCCGGTAGAACAGATCCTCGCGAAAGTGTTTGTCTTCCACCAGGCGCTTGAGGTCGCGGTGCGTGGCGCAGATCAATGCAATGTCGATGTCCTGCTCTTCGCCTGCGCCCAGCGGCGCGACTTTGCGATCCTGCAATACCCTGAGTAAACGGGCCTGCAAGGCCAGCGGCATGTCGCCGATCTCATCGAGAAACAACGTGCCGCCATGGGCCTGCTGCAGGCGCCCGACCATGCCGCCCCGGCGGGAACCGGTAAAGGCCCCTTCGCGATAGCCAAACAGTTCCGACTCGATCAGCCCTTCGGGGATTGCCGCGCAGTTCACCGCGATGAACGGCTTATCGCAGCGTGTTCCAGCCATATGCAACGCTCGGGCAATGACTTCCTTGCCGGTGCCCGTTTCGCCCAGCAGCAGCACCGGCAGATCATTGGCCAAGCCTTGGCGGGCCATGCGCAGTGCCCGGGCATAACGGGCATTGTTGCCGGCCAGGGATTCGAGATCGGGTTGCGGCTTTGCGGTTTTAGTGGGGGTGCGCGGTGCGGTGCTGACGCTGAGCGAGCGCTGCGGCGCCCGCAGGGCTTTGTAGAAAAATTCACCTTTGGCGGTTTGCAGGCTGCCGATGCCGCCCTGATTCAGACGCGATAACAATTGCAAGCCATCGCCCCCCAGGAATTCTTCACAGCGTCGACCCACAAGTGCCGAACGCTCGGCGTGGAGCAACTGGCAAGCCTGGGCGCTGACCGCGAGAATCTGCCCCCCGAGACTCACCGCGAGCAAGCCCTGCCAAGGGGATTCGAGGTATTGCCGACGGCTGTGGAAAGCGAAGACGATCTGGTCCGGGTAATAGGCATTGAACACTCGACTTTCGATCTGGCTGACGGCCATGGTCAGCAATGCGGTGCTGTCGCGCAAGTGACCGAGCGGGCCTTCGCGCGTCAGGTCAAGGACGCCGAGGATGTCGCCCTGGGGGCAATGGATGGGTACCGAAGTGCAGGAAAAATCAGTCAGGCGGTCGAGGTAGTGTTCCCCGCAATCGATCATCGTCGGACGCGCTTCCACCAGTGCGGTACCCAGCGCATTGGTACCGCGTGCCGCTTCGCTCCAGCAAGCGCCCAGCGCGATATCTTGAAGGTTGCTATTTTTGAAACGGTCGGCGCGCCCTTCAGCGGCAAGGATAGTCGCGTCGGAATTGGCGAGGATGACCAGCCCTTCCTTGCCCTGGCGCTCAGCCAGGTAATCTATGGCCGGCATCGCCGCATCGATCAATAACCGATTGCTTTCCAACAGCACTTCAAGGCTCGCGTTCGAATCCAGCGACAATTCTTGCTTGGCGTTGAAATGCACGCCATGGCTGAGACTGCGCCGCCACGAGGCATCGATTTCCGCCCGTAATACGCCATCGGGGACGGTGCCGTCGAGGTGCAGCTTTTCTCGGGCCAGCCGGGCTTCACGATGCAGTTTGGGATGAGTTGTTTTTATCAGCGTCATCAAGCGCTCCGGATCGGTCCGCCCTGCGCTCTTGCAAGCCAGCGCCTTGCCGCCATCTTTACGTTAACGTCAGGGCATTGGCAAGTGCCTTACGGCGTTTGTGCTTGGTCGGAGGGCACTGGTTCGGTGTCCATCACTTACCCAGCGAAGCATCGACGGGAATATCCAGGATAAAAGTTGCCCCCTGTCCAACCCCGTCGCTGCGCACGGTCAAGCTGCCGCCCATTTCCTGCGCGGCGAGTGCGCAGCTGTGCAGGCCGAAACCGTGGCCGTCCTTGCGAGTCGTGAAGCCATGGGAAAAGAGGCGCGCCATGTGCTCAGGCGCAATTCCCTTGCCGTTGTCGGCCACCGTGATACGCAATGCTGCGCCGTCAGCGAGGGATGCGCTGAACGTGACGCATGGGCTGCGATCAATCATGCCGTCCAGCGCTTGCCTGGCATTGCGGATCAGGTTCACCAGGATCAGCAGCACCCGGTGCCGGTCCAGCGACAGCAGAGGCAGGTCGGCAATGTCCTTGACCACCGTCACCTCCTGGCGCGACCGTGAACCGGCACTCATGCGCAAGGCGTCATCGATCAGCTCCGGGACCGGCACGGTCTCGACGATGCTGACAGCAACGGCGTAGGACTGCTGGGCAGCGACAATGGTCTTGATGTGGTCAATGCCCTTGATGAGTTGCCCGAGCTCTTCGATGATGCCCTGTTGCTCTTCCGTCACTACTTGCGCCAGCTTTAGCAGGTAATCGGGCAACATCTTTCCCTTCTGGTCGCTGGTCAGGAAATCGCTCAGGTCATGGACATGTTCCTTCATCAGCTTAGCCACCTTGCCCAGCCCCTGTGCCTTGGATGAGCGCATCTGGCTGCTGACCAGTTCTGCCGATACGTTCACGCTGTTGAGCACATTGCCGACGTTGTGCAGCACCGTCGTCGCGATTTCGGCCATGCCCGCCTGACGGGACTTGGCATGCAGCTCGTTTTGTACCTGGCTCATGCGCAGCGCCGCGCGTACGCGAGCCTGGAGTTCCAGCGGCGAGAAAGGCTTGGCGATATAGTCATCGGCGCCGCTCTCCAGCCCGGACACACAGGCCTCGCTACCGCCGCGAGCCGTCACAAGGATCACAGGCAGATGGGCAAAACCGGCGCTGGCCTTGATCCGGGCTGTCAGCCCAAAGCCGTCGAGTTTCGGCATCATCACATCCGAGACGACGACATCGATGGGCCGACGTTGCAGGACCTCCCAGGCCTGTTCTCCATCGGTTGCGGTGGCGACGATGTAGTCGTTGCGCAGAAGTTCGCTGAGATAGGCAAGCATTTCAGGGCTGTCGTCCACCACCAGCACTTTGGATCGCGCGGCGTGTTCCGGGTGCTGTTCGTCGTCTGTGCCTTGCGCCGAAGCCAAGTCGTTGCGATTACCCTGGCGGCCATCGTCGAAACGCAGGTGGCGCTGCTCGGTTGTGCTTGCGGTGTTCGCCGACGATCGCTCGTACACATCGCTGGCTTCGGCCGGCAGGGTGTTTTGTCCATCTCCTATCGGGAGTCGAACGAAGAAGCGCGAGCCCCGCCCGGGCTCGCTGCTGACGCCGACTTCGCCGCCCATCAGTTCGACCAGATCCTTGACCAGGGCGAGACCGATGCCCGTGCCGCTGTAATGGCGCGTGGCGGAATTGTCGATCTGGGAAAAGCGCTGGAACAACAGCGGCAATTTGTCAGGCGCGATACCAATGCCGGAGTCTTGCACCGCCAATTCGAATCGCTCGCCATCAATCGGCGTCGCCGCCAGATGTACCGTGCCGCCTGCGGGCGTGAACTTGATGGCATTGCTCACCAGGTTGAGCAGGATCTTCTCGAAGTGTCGAGGGTCCAGGAATACCGTGCCGAGCGCGGGATCGATGCTGCAGGTCAAGCTGCAGCCTTTACCCTCGGCCACCATGGCGGCATCTTCGGCCAGCACCCCAACGACCTTGTTCAAGTCAATGAGCGTTGGACACAGCTCGAACTTGCCCGCTTCGGCCTTGGAAAAATCGAGGATGTCGTTCACCCGGTTCATCAAGCGCAGCGCGTTGCGTTGGGCGCGCTCGATTTGCACGCGCCAATCCTCCGGCGGGGTGGTTGCCGCCGACAGCTGCTCCAAGGGGGCGAGAATCAGGGTCAGGGGCGTGCGCAATTCATGGCTGACCGTGGCAACGAAATCGCTTTTCGCCTGGTTAGCCGACTCGGCCTGGTTGCGCGCCTGGATGAGTTCGATGGCCTGCGCCTCCAGCTCCTCGGTCTGTTGGTGCAACGTATCGGTCCGTTCGGCGACCATTCTTTCCAAAGAGGCCTGGACTTGCTGTCGTTCGGCTTCGGCCTCGGCCTCAAGCACCCGAATACGCAGGGCGTTCTCCTGGAACACCCGTACGGCGCGGGTCATGACGCCAATTTCGTCGCCGCGTCCGGCACTGGCGATCTCGGCGTTCAGGTCGCCCGCCGCCAGCCGACGCATGACCGAGGCCAGGGCCACGATGGGCTGGGCGATAAAACGCGAGGTGCTCCAGGCGATGGCGCCCGCGAGCAGGATGGCCACGGCACCGGCCACGATAGTTGCCAGCATGCCGCGATCATTGTGGACCAACGCGTCGGCGCGTGCTTCGCCGGCAAAACGCGCCACCAGCAGGCCCGCGCTACGTGCCTCGTTGCGAACCTGATCGCGTGCGCCGCTAAGGGCATTGCTCGCCTGCTGGAACCGGGCGAAGGCTGCCCGGTAGCCGGCAATCTGATCGTTGACCGTCAGGGGTGCAGCCTTGGCTTGCAGCCCGACGGACGAAGGCAGGACACGCGCGAGACGGGAGAGCTCATCCAGGATAGCGCCGACAGCGCTGGCGATTTCGGCCGACGGTGACAGACGAAACGACAAGGTCTGCGCCTCCAGCGTCGCAACACGCTCGGCGAAACGCTTGGACAACGCGGCTGCATTGTTCAGCAGTCCGGTGGCCGCTTGAATGTCGCTCGCGTCATGGGCGGCGAGCCCATCCACATCACTCAACATTGCCTCGAGGCGATCGGCCAGATCGCCGATGGTGGCGAGATACCGCAAAGCTTCGCCTCCCCGGAGTTTGGGCGCCTCGCCAAGTTTCTCTACCGTCGCACTGGTCGCAGCGATCGCCGCCACCAATTGGTCCAGGACCTCTATCTCCCGTGGCGTCCCCATCGCCTCGCGTAGTTGTTCCACCACAGGCTGCAGTGCCGCGCAGGCATCGCGCGCCGCGCTAGCGGCTGCCGCATCACCCGTGACCAGCATTTGCGCGACATGAGCGGTGATGATCTGTTCGCCGTTGCGCAGGACATCCAGGATACGGTGGGCACTTTCGATGTTGCTCACCCGCGCCGCGTGCTCGGCGACGCGGGAGTCCAGCCCCTTCAGCCCATCGGCGATGCCCCGCTCGACAAGGATCGTCGCCTCCCGCATGTGACCGTAGTGGGCCGTCATGTTCTCCGTTTCGCCATCCATAGTCAGGGTCGCCGCGCGCAAGACGGCGATCGCCGCAGCGAGCCTTTCCAGGCTGCCCTTCAGCGATTGCGCCTCTGCCAAAGGAATGGCAGTGAGACCGGCGATTGCCGTCGCCACCATGCCTTCGGCCTGGGACAGGCTTTCCTGGTCGCGGGAGGCGATGAAATTTTCCACCCGCTCGGTCGCCCCGTTGACCGACGCCAGGATTTCCGCCGAATGGCTGGCGGAATCCACCGCACCTACCATGCCTCGCAGGCCATAGAGGTTCACGAGCGATACCGTCAGCATCAGGAACACCAGCGCTGCGACCGCCAGCCCGATCCTGACGGCAATGGGCCTGTCAGTGGCGAGTCTGAATGTCACCATGGCCTCTCGCCTCTTGATTCACCGCCCGCCACTACTGCTTCGCCACCTCCGGCAAAGGCGCCGGCGGCGGCGCCGTATTGTTGATGGCCGCATCGATCATCGCCGCAACGGAAGCCTGGCTATACAAAGGATTGGCAGCGCCGCCCACCGGCATCGTGGCGAGCCAGGCGTCCAAGTCTTTCGCATCGATGCGTACCAGCGGCACCTCGACGAACTTCGGTACCGGCTTGCCCGCCAGAATCTGCTGGGCCACCCAGAACCCCACTTGGGAGACGCTTGGCGAGGCGGAAACAGAAACCGTCTCGTAGCCATTGGCATCGCGTTCCTGTTTCCACAGGGCAAGTTCGTCCTGGCGGTTACCCATCACGATGATCGGCAAAGGGCGCCCCGCCGCCTTGAACGCCATGGCCGCGCCATAACCGTCGCCGCCCTGGGTCGCGACCGCATCGATGCTGGGCAGCGACGGCAGCGCGAGCGCGACCTCCTTGCGTGCGACGGACGCCGTCCAGTTCCCGTAGACGGCCTTGGCGAACTTCAGGCCCGGATAGTCGCTGGCGGCCTTGCGGATACCGTCACTGATGTTTTTATCGGTGGCATCGCCGGCAATGCCGCGGATTTCCAGCAACGTTCCATTCCCCTTGAGACGCTTGGCGATGTAATCGATTTCCACCCGCCCCATGGCGGCCCAGTTGTAGTCCACGGTATAGACACAGCCTTCGGTGACCAGGCTGGCCATGACGACCACCACGATACCGGCGTCGCAAGCGGCGCGGATCACCCCGTCGAGCGCCGTGTCGGACGCGGCCAGGATAACGATCGCGTCCACGCCTTTGACGATCATGTCCTGGATATGGGCGGCTTGTTCCGACGCGGAGTTATTGGCGCTGACCACCGGAGCCTCCCGGATCAAGCCCTCCTTTTGCGCCTGGAGCGCAATCTCCTGCCAGTTGCGCACCATCACCTTGCGAAAATCGCTGCCTGCGTAGGAGTTGCTGAAGGCGATGCTATGGTTTGCGGTAGGGCCGCTGGCGATGCCGCTTTCCGCCGCTTGGGCTGGATGGGTGGCGGCCATCGCCAGCCCGATCGTGCAGGCGGCGAGGCGCCTAAAGATTTTGTGGATTGGTTTATTGTTCATGCCGCTCTCCATCGTCCTTGGAATCACCAGCGATCGGCCGCCTGCACCTACCGACAGATTGTCGATGGGGCTACTGCGGCATTGCCAGATACTGCTCTTCAATGGCGAGAACGCTCATTCGGCCATTTGAATAGGAGAACCGGGGGTCAGGAACCAGGCACGTACTGGCTCCTTTCCTTGGCGGGCGACAGTTGAAACCAATGCATCGCCTTCCGTGGCAATGAGCATAGTCTCCAAGTCCTCGCTTCGCGCGCGCGCCTGGGGATTTCACCTCAGCTCACAGCTTCCCTCATCCGTATACGGCTAACGGCTAACGGCTAACGGCTAACGGCTAACGGAGTAGAACCACATCTTCGGCTTGAGCTCGTGCCTCAATAATTTCAATCAAGTCACGATGCTTCGCAAACTCTCGTTTGAGCCAGCCACTGGGCACAAAGTGATGATTTAGATACACCGCCATAGGCTGGCTCTCAGTCGTCGCCAAGACTACAACCCAGTGCTCTGAAGCATCTCCGGCCATAGCAGCTGGCACGAATACAATCCCTTCTTCGTTGACACCGAAGGATCGACGCCATTCGGGATAGCGCGTTGTTTGAAGGTTCGGCACAGAAAACCAGTAAATATCGCTCATCGATTTCAACCAGTAAGTCAGTAATGATTAATGGCCTATTTGGACCATAAAGTGATCAGAAGTGCGGTAAACGCATGCAATCGGTCTACCGCGCTGTCTGGAGCAGACGCTTTAGATCATCACCGCTCCTGGCGGCCCTCCCTGTCGCGCGTATTTCGTCCGCTTTTGGATGTGGACCGGTGAACTACGGTTACTAAAAGGGTTTCCCGTCCTTCAACATAATTTCTATCACTTGCTCCGGGGATAGCTCTTCGGAGTAATTGACATCTTTAAAATATTCCCCGGGCCAAAAAATCAAATCAGACACACGGTTATTCGGAATGTTTATTTCCAGCATACTTAGCCAAAAATCAATGACATGGTCAGGCCCTTCACCTTCCATCACCCTTCGAGCCAGCTCTACAAGCTCTTGTTTTGTTACATCTCCCAAACGTCGCTCGTACGGTTTAGCTAAGATCTTGCGAACCCACACATCGTGGCTCTGGCCGCCATAAATCCCTTGAAAATCTATGAACTCGAATTCGGTCATGGCCTCTTTGTTGAAAACAGCCAACTGAACTCGGGTTTTTTCGGGATCGCCACAATCGATTTCTCCTGCGATTTTTGTCAATCGAGCCACCAGCCACTCATCCAACACTGGCGGCATTAAACCGGCACGTAGTTCCATGCGTTCCCATTGTCCTCCAGGTCGATATTAACGTCGGCAAACCGTAAAAAACGATCAATCCACATATCGTAAAATGCAGAAAGCTTCCATTACTCGCGCTCTTTTGAGCATTATTTGTGAACTCCGCTTTCTCCAAGCTGCAGTTATTCTCATGGGTGTGCAGGCTACAGCAAACACCATAGAGTCCCGACTTCCGGGGTGTGTCTGTTCGTTTCAATAGACGCAGGCCGACCGAGTGTAGCCGCAGATAACGCGGCCTAAATGCTTCGATATTGCTAATGAATGCCCTGAAGCCAGCGAGCGTCGCCGCCCTAGGAACACGCAGCACAGCCCTCTCTTCGTTCCATGAAGTGGCAACCAGCCTGTGCCGTGTCTATTGTCTTTGGCGACATAAGTTTTCGGAGACATGGACATGACTCAGAGCACTTCGCCCGCCACTTCAGCCGAGCGGAACACAGGCATGGTAGCCACCACCTTATGGGGCTCGGACAAAATCGGAGGTATCGCGGTCGATCCGGACGGTAACATCTGGCTTGGCGCTTATAGTCGCCTGGGACTGGGAGGCGAAGAGGATTCAGGCTTCACTGGCAGCGTGGTCAGGTTCAATGCCGACGGTCGCCTGGACCGCAACTTCAGTGGAGACGGTAAGGCCCTGCTGCCTGTGTCGCTCGATATCGAGGACGGCGGTAATGGTGCGGTGCAGCCGGGAGGGGGTTATCTCGCGGCGCAGTACGTGAAAGTCGGCGACGCCTGGATGTCGGGCATAAGTCGTACTTTGGCCGACGGCAGCCTCGACACGAGTTTCGGCAATGGCGGCACCGCGACAGTGCCTTTCTACTGGAATGACGATCTAGGCCAGCAAGCGTCGTTCTCCGTGCAACGCGACGGCAGTTTTTTCGCAAGCGCCGGGTATCCCTCCGGGGAGATCCATATTGCCCGTTTCGACGCGACGGGAACCCTGGTCTCGTCCTTCGGGGAAGCTGGGGTCCTGCACTTGCCAGCGTCCGTAGGCATTCACCCCAGCGGCACGATTGACGTTTCGCTACAGGAAGACGGCAAGGTATTGGTCACGGGGCAAGCTACCCTGACCCGCCTCAACCCGGACGGTACGCTCGACAGCACCTTTGCCAACGGGGGCAGCCTGGTCCTGGATGTTCATGCAGACGCCCTCGTCATACAGGATGACGGCAAAATCCTACTGGCGGGCGCCTCGGGTGGCGTGGCGAGCGTCATTCGACTCAACGCCGACGGCTCGCTCGATACCGATTTCGGTGATCAGGGTCAGGTGCGTTGGGGCTCGGAAAGCGCTCCCTTCGCCGTCGCCGACATGATCGTGCTGGCCGACGGCAAGCTATTGATTGGCGCAAGCCAAGGCACAAGCGCAGACGGCTATCTGGCCGCCCTGGTTCAGTTGAACCCCAACGGCAGCCTGGACCACAGCTTCGGCAATCCCGACGACGGCTATCACCACATTGACGGTGGTCGCGATGATGACTTCTTGCTGGGTACCGCTTCGTTCGACGATGCGATCCTTGGCGGGGCCGGTAACGATCTGATCGACGGCCAGCAAGGTCGTGACTTGCTGTCGGGCGGTACCGGGGCCGATACCTTCCGTTACGAGTCAGTCTCGGACAGTTACCGAACCGCAACCACGGCCCATAACGATCGAATCACCGACTTCGACCCCGGCACCGATACGCTCGACCTCTCCTCTCTCGGCTTTCTCGGGCTGGGTGATGGACATAACGGAACCCTGGCGATACGCGTCAATGAAAGCGGGACGCGGACCTACCTCAAGAGTTTCGAGGCCAATGCGCAGGGGGAACGCTTCGAAGTGGTCTTCGACGGGAACCTGGGCCAAGCGCTGGACGAAACCAACATCCTGTTTCAGCAAGCCAGGTTAACGGGCACCGAAGGGGCCGATCGTTTACAAGGCAACGCTCGTGGCGAAACCATCGAAGGGTTCGCGGGTGACGATCGCCTTTATGGCGCGCTGGGGAATGATGTATTGGTTGGCGGAGATGGCCGGGACTTATTGATCGGTGGCGGCAACAACGATGTGTTCCGCTTCGACGCACTGAACGACAGCTACCGTACCGCCACCGAAAACCACACTGATCGCCTGATGGACTATACCGCCGGTGAAGACACGATCGATGTGTCCGCCCTGGGCTTTACCCGACTGGGGAACGGCTACAACGGCACGTTGGACGTGGTTTTCAATCAAGCCAAGAACCTAACGTACTTGAAGAGCTACGAAGCCGACGCCTCCGGGGCTCGATTCGAATTGAGCCTGGTTGGGGATCACTCCGGTTACCGTAACTTGGACATCACCTTCGCCGACCCCTTGCAAGAGGAGGTTTTTCAATTGGTCGGCGTGGCTGACTTCCAGGTTTAGCGCGGCCAATAAACGAGAAAGGAGCAAAAACCCAACAGTCCGAGCAAGGCTGCCAAAGAGAGGCACGTCAAAAAGCAGCAGAGTTGAACCGTCGAAACGACTGACAACCACTGCTTGGAGACCTAACATGACTCAATTCAATCCAACCCCTGATGAAGTTGCAGGCAAAGTAATCCTGGTGACCGGTGCGGCCAGTGGCATCGGTAAAGCCATTACCGAGCTGCTCCATGCGCGCGGTGCCAAGGTGATTGCCGAGGACATCGACCCGTCTGTAAACGACCTGGAGCGAGACGGCATTGTGCCCTTCGTCGCGGACATCACCGTGGATGGCTCCGCTGAAAAAGCCGTTGCCCTGGCCGTCGGGACGTTCGGCAAGCTGGACGTGTTGGTCAATAACGCTGGCCGGATTCTCTACAAACCGATCGTGGAGATGACGCGCGAAGACTGGACGTGGCAGATGGAAACCAACGTCACCGGCGCCTTCCTGCATTCTCGCGAAGCGATGAAGGCAATGATGAAAAACAAATCCGGGGCGATCGTGAACATTGCCTCCTACGCCTCGTATTTTGCCTTCCCCGGCATCGCTGCCTACACCGCCTCCAAAGGCGCCCTCGCCCAACTGACGCGCACCCAGGCGCTTGAAGCAATCGAGCACGGCATCCGGGTAAACGCCATCGGCGTCGGCGACGTGGTGACCAATCTGTTGAATCACTTCATGGACGACGGCCGCGGTTTCCTGGAAGAGCACGGTAAATCTGCACCCATCGGCCGGGCGGCGGCGCCAGGGGAAATTGCTGAAATCGTCTCCTTCCTCGCCTCCGAACGCGCCAGCTTCATTGTCGGCTCGGTGGTCATGGCTGACGGCGGCATGAGCATTCCCGTGGGTTGATGCTTGTCTTGATCCGCGCGGTGCGGCGTTGTCTGCACCGCGCTTTTTTTGGACACCGCGATGACGAACGCATCGGGAACGGGTTCACTTGCGATAGTGGCTCGGCGTCACGCCCACTTGGCGCTTGAAGACTTGGGAAAAATGGCTTGGGCTGCTGTACCCCACGTCCAGGCCGATATCGATAATGCTGCGATCCGTCTCCAACAGAAGCTGCCGGGCACGGGCCATCCTCAGTCGGATGAAAAACTGCGAAGGCGAATGCCCCGTAGCCTTCTTGAACAGCCGGCTGAAGTGGAATTCGCTCATGTCGGCTGCTTCGGCTAACGCCCGCAAGCAGAACTCTTTTTGCAGATTGCCTTCCATATCCGCCAATACGCGTCGCAATTTATAAGCGGGCAAGGCATTGCGACGGGCGAGATCGTCCGCCGAATTGTCCAGGTACTCACGGGCGAGGTGAACGGCCAGGCATTGCGCGAGGCCTTGCAGAAAGAGGGCGCTGCCGCCTTGGCGAAGGGTCAGTTCCGTGCGGAACTGTTCCAGCAGCATCGACAGCACCTCATCCCGACCACCCGACACCTCACGCAAGCGGACAGCGCCAGGGCCGCCGAGTGTTTCCTCGATGGCTTTCTCCAGCAGCGCGATGCCCAGGTAGATATGCATCACGATAAAAGCGTCTGCGCCGGACACGCTCCAGCGCATTTCGTAGGGCTCAGCCGATGTGGTCAAAAAGAAATCGCCCTTGGACACGACGCTGGTTTGCCACTCACCGCCCAGGGTCCGCTCCTGCACCGCCGCGGTGCCCGACATGATCCATACGAGCAAGGGCTCAGCAACGGCCGGGACGATAAAGCTTTCTTCCTGGGTCTCGCGGTTGAATATCTGCACCAACACGTCGCGGCCGGCCAAATCATCCGAAGCCGCCAGGCGCTCGCCGCGAATGTAAGCCTCAAGTCCTTGGGGCGAGGTTCGCTCTACTGATTTCATGCCCATCAACGCCCCTTTATCGATACCCCTCGGTCAGCGCGCCTGACGTTGAAAAATCTGTTCCTAAGCGACACCTTTCATACGCCAGTACACCGTCGCTGCCATCACCAGCACGACAATCACGACCACAAGACCTTGGTGTTGCAGCGTGTGCCAAGGCAGCCGCCCGACCCGGAGTTTAACGGCTCGCCATGCTCGGGCCCAGATGGAAACCTTACCGCCGCTCAGCGCTTGGTTGGTGAAATAGAGGACACCAAGGAACACAGCGACCGCGCTTCCCCACCGCAACCATGCAGGGCCGCCCGACCATATGTACGCCAAGAAGGCGGGCGCTGCGCTGGGAAGAATGTGGCGCAGCAACAGCAGCCCGGCGCCCTGTCGGTACCAACGCCGAGGGATCAACCGTTGGCTGAGCAGCACGTCCAATCGGGCCGCTGACACGGCCACCAGCGCCCATATTCCGTAGGCCTTCATGCCGACCCAGTTCACTGCGATCATCAGCACCGGCATGATAACCGCCGAACTCAGCCCATCCTTTCTTATCAGACCGGTGAACACCGACGTGATCAGCACCACGGACAGCG